>Ga0209371_1000412_pt1 | contig 44123 bp, 37 predicted proteins | sample AgamicAtAmrz_FD_187165 | JGI IMG/M metagenome (GOLD analysis project Ga0209371, IMG submission 187165) | Agave microbial communities from Guanajuato, Mexico - At.Am.rz (SPAdes) (version 2) | ecosystem: Host-associated > Plants > Roots > Rhizosphere | place: Guanajato, Mexico | collected 2012-06-07
GGCCGAGCTTGAGCACCTGACCGGCCTTGATGGCGATTGGCGCCCAATAGGGCACGGCTTCGCCGTCCAGTTCGGCCGGGCAGTCGGCGCCGGCGAGGGCGATCAGCGCATCGCTGTGAAAACGCAGGCTCGGGCCCTGCAGGGTGAATTCCAGGCCGGCGGCACTCTCGTGATTGCCGACGATGCGGTTGGCCAGGCGGAAGGCGTAATCGTCCATCGGCCCGGACGGCGGCACACCGATGTCCCAGTAGCCGAGGCGGCCCGGGAAGTCCTGCACGCTGCTGTAGGTGCCGGGCTCCAGCACTTCGACCATCTGGGCTGTGTAGCTGAAGGTATCGAGCAGGCGCGTCCAGATCTGCGCACTGTGGAAGCGCGGCTCGGCCACCACCTGGCGCAGGTAGTCGAGGTTGCTGGCGATGCCATGCAGGCGGGTTTCGCCCAGGGCTTTCTGCAACTTGGCGATAGCCTCGTCGCGGCTCGGCGCATGGACGTTCAGCTTGGCGATCATCGGGTCATAGAAGGCCGAGACTTCGCTGCCGGTGCTGACCCAGCCGTCGACGCGTACGTCATCCGGAAAGTACACGTCGGTCAGCACACCCGGGCTGGGCTGGAAGTTCTTCAGCGGGTCTTCGGCATAGATGCGCACTTCGATGGCGGCGCCGTGCGGGGCGCGGTTCAGGGCGGCCCAGTCCAGCTCGTCGCCCGCCGCCACGCGCAGCATGCATTCGATCAGGTCGAGGCCGGTGACCATCTCGGTCACCGGGTGCTCGACCTGCAGGCGGGTGTTCACTTCGAGAAAGTAGAAGTCGTCGCGGGCGGCGTCGTAGATGAACTCCACGGTGCCGGCGCTGCGGTAATTCACCGACTCGCCGAGTTGCACGGCGGCAGCATGCAGGCGCTCACGGGTGGCCTGGGGCAGGTTTGGCGCCGGGGTTTCCTCGACCACCTTCTGGTTGCGCCGCTGCAGCGAGCAGTCGCGCTCGCCGAGGGCGGCCACGCGGCCGTTGCCATCACCGAAGATCTGCACTTCGACGTGGCGCGCCTGATCGACGAAGCGCTCGATGAATACGCCGGCGTCGCTGAAGAACTGCTCGCCCATGCGCTTGACGCTGTCGTAGGCGCTGGCCAGGGCCACGGCATCGGCGCAGCGGGTCAGGCCGATGCCGCCGCCGCCGGCGGTGGTCTTGAGCATGATCGGGTAGCCGATGCCTTCGGCGGCGGCCAGGGCTTCGTCCAGGCTGTGCAGCAGCGCGGTACCGGGCGCCATCGGCACCTGGGCCTCGGCGGCCAGCTCACGGGCGCGGTGCTTGAGACCGAATTCGCGGATCTGCGCAGGCGTCGGGCCGACGAAGGCGATGCCGGCGTTCTCGCAAGCCTCGGCGAACTCGGCGCTTTCCGACAGGAAGCCATAACCTGGATAGATCGCCTGGGCACCGGTTTCCTTCGCAGCGGCGAGAATCTTGTCGATGCGCAGGTAGCTGTCGGCAGCCTTGTCGCCGCCCAGGGCCACGGCCACGTCGGCATCACGCACATGTTGGGCGTTGCGGTCGGCATCGGAATACACCGCCACGCTCTTCACGCCGAGACGCTTGAGGGTGCGGATGGCGCGGACGGCGATCTCCCCACGGTTGGCGATCAGTACGGTATGGAACATGTTCGATCCCTCTTCGTAGGGTGGATCACGCTTTATCGATCCACCATGCGGTTTCATGGGTGAGGGAAAGGCGTCTAAGATGCGCGCCAATCCACCCTACGGTTTTTCAGTTCTTGGCGGCTTGCTGGCTGGCGATAAAGGCGCGCCAACCTCCGAAGCTGGTGATATCGCGGGCATCACCGAGCGCCCAGGGCTCGCAGATGAACCCCTTCACGCTGCGCCCGTCGGCCAGGGTCAGGTTGCCGATGCCCAGCGGTGCGGGAATCTCGGCGACGAACTCGCCAAAGCGTGCCAGGGGCATGTCCCACAGCTCGACGATGATCGAGGTGCCGTCGGCGCTGCGCGCCAGGCCCGGTTTCGGCGGCACGGTGCCGGCCAGGGCGTAGAGGCGGTAGTGCGGCGAGGTCAGGGTCTGCTCGACCAGCACCGCGTCGCGGGTGGTCAGCTGGAAATTCAGCGGCATGCCGGTCAGGTGCGCACCGACCACCGCGACCCGTACGCTGCCGGCCGGCACGGCGGTGGCGACGGTTTGCGGCGGCAGGGCACGTCCGGTGGCGCCCAGCGGCAGTTCCAGGCTGGCCTGCCAGCGTTTGCCGAAGGCCGCCAGGGCGCGGTCATGCCAGGCCGGGGCGAGCAGGGTGATGCCGGCAGGCAGACCGTCATCGCGCAAACCGGCGGGCACCGCCAGGGCAGACAGGTCGGCAAGGTTGGTGAAGTTGGTGTAGGTGCCAAACTGGCTGTTGAACAGCACCGGCTCCTGCTGCATTTCGGCGCGGCTGCGGATGGTCGGCGAGGTGGGCACCACCAGCGCGTCGAAGCCGGCCAGCGCATCGTTGATGGTGCGGCTCAGTTCGGCGCGCAGGTACTCGGCCTTGTAGGCATCGCAGGCGCTGTACTGGTAGCCGCTTTCGACGATGCCGCGTACCACCGGGTCGATATGCGCCGGGTCGACGCCCTCCACGGCGACGGTGCGCTCGGCGACCCAGGGGCCGTAATAGAGCTGCTCGGCCAGTTGGCGGAACGGGCTGAAGTCGATGGTCTTGAGCGTCACGCCCAGGCTTTTCAGCTGCTCCAGCGCCTGCTCGAAAACGGCCTGGGTCCGGGTATCGCCAAAGAACTCCAGGCTGTCCGGCACGGCGAAGATCGGTGCCGCCTGCATGCCGACAGGGGCGCTGTTGGGGTTGCTGCGCGAGTAGGCGTCCGCGCTGTCATAGCCACCGGCGATGCCCGCCACGGTTTCGGCATCGCCCACCGTCAGGGCGAAGATGGAGATGCAGTCAACGGTGCGGCACGCCGGCACCAGGCCGGTGTTGGGCAGCCAGCCCTTGGTCGGCTTGAGCCCGACGATATTGTTGAAGCCTGCCGGCACGCGGCCCGAGCCGGCGGTATCGGTGCCCAGGGAGAAGGGCACCAGGCCGCGGGCGACCACGCTGGCCGAGCCGGAGCTGGAGCCGCCACTGACGTAATCGGCATTGAAGCTGTTGACCACGGCGCCATGGGGCGAGCGGGTGCCGACCAGGCCGGTGGCGAACTGATCGAGGTTGGTCTTGCCGATCAGGATGGCCCCGGCAGCGCGCAGACGGGCGACCACCGTGGCGTCGACTTCGGCTGTATAGGCGAACTCGGGACAGGCGGCGGTGGTGGCCCAGCCGGCGGCGTCGATATTGTCCTTGATGGCGAAGGGCACGCCGTACAGCGGCAGCCTGCTCTGCTGGCCTTCGGCCTTGTCGAGCAGCGCCTGCAGGTGGCTCAGTTGGGCGTCGAGCTGCGCGGCGCTGGCCAGGCTGATCCAGGCATTGTCGGCAGTGCCGAGCTCGGCGAGCAGACCATGCAGCAAATCGGCAGGCTGGGCGGCGTCACGGTAAGCCTGTTGCCAGTCGGCGAGGGTAAAGGCGAAGGAGGCGTGGGACATGCGCTGAGATTCCATCTTGTATCCAAGTTGAAATCACTAGAGCAATTGCGGTGCCAGTTTTTATCTTATTGATTCTTATGGATTTTCTTTTGGTTCAGGCATTTTTTGAGCTGTTCTTGCACCGTGTCGGCGCTGAGGTGAAGTGTTTTGGTGCGGGATGCGGGCAACTTGGTTGCGCTGGGCTGAAGCCCTCCCGAGTTGGCGCAGTTCTTTTGGACGCGTGCAGAACCTGTGGGAGCGGGCGGGGACGCCCAGTCCATGCCCGCGAAATCGAGAGGCAACCAGCGATAGCATTGGAATGCCCGCGATCGCTTCGCGGGCATGGCCCGCTCCCACAATCCTTGCTCCAGCCGACTGATGTGCTGACTCACAACCCCTCTAACAAATCCCGGTAATCGCCCACCGCCTCGAACTCCTCGGTGTCCTTCACGCCCTTGCGGCTATCGGGTTCGTACACCGCCAGCAGGTGCGCGACGCCAAAACGCCCGGCGCTGCGCAGGATCGGCAGGTTGTCGTCGATAAACAGGCTGCGCGCCGGGTCGAAGGCCAGGTCCTGTTGCAGGGCCGACCAGAATTGCTGGTCTTCCTTGGGAAAGCCGTAATCGTGGGAGCTGATCATGCGGTCGAAGTAGGGTGCCAGTTCGATGCGCTCCAGCTTCAGCGACAGCGAGTCGCGGTGGGCATTGGTGATCATCACCACCCGTTTGCCGGCCTGGCGGATGGCGGCGAGAAAAGTGTCGGCATCCGGGCGCAGGGCGATCAGGTCGGCGACTTCGCGCTTGAGGTCCTTGATCGACAGCTCTAGCTCGCGGCTCCAGAAGTCCGTGCAGTACCAGTTCAGCTGGCCGGCATGCTCGGTGAACAGCGGCTGCAACTCGGCATCGGCCAGGGCGCGGCTCACGCCATGGTGCTCGGCGTAGCGCTGCGGCAGGTGTTCGAGCCAGAAGTGGTTGTCGAAGTGCAGGTCGAGCAGGGTGCCGTCCATGTCCAGCAATACGGTATCGATGTCGGACCAGGGCAGGTTCATGGCGAGGTGACTCTCTAGAGGTGAAAACGCGGCGAATGGTGCCTGCAGGTCGTCAAATGCTACGCCGAGGGCGCAGACATTCGGGGCAGGCGCGGTATGATAACCGTTCCGGTCAGCCCAGCAGCAGGACTCACCCATGCGTCAGAAGCCCACCGTCATTGCCCGCGAGATCGTCGCCAGCAGCCGCCTGTTCCGCGTCGAGGAGATCCAGTTGCGCTTCAGCAACGGCGCCGAACGCACCTATGAGCGGCTGGTCGGGCGCGGCACCGGCCATGGCGCGGTGATGATCGTGGCGATGGCCGATGACGAGCACGTGCTGCTCGTCGAGGAATACTGCGGCGGCACCGGCGAGTACGAACTGTCGCTGCCCAAGGGCCTGATCGAGCCGGACGAAGACGTGCTCGATGCCGCCAATCGCGAGCTGCAGGAGGAGGCCGGCTTCGGCGCCCGGCGGCTGGAGCACCTGACCGAGCTGAGCCTGTCACCCGGCTATATGAGCCAGAAGATCCAGGTGGTGCTGGCCCGTGATCTTTATCCACAGACCCTGCCGGGCGACGAGCCGGAGCCGCTTCGGGTCGACAAGGTCAGCCTGCGCGAGCTGTCCGCGCTCATCCAGCACCCGCAGTTCAGCGAGGGCCGTGCCCTGGCCGCCCTGTACCTGGTGCGTGACCTGCTGGAACAGCGCGGGGAACTGAGCCGATGAGCCACCCGTTATTGCCCGGCGTGCTGGATCTGGTGCAGCAGGCCGGCGAAGCCATTCTGCCGTTCTGGCGCCAGGGCGTGGAGGTGGTCGAGAAGGCCGATGCCTCACCGGTTACCGCCGCCGATCTGGCCGCGCATCGCATCCTGGCCGAGGGCCTGCTGGCGCTGGAGCCGAGCATTCCCGTGCTGTCCGAGGAAGATGCCGATATCGCCCAGAGCGAGCGTGCGGGCTGGTCGCGCTGGTGGCTGGTCGACCCCCTGGATGGCACCAAGGAATTTATCGCCGACAGCGAGGAGTTCACCGTCAACGTGGCGTTGATCGAGCGCGGCGAAGTGGTGTTCGGCGTGGTCGGCATTCCTGCCACGGGCGTGATCTATCACGGCGGCCGCGCGTTCGGCGCCTGGCGGGTCGCGCCGGGTGAGCCGCCGCGTGCGATCAACGTGCGCGAGACGCCGGCCAGCGGCCTGACCGTGGTCGCCAGCCGCCGCCACGGCAGCGCCCTGCAGGAACCGCTGCTGACCGCGCTGGTGGCCCGTTTCGGTGATATCGAGCGGGTCAGCGTCGGCAGCTCGCTGAAATTCTGCCAACTGGCCGAGGGCGGCGCCGACTTCTACCCGCGCCTGGCGCCCACTTCACAATGGGACACCGCGGCTGCGCAGGGCGTGCTGGAAGGCGCAGGCGGTGCGGTGCTGACGCTGCAGGGCGAGCCGCTGCGCTACGAAGCCCGAGAGTCGTTGCTCAACCCGTTCTTCCTGGCGTTGCCGGCGGATGCCAAGTGGCGTGGGCTGATCGTGGAAGAGGCAAAGGCGCTGGGTTGATAAGCAGCTAAAGGCTATTTAAAAACGTAGCCGAGGCAGCTAGCGCAAGGGCTAGGCGCCCCCACAAAAACAGGCGAGGAAGCGGCCGGGGTCGCGAGCGACTGTACTGTTGTACATGAGCATTACTCGCTCCGCTCGCCCTTCGGGCCGCGCTAAAGCGCGTTAACCGCAAGCGGCTTTCCGACTGGACTGGCAATCCAGCCTGTTTTTAACGCAGCGATAGCAACGCAGGTAGTTTTTAAAAAGCCTTTCAGTCCAGCATGTCGCTGTAGCGACTATCCTTTTTATACACCAGCGGCTGGGCGAAGCCCGGCACCTTGATCTGCTCGCTGTCGATGGCGATCTCGGTATCGTCGATCAGGTCGTTGCCGAAGTTGTAGATGATCTCCAGCTGGCCCTTGGTCGCCTGCTCGTCGTAGGCCTGGGCGGTGGCGCGGGTCTGTTCGCGGCGCTGCTGGTAGGCGCTGAATGCCGCCTCGCCGTGACGCTTGCGCAGCATGCGCTCGACCACGTGGGGGGCGAGCACCACCGCGCTGGCATTGTTGCCGCCAAAACCCTTGGAGTTGATGAAGCACACGTCCATACGCTGGTCGTGGCGGTCGGCGTTGCTGATGCTCAGGTGCTGCTGGTGCACGTCGTCGGCCACGGCATCGATGGTCTTGATGCCGGGGATGATGCCGTACTTGAAGGTGCCCAGCGCGGAGATCACCTGGTCGCCGCTGGCGGTGGCCAGGGAGTGACCGACAAAGGCCTTCACCGCGGCCACCGGCCAGCTGTCGATGGCGAAGGCGGCGGCGACGCGGTCCAGCAGCTCGGATTCGGTAACCCGATTGGCCGGGGTGCTGGAGCCGTGGGCATGCACGAAGCTGCGCTGGCGCACGGCGTCGATGCCGACCAGTTGGGCAGCCGCGGCGACGGCCTTGGCGACGGTCAGGTAGTTGCCCGGGCCAGGCGCGGAGATGGATTTCTTGAAGCCGTCGGCGTTGATGAACACGTCGGTGGCGGCGCCGTGGATGTCGGCACCCAGTTGCAGGGCCAGCTCGTCGTCCATCAGCACGATGAACTGGCAGGCTTCGGACAGGGTGAAGCCACAATTCTCGCCGAACGGGCGGCTGGCGCGGCGGAAGTCGACGTCGTCTTTTCCTTCGATCAGGCGCAGGCCGTCTTCGGTCGCCAGGGCGCCCATGGCGCCGTAGCCCTCGATGCATTCGGCGTTGATCGGCGCTTCGCTGTTGCCGACGATCACCACGCGGGCCTTGCCGGCGTTGATCTGCTCGATGCCCTTCTGCAGGTTGTACAGGAAGGTGGCACAGGCGCCGGTGACGCTGCCGGTGGTGCCGACGCTGCCCAGCACATAGGCGTTGATGAAATCGGCGGGCATGGTGTTCAGGCCCAGAGCCAGCTGCTTGGAGCTGACACGATGTCCCTTGAGGCGCGACTGCATCAGGCCGCCGAAGCCGTTTTCGTCGAGCTGGCTCATGATGCTGCCGGCGAACACGGCGATCTCGTCGGGGGCGACGTGATCGACGATGGTCTGCCATGGCACGCCAGTGGCGCGCAGCGCGTCGGTCACGCCGACCACGGCCATCTGCAGGCCGCGTGGGTGGAAACGCGAGTTGTACAGCTCGCCGGGCTCGAAGCCGGTGGGCAACTGGCCTGCAGATTTCACCGGCAGGGCACGGTAGCTGTCGACCTTGAACTCACAGCTGTCGTGCAGGGTGACGCGCACCTCGTTGCCATCCAGCTCCTCGACCGACCAGTTGGCCGGCAGCGGCTCGGGCAGCTGCTTGCGGTTGCTGACGAAGGTCAGGCTGCCGGCTTCTCCACCGACGGCGATGCTCTTGTGCCAGTGGGCAGCATCGGGATCCAGGTGCTGCTTCTCGATACGGCGCACCAGGGTCGAGGCGAGAATCTGCGCGCCGTAGCGGCGCTCGATGTCGGCAGGCGACAGGGCTTCGCCGTCCAGGCTCTGATACGCGCCGTCGACCACGCGCACCAGCTTGGTCATCACCGCCAGACCGGTAAGGGTTTCCTGGCGTGCCTGTTCGTCCAGCGATTCGATCACCGTACGGCGGAAACCGTGGTGGAAGGAGCTGCGGCCGGCGGCATTGTAGCCACCGAAACCGACGATCACAGGCAAACGAGACTTCACGCGGACACTCCTTCAACTAATTAGATCGGCATGCGGAACGGGCGCATACCGGGTCAGCGGATCGAGGCGAGGCGCGCGTTTCGTAACCAGAAAGGCGCCATTATGGCTAATCGGGTGCCTATGGTGACGCGATCCATGACCCACAAGTCACGACTGGATACAAGGTTACCCGTTATCGACGCTTGCGGCACGACCCGCCTGCAGATCGGCGGTGAGCCCGAGGGCAAAAATGCAGAAACCCGGCACTGGGCCGGGTTTCTGGGTCACGGGATGAACCTCAGGACAGTTCCGCTTACATCCCCAGCCAGTTCGGCAGGCCGAGGGAAATGAACGGCACGTAGGTCACCAGGATCAGGAACGCCAGCATCACCAGGAGCCACGGCGACACCGCGCGCACCGTGCGGGTCAGCGGCATGCCGGTGACCGCCGAGGTGACGAACAGGTTGAGCCCGGTCGGCGGCGTGATCAGGCCGATCTCCATGTTCACCACCATGATGATGCCCAGGTGGATCGGGTCGATGCCCAGCTGCATGGCGATCGGAAACAGGATCGGCGCCAGGATCAGGATGATCGCCGACGGTTCCATGAAGGTGCCGGCGACCAGCAGCACGATGTTCACCACGATCAGGAACTCGATGGGCGAAAAGCCCTGGTCGACCACCCAGGCGGTGATCGACTGCGGGATCTGCTCGGTGGTCAGCACGTGGGCGAACAGCATGGCGTTGGCGATGATGAACATCAGCACCACGCTCAGCTTGCCGGCCTCGATGAACACCTTCGGGCACTCGCGAACGGTCATGTCCTTGTAGATGAAGATCGCCACGAAGGCGGCGTACACCGCCGCCACCGCGGCCGCTTCGGTCGGCGTGAACATGCCCGAGTAGATGCCGCCGAGGATGATCACGATCAGCGCCAGGCCCCAGCCGGCCTTGCGCCCGGCGGTGAGGATCTCGCCCATCGAGGCGCGCGGCAGCGATGGCATGTTCTTGACCCGGGCGATGATGTAGATGGTGATCATCAGGAACACGCCCAGCAGCAGGCCCGGCACCACGCCGGCCATGAACAGCTTGCCCACCGAGGTCTCGGTCGCCGTGGCGTAGACCACCATGACGATCGACGGCGGAATCAGGATGCCCAGGGTCCCGGCGTTGCAGACGATGCCGGCGGCGAACTCCTTCTTGTAGCCCGAGCGCACCATGCCGGCGATGACGATGGAACCCACCGCCGCCACCGTGGCCGGCGACGAGCCGCTCAGCGCGGCGAACAGCATGCACGCCAGGATCGCAGCGATGGCCAGGCCACCCTTGATATGGCCGACGCAGGCGTTGGCGAAATCGATCAATCGGCGGGCCACGCCGCCGCTGGTCATGAACGCACCCGACAGCAGAAAGAACGGAATGGCCAGCAGCGTGTAGTGCTCGCTGGTCTCGAACAGCTTGATCGCCAGCGAGCGCACCGAGTCGTTGCTGAAGAACAGGATGGTCATGGCCCCGGAAAGACCCAGGGAAATCGCCACCGGAATGCCGATGAACATCAGCGCGAACAGGGCGATGAACAGAAATGCGATGGTCATCGTTTGGCCTCCGTCTCTTCGGCGAGTTTGATGGCGTCTTCGACTTCGCCGTGACCACCAAAACCAATCTGCTTGTCCTGGATCACCCGCACCAGCACCTGGGCGAAACGCAGGAACATCAGGGTGAAGCCGATGGGCACGATCATCACGATGTGCCACTGCTGAACGCCAAAGCGGTCCAGGTCCTCGGCACCGGTGCCGAGGGTGAACAGCAGCGCCACCCACTGCTCGCTGGAGTAGGCCATCAGCGCGCAGTAACCCAGGCAGATCACCAGGGCGAAAATCGCCACGGCCTTCTGCAGGGCCGGCTGGAACATGCGCACCAGCAGGTCGACGCCGATGTGCGCACCGATGCGCACGCCCCAGGCCAGGCCGACGAAGATCAGCCAGCCGAACATGGCCTTGGTCAGGGCCACGCTCCAGGTCATTTCCTGGGCGACGTAGAGGATGCCGTCACCGATGGCGAACAGCGCATCGTTGCCGAACGGCAGGGCATCACCCAGGGCGTAGAAAACACCGTAGAGGTTGTTGAACACCACGTACGAGAAGGTGACCAGGGTCATCGCCGCGAGCAGAAACGCCACGGCGATCTCCTCGAGCTGATCCCACAGGCGCTGCAACGCATTCATCAGCGGTCTCCCAGAGAGAGTTGTTGTAATTGTTTTGCCAAGCCGACTCTAACCCCGCCGTCTGGCGGGCCGTTATTCACGATTGGTAAACGCGGCCTTCGGCCCCGGTGAATAGCTCACGCCGGACGGCGCTCAGTGCTGTCGACACGCCAGGATCGGCAAGATCAAGGCGTAAGCGGCCATTTGTAGGGTGGACGACGCTTCATCCGTCCACCGCTCTGCGATCGCGATGGTGGATGAAAAGAGCGTCATCCACCCTACGTCTCCATCCGCGCTCTAACAGCCTTCGAACATCGCAAAACTCACACCTGTTCGGATATTTCGATCAGGTTCAGATCCGGATCACGCAGGTACACCGACCTGATCGGGCCCGTGGCGCCGGTGCGCATCACCGGCCCCTCGATGATCGGCCAGCCGACCCGCTGCAAGTGCGCGATCACCTCGTCCAGGGGCTGGCTGGCGATAAAGCACAGGTCCAGCGCACCCGGCACCGGCAGGTGAGCCTTGGGCTCGAACTCCTGGCCGCGCACGTGCAGGTTGACCTTCTGGTTGCCGAAGCAGAACGCCTTGCGGCCATTGCCGAAGGTTTCCAGGCGCATGCCCAGCACCTCGACATAGAAATGCGTGGTCGCGTCGGCATCGGTAGCGGTCAGTACCAGATGATCAAGATGATCGAGCATGGCGATCTCCGTTCTAGTTTGCGGCAGCATTGGCAGCCTGAGCTGCTTCGATCAGATCACTGCCGACCTTGCTCTCGTACTCCTTCCAGATCGGCTGCATCACCTCGCGCCACTGCTTGCGCTCCTCATCGGTAAGCACGATCAGCTCATGCTTGCCGTCGGCAAGGATCTGCTGCTTGTCCTTCTCGTTGAGCGCCAGGGCCTGGCGATTCACTTCGACGGTGACCTCATCGATGATGGTCTTCAACTCGCCGCGCACATCCTCGGGCAGGCCGTTCCAGAATTTGGCGTTGGTAATCAGCATGTAATTGCCGACCGCGTGGTTGGACTCGATCATGTACTGCTGCACCTCGAAGTGGCGCTGGCTGTAGATGTTCGACCAGGGGTTATCGGAGGCATTGATCACGCCGGTCTGCAGGCCCTGATAGATCTCGGCGAAGGCCATCTTGCGCGGCACCGCACGCAGGGCGCTGATCTGCGCGGCCTGCAGGTCCGAAGGCTGCACGCGGAATTTCAGGCCGCGGGCGTCGCTCGGCAGGTGCAACGGCTTGTTGGCGGTGAACTGGCGCATGCCGTTGAGCCAGTAGGCCAGGCCGAGAATGCCGCTGTTCTCCAGGCTGTGCAGCAGCTCCTGGCCCTTGGGCGATTGCTCGAAACGCTGGGACGCGGCGGCATTGTCGAACAGGAACATCAGGTCGAAGATCTGCACCCGCGGCTGGTATTTCTCCAGCTTCACCGGGGCGGGGGCCAACAGCTGCACGTCACCGAGCAGCAGCGCCTCCATCTCCTTGCCATCGCCGAACAGCGAGGAGTTCGGGTACACCTCCACCCGCGCCTTGCCGGCCAGGCGCTCCTTGACCAGTTTCTGCAGCATGCGCGCGCCCTGCCCCTTGGGCGTCTGGTCGGACGCGACGTGGGCGAACTTGATGACGATTTCCTCGGCCTGAACGGCTGCGCCGAAGGCCATGGCGGTGGACAGCAGCACGCAGGACAGGCTGCGGCAGAGCAAGCGGGACATGAGGCGATCTCCTGTTGTTATTGGTACGGGGGCCTGCGCCCACCGGATGCCTTTGTTCGCGACGAACTCTACTGCAGCCTCGGAGCCGACTAAATTCTTGATTGGCCAAGCCTGCCTTCGCGGTTGCCGAAGGCAAGGTGATCGACCATCTGCCGGGCGATCAGCGACAGGTTGTCGTAGTGGCGCACGCAGATGTTCAGCTCGCGCACCGCCCAGGCGTCCTCGATCGCCACCGCACGTACCGCCATGCTCGGCAGATAGGTGCGCACCGCCTGCTCGGGCAGCACGCCGATGCCCAGGCCGGTATGGATCATCCGGCAGATGGCCTCGAAACTGCGCACCTGGATACGCACCCGCAGATGCACACCGGCCTGCTGCGCGGCCTCGCTGAGCAGGCTGTGCAGCGAGGCCTCCTTCTGCAGGCCGATAAAGTCGTAGCCGACGGTTTCCGACAGCGTCACCCGCTCGCGGGCCGCCAGCGGATGCCCGCTGGGTACCACCAGCACCAGGCGGTCGTGACGGTAGGGAAACACCTGCACGCCAGCGGCCGGCACATGGCCGGCGAAGATGCCGATATCGGTCAGCCCTTCGCGCACCGCGTGGATGATCTCGCTGCTGACCCGCTCTTCCAGGTCGATGCGAATCTGCGGGTGCTCGGCGCTGAAGGCCGCCAGGTCCTCGGGCAGAAAGGCGATCACCGCCGAGGTGTTGGCGTGGATGCGCACGTGGCCGTTGATGCCCTCGCTGAACTCGCTGAGGTCGGCCTGCATGTGCTGGATATTGTCCAGCAGGTTGCGCGCATGGTGCAGCAGCGCATCACCGGCCGGCGTCAGCGCCACCCCCTTGGGCTGGCGATACAGCAAGGGCGTGCGCAGGTGCGCCTCGAGGTCGCTGATGCGCTTGCTCACTGCCGCCAGCGCCAGGTGTTCGCGCTCGGCGGCGCGGGTCAGGCTGCGCTCGTCGGCGATGGCGACGAACAATTTGAGGGTGGTGAAATCCACGCGCATGGCAGGCTCCGCTTCGTGGCTGGCGAAAGATCGATGCCCATGGTGAGGGCACTGGACCGCAGTCGGCACCATAAGCCTTCGTGTAGCACGAAGCCAGACTTGGCGATTGACTGATTGCGGCGGGCCGCGCCCTGGGCGATGCTCGGCGCCATCAGACCCAAGTCATCGGGAAGCCGCACATGCCTGCCAACACAACCGTTGCACCCATGGCCCTGGCCGGCCTCAAGGTCATCGAAATGGGCCAGCTGATCGCCGGGCCGTTCGCCAGCAAGCTGCTCGGCGAATTCGGCGCCGAGGTGATCAAGATCGAGCCGCCGGGCGTCGGCGACCCGCTGCGCAAGTGGCGCAAGATCAAGGACGGCACCTCGCTCTGGTGGCACGTGCAGTCGCGCAACAAGCGCTCACTGACCCTCGACCTGAAGCAGGCCGAAGCCCAGGACATCGTCCGCCAGCTGGTGGCCGAGGCCGACATCCTGGTGGAGAATTTCCGCCCCGGTACGCTGGAAGGCTGGGGCCTGGGCTACGAGGCGCTGAAGGCGATCAACCCGCGACTGATCATGCTGCGCATCTCCGGCTACGGGCAGACCGGCCCCTACCGCGACCTGCCCGGTTTCGGGGTGATCGGCGAAGCCATGGGCGGCCTGCGCCACCTCTCCGGCTATGCCGGCCAGGCGCCGGTGCGCGTCGGGGTGAGCATCGGTGATTCGCTGTCCTCGCTGTACGGGGTGATTGGCGTGCTGCTGGCCCTGCAGGAGCGTGGGCGCAGCGGCGAAGGCCAGGAGATCGACGTGGCGCTGTACGAGTCGGTGTTCGCCATGATGGAAAGCCTGGTGCCCGAATACGACGCCTTCGGCTACGTCCGCGAACCGGCTGGCAGCGCCCTGCCCGGCATCACGCCGTCCAACTCCTACCCGTGCAACGACGGCCGCTACGTGCTGATCGCCGGCAACGGCGACAGCATCTACAAACGCCTGATGACCCTGATCGGCCGTGACGACCTGGGCAACGACCCACGCCTGGCGCACAACGACGGGCGCAGCCGGCACGCCGAGCTGATCGATACCGCCATCGGCGAATGGACCGCTCAGCGCGGCCGCGACGAGGTGATCGAAGCGCTCAAGGGCGCCCGGGTGCCGGCCGGCTATCCCTACACCGCCGCCGATATCGTCAGCGACCCCCATTACCTGGCGCGGCAGATGATCGAGACGGTGCACACGCCGGTCGGCCCGCTGAAGGTGCCCGGCGTGCTGCCCAAGCTCAGCCGCACGCCGGGGCGCATCGGTGCTGGCGGCCCGCAGCTCGGCGAGCACAACGACGACATTCTGGCCGGGCTCGGCCTCAGCGCCGAGCAGGTCGCCGGCCTGCGCGAGCGTGGGATTATCTAGTACTAGCCAGACGCGTAGGGTGGACAACGCGAAGCTTGTCCACCGCCTCTTGCGCCTGCCACAGACCGTAGGCACTGCTCCCAGGTGTCGCCGCGCTCGACCCGGTCTACACCCGACACAATCAGGACCTCCCCATGACCAAACGCCTTTATATCCAGGACGTCGCCACCCGCGACGGCTTCCAGATCGAAGCCAGCTTCGTGCCCACCGACGCCAAGATCGCCTTGATCGACAGGCTGTCGCAAACCGGCCTGGCAAAGATCGAGGTCACCTCCTTCACCTCGCCCAAGGCGATTCCCAATCTGCGCGATGCCGAAGACGTGATGCGCGGCATCAAGCGCGTCGACGGCGTGGAATACACCGTGCTGGTGCCCAACGTGCGCGGCTGCGAGCGGGCGTTGTCCTGCGAAGTGGACGAGATCAACCTGGTGATGTCGGCCAGCGACACCCACGGCCTGGCCAACCTGCGCATGACGCCGGAGCAGTCGCTTGCGCAGTTTCGCGAGATCATCGAGGTCAGCCGTGGTAGCGGCGTGTTTATCAACGCCTCGCTGTCGACCACCTTTGGCTGCCCGTTCGAAGGCGAGTTGGCGGAAACCCGCGTGCATGAGTTGACCGAGCGCTTGCTGGAGATCGGCGTGCAGGGCGTGACCCTGTGCGACACCACCGGCATGGCCGACCCGGCCCAGGTCGAACGCATCTGCCGCGCGTCGCTGCAGCGCTGGCCCGAAGCGGTGTTCACCGCGCACTTTCACAACACCCGCGGCATGGGCCTGGCCAATGCCCTGGCGGCGCTGAACGCCGGCATCGACCGCTTCGACGCCTCCCTCGGCGGCCTCGGCGGCTGCCCCTATGCGCCCGGCGCCAGCGGCAATATCTGCACCGAGGACCTGGTACACATGTTCCAGCGCATGGGCCTGGAGACGGGGGTGAACCTCGATGTCCTGCTCGAAGCAGCCGCCACCCTGCCCGAGCTGATCGGCCACGACGTACCTGGCGCGATTCTCAAGGCCGGCAAGTCGGACCGTCGTTATCCGAAACCGAAATGGATGAGTGAAACGGTAGAGAGTGGCGCCACCCGGTAGTCGCGCGATGGCTGGCATCGCTTTCGCGCCGGGGCGGCGCTCCTACACTGGCGCCAGGATGCTTGCGATCGTGTAGGAGCCGCGACCTCGCGGCGAATCGTTGATACGGAGCCGTGATCCCAGACAAGCTACGATCAGTCCGTAGCCTGCGGTTGGGCGCAGCGATACCCAGGAAACAACCCCCGGGTATCACGTCGTTCAACCCGGGCGACCCGGGCAGGGTCACCACCCTGCAAGCAGTCAGTCATCAATGCCCACCACCCGATTCCGCCGCGCCCTTGGCCGAGAACGGCGGCTTGGCCAGGTAGATGATCAGGATCAGGCCGAAGAACAGCCAGCCCATCAGGGTGAAATAGTCCACCGTGGAGAGCATGTAGGCCTGGCTTTCCACCACCTGGTCGATCTGCAGGTAGGCCGATTGCGACGCACCACCAAGCTGCTCCAGGTACTGATGGGTGGCCGGGTCGTAGGGCGTGACGTGCTCGGTGAGCTGGGCGTGGTGGTAGATCTCCCGGCGGTGCCAGATCCAGGTGGTCAGCGACGAGGCGAAGCTGCCGCCCAGCACGCGCAGGAAGGTGGCCAGGCCCGAGCCGTCGGCGATGTCCTTGGGTGGCAGGCTGGAGAGCAGGATGCTGGTGGTCGGCATGAAGAACAGCGCGATACCCAGGCCCATGAACACCTGCACCTCGGCGATATGCCGGTAGTCCACCTCGGTGTTGAACGAGGCGCGCATGAAGCACGAGGCGCCGATCACCAGGAACGAGCCGCCGGCCAGCAGGCGCAAATCGAACTTGTGGGCGTACTTGCCCACCAGTGGCGACAGGAACAGCGGCAGGATGCCGATCGGCGCCGCCGCCAACCCCGCCCAGATCGGTGTGTAGCCCAGCTGGGTCTGCAGCCACTGGGGCAGCAGCAGGTTGATGCCGAAGAAGCCCGAGTAGCCGAGCACCAGCGCCAGGGTGCCGAAGGTGAAGTTGCGGTACATGAACAGGCGCAGGTTGATGATCGGATGCTGGTCGGTCAGCTCCCAGATCACCAGGGCCACCAGTGCGATCACCGAGATGGCGGTACCGATCTGGATAAAGGTCGACTCGAACCAGTCCAGGTCGTTGCCCTTGTCGAGCACTACCTGCAGCACGCCGACGCCCAGCACCAGCAGCATCAGCCCCACGTAGTCGATGGGCTGGTGCTCGGTGGTTTCCGGGCGGTTGCGCATCTGCGTCCACACCACCAGGGTGGCGAGGATGCCGATGGGCACGTTGATGAAGAAGATCCACGGCCAGCTGTAGCTGTCGGTGATCCAGCCGCCGGCAATCGGCCCGATGATCGGCGCCACCACCGTGACCATGGCCAGCAGCGCCAGGGCCATGCCCCGCTTGGCGCTGGGAAAGATCGCCAGCAGCAGCGTCTGCGCCATGGGGTACAGCGGCCCGGCGACCAGCCCCTGCAGGGCGCGGAACACCACCAGCTCGGGCATCGAACGGGCGATGCCACAGAGGAACGAGGTGATCACGAACAGCACCACCGCGGCGAGGAACAGCTTCACCTCGCCGAAACGCCGCGCCAGCCAGCCGGTCAGCGGCAAGGCGATGGCGTTGCACACGGCGAACGAGGTAATCACCCAGGTGCCCTGCTCCGAACTGACGCCCAGATTGCCGGAAATGGTCGGCAGGGCGACGTTGGCGATGGTGGTGTCGAGCACCTGCATGAAGGTCGCCAGGGAGATGCCGATGGTGGCCAGCAGCATGCTGGCCGGGCGGAAAGTGGCGTCGCTCATGTCAGCCCTGCTTCGCCGGGGCAGCGCTGGCGTTCTGCGGGCCATTGGCGTGGATGATCCGCTCGATCAGCGCGTCGGCCTCGCCCAGCGGTGCGTCGTAAACGGCGGTGCTGAAGCGCGCGTCCTTGGGCATCTGGGTGGTGAGCTGGGCGCCACTCTGGTCATGCAGGTCGACGGTCACCGTGGTGGACAGGCCGATGCGCAGCGGGTGCTTGTCGAGCGCCTCGTCGTCCAGGCGGATACGCACCGGCAGGCGCTGCACGATCTTGATCCAGTTGCCGCTGGCGTTCTGCGCCGGCAGCAGCGAGAAGGCACTGCCGGTGCCCACGCCGAGGCTTTCCACGTGGCCCTGGTAGGTCACGTCATCGCCATACAGATCGGCCTCCACGGTCACCGGCTGGCCGATGCGCATCTCGCGCAGCTGGGTTTCCTTGAAGTTGGCGTCGATCCACACCTCGTGCAGCGGCACCACGGCCATCAGCGCCGCGCCGGGCTGGATGCGGCTGCCGACCTGCACCGAGCGACGCGCCACGTAACCGCTGACCGGCGCCACCAGGGTGCTGCGGGCGTTGTTGAGAAAGGCCTGGCGCAGCTGCGCGGCGGCGCTCTTCACGTCCGGGTGGGAGGCGATCACGGTGTCGTCGACCAGCGCCTGGTTGGTGTCCAGTTGCTGCTGGGCGGAAGTCAGGGCGCTCTGCGCGCTGTTCAGGGTGTCCTGGGCGTGGGCCAGCTCCTCGCGGGAGATCGCGCCCTTGCCGGCCAGGGTCACGCGGCGCTGGTAGTCGGCCTTGGCGCGCTGCACGTCGATCTTGCGCGAGGCCACCTGGGCCTTGTAGCTGTCGACGTTGCTGTACAGCCCACGCACCTGGCGCACCGTACGCGCCAGGTTGGCCTCGGCGCTCTGCTGGGCCACCTGGGTATCGGCCGGGTCGAGCCACACCAGCGGCTGCCCGGCTTCGACGTAGTCGCCGTCGTCCACGGCGATGCGCGTGACGGTGCCGGTGATCTGCGGGGTGATCTGCACCAGGTTGCCGCCCACGTAGGCATCGTCGGTCTCTTCGTAGAAGCGCCCGTAGAGTTCGTGGTAGGCGAAGACGGCCGCGCTGCACAGCACGACGATGACGCCGAGGCCAATCAGCAGGCGTTTGCGCTTGCCCGAATTCGGGTTGGCGGAGGTGGCTTGAGAGTCGGTCATGACGAGTACTCAGCGTGCGGAAGTGGATGATTGGGCAGGCGCTTCGAAGCCGCCACCGAGGGCCTGCATCAGCAGCACCGAGGCATCGATACGCTCGGCGCGCAGATCGGCCAGTTGCCGTTCGCTCTGCAGCAACTGCTGCTCGACGCTCAGGGCATCGAGGTAGTTGCCGATGCCATCGGCGTAGCGCTGCATGGCGATGTCGTAGGAACTGCGGGCGATGTCGCGGGCCCGCTGCTGCTGCGCGATCTGCTGCTCGAGGGAACGGATGCGGCTGATGCCGTCAGCGATATCACCGAGGGCGCCGACCAGGGTCTGGTTGTACTGGGCCACGGCCACGTCGTAGTCGGCATTGCGCCCGGCCAGGGCGGCACGCCGCGCACCACCGTCGAAGATCGGCAGGCTCAGCGCCGGGCCGACGCTGAAGAAGCGGCTGGCACCGCCGAACACGGCATCGCCGAGCAGTGACTTGCTGCCGGCGGCCACGCTCAGGTTGAGGTTGGGATAGAAATCCGCCTTGCTGGCGTCGATGTCGCGGGTGGCGGCTTCGACACGCCAGCGGGCGGCGACCAGGTCGGGGCGACGGCCGAGCAGTTCGGCCGGTACGTTGGCCGGCAGGCTCACCGCCGCCGGGGCGATCAGCTGTGGGCGCGGCAATGTGGCGCCACGGTCCGGGCCCTGGCCGAGCATCACCGCCAGGCGAATGCGCGCGCTGTCCACCTGCTGGGTGGCGGCGGTCAGGCTGGCTTCGGCGGCGGCTTCCAGGCTCTGGGTCTGTTGCAGCTGGTATTCGCTGTCCAGGCCGGCATCGACCCGGCTGCGGGCCAGGTCGAGCATGTCGCGGCTGCGCTTGAGGTCCTGCTCGGCCAGATCCTGGGTGGCGTAGGCGAGGCCAAGGTCGTTGTAGGCGCGGGTGACCTCGGCGGCCAGGGTCAGGCGCGCACCCTGGCGGTCCACCTCACTGGCGCGGGAACGGCCCAGCGCCGCTTCCCAGGCCGCCCGCTCGCCACCCCACAGGTCGAAACGGTAGCCACCGTCGAGCGACAGGCTGCGCAGGGTGCCGTAACGGCCGCCCTGCCCGCTGGGGTCATCGACCCGCGCCGAACGGGAACGGGTGATAGCGGCATTGGCATCCAGGGTCGGCTGGCGCTGCGCATCGGCGGCCAGCACCGCGGCATTGGCCTGGCGGGCACGGGCATCGGCGACCTGCAGATCCGGGTTGCTGCGCAGCGCTTCTTCGATCAGCGCATCGAGCTGCGGATCGCCCAGGCGGTTCCACCAGTCGCTGGCCGGCCAGGCGGCCGGCGACAGGTTGCCGGTGAAGGTCTGGCCTTGCAGGCTGGCGGCGTCGAGGGTGTGGCCTCTGGTATGCAGGCCGTCCTGGGAGGCGCAGGCAGCCAGCAACAGGGCGCTGAAAATCAGCGACAGGGGGGTACGCAACGGCATGGTGTTCATCATTCTCCTGGCAGCTCTGGCAAGGCGTCGGCGGCCATCAGCATTTTTTTCAGCAGGCGTTGGAATTCGTCGAGTTCGGCGCGGCTCAGGCAGCCGGTCAGCTCGTTGGTGGCGTCGGCGGCGATCTGCGGCACCCGCACGCCAAGGGCATTGCCCGCCTCGGTGAGGGTGAGGCGCACCTGGCGGCGGTCCTCATGGCTGCGCTCGCGGGTCAGCAGGCCCTTCTGTTCCAGGCGGTCGAGCATGCGGGTCATCGCCCCGCTGTCGAGGCTGAGCAGGCGCACCAGGTCGGCGGGCGTGCTGGCGCGGCTCTGGCTGATCAGCAGCACCACCTTGAACTGCGCGGCCGTTACGCCGTGGTCCACCAGATGGCGCTCCAGCATGCGGTCCTTGAGCTGATTGATCAGCGCGATCAGGTGGCCGGGTGAGTGCTGCAGGGAGAATCGCTCGCGGTCGAAATGCGGCATGAGAATTACCTGCCCAGGCAGTGAATGCCCTGCAGATTACTGCCCAGGCAGCGATCAGCCCAATTACATTTCGTAATACTTGTTATCAATTTCGGAAATACTTTGAAATATTCAGAGGTTCTGAAATGACTGGCCAGGGCGGACTGGGTTCAGGGGATTTATGCGGGGAGATTGGATATGGGAGGCTTTTGCGGGATGCGCTCAAGTCGAGCGCGGTGATGGCAAGGCAGTCGAATAGCCGGCCCTGACCAGCTGATCTATGCGCATAAGAAAGCCGCATCCCAAAGGATGCGGCTTTGATGTTGTGAGCCCCAGGGCGATCACTGCGCCTGGTTGGACGCCTCGGCCGCCTTGATCAGGTCGGCGCCAATATCGCTTTCGAATTTCTTCCATACCGGGCGCATGGCTTCGCGCCATTGCTCGCGTTGTTCGGGGGTCAGCTCGATGATCTCGCTGGTACCGGCCTTGACGATGGCCGCGCGGGCCTCCTTGTTGAGGTCATCGGCCTGGCGGTTCACCTCGGCGGTGACCTCGACCATGATCTTGTCCAGTTCGCTGCGCACGTCTTCCGGCAGGCCGCTCCAGAACTTGGTGTTGGTGATCACCATGTAGTCGATCAGGCCGTGGTTGGACTCGGTGAAGAACGGCTGCACCTCATGGACCTTCTGGCTGTAGTAGTTCGACCAAGTGTTCTCGGTGCCGTTGACCACGCCGGTCTGCAGGCCCTGGTAGACCTCGGCGAAGCTCATCTTGCGCGGCGCGGCGCGCAGCACCTTGAACTGCTCGTCGAGCACCGCCGACGCCTGCACGCGGAACTTCAGGCCGCGGGCATCCTTGGGCTCGTGCATCGCCTTGTTCGACGACAGCTGCTTGAGGCCGTTGTGCCAGTAGGCCAGGCCGGTGATGCCCTTGCCTTCCATGCTGGTCAGCAGCGCCTTGCCCTGCTCGCTGGCCTGGAAGCGGTCGACCGCCTCCATGTTGTCGAACAGGAACGGCAGATCAAAGATCTGGATGGGCTTGGCGTAGTGCTCGAACTTGGCCAGCGACGGCGCCAGCAACTGCACGTCGCCGAGCAGCAGCGCTTCCATCTCCTTGCCATCGCCGAACAGCGAGGAGTTCGGGTACACCTCGACCTTGACCCGGCCCGGCAAACGCTCCTCGGCGAGCTTCTTGAACATCAACGCGCCCTGCCCCTTGGGCGTGTGTTCGGCGACCACATGGGCGAACTTGATGCTGATGGGCGCCGAGTCGGCGGCGTGCGCAACCCCGGCCACGGAGACGGCGACAGCGCAGACCAGCGCCTTGAGAGAGAGCTTGAGCATGGGTGTACCTCATCTTGTTTTTGTAAGTAGGTAGTGAACGTGCTTATTGCCTGTTTACAACGCGCCGCAGGGGCGCGGAATTCGTGATTGTGCAAAGGCGCGTTCGGCAGTGCCGAACGCGCCCGAGGGATCAGCCCATGCCGCCGGCCCGCGCGACAATGCGTCGGGCGCGCCCGACCACCGGCGCGTCGACCATCTGGCCATCGACCACGAACACCCCGTCACCGCCCTCGCCGGCCCTCAGAACCCGGCGCGCCCAGTCGAGCTCTTCGGCCGAGGGCGCCAGTGCCCCGTGCACCACGGCGACCTGGCTGGGATGGATGCACAGCAGCCCACCGAAGCCCATGTCACGGGCATCGCGGCTGGCGCGGTCAAGGCCGGTCTGGTCCTGAATCGCCGGAAACACGCTATCGAGCGGCGCAGCCAGATTGGCCAGGCGGCTGTGCAGCAGGATTGCGTAGCGGGCCTGATCGAGCAGGCGCTCGGCCGCCGCGGTGCCGCTGTTGAGACCGAGGTCGAGGCCCAGGTCCAGGCCGCCGAAGGACAACCGTTCGACGCCTGGAGCCGCGGCGATGGCCGGCAGTTCGTGCAGGCCACGGGCGCTTTCGATGATCGGCCAGACCGGCTTACCGGCCGCGGCGACGCGGGCCACTTGCGCGGCACTTTCCACCTTGGGCAGCAACACGCCGATCACCCCGCCATGGCGCTGGCACAGCGCGATATCGGCGGCGTGGCCGACGTGTTCGGGTGAATTGATGCGTACCAGCAGGCGCGCCTCGGGGTTGCCTGACAGAAAGCGCTCGAGGTTGTCCCGCGCTTCGATCTTGAGGCTTTCCTGCACCGCGTCCTCGAGGTCGACGATGACCACGTCGGCGCTGCTGGCGAGGGCCTTGGGGATGCGCTCGGGTCGCGAGGCGGGAACGAACAATGCGGTACGGATGATTTGTGTGGTCATGGAAGCGGATCCCTGACGTGAATGTGAATGAACAAGGAGGAATGCTGGGCGATAGCCGGCGGTTGTAAGGTAGAAGCGAACGCTCCCTGCGTAGGGTGGACAACGCTCTTTTTGTCCACCATTACGATCGCAGGGCGGTGGACGGGTCGGGCCGCGTAGGTGAAGCGTCGGCTACGAGCCCCGGTCCACCCTACGAAAGGCCGCATTCACTAGATACCGACCAACGTCAAATCGCGCCGCTGACCTTCAGGCCCGCTATCGCGGCATCGCCGTAGCCCAACTCTGCCAACAACGCTTCGGTGTGCTCGCCGAGCGCGGGCACGGGGTCCATTCGCGGCGTGAAGGCGCTGTTGCTGCCCGGCGGCAGCAGCGCAGGCAGGCTGCCGGCGGGGCTGTCGACCTGGCGCCAGCGGTCGCGGGCCTTGAGCTGCGGATGGGCCCAGACGCCGGCCATGTCGTTGACGTGGGCGTTGGCGATCTGCGCCTGTTCCAGCCGTTCGATCACCTGTTCGGCGCTCAGCGCGGCGAAGGTTTCATTGATAATCGAGCGCAGCGTCTCCCGATTGGCCGAGCGTTTGAAGTTGGCCGAGAAGCGCTCGTCCGTGGCCAGTTCCGGCTGCAGCAACACCCGCTCGCAGAACGCCTGCCACTCGCGCTCGTTCTGCAGGCCGAGCATCACCGTGCCGCCGTCACCGGCTGGGAATGGCCCGTAGGGATAGATGGTCGAGTGGGCGGCCCCGGCACGCGGCGGCGGCGTGGCACCGTCGTACGCGTAATACAGGGGATAGCCCATCCACTCGACCAGGCTCTCGAGCATGCTCACGTCGATGCGGCTGCCCAGGCCGGTCCTGCCGCGCAGCAGCAGGGCCGTCAGAATGTTGCTGTAGGCGTACATGCCCGCGGCGATATCGGCGATGGAGCATCCGGCCTTGGCCAGCTGATCCTCACCCGCGCCGCCGGTCACCGACAGAAAACCGCCTTCGCTCTGGATCAGCAGGTCGTAGGCCTTCTTCTTCTCGTAGCTGCCGCCCTCGCCGTAGCCGGAGATGTCGCAGACGATCAGCTTCGGGAAGCGCCCATGCAGCGCCTCGAACGACAGGCCCATGCGCGCCGCCGCGCCCGGTGCCAGGTTCTGTACCAGCACGTCGGCCCTGGCCAGCAGGTTGTCGAGCACCTCGGCGGCATCGTCCTGCTTGAGATCCAGGGTCAGGCTTTCCTTGGAGCGGTTGGTCCACACGAAGTGCGAGGCCAGGCCATTGACGCGCTCGTCGTAACCGCGGGCAAAGTCGCCGCTGCCGGGGCGCTCGACCTTGATCACCCGGGCGCCCATGTCGGCAAGCTGACGGGTGCAGAACGGCGCGGCGATGGCGTGTTCGAGGCTGACCACGGTGATGCCATCCAATGGCCGGGGCTGCGTGTTGTTGTTATTCATGACGGTGTTCCCGTTTCAATCGTCCAGATCCGCAGGCTGGGTTGCGTATCGTCGACCCAGCGCAGTATGTCGCTGCCGTCAGGCCAGCTCGCTCAGGTCATCGGTTTGCCGCAGGCGCCAGACCCTGGCGATCAGCTCGTTGGCTTCGTCAGTGCTGCGCTTGCCGGCAAAGGCCAGCAGGCGGCGGAACTTGTCTTCCAGCTCGCCGCGGCTGAGGCTGTTGCCCGGATCGCCCTTGGGCTCGTCGATGGCGCCATGCAGCGTGCGACCGTCGGTGGTGAGCACCTCGACCCGGCCCAGCCAGCGCGCCGGATAGGCACCGTCCACCTCGGGGTCCAGACGCATGCTGACCTTGTCGCGAAAGGCGGTGACATCCGCATCGGTCAACGACAGGCTCTCGAATTCGGTGAGCTGCGCCTTGCCATGCACGGCGATCAGGCCGAGCACGGTGCCCATGGAGAACTTGGCCTGGTGCACGGTCTGCGGCACCACCACGCGGCCAAGTACATCGATGGCCCCCTGGTGCACATGGGCGACGACCTGGGTGATATCGCCATGGCGCAGGCCCTCGCGCCCCATCAGGTCGAGCAGCGCATCAGCGGCCGGATGGGTATGCCGGCACGAGGCGTGGAACTTGAACGAGGTTTCCGCCAGCGCCCAGCGGCTGCCGAGACGATCCGACAGCTTGCTCGGGTCGGCGTCGCTGGACATGCCGGCGGCCATGCCCTGCTCGCCCTCGAGAATGTTCTGCGCGCCGGTCAGGCCCTGTTCGGTGAAGTAGGCAGCCAACAGACCGTCGGCGGCGGCCTTGGCGGTGTGCAGTTGCTTTGAGTCGGCGGCGTCGCGCAGGAACTCCCAGAGTCCGGCGGCCTGGGTGCCGGCATTGCCGAGCAGATGCACGAACTGCTTCTGGTCGAAGTGCAGCAGCTTGCCCACCGCCACGGCGGCCGCCAGGGTGCCGACCGTGGCCGTGGTATGGAAGATGCGGTAATGGGAGCGACCGAGGAATTCACCGATGCGGATGCCCGCCTCGTAGCCGGCCACCGAGGCCAGCAACAGCTCGCGACCGGACTTGCCCAGGTCCTGCGCGGCCGCCAGGGCCGCCGGGAAGACCACGGTGGCCGGGTGCAGCACCGAGCTGTTGTGCAGGTCGTCCTGCTCGACCAGGTGGGATGACGCGCCGTTGACCAGCGCCGCGAAGTACGCCGAGGTGCCACGCCCATTGACCAGGATGCGCGCCGGGCCATCGGCCGGGCCCATCTTCTGCGCATAGGCTTCGAACAGCGGGATCGGCCGCGCGCCCTCACTGGCCAGGGCCGAACCGAGCCAGTCGAGGAACAGGTCTTCGGTGCGATCCAATACGTGCCCGGGAATCTGCTCGTAGGAAAGTTCAGCGAGGAACGCGGCCAGTTGCTGAGTATGTGTGCTCATGGTCGAGACCTCAAAAGCTGCGCGGCAGTTCGAGCAGATGCTCGGCCACGTAGGACATGATCAGGTTGGTGGAGATCGGCGCCACCTGATACAGGCGGGTCTCGCGGAACTTGCGCTCGACGTCGTATTCGTTGGCGAAGCCGAAGCCGCCGTGGGTCTGCAGGCAGGCGTTGGCCGCCGCCCAGGAAGCTTCCGCCGCCAGGTACTTGGCCATGTTGGCGCTGGCCCCGGCATTTTCGCCGCGGTCGTATTGCTCGCAGGCGCGCCAGCGCATCAGGTCGGCGGCCTCCACTTCGATATGGGCCTTGGCAATGGGGAACTGCACGCCCTGGTTCTGGCCGATGGGTCGGCCGAACACCACGCGATCACGGGCGTAGGCGCTGGCCTTCTCGATAAACCAGCGCCCGTCGCCGATGCACTCGGCAGCGATCAGCGTGCGCTCGGCATTCAGGCCGTCGAGGATATAGCGAAAGCCCTTGCCCTCCTCGCCGATCAAACTGCTGGCAGGAATTTGCAGGTTGTCGAAGAACAGCTCGTTGGTCTCGTGGTTGACCATGTTGGCGATCGGCTGCACGGTCAGGCCGTTGCCGATGGCCTCGCGCAGATCGACCAGGAAGATAGACATGCCCTCGGATTTCTTCTTCACCTCGGCCAGCGGCGTGGTGCGTGCCAGCAGGATCATCAGGTCGGAGTGCTGGATACGCGAGATCCATACCTTCTGCCCGTTGATCACGTACGTGTCGCCCTGGCGCACGGCGGTGGTCTTGATCTTGGTGGTGTCGGTGCCGGTGGTCGGCTCGGTCACGCCCATGGATTGCAGGCGCAACTCGCCGCTGGCCAGTTTGGGCAGGTAGTAGCTCTTCTGCTCATCACTACCGTTACGCAGCAGGGTGAACATGTTGTACATCTGCCCGTGGATGGTGCCGGAGTTGCCACCGCAACGGTTCACTTCCTCGAGGATCACCGAGGCTTCGGCCAGGCCCAGGCCCGAGCCGCCGTACGCTTCCGGAATCATCGCCGACAGCCAACCAGCCTCGGTCATGGCCGCCACGAAGGCTTCCGGAAAGCCCTTCTCCTCATCGATCTTGCGCCAGTATTCGGCGGGGAATTCGGCGCACAGGCCGCGTACGCCCTCACGGATGAAATTCAGTTCTTCATTCTGTTCCGGGGTCATCTCGATTCCTCGATTGTTCTTGTTGTCACGTCCGCAGGCTGCCCGCAAACGCGCTATTCGAATTCCACCTCGGCCTGCTGGGCCATGCCCGCGGCAGTGCCCGCCCACAGCTGGGCCCTGCCCGGTTCATCGATGCGCCCGGCCACCTCGAACGGCTCGGGCGCCACCAGGGGGCGCAACCCTCGATAGGCGAAACGACGCAGCCGCGCCTGGGGCTGGGCACGGCAGAAGGCGCGCAGGTTGAGGGTGGCGATCAGCGGGCCATGCACCACCAGGCCGGCGTAGCCTTCGGTGTCGGTGACATAGGGCCAGTCGTAGTGGATGCGGTGGCCGTTGAAGGTCACCGCGCTGTAGCGAAACAGCAGGGTCGGGCTCGGCACCACGGCCTCGCGCCAGTCACCTTCTGGCAGCGCCTCGCCCGCGCCGCGCTTGGGCGGGCTGGGTTCGCGGTAGACGATGTCCTGCTCCTCGCGGATCGCCAGCTCGCCGTCCTGCAGGTAGTCGTGCTGCACGGTGACGAACAGCAGCGCGCCGGTGCGGCCGTGCTTCTCTTCGATGTGCTTGATGGTCGATACCCGGGTGGCCTCGCCGCCCACGCGCAAGGGCGCAATGAACTCCAGGCGACCGCCGGCCCACATGCGGTTGCGGTTGTCAGCCGGCGGCAGGAAGGCACCGCGTGCCGGATGCCCGTCGCCGCCCAGGCCGCTTTCGGCAATGGGCTCCTGGAAGAACGCCCAGTGCCAGAGTGGCGGCAGGGCTTCGCCATGGGCGGGCGTGTCTTCGCCCAGGGTCGCGGCGATGCGCTTGACCAGGTTGCGGCTCAGTTGATCGTGGGCTTGCTCGGTGCGGCCGATCCAGGCAGAAAAGGCAGAGTCGCTCATCATGGATTCCAGCTGTCTTGTTATGTACCGCCAGCATGCAAGCCGATGAATGTTCCGAGAATCCGCATTTATTTAAACCGGCGTTCGGCTATGCTGAACGCCATTTTCCATTCGCCACAGAGCCGCCATGCACTTTGACCTGCCGGATTTGCGCCTCTTCATCCATATCGCCGAGTCGCCGAGCCTGACCCAGGGTGCCCGACGTGCCTCGCTGTCGCCGGCGGCGGCCAGTGCGCGCATCAAGGCCCTGGAAGGCCAGCTGGGTACCCGCCTGCTGTACCGCGACAGCCGTGGCGTGGAACTGACCCCGGCCGGCCAGCGCCTGCTGCAGCATGCACGGCTGATCATGCGCCAGGTCGATTACCTGAAAAGCGAATTCACCGAATACGGCAGCGACGCGGCCGGGCATATCCGCATCTTCGCCAACACCACGGCGGTAACCGAATTCCTGCCGGAGGTCCTTGCAGGCTTTCTCGCCGGCCGGCCCGGCGTTACGGTGGACCTGCAGGAGCGCCTGAGCCGCGATATCGTGCGTGGCGTACTCGATGGCGGCGCCGACCTGGGCATCATCGCCGGCCCGGTGGAAGCCGCCGGCCTGCAAGTGCTGCACTTCAGCACAGACCGCCTGGTGCTGGTGGTGCCGGACGGCCACCCGCTGGCCGGCCGCGAGCGCGTCAGCCTGCGTGACACCCTGCAGTACCAGCACATCGGCCTGCACGACGGCAGCACCCTGCTGACCTTTCTGCGTGAACACGTGGAGACTCTGGGCGGCACCCTGTCACTGCGCATCCAGATGTCCGGCTTCGAAGCCATCTGCCGCATGGTCGAAGCCAATGTGGGCATCGGCATCATTCCCGAGTCCGCCGCCAGCCGGCACCGCCGCACCATGAAGCTGCGCACCATCGAACTGGAAGAGCCCTGGGCGATCCGCGAGCGCAGCATGCTGGTTCGTGACCTCGAAGCACTGCCCGGCAGCGTCCGGGCGTTGATCGCCACGCTGCTGCCGGAAGCTTGATATCCAGTAGCGTCTTCGCGGCTACGACGCCTTCAGCCTCACTTGCCTACCCCATGCTCACGCAACTTGTTGGCGATGGTGGTGTGGGACACGCCCAGGCGCTTGCCGAGCAGGCGGCTGCTGGGAAACTCGCCGTGCAGGCGTTCCAGTACGGCTTTTTCGAAGCGCCCGACGATGGCGTCCAGCCCGCCTTCCAGCGAGAAGTCGCCCAATGGCTGCGCCGCGCCATAGCCTGGCAGGCGGATATGTTCGGGCTTGACCACCGCGCCGTCGCACAGCGACACCGCCTGGAACAGCACGTTCTCCAGCTGCCTGACGTTGCCCGGCCAGTGGTAACGACCGAGTTTCTCCAGCGCAGCCGGCGCCAGGCCCGGTAGCGGGCAGCCGATCTGCCGGCTGGCGCGGTCGAGGAAGTGCTCGACCAACGGCTGCAGACCATCCAGGCATTCACGCAGTGGCGGGATATGCAGGCTGAGCACGTTGAGGCGGTGATAAAGGTCTTCGCGAAACTCGCCACGGGCGCACAGCTCGGAAAGGTCGACCTGGGTGGCGCAGGTCACCCGCACGTCGAGGTACACCTCCTCGTCGCTGCCAACCCGCCGAAAGCAGCCGTCCTGCAGAAAGCGCAGCAGCTTGGCCTGCAGGCGCGGGCTCATTTCACCCACGCCATCGAGAAACAGCGTACCGCCCGCGGTCAGCTCCAGCAGGCCCAGCTTGCCTTCGGCGCGGGCGCCCTCGAAGGCGCCGGGGCCGTAGCCGAACAGCTCGGTCTCGGCCATCGACTCCGGCAAACCGGCGCAATTGAGCGCCATGAATGGCGACTGGCCGCGCGGGCTGGCCAGGTGGCAGGCACGGGCCAGCAGCTCCTTGCCGGTACCGGTTTCGCCTTCGATCAGCAGCGGCGCGTCCAGCGGCGCCATACGCCGCGCCTCGCGCACCACGGCCGCCATCACCTTAGAGCTCTGGAAGATGCTGTCGAAGCCGCGCAGCTCCTGCTTGCGCACCTGATAGATACGCTCGCCGACGCGATCAGCGCGATGCAGGGTCAGCACCGCGCCGGCCATGGCTTCGCTGTCATCGTGTTCGCTCTGCAGCGGTGCTATATCGGCGAGAAACACGTCGCCGCCGACCTTCACCCGCAGCCCGTTGATGCGCGAGCGATTGGCGCGCACCAGTTCCGGCAGGTCGAAATCCTCGACGTAGCGCGACAGCGCGATGCCCGGTACCTCGTCCACCCGCACGCCAAGCAGACCAGCCGCAGCCCGGTTGGCGGCGACGATGCTGCCGCCCATGTCCACGGACAGCACCGGAAACTCCAGGGCGCCGAGCAAGGCATTGAGCTCCAGGTGGCGGCGCTCGCTGGGCATCAGCCCCACGCGCTTGACGCCGAACACGCCGGTGATGGCCTCGAACCTGGCGCGCAGGGCCTGGAACTGCAGGTTGATCAGATTGGGGCAATGCAGGTAGATGGCGTTGCCCTGCTCGCCGCCGACCTCGCCGCGGGCGACGTTGATGCCGTAGTCGACCAGCAGTTCGAGGATGTCGCGCAGGATGCCCACACGGTTCTGGCAGTGAATCTTGATACGCATGACGGCCGCTCTTGTTATTTTCGTCAAGGTTTCTTGCCAGTCTAGAGGAAGCCGCCCAGCCAGGAACAGGCTTTCGCCCATGACGTAATGCTTTCTTTACGAAAACGGCTTCCTATCAGCCCTCGAAACACTGCCCGCGCTCGCCCAAAGCGTGCCCGCCTGGGGCATGCTCGGACCAGCCACGACCCGAACGGATGTGCAGGGAGATCGCCGGATGAAAGCCAGCCAGTACGTTGCCAGGCAGCCTGACGCGAACGGCTTTATCGACTACAGCGAGGTCGAGCATCGCACCTGGCAGACGCTGATCGAGCGTCAGCTGAAGGTGATCGAGCCTCGGGCCTGCCAGGCGTACCTGGACGGCATCGACAAGCTCGCCCTGCCCCGCGACCGCATTCCCCAACTGCCCGATATCAACCGTGTGCTGCAGGCCAGCACCGGCTGGCAGGTCGCCCAGGTGCCGGCGCTGATTCCCTTCCAGCGTTTTTTCGAGCTGCTCGCCAACAAGCAGTTTCCGGTGGCCACCTTCATCCGTACGGTGGAGGATCTCGACTACCTGCAGGAGCCGGATATCTTTCACGAAATCTTCGGCCACTGCCCGCTGCTGACCAATTCCTGGTTCGCCGAATTCACCCACACCTACGGCCGCCTGGGCCTGGCCGCCAGCCCTCAGGAGCGGGTGTTCCTGGCGCGCCTGTACTGGATGACCATCGAGTTCGGCCTGGTGGATACCCCCGCCGGCCGACGCATCTACGGCGGCGGCATTCTCTCCTCGCCCAGGGAGGCGGTGTATTGTCTGTCCAACGAGCCAGAGCACCAGCCGTTCGACCCCGTGGAGGCCATGCGCACGCCCTATCGCATCGACATCCTGCAGCCGCTGTACTTCGTGCTGCCGGACCTGCAACGGCTGTTCGCCCTGGCGCAACAGGACATCATGAGCCTGGTGCAGCAGGCCATGGCGCTGGGCCTGCATGCACCGAAATTTCCACCTAAAGCGGCCTAAGAACCGGCCGTGACGATCAACGTTCAGAGGATCCCCCATGACCGCACTGTCCAAAGCCACCTGCGAAGCCTGCAGCGCCGATGCACCCAAAGTCAGCGAGGCCGAACTGGCGCAGCTGATCAAGGAAATCCCGGACTGGAACATCGAGGTTCGTGACGGCGTGATGCAACTCGAGCGGGCCTACGCCTTCCGCACCTTCAAGCAGGCGTTGGCCTTTACCAACGCCGTGGGCGAGATCGCCGAGAGCGAGAACCATCATCCGTCGCTGCTCACCGAATGGGGCAAGGTCACCGTGACCTGGTGGAGCCACTCGATCAAGGGTTTGCACCGCAACGACTTCGTCATGGCCGCGCGCACCGACGAGCTGGCCAGGGCGGCCGAAGGGCGCAAGTGAGATGCCCCGCAAACGGGAAAAACTCGCTCGCCTACGCACCGTGCTGGAGCCTTTCACTGCCCCCGAAAATCGATAGACCGTTCGTCGGGAAAAATAATCCTTTAGTATCATATAGATAGAAAACAACCCCGGAGATCATTGGCGCGCTTCCTGCTTGCCATCGCCGGCATAGTTCCCTAGGGTTGTTTGCCATGTGGTCCTTGATTGCCCCTATCAGCTCGTTGCTGGGTGGGGTTGCATTACTCCTCCTCGGCAATGGTCTGCTCAACACCCTACTGACCCTGCGTGGCGTCGCCGAAGGCTACTCCACCGGGATGCTCGGCCTGATCATGTCCGGGTACTTCGTCGGTTTCCTGCTCGGTACCTGGCTGGCGATTCCGCTGGTGCGCCGCGTTGGGCATATCCGTGCCTTCTCCTTCTGCGCTGCCCTCGCCGCCATCACCGCACTGCTCCATGTGCTGCTCGTCGATCCCTGGGTCTGGCTCGGCCTGCGGGTACTCTACGGCCTGGCGCTGGTCAGCCTGTACATGGTCATCGAGAGCTGGCTCAACGCCCAGGTGCCCAACGACAAACGCGGGCAGATGTTCGCCGTGTACATGGCGGTCAACCTCGGCGCCCTGGCGGCCGCCCAGCAACTGCTGAACCTCGCTGAGCCGACCGACTTCCTGCTGTTCGCCCTGGCGGCCATGCTGATCAGCGCAGCGCTGATGCCCATCACCCTGACCCGCCAGCCCCAGCCGAGCGTGCCGGACACCCTGCACACCAACCTGCGCGCCATCCTCGGCATCGCGCCACTGTCGATTGCCGCAGCCGGCCTTTCCGGCCTGGCCCTGGGTGCGTTCTGGGGCATGGCGCCGGTGTATGCCAGCCTCAACGGCTTCGATGCCGCCGGGGTCGGGCTGATGATGAGCGCCACCATTCTCGGTGGCGCGCTACTGCAATGGCCGATCGGCCGTTTCTCCGACAATCATGACCGGCGCTGGGTGCTGTTCTGGGTGGTCAGCGCGGCGGTGGCCGTCGCTCTGGCAATGAGCCTGTTACCCGCGGGCCGCCCGCTGCTGGGGCTGATGTTCCTGTTCGGTGGGCTGTCGTTCGCCATCTACCCCATCGCCGTGGCGCAGCTGATCGACCAGTTGCACAGCGACGAGATTCTTTCCGGCTCCAGCAGCCTGCTGATGGTCAACGGCGTCGGCTCGGTGTGCGGCCCGCTGCTCGCCGGCCTGTTGATGCAGCACCTGGGCGCCGCCGCACTGCCGCTGTACTTCGCCGCCACCCTGGGGCTACTGGCGGCCTACACCTTCTATCGCCTGCGTCACGTCAGTGACCTGGTCGCTGGTGAGCAGGCGCATTTCGTGCCGATGTTGCGCACCAGCCACACCGTGCTGGAGCTGATGCCCGATGCACCGCCACCGGCGGACGACATCGACTCGGACAACGATCACCCGGGTGACGAGCGGGAGCCCGTCACCACTTCGTCGTAGGCACACGTCCGCCTACAGAACAGAGGCACCAGCAAGGTGCCCGCTTTAACCGTCGGCTGCTGCCGGCGCTTTGACAGGGAGACTACGCATGCTACTTGCAACCGATCTCGATGGAACCTTTCTCGCCGGTGATCCCGAGGACCGCCTGAGCCTCTACCAGACCATCGCCGCCCACCCGGAAATACAGCTGGCCTACGTCACCGGGCGCAGCCTCGAAGCGGTCCTGCCGCTGCTGGCCGATCCCACCCTGCCGCGACCGGACTTCATCATCGCCGATGTCGGCGCTACCTTCGTACATGGCGATACCCTGCAACCCATTCAACAGCTGCAGAGCCAGGTCGATGCCCGCTGGCCGGGTGAGAGCCAGGTGGCCCAGGCCCTGGAGGGTTTCGGCCTGGAACGCCAGGACGTGCCCCAGGCGCGCCGCTGCTCGTACTTCTGCACGCCTGAACAGGCCGCCAACCCGGCTCTGGCCGAGGTCGCAGAAACGCTAGGTTGCGATCTGCTGTATTCCGCGGATCGCTACCTCGACTTTCTGCCCAAGGGCGTCAACAAGGGCACCAGCCTCAAGGCGCTGGTCGGCTGGCTGGGGCTCGACGACGGCGAGGTGCTGGCCTGTGGCGACACCCTCAATGACCTGAACATGCTCGACGGCACCTACAAGGGCGTTTGCGTGGGTGAGTCCGAGCCCAACCTGATCAAGGCCACCGAGCATCAATCGTGGATCCTGCAGGCGGACCGCCCGGGCTGTGGCGGCATCCTGCAGGCCTTCGTGCATTTCGGCTTTCTTGGCGAGCACGGCATCGCTGCCGAAAAACGCACCGCTACCAAGCCAGGACGCGCCGAGCTGGTGATGGTCTATCACCGCCTGCCCTACGAGGAACATCGCGGCGCGGACGGCAAGGTGCAGCGCCGCCGCCCGACCTCGCCCAACGGCATCATCCCCACCCTGATGAGTTTCTTCGGCGACGCACGCCCAGGCTCCTGGGTCGCGTGGGCCGTCGACGAAGGCGGCGACGAGCCCTTCGAAACCCACACCACGGTGGACGCCGAGCGCTACCCGAAACTCACCGCCGCCCGGGTGGCGCTGAGCAAGCGGGAAGTCGACATCTTCTACAAGCGTTTCTCCAAGGAAGCCTTCTGGCCGACGCTGCACACCTTCTGGGAGCGCGCCCGCTTCGACGAGGACGACTGGCAGGTGTTTCTCAAGGTCAACCGCGCCTTCGCCGAGCGTACCGCCAAGGAAGCCGCCATCGGTGCCGTGGTCTGGCTGCACGACTACAACCTGTGGATGGTGCCCGGCTACCTGCGCGAACTGCGCCCGGACCTGCGCATCGCCTTCTTTCACCACACCTACTTCCCCTCGGCGGACGTGTTCAACGTGTTGCCGTGGCGCCGGCAGATCATCGGCAGCCTGCTGCAGTGCGATTACATCGGCTTTCACATCCCCCGTCAGGTGGAGAACTTCGTCGACGTGGCCCGGGGCGTCACGCCGCTGCAGACCGTCAGCCGACAGAACTGCGCACCGCGTTTCGTCACCTACGGCTGCGCGGTGGGCCTGGAGCGCGTGACCACCGCCGTGGACACCGGCAGCCGGGTGGTCAAGCTCGGCGCCCACCCGGTCGGCCTGGATATCGACCGGGTGCGCAACGCCCTGGCCCAGGACAAGACCCGCGAGCAGATGGCCAACCTGCGCAAGGAACTGAGCGGCATCAAGCTGGTGCTGTCGGTGGAACGCCTGGATTACACCAAGGGCATCCTGGAAAAACTGCAGGCCTACGAGCGCCTGCTGGCCGACAACCCGGAGCTGCACAAGAAGATCACCCTGGTCAGCATCTGCGTGCCGGCCGCCCGGGAGATGACCATCTACGACGAGCTGCAGTCGCAGATCGAACAGGCGGTCGGGCGCATCAACGGCCGCTTCGCACGAATCGGCTGGACACCGGTGCAGTTCTTCTTCCGCAGCTTCCCGTTCGACGAGGTGGTGGCCTGGTACGCCATGGCCGACGTGATGTGGATCACCCCGCTGCGCGACGGCCTCAACCTGGTGGCCAAGGAATTCGTCGCCACCCAGGGGCTGACCGATGGCCAGGGCGTGCTGGCCCTGTCGGAATTCGCCGGTGCGGCTGCCGAGCTCAAGGGCGCGCTGCTGACCAACCCCCACGACACCGCCGACCTGGCGCAAACCTGCTACCTGGCGCTGAACATGCCCAAGGCAGAGGCCAAGGCGCGGCTGCGCGAGCTGTTCGATATCGTCAGCTACAACGACATCCGCCGCTGGGGCGACGAGTTCCTGGCCGGTGTCGCCGAGCCGGAGCCGGTATTGAAGCTGGCGGCGGGCTGAGCCAAGGGAATGGATCTGTGAGAGCGGGCGGGGACGCCCGCTCTCACAAGCTGTGTTCTGCCCTGCTCCATGGCTCGCACCTGATATGCTGCGCGCCACCGCGAGAACGAGACACGCAGCATGAACGACATTCTGATCATCGGTATCGGTGCCGGTGACCCCGACTACCTCACCACCCAGGCGATCAAGGCGCTCAACCGCGCCGACGTGTTCTTCATCCTCGACAAGGGTGAAGCCAAGGACAAACTGATCGCCCTGCGCCGCCTGATCCTCGACCGCTATATAGCGCCGGAGCGCCAGTATCGCGTGCTAGAGGCGACCAACCCGGAACGCGAGCGCAATGTCGCGGACTACGACGCCAGCATCGACAGCCTCAACCGCGACAAGCAGGCGGTGTTCGAGCAGTTGCTCGGCCAGTTGCAGGACGGTGAAACCGGCGCCTTTCTGGTCTGGGGCGATCCGTCGCTGTACGACAGCACCATCCGCATACTCGACGGGGTGATCGCCAGTGGCATGCCCCTCGACTATGAAGTGATACCCGGCATCACCAGCGTACAGGCCCTTACCGCCCGCCACCGCATTCCCCTGAACCAGATCGGCCGCGCCGTACAGATCACCACCGGCCGCCGCCTGCGCGAAGGCTGGCCAGAGGGCGTGGACAGCCTGGTGGTGATGCTCGATGCCGGGGACAGCTATCGCCACCTGATCGACGAAGACCTGCACATCTACTGGGGCGCCTATGTCGGCACGCCGGACGAGATCCTGATCGCCGGCAAGCTGGCCGAGGTGGCCGAGCAGATCGCCACGACCCGCGCGGCAGCACGTGAAGCCAACGGCTGGATCATGGACAGCTACCTGCTGCGCCGTGGCGGGCGCGAGGCCTGAGCCCAAGCCGACCGCGCCAGGCTGTGATCGCCTATGCGCTCGGCTGCGGCCACGCCCGTGACTTTTCGCGGGCATCGCCCGCTCCCACAGGCAATACACCATTACCACTTGCGTTCGCGTAGCGGGCGTAGGGTGGATGAAGCTTCACCCATCCACCGCTCTGCAATCGCAATGGTGGACAAAAAGAGCGTTGTCCACCCTACGGGAGCGACTGGCTGCTTGCGCGATATGGCAGCCTGCCAAGGTGCCATGATTGGCGCTGATAGATAGGAGATTCGCCTCAGAGACGCTCGCGAAACAACGCCTGGTGCTCGCGGCACTGCTCGGCCGAGAGCATGAACACGCCATGCCCGCCGCGGGAGAAATCCAGCCAGGCGAAATCCACTTCCGGATACAGCGCTTCGACGTGCACCTGGCTGTTGCCGACTTCGACGATCAGCAGACCTTTCTCGGTCAGGTGATCGGCCGCTTCGGCCAGCATCCGCCGTACCAGGTCCAGCCCATCGTCACCGCAGGCCAGGCCCATTTCCGGCTCGTGCTGGTACTCGGCCGGCATATCGGCGAAATCCTCGGCATCCACATAGGGCGGGTTGGACAGGATCAGGTCGAAGCGCTGGCCTGGCAGCCCGGCAAAACCGTCGCCCTGCACGGTGTAGACGCGCTCCTCGAGGCCGTGACGCTCGATATTGCGGTTGGCCACCTCCAGCGCCTCGAAGGACAGATCACCGAGCACCACTTCAGCGTCGAGGAACTCGTAGGCGCAGGCAATGCCGATGCAGCCCGAGCCGGTGCACAGGTCGAGGATCCGCCCCGGCTCACCGGCCAGCCAGGGGCTGAAGCGCTGCTCGATCAACTCGCCTATCGGGGAACGGGGCACCAGCACGCGCTCGTCGACGATGAATGGCAAGCCGCAGAACCAGGCCTCGCCAAGCAGGTAGGCGGTGGGTACGCGGTCCTGGATGCGGCGCTCGAGCAAGCGCTGCAGGTGCAGGTGTTCATCGTCTTCGAGACGGCAATCCAGGTAGCCGTCGGCGATTTCCCAGGGCAGATGCAGGGCGCCGAGCACCAGTTGCCGTGCCTCGTCCCAGGCGTTGTCGGTGCCGTGCCCGAAGAACAGCTCCTCGGCCTGAAAACGGCTCACCGCCCAACGAATGTAGTCACGCAGGGTGCGCAGGCGGGTATTCAGGGCTGGGCGGGCATCGGTCACAACAGGGCTCCGGGCAAAAGACGTTAGTCTAGCAGGCCGGCACCGGCATTCCAGCGCCCCGGGGGGAGATTGTCACGGCACTGCGCCGGTGAGCTGAAACGATTCTCCTGCCACCGCTGCGCTGCAACGCAGCAATACAACCAACAGAGAGGTTCACAGCGGCGTCATAGAGGCGGACAATGTGCACCGTTAACCGCGCCAGCAAGGAGTCGTACATGTCGTCCCACCCGCAAACGTTCTATCAGCTCACCGGCCGTGGCCATGCCCCCGCCAGCCTGAGCAATGCGACCCTGCTGGTCATCGATGCCCAGGAAGAGTACCGCAGCGGCGTGGTGCAACTGCCCGGCCTCGATGCGGCGCTGGTGGAGATCGCCAAGCTGCTCGACGCAGTGCGCGCCCAGGGCGGTGCCATCGTGCACATCAAACACCTGGGCATTCCCGGTGGCCTGCTCGATCCGCGCGGCCCCCGTGGCGATCACTTGCCGGAAGTGGCCCCGCTGCCCGGCGAAATCGTCGTCGAGAAGCGCATGCCGAACGCCTTTTCCGGCACCGAGCTGCACGAGAAGCTGCAGTCGCTCGGCCATCTGGACCTGATCGTGTGCGGTTTCATGACCCACTCGAGCATCAGCACCACCATTCGCGCCACCAAGGACTACGGCTACCGCTGCACCGTGGTCGACGCTGCCTGTGCCACCCGCGACCTGCCGACGCCGGATGGCAAGGTGATCAGCGCCGCCGACATGCACCGCGTGGAAATGATCGCCCTGGCCGACAACTTCGCCGCCTGGGTGCCGGACGCCAACGCCCTGCTGTAATAGCCCGAGCCAGGCTGGATTGCCAGCCCGGTCAAAACGCCGCTCGGGCTGACGCGCTTGGCGCCCCACAGGAGCGAGCCAGGCGCGTATCGCAGGCGAGTGCGGTCTCTTCGTCGATCGTTCTTGCGATGGCGTCCGCCCTGTACCGCTCTCGATGGCGAGATCCTCACCGGCTACAAGCCCATGGACGCCGCGTTGTTGTGAACCCGCTACTACACTGCCAGTCATAGCGAGAAGACCCATCGAGGAATTAGCGCATGAAGCAAACAGACGGTTTCAATGCCAGCCACCTGCGCCCTAGACGCCCGGGCAGCTTGCGCTTGCGCTTCGCCGCCTACCTGACGGCGCTGGTCGCGGTGTTCGGCATTCTGCTGATGATGGCCGGCGCGTCGACCCTGCTGGGCCGCCCACCGGCCCTGGGCAGCCTCAACGATTCGACTACCGATGCCAGCGTGCTGCTGGTGCTCGGGCTGGTGCTGTTCTGGGGCGGCGTGCTGGGCTGGCGCAAATCACGGCGCCGCATGCGCCAGCGCAAGGCCGACCTGGCGATGTCGCCACACCTGATGAAGAAACGCGACTGACCCGTCCTGCGCTGCTTGGTAAACTGGGTGCCCGCGCGGAGGCCCCCATGCAAGACGACGACCTTTCCCTGTTCAAAGCCCAGCTGCACGGCGTCAAGCCGATCAAGCACGACCGTGCCGACACCGGTAAGCCGAAGAGCGACCGTGCACGCCTGGCCACCCTGCGCCAGGCCGCGACACAGCGTACCGATACCCTCAAGGTCGATGGCCTGTCCGACCAGTTCGTCATCGATGTCGGCGCCGAGGACGCCCTTTTCTGGGCCGGCAACGGGGTTCAGGACGGCCAGATGCGCAAACTCAAGCTCGGCCAGATTCCTTTCGACGGCAGCCTGGACCTGCATGGCATGAGTGTCGAGAAGGCCCGTGACACCCTCTGGGAATTTCTCGCCGAAGCCACCAAGCTGGAAATCCGCTGCGTGCGGGTCACCCACGGCAAGGCGGTACGCACCGATGGCCGCAAACCGATGATCAAGAGCCATGTGAATACCTGGCTGCGCCAGCATCCGCAGGTGCTGGGATTCTCCTCATGCATCGCCAAGCACGGCGGTACCGGCGCGGTCTACGTGATGCTCAAGCGCACCATGATGGATGGCCGCGACGAGTGAGGCTGCGCTTGCGGCCACATACGCACGCATAAAAAAACCCGGCCTCGAGCCGGGTTTTTCACATCGCAAGCCTGACGATCAGACCGGCGCCTTGGCGCGGGACTTGTACTCGCCGGTGCGGGTATCGATCTCGATCCAGTCGCCGATTTCACAGAAGTCGGCAACCTTCACTTCGGTACCGTTGTTCAGCTTGGCAGGCTTCATCACCTTGCCGGACGTGTCGCCACGGGCGGAACCTTCGGTGTAGGCCAGCTGACGCACGATGGTGGTCGGCAGGTCGACGGAGATGACCTTGCCTTCGAAGAACACGGCTTCGCAGACGTCGTTCATGCCTTCTTCGATGAACGGCAGGACGCTTTCCAGGTCTTCGGCGCGCAGCTCGTAGGAGTTGTACTCCGGATCCATGAACACGTAGTCGTCGCCGCTGATGTAGGACAGGTTCACTTCCTTGCGCTCAAGGATGACCGGCTCCATCTTGTCGTCGGCTTTGTAGACGGTTTCGGTCTTGGAGCCGTTGATCAGGTTCTTCAGCTTCATCTTGACGATGGCGCTGTTACGACCGGACTTGGTGAACTCGGCCTTCTGGATCAGCCATGGCTGGCCGTCGATCAGGGCCACGCTGTTAGGCTTCATTTCTTGTGCGGTTTTCATACGAATATCCGGATCTGAATGGATTTACAAAATTCGAGGCCGCGTATCATAGCCAATTTCGGTAAAACTGCACCAGCGCCGCGGCAAGATCTGCACGTACCGCCTGGCGCCTGGCCCAGGCCTGGGCATGGGCGGCCAGTTCGTCGGCATGTTGCCGCCAGGCAGTCCAGGCCGGCGCCATCGCCTCACCCATGTTCCAGGCGTGCCACAGGGCACGCAGCGCGGCCTGGGCCTCGCCTGAAAGCGCCTGGCAGTACAGGGCCATGAAGGCGTCGAGCTTTTCCAGGTGCGCGTCGTCCTGCTGTGCATAGATCTGCCAGACCAGCGGTTGGGCGGCCCACTGCGCCCGCACGAAGGAGTCCTCACCGCGCACCAGGTTGAGATCGCAGCACCAGAGCAGCCCGTCGTACCGATCCTGCTGCATGAACGGCAGCACCTGAACGCTCAAGGCATCGCGCTGCAGCACCCTGCCGGCTTCGAGCGATTGCCCTGCCCAGCGCTGCAAATCGCCGAGAATCCGCCCCTCCGGCACCAGCAGGTGGGTGGGCAGGTCATCGCCGGCCAAGGCATCCAGCCAGCCGGCCAGCGCGGCGTTCTCATAGGCGAACAGGGAAACCACCCGGGCATTGGCGGCCGGCGTGATGCCCAGGGAGGCGAGGAACCCTGCGCGGGCCGCGCTATCGCCCTGCAGCCTGTCCCGCGCCGCGAGCAGCCCGCGCTCACGCAGCAGCCCGCCGGTGCCGGCGGTGAATCCGGGGAAGAAGAAGAACTTCTGCAAGCCATTGCCCTGCATCGATGGCAGGCCGTGGCAGCCTTCGACCCAGCGCTCGGCGCTCAGGTATTCCAGATTCAGCCAGAGCACCGGCGTCTCGCGTGTCGACATCGCCGCCACGTAGTCGGCAGGCAACTCGCAGGCAAAGGCCTCGATCACCACATCGGCCGGCTCGACCGCCTGCCAGGCCGGCGCCCAGTGGCGTACCTCGACCCCGCTCAATCGCTGACAGCCGGCCCCGGCATCGGCCTGCGGGCAGATACGCGCCAGCGCCGCCAGGTCATCGACCCACAGGCGTACATCAGCTCCGTGCTCGGCCACCAGTTGTCGCGCCAGGCGCCAGGTCACGCCGATGTCGCCATAGTTGTCGACGACGCAGCAGAATATGTCCCACTTCATAGCCGCCCCTCCCTTACCGGCCGCTTCAGGCCTGCAACCCGCCTTCACGCTGCCGGGCGTCCATGCTCGTATCGACCACCGGCTCGGCAACCTCGATGCCGGGCACCACATCGGAGAGGTCTTCCTGGCGCTCGTGTTCGAGCGCGCCCTGCACCAGGTCCTCGGTCACCCGCAGCTCCGCGCCGACCATCGAAGCGGGCGTTGCCGGCTCGAATGGTGCCACAGGCTGGGGTGCCGGGCGCAGCTTGCGGCGCCAGAAGAACAGCATCACCAGGCAGCCGTTGAGCAGGCTGAAGGCAAGGAACAACCCGGCGTCGCCGTCGTGCTCCATCAGCGGGGAAATCATCAGCGGGCTGATCGCCGAGCCCAGGGAGTTTATCAGCAGCAGCCCTTGCACCATGCGTACCAGCGCCCCGGCCGGGGCGCGGTCCGCCGCATGGCTGACCGCCACCGGGTAGACGGCGAAGACCCCGCCACCGAGCAGGAACAGCAAGACCATCAGCAACAGCGGCGAGGACGGCAGGATCATGATCGCCAGGGAGATCAGCAGGCAGAACAGGCTGAGCACGATCAGCACGCTCTGCCGGTCGTGCTGGTCGGACCAGCGCCCCACCGGGTACTGCAGCAGCATGGCGCCGAGGATCACGCTGGCCATCATCTGCCCGACCTCGCTGACGCTCATGCCCACCCGCTGCAGGTACAGCGGCAGCAGCGAGTAGACCGCGGCGATGGCGATGCCCGAACCGAAGCAGCCGATCACCCCGGTCGGGGTCATGCGGATCAACTGATGCGGCAGCAGCGGCTCGACCTTCTCGACCAATGGCGTCACCCGCGGGATGATGCCCATCGGCAGCACCGACAACGAAGCCAGCAGCCCGGCCACCATAAAGGGCGCGGTGTCACCCCAGGCGTCGATGGCGCCCAGTTGCAGCTGGCCGAGCATGCCGGAGCCGTAGAGCGCCATCATGTACAGCGCCAGCAGACGGCCACGCACCTTCTGGTCGCCGGCCAGCAGCATCCAGCTTTCCACCACCAGGAACACGCCCAGAATCGACCAGCCGGCGATCAGGCGGAAAACGAACCAGGCCCAGGGATCGAAGAACAGCCCCTGCAACAATACGCTGACCGCGGTCAGCGAGGCGAAGCTGCTGTAGGCGCGGATATGGCCGATGCGCAGGATCAGCCGGTCATTGAACAGCGCGCCCAGGGTCAGGCCGATGAAGTAGGACGCCGACACGATACCGATCACCGTTGCCGACACCCCCGCCGCATCCAGGCGCAGCGTGGTTAACGACGAAATGAAGCCGTTACCGATACTGATGATGAACAGACCGAGCAGCGGCCCCAGCGCCATGCCAAGCAATTGCGACATAAAAACCTCGGAACGATAACGCCACGGAGCGCATCGAGAAAAAATGCTCCACCTGCACCCGGCCGCAGCACTCATGCACAAGCGCCAAGCGTTCGAGCACGTGATAGAGACGCAAGAGAGATGAGGCCGCAAAAAGCCAGTGCCAGAAGCCAAAAACCCCGAAAACCTATCGGCTTTCGGGGTTTTTGGTTTTGTTCGAAAGTGGCGGTGAAGAAGGGATTCGAACCCTTGATACGATTTCTCGTATACACACTTTCCAGGCGTGCTCCTTCAACCGCTCGGACACTTCACCGGATCTCGCCAGACATGCTGTCTGTCGAGGCGCGCTAATGTAATCGAAGGTTTGCCCAAAGGCAAAACTTTTTTCAGAAGATTCATGCATTTAAGACAGCGGTAGAAGACCTGAAAGCCATACCCGCGCGAAAAGCCGACTGATCAGGCACTCGCCAGCGCTCTCGATGGCGCTCACGCACTGACAACAAGGGTGATCGGCGCAACCCTTCACCGGTGTCACACAAGAATTCGGCGGGCTCACCTGCAGCCCCAGCACCCAAGCCAGCCACCCTGACTTGCCGGTCACCCTTGGTGCTTTACCAGAGCAGGCCGGATGGGTAACGTCAGCCGCACTTTCACAACAAGGAGTCGACCATGAGCGACCTGATCAGCTACCAACTCGATGACGGCATCGCCACGCTGACGCTCAACAACGGCAAGGTGAATGCGATCTCGCCAGCGGTGATCGAGGCCTTCAATGCGGCCCTGGATCGCGCAACCCAGGACAAGGCCATCGTCATCCTAACCGGCCAGCCGGGCATTCTCTCCGGCGGCTATGACCTCAAGGTGATGACCTCCAGCCCGCAGAACGCCATCGACCTGGTCGCCGCCGGCTCGACCCTGGCCAGGCGCATGCTCGCCCACCCCTACCCGATCATCGCTGCCTGCCCCGGCCATGCGGTGGCCAAGGGCGCCTTCCTGCTGCTGTCCAGCGATTACCGCATCGGCGTCGAAGGCCCCTTCACCATCGGCCTCAACGAAGTGCAGATCGGCATGACCATGCACCACGTGGGTATCGAGCTGGCCCGCGACCGCCTGCGCAAATCGGCTTTCCATCGTTCGGTGATCAATGGCGAGATGTTCGACCCGCAAAGCGCCATCGACGCCGGCTTTCTCGACAAGGTGGTGCCGGCCGAGCAGTTGCTGGCCACCGCCCAGGCCGTGGCGGCACAGTTCAAGAAGATCAACATGAACGCCCACCGCAAGACCAAGCTCAAGGTGCGCGCC
>Ga0209371_1000413_pt1 | contig 44119 bp, 38 predicted proteins | sample AgamicAtAmrz_FD_187165 | JGI IMG/M metagenome (GOLD analysis project Ga0209371, IMG submission 187165) | Agave microbial communities from Guanajuato, Mexico - At.Am.rz (SPAdes) (version 2) | ecosystem: Host-associated > Plants > Roots > Rhizosphere | place: Guanajato, Mexico | collected 2012-06-07
ACCGGATGATTCAGGCTCCGGGTCAGACGAATGCGCTGGGCCGATACAAATTCAACATGCCTAGTTCGGATGCCATCTATCTGCATGACACGCCAAACCATAACCTGTTTCAGCGTGATATTCGTGCACTCAGCTCAGGCTGCGTGCGTGTGAATAAGGCATCAGAACTGGCCGGGTTGTTACTGCAGGATGCAGGCTGGAACGACTCCCGTATTTCCAGCACCCTGAAAGAGGGGGATACCCGTTATGTGCCGATTCGCCATCGCATCCCGGTCAATCTCTATTACCTTACGGCCTGGGTTGCTGATGATGGCAAGCCGCAGTTCCGAACAGATATTTACAATTATGATGACACCGCCCGTTCGGGCAGTCAGGCACTGAGCCGGGCCAAACAGTTATTGCTCTAGTGATTGATTTTAAATCGTTAGCGGCGCACCTGGCACCGTAAGAAATATCCTCTGAGGGCGATTCCTTCGGGAATCGCCTCTCAAACACGCCCCAGATGGGTTGACGCTTACCTGAGAGAAAGTTATGGTTCGGCCTGTGCGCTTTTTGCACATTTCTATGGCTTCACTCTCAGGTAAACCGCTACATGTCTACTATTGATTCTTTTCGTCGCAACCTGCTGCTTTGCGGTAGTGCCGCCGCCGGACTGGCATTATTGCCCGCTTCTGCAAGGGCTTCGCTTTCAACATCTCGCCCGCGTGTATTGATGCTTAACAATCTTCACACCGGTGAAACCCTTAAAACTGAATTTTTTAATGGTAAGAGTTACGACAAGGATGAGTTGACACGATTAAATCACTTTTTCCGTGACTACCGCGCCAATAAAGTGAAAAGCATTGATCCGCACCTCTTCGATCAGATTTTCCGCCTGCAGGCACTGCTCGGTACGCGCAAACCTGTCCAGCTGGTCTCGGGCTACCGTTCACTGGCGACCAACAATATGTTACGTGAGAGCGGTCCGGGAGTCGCGAAGCATAGCTATCACACCAAAGGCCAGGCGATGGATTTCCATATTGAAGGGGTTTCATTAGCCAATGTACGTAAAGCGGCGTTATCTCTGCGTGCGGGTGGTGTAGGATATTATCCCCGCAGTAACTTTGTACATATTGATACCGGTCCGATCAGGCACTGGTAACGACACCGGCGACGCTGCGTGAGCCGGTCATGGAGCGTTATGAACTACCACATTATTCCTGTTACAGCCTTTGCCCAGAACTGTTCCGTTATCTGGTGCGACACCACCCGTGAAGCGGCTCTGGTCGATCCAGGCGGCGATGCCGATCTGATTAAACAAACGCTGGAACAGCTCAGACTCAAACCCGCTCAGATTCTGCTGACCCATGGGCATCTCGATCATGTCGGAGCCGCGGTCGAACTGGCGGCTTACTATCAGATCCCTGTTGTCGGGCCACAAAAGCGGGATGCTTTCTGGCTGGAGGCGCTGCCCACGCAGAGCCGGATGTTCGGACTGGAAGAGTGCGCCCCTTTCACGCCGGATCGCTGGCTGGAGGAGGGGGAGAGTGTGCAGGTCGGGCTGACTACGCTGGAGGTCCTGCACTGCCCGGGCCATTCCCCTGGTCATGTGGTGTTCTTTGACCGTCCCGGAAAGCTGCTGATTTCAGGTGATGTGATTTTTAATGGCGGCGTGGGACGAACAGACTTCCCGCAGGGCGATCATCAGCAGTTAATTAAGGCGATTCACACTAAATTACTGCCGCTGGGCGATGATGTGACTTTTCTGCCCGGTCACGGCCCGATCTCCACACTGGGACAGGAACGCATCAGCAATCCTTTCCTGCAGTAAATCAGACCTTTTGCTGCCATAAAAAATGGGCCCTCAGGCCCATTTTTGTTTATCGCCTGCCTCAGAGCACCGCGACAATCGCTTCGCACAGCGCCGACATGTTGTCCGGCGTCATTCCGGCCACATTCACGCGGCCAGAGTTAACGGCATACACAGCGAACTCTTCACGCAGGCGAATAACCTGCTCTTTGGTTAAGCCGCTGAATGAGAACATGCCGTTTTGCTTAATGATAAAGCTGAAGTCACGCTGCGCACCTTTCTCTGCCAGCGTGTTAACAAACAGCTGCCGCATACGCTGAATGCGCTGACGCATGTCCGACAGCTCCTGCTCCCAGATCGTCCGAAGTGCGTCGTTACTCAGAATCGTCGCGACGACGGCCGCACCATGCGCCGGGGGATTGGAGTAGTTGGCACGAATGGTGTATTTCACCTGACTGAATGCGGTTTCTGCTACGCCGGCGTCGGCCGCTACCAGCGTGATGGCCCCCACGCGCTCATTGTAGAGACCAAAATTCTTCGAGTATGAGCTGGCGACAATCAGCTCCTGATGTGACGCGGCAAAAATACGCAGGCCTTCGGCATCTTCGTCCAGACCACGGGCAAAGCCCTGGTAAGCGAAGTCGAACAGCGGCAGCCAGCCATTCGCCTGTGAGATCTCTGCCAGCTTCTGCCACTGCTCCGCTGTCGGATCGATACCGGTCGGGTTATGGCAGCAGCCGTGGAAAAGTACCACGTCGCCAGGCTGAACCTGACTCAGCGACGCCAGCATTCCCTCAAAATCGAGTGTATGGTTTGCCGCGTCATAATAGTGATATTCACACACCTCAAGACCGGCAGCATTGAACACATTTTTATGATTCGGCCAGCTGGGGTTGCTGATCCAGACCCGTTTTACCGCTGTCTGCGTGGCCAGAAAATCTGCCGCAATGCGTAGCGCGCCTGTGCCACCTGGCGTCTGTGCCGTACGTGCACGGCGCGCGCTAATCAGTGGGCTGTCATTGCCGAACAGCAGGGCCTGCGTGCAGCGCGCGAAATCCGCCAGACCATCAATGCTGAGATAGTTTTTGGTGGTTTCGTTTTCCAGCAGATACTGCTCAGCCTTTTTAACACTGGTCAGCACCGGGGTCTTGCCGGTTTCGTCTTTATAGACGCCGATACCCAGATTGATTTTTTCAGGGCGGTCATCAGCACGAAACAGATCGGCGAGCCCGAGAATAGGATCGGCGGGTGCAGCAGAGATCGATTCAAACATGTGTCAGGTCCATTAGCGTGAACGTTTGCAAGAGGGCTCTCAGGTTAACGTCCGGCCAGGCAAATGCCAACCGTTTGCGAATCAAAATGCTCTATTTTGCGGTGCGGATTGCGCGACGGGGAGATAAAGACGTTAACGTGGGGCGGAAGGGGATTAAGCAGCGCAGAGGTTGTGATTAACAGCCATAAAAAAACGGGGCCGTGGCCCCGTTTTTCAACATGTTGAAAGCAGGATTAGAACTGGTAAACCAGGCCTACACCCACCACGTCATCTGTGTTCAGATTCAGGCGGTTGTTGTCATCCAGCTGGTTGATTTTGTAATCAACATAGGTAGACATGTTTTTGTTGAAGTAGTAAGTCGCACCAATATCGAAATATTTGTACAGGTCAGCATCGCCGATACCTTCGATATCTTTGCCTTTCTGCTGCACGTATGCGATGGATGGACGCAGACCGAAGTCGAACTGGTACTGAGCAACTAACTCAATAGTCTGGCTCTTATTGGCAAATGCACTCACTGAGTCGTCAGTGTTAGCTACAGGGACGCCAATAGCGGTAGCGTTACGGCCTTCACCGTACATCGCTGCCAGGTAAACGTTGTTCGCATCATATTTCAGCGCGGTTGCCCAGTTCTCAGCACGTTTGCCCTGACCAACTACGTTACCATTGACAGCAACACCCGCTGACTGCAGATCAGTACGGTCGCTGCTGCTGTAAGCACCAACGATGCCAACACCAATTGGTGAGGTGTATGAAGTTGAGAGCGCATAGCCGTCACCGTTAGCACGGCTAATGTCGGTACGGTCATTTTTGCCCTGATACTGAACTGCGAAATCCCAGCCATCAACCAGACCGAAGAAGTTGGTGTTGCGGTAGGTCAGCAGGCCGGTGCTGCGACCGTTCATGAAAGTGTCTGAGCTGCCCCAGTCACCACCAAATACTGGCAGCATATCGGTCCAGCCGATTGCATCGTAAACCAGACCATAGTTACGGCCGTAGTCGATTGAACCTGCATCACCGAATTTCAGACCGGCAAAGCCCAGACGGGTTTTAGTGCCATCACGTGCGTCATCACCTTCAGAGTTGTTCGCCTGAATGTTGTATTCCCACTGGCCGTAACCGGTCAGCTGGTCATTGATCTGAGTTTCGCCTTTGAAGCCGAAACGCACATAAGTCTCATCGCCGTCGCTGCCAGCGTCGTCAGAGAACTGGTGACGTGCATCGACTTTACCGTACAGGTCCAGTTTGTTGCCGTCTTTGTTATAGATTTCTGCAGCATTGGCTGCGCCGGCGGCTAACAGAGCAGGGATAACCACTGCCAGAATATTGCGCTTCATCATTATTCATTACCCTCATTGGAGTTATTTGTACACCTGCCACTGCCGTAAGGAAATCTTTACAGAACCCTCAACGAAGTTTGGTGTCTTCCTGTGTCTGCACGCATCTTTCCATCCCCCCCGCTGTAATTCTAGCGCGAAAATGCTACTAAACTCGTAATCTGGTTTCTAAAGGAAAATATGTATTACAAAGTGTAAAAAAGACGGAACTTTGTGAGAGAACTCAAAATTTACAAAAATAAAAAAAGGCCGGCAGTGCCGACCTCTTTATATATATGATTTTCTTATATTTAATGCCGAATGTCAGAAACTCGCATTACGTGGGGTGCGTGGGAAGGGGATAACGTCCCTGACATTTTGTACACCGGTAACATAGGCGATTAAACGTTCAAAGCCCAGACCAAAGCCAGAATGCGGAACGGTGCCATAGCGACGCAGGTCACGATACCACCAGTAATCCTCTTTATTCAGCCCCATCTCTTCCAGACGCGCATCCAGCACATCCAGACGCTCTTCACGCTGTGAACCGCCGATGATCTCACCAATGCCCGGCGCCAGAACGTCCATCGCCGCCACGGTCTTGCCATCCTCGTTCAGGCGCATATAGAACGCCTTAATATCTTTCGGATAGTTTTTCACGACCACTGGCGCTTTGAAGTGTTTCTCTGCCAGATAACGCTCGTGTTCAGAGGAGAGGTCGATACCCCAGGACACCGGGTTCTCGAAGGTCTGACCGCAGTTCTTCAGGATTTCAATCGCATCGGTGTAGTCGACCTGAGCAAAATCGGTGGTGATGAAACGCTGCAGGCGCTCAACAGCCTCTTTATCGACACGCTCAGCAAAGAAGGCCATGTCGTCAGCGCGCTCTTCCAGCACCGCGTTAAAGACATATTTCAGCATGGCTTCGGCCAGTGCTGCGGCATCATCCAGCGAAGCAAACGCAATTTCCGGCTCCAGCATCCAGAATTCCGCCAGGTGACGGCTGGTGTTAGAGTTTTCGGCGCGGAAGGTCGGACCAAAGGTGTAAATCTTCGACAGGGCGCTGGCATAGGTTTCACCGTTCAGCTGACCCGATACGGTCAGGAATGCCTCTTTGCCAAAGAAATCTTCAGCGAAATCGACTTTGCCCTGATCGTCACGCGGCAGGTTTTCCAGATCCAGCGTCGAAACGCGGAACATCTCGCCTGCGCCTTCGGTGTCTGACGCGGTGATCAGCGGGGTGGAGACCCAGAAATAGCCATTTTCATGGAAGAAACGGTGCAGCGCCTGCGCCAGAGTATGGCGGACGCGGGCAACCGCGCCAATCAGGTTGGTGCGCGGACGCAGGTGAGCCACTTCACGCAGATACTCAATGCTGTGGCGCTTAGCCGCCATCGGGTAGCTGTCCGGATCTTCCACCCAACCCACCACTTCCAGATGGGTCGCCTGAATCTCAAACGCCTGGCCCTGACCCGGCGAAGCCACCACTTTACCGGTGACGATAACCGAACAGCCTGTGGTCAGACGCAGCACTTCATCCTGATAATTATTCAGAGAATTATTGACGACAGCCTGAACGGGATTAAAGCAGGAGCCGTCATACACGGCGATGAAGGAAAGACCGGCTTTGGAATCTCTTCGGGTACGCACCCAACCACGTACGGTGACTTCACTGTCAACCGCGACGCGACCGTGCAGTACGTCCGCTACAGGCACTACGCTCATAAATATCTCTCTATATAGAAGAAGTGAGTAAAAAAAGTTGCCCCATCCGGGGTTTTGCTATGTTACTTGCGAGTCTTCAGGAAACAAGCAAAATTCAGGCTGAAAACAGATTTATTACAGCAGAGGCGGGGCGTATTGACGCCCCGATAAGAGGGGATTTAACTCGCTTTTTTCACCAGCGGCAGGTCAAAGGCTTTACGCAGCGCTCTGACAAAGGCTTTGTCCTGACAGATCGTTTTACCCGGACTGTCGGAAAGTTTTGCCACCGGTTTACCGTTGCACTGCACCAGTTTAATGACGATATTCAGTGGCGTGACGCCCGGGATATCGCAGGTCAGGCGGGTCCCGATACCGAAAACCACATTCGTTCGCTGACCAAAATGGCGGTAAAGCGCCAGCGCTTTGTCGAGATTCAGATTGTCAGAAAAGACCAGATTTTTGCTTAAGGGATCGATACCCAGCTTCTGATAGTGGGCGAGCGCTTTCTCACCCCACTCAACCGGATCGCCGGAATCGTGGCGCAGACCCTGATAACGGCGGGCGAACACCGGGCCAAAGTCGCGCAGGAACGCATCCATGGCGATACAGTCGGTCAGCGCAATACCCAGCTGGTCGTCATACTCATCCAGCCACGCCTGCAGTGCTGCCCGCTGGCTGTTCGCCAGAACGGGACTGATCTGCTGGAACGCCTGAAACCACTCGTGCGCCTGGGTGCCCACTGGCGTGAGTGACAGGCGGCGCGCCAGGTCATAGTTACTGGTACCAATCAGCCAGGGGAAATCCTGTTTCAGCGTTGCGACAATCGACTGCTGTACATCCTGTGAATAGCGACGGCGGGTGCCGAAATCCATCAGGCGGAAGCGTGACATGTCGAGGTCGGCCACCTGCGCGTTAAAGTCGCTGAGCTTATGATGCAGGTGATCAATCGCCTGCTGAGTGGTGACCTGCGGTGTGCGATGACGATGCACAATCTCGCTGATCAGCGCCAGCAGCGGCACCTCCCACAGTATCACTTCACGCCACGGCCCCTGAATACGAAGGTCCAGCTTGCCGTGGTGATTGCGCACCTCAACCTGCTCCGGTTTGTAGCGGAACTGGCGAAGCCAGCTCAGGTAATCTTCGCGAAAGAAGGGAAGATGAGACAACCAGGTCGCTTCATCTTCAGTCAGCGCCAGATTTTGCATTGCGGTTATCGCGTCACGAATTTCGTCAGCGTAGAGACCCAGCAGTTCGTCGCCGCGGCAGCGAAACTCCGCCGTCACCGTTACGTCATGGTAGCGGTGGAAAACGGCCTGCTGCATATGGAGCTTATAGGCGTCCGTATCCAGCAGCGAGGTCAGTATCGGGGAAGCATGTCCTGTCATGGCGCGTTTCAGCATCCTGTTCGGTGGCGCAGAGCCCGGTGTTGTACACAGTCATAAAGACGCAAAAGTATAATTCACTATCTGAAGCCGATCACAGCATATTTCAGTCGGTCGGGTCGAGGCCAATCTGTGCCTTTGTTAACAAACTGTAGCCATTTAATCATTCCGGTGTTTTGTGCGTGGCAAGCTTGTAGTAACAAGCTTAGACTTTGCCGGTAAACTTATAACAACGCGAGACGCAATATGACGCAACAGCCCCAAATCAAGTATCGCCACGACTATCGTGCGCCCGATTACACCATTACTGACATTGATTTAACCTTTGAGCTGGATGCGTCGACCACGCGGGTCACGGCCATCAGCCAGGTTAAACGTCTGGGCGACAGCCAGGCAGAGCTGCGTCTGGACGGCGAAGATTTAACGCTGATTGCGCTGGAGATCGACGGGCAGCCCTGGACCGCCTTCCGGGAAGAAGAGGGCGCGCTGATCGTCAGCCAGCTGCCGGACAGCTTCACCCTGAAAATCGTCAACGACATTCATCCGGATCAGAACACCGCGCTGGAAGGACTCTATAAATCGGGCGAGGCGCTCTGCACCCAGTGTGAGGCAGAGGGCTTCCGTCATATTACCTGGTATCTCGATCGGCCGGATGTTCTGGCCCGGTTTACCACCACCATCTATGCCGACGGTGAACGCTATCCGTTCCTGCTCTCCAACGGTAACCGGATTGACAGCGGCCGCGATGATCAGGGGCGCAGCTGGGTGAAGTGGGAAGATCCCTTCCCGAAACCTTGCTACCTGTTTGCGCTGGTGGCGGGTGACTTTGACGTCCTGCGCGACAGCTTCACCACGCGTTCAGGTCGTGATGTCGCCCTGGAGATTTTCGTCGATCGCGGCAATCTGGATCGTGCGGACTGGGCGATGACCTCGCTGAAAAACAGTATGAAGTGGGATGAAGAGCGTTTCGGCCTGGAGTATGACCTCGACATCTTTATGATTGTGGCCGTTGACTTCTTCAATATGGGCGCGATGGAGAACAAAGGGCTGAACGTCTTCAACGCCAAATATGTGCTGGCGAAAGCGGAAACGGCGACGGATAAAGATTATCTGGGGATTGAAGCAGTCATCGGCCATGAATATTTCCATAACTGGACCGGTAACCGTGTGACCTGCCGCGACTGGTTCCAGCTCAGCCTGAAAGAGGGGCTGACGGTGTTCCGCGATCAGGAGTTCAGTTCCGATCTGGGTTCGCGCGCGGTAAACCGCATTGACAACGTGCGTATCGTGCGCGGTGCGCAGTTTGCCGAAGATGCCAGCCCGATGGCGCACCCGATCCGACCGGATCAGGTCATGGAGATGAATAACTTCTACACCCTGACGGTGTATGAGAAAGGATCGGAAGTGATCCGCATGATGCATACCCTGCTGGGCGAAGAGAACTTCCAGAAAGGCATGAAACTCTACTTTGATCGTCATGACGGCAGTGCCGCCACCTGTGACGACTTCGTGCAGGCGATGGAAGATGCCTCAAACGTTGATCTCTCGCAGTTCCGCCGCTGGTACAGCCAGTCGGGCACGCCTGTGCTGACGGTGCGCGATGATTATAATCCGGAGCTGGAGCAGTATACGCTGCACGTCACGCAGCACACCCCGGCGACTGCCGATCAGAAAGAGAAGCTGCCGCTGCATATTCCGCTGGATATCGAACTCTATGACGGCGAAGGCAAGGTGATCCCACTGCAGAACAATGGTCATCCGGTCTCTTCGGTGCTGAATGTCACCGAGGAGTTCCAGACCTTTATCTTCGACAATGTCTACTTCCAGCCGGTGCCGTCGCTGCTGCGTGAATTCTCTGCGCCGGTGAAGCTCGACTATAAATGGAGTGATGCGCAGCTGACCTTCCTGATGCGTCACGCCCGCAACGACTTCTCCCGCTGGGATGCGGCGCAGAGCCTGCTGGCAACCTATATCCGGCTGAACGTCGCCCGCTATCAGCAGGGCCAGCATCTGTCGCTGCCACTGCATGTGGCCGACGCCTTCCGTGCGGTGCTGCTCGATACCGACAGCGACCCGGCGCTGACCGCGCTGATCCTGACGCTGCCGTCAGAGAATGAGATTGCCGAACTGTTTGATACCATCGATCCGCAGGCGATTGCGCTGGTGCGCGATGCGCTGCAGCGTACGCTGGCCCGCGAACTCGCCGATGAGTTCTTTGCCATCTACAACGCCAATCAGCAACCTGAATACCGCGTGGAACATCACGCGATCGGCAAGCGCAGCCTGAAAAATGTCTGCCTGGCCTATCTTGCCTTCAGCGATGCGCAGCTGGCGGATAAGCTGGTGCAGACGCAGTATGAGCAGGCGACTAACATGACCGATGCGCTGGCGGCGCTTTCTGCCGCCGTGGCGGCCCAGCTGCCGTGTCGGGATACGCTGCTGGCGGCGTATGATGAGCGCTGGCATCAGGATGGTCTGGTGATGGATAAGTGGTTTGTGCTGCAGGCAACCAGTCCGGCCGCGAACGTGATGCGCAACGTGCATAACCTGCTGAACCACCGCTCTTTCTCCATGAGCAACCCGAACCGCGTTCGCTCGCTGATTGGTGCGTTTGCCTCCGCTAACCCGGCCGCGTTCCACGCTCCGGATGGCAGCGGCTATAAGTTCCTGGTCGAGATGCTCACCGATCTGAACAGCCGCAACCCGCAGGTCGCGGCGCGGATGGTGGAGCCGCTGATTCGTCTGAAACGGTACGACGAAGAGCGTCAGGCGCTGATGCGTCAGGCACTTGAGCAGCTGCTGGAGCTGGATAACCTCTCGGGTGACCTCTACGAGAAAATCAGCCGCGCCCTGAACGCCTGATAGCAAAAGCAAAAAGGCGGAGCGTCCGGAACGATCTCCGCCTTTTTTTAGTGATGCTGCGCGTAACGTAACGGCTGAGGTTGTTCTGTGCGCTGCATCACCCGCTCCAGTACCTCCGCCTCCAGCTCGGCCAGCCGCGCCGATCCACGCCGCCGTGGACGTGGCAGATCGATCAGCAGGTCCAGCCCGATTTTACCCTCTTCGATCAACAGGACGCGATCCGCCATCATAACGGCTTCACTGACATCGTGCGTGACCAGCAGCACAGTAAAATGGTGCTGCTGCCACAGCGATGCTATCAGGTCCTGCATTTCAATGCGGGTGAGGGCATCCAGAGCGCCTAATGGTTCATCCAGCAGCAGCAGACCAGGCCGGTGGATTAATGCTCTGGCCAGGGCCACACGCTGTTTCTGGCCGCCGGAGAGGGCGGCGGGCCACTCCTCTGCCCGGTCCGCCAGTCCTACCGCCGACAGTGCCTCCCTCGCCGCGCTGCGCCATTCGCGCCCGCGCAGGCCAAGCCCGACGTTGTCGATCACCTTTTTCCACGGCAGCAGCCGTGCATCCTGAAACATCAGGCGGGTTTCATCACGCGCCGACGCCAGCGGCGCATTGCCCGCCAGCAGTTCACCGCGGGTGTTCTGCTCCAGTCCGGCCAGAAGACGCAGCAGGGTACTTTTACCACAACCACTGCGGCCCACCACGGCCACAAACTGACCCGCGGGGATATGCAGATCGATTTCGTTGAGAATGGTGCGATTGCCATAGCCTTTACTGACGCCGTTTATGCCAACCGGCGTGCCGCTGTTCAGGCGGGCTGGTGAAAAAGTCTGGCTCATGCGTTCTCCTCCTTCAGTTGATAAGCGGGATGCCAGCGCAGCCAGAGACGTTCCAGCAGCAGCGCGGCAACATCCGCCAGTTTGCCGAGCAGGGCGTACAGAATGATGGCGACCATCACCACGTCGGTCTGCAGAAACTCACGGGCGTTCATAGCCAGATAGCCGATCCCGGCGTTGGCTGAAATCGTCTCGGCAACAATCAGCGTCAGCCACATCAGCCCCAGCGCGAAACGCACCCCCACCATGATGTTCGGCAGCGCACCGGGCAGGATCACCTGGATAAACAGGCTCCAGCCGGAAAGCCCGTAGCTGCGTGCCATCTCCACCAGCCCGCGGTCGATATTACGGATGCCGTGATAGGTATTGAGGTAGACAGGGAACAGGGTGCCCAGCGCCACCAGAAAGATTTTTGCCGACTCATCAATGCCGAACCAGAGGATCACCAGTGGGATCAGAGCCAGATGCGGCACATTGCGCAGCATCTGTAACGAGGTATCCAGCAGGCGTTCACCGGTTCTGGAGGTGCCGGTTATCAACCCGAGCGCCAGACCGATGGAACCGCCGATGCTGAAACCGATCAATGCCCGCCAGCTGCTGATCGCCAGATGCTGCCAGAGTTCGCCGCTGGCGGTGAGTTGCCAGAAGGTGGTCACAATTTTCTCAGGCGCGGGCAGAATGCGGGTCGATAACCAGCCGGTTTGCGAGGCAATCTGCCATACCACGATCAGCAGCGTCGGCAGCAGCCACGGCACCAGCGTATCCGCAAGGCGTTTTCGGGTTCTGGCCATCATCCTCTCCTCAGCCGCGGGCGGCTTTTTTCTCAGGGGTAAAATCGTTGGCGACCGCTTCACCATGTGCCTGCACCACGCGCGGCTGAGGCACCAGCGGAACCTGCAGATCAAGATGCGGGAACAGCAGTTCGCCAACGCGATAAGCTTCTTCCAGATGCGGATAGCCGGAGAGAATAAAGGTTTCAATGCCCAGCGCTTCATACTCTTTAATACGGGCGGCGACGGTCGGACCATCGCCAACCAGTGCGGTTCCGGCACCGCTGCGCACCAGACCGACGCCAGCCCAGAGGTTAGGGCTGATTTCGAGCTTGTCGCGACGACCGCCATGCAGCGCAGCCATCCGGCGCTGGCCCACAGAGTCTGCCCGCTGGAACGCCGCCTGCGCCTTCGCGATCGTGGCATCATCGACATGGGCAATCAGCCGGTCGGCAGCCTGCCAGGCCTCTTCGGTGGTTTCCCGCACAATCACATGCAGCCGGATGCCAAAGCGTACTGTCCGACCCTGCGCAGCCGCTTTCGCGCGCACCTGATAAATCTTCTCTTTGACCAGAGCTGGAGGTTCACCCCAGGTGAGATAAACATCGACCTGTTCCGCCGCCAGCGCCTGCGCCGGTTCAGACGATCCGCCAAACCAGAGCGGCGGGCGAGGCTGCTGCACCGGTCTGAACATCAGGCGCGCACCACGCACCTTCACATGTTTGCCTTCGTAATCGACGGTTTCGCCTTCCAGCACCCGACGCCAGACGCGGGTAAATTCCGCTGATTCCGCATAACGTTCGCGGTGATCGAGGAACACGCCATCGCCCGCCAGCTCTTCGGGATCGCCGCCAGTGACCAGGTTGAACAACGCCCGACCGTTCGAGAGGCGATCCAGGGTCGCGGCCTGGCGTGCGGCCTGGGTCGGTGAAATCACGCCGGGACGAAGAGCCACCAGAAATCGCAGACGCTGTGTCACAGGGATTAGCGAGGCGGCAACCAGCCACGCATCTTCGCAGGAGCGACCGGTGGGGATCAGGACGCCACCAAAACCAAGACGGTCAGCGGCCTGGGCCACCTGTTGCAGATAGGCGTGGTCAACCGGACGGGCGCCTTCAGCGGTGCCAAGATAGTGACCGTCGCCATGGGTCGGCAGAAACCAGAAAACAGATACGCTCATTGTTGCTCCTTATTGCGTCAGGGTATGCGGTTGCCAGAGTCGATCCTGGATCGTCACTTTTACGGGCAACAGATGATTGGCATAGAAGAGGTCAGCGGTACGCTGCTGCGCCGCAGCGGTTTCGGCACTGACCGGCGAAATCCGGGTAGGTGGCCGGTGACTGAGGTAGCTGGCGATGACCGGTTCGGGCAGGCCCATCGCCTGTGCCAGCAGCGTGATGCTCTGCTGTGGCTGGCTGATGGTCAGCGCATCGGCCTCGCTGAAGGTGTTGAGCACCTTCTGAATAAACGCGCCATGCGCTTCGGCATAGCTGCGGGTCGCCAGATAGAAGGAGCCGGTCAGGTTAAGTGAACTGCCATCCGTCAGCAGGCGCGAATTGCCCTGCAGCAGCACTGAGGAGTAGTAGGGGTCCCAGATTGCCCAGGCATCCACGTTACCCTGCTGGAAGGCGGCACGTGCATCGGCAGGCGTCAGATAGACCGGCGTAATGTCTTTAATACTCAGGCCAGCCTGCTGCAGGGCGCGCAGCAGTAAATTGTGGGAGCTGGAGCCCTTCTGAAACGCCACTTTTTTCCCTTTCAGATCGGCGACCTGTTTCAGTGGACTGCTTTTGGGCACCAGGATCACTTCCGCTTTAGGTTTTGGCGGTTCCGCGCCCACATAGAGCAGATCCGCGCCCGCAGCCTGCGCAAACAGCGGCGGTAAATCGCCGGTGCTGCCGAGATCGATACTGTTGACGTTCAGCGCTTCCAGCATCTGCGGCCCCGCCGGGAACTCTATCCATTTAATCTGCGTATCGGGAAAACGTGTCTCCAGCAGATGGTGCGATTTCGCCAGCACCATGCTCACCGATCCCTTCTGATAGCCGATGCGAATCTCTGCCGGATCGGATTCGGCAGCCTTAACCTGAAGGCTGGTCAGCAGCAGTGACGCGACCAGCCACATTCCTGATCTTAATTTCATAACGCTTCCTTATACCGCCTGCGCGACGGGGTGGTGGTGGCGCGTCAGTGCCAGCCAGAAAGCGGCAACGGCTTCATCCAGACGCTGAGACAGAGCGTCCTGCAGTTCCGGCTGACGGTCATAGTGATTAATCTGGTGGTCCCCGGCGTAGACGCCATGCAAGATCTCCTGTGCCTTTAAGGCGTTCAGTACCGGCTTCAGGGCATAGTCCATTGCCAGCAGATGACCCGCACTGCCGCCGCTGGCCAGCGGTAACACCACTTTATGTTCCAGGGCGCGCTCAGGCAGCAGGTCAAGCAGCGTCTTCAGTGCGCCTGAAAATGAGGCTTTGTAGATCGGGGTCGCGACGATCAGGCCATCTGCCGACGCCAGATCTTCACGCAGTGCCAGCAGCGCAGGCGCGTCGAACCGTGCATTAATCAGATCGTCTGGCTGGAAGTTGTGAATATTCCAGGGAATGACGTCAACCCCACGGGCCTCAAGCTTGTGCTGACAGATTGTCAACAGTGAGGTTGAGCGGGAGGGGAAGCGTGGGCTGCCTGCCAGCGTAATGACGCGCATGATCACTCCTTATAATTAAAAGTTATTAATTTTCAAATATTGAGAACTAATGTCCTCATACTGTCAGAACCGGGGAATGGGCTTAAATGATTTATCCGGCAAAGCAAGGGCGAAATCTGCAAATAGATGCGGCAACAGCTGCAAGTCAGTCTGCGCTTCCGATTATTCTTAAATCGGGCACAGACAGGTGAAAGATTCATTAAAAGAAATGATATAAGAAGGGCAGAATCAGCCGCTGGCGAAAAAAACGCGTTTTCGTCTGATTGCTTAATGTTTTATTTTGGGGGCAGAAAAAAATTAAAACGAAGCGGCAGAGAAAACAGGCCGGTTAAGTAGCCAGAAATCAGCGTCGGTGTGAAGAGAGCGGCAGAATATTAAGATAAATCGCAGATCGCATAGTGTAATAAAAATGAAGGAATGGTGTTTTTTTTCACTCTTTCAGATATTCGTTTACGCTTTTCGCCACCTGGTTACATCTGCCTGGTCAGGCTATTTTAAATCGAACCTCAACGCTTTTAACATCATTATGCGTTATAGATGCACTTTGGTTAACAGTGATATGCGCAAGAGGGATTGAGAGATTTTTTTACGACTGGTCTTTTTTTGGATAACCGGTTTAAGATAATCAGGCTCAACTCCGTCAATCATAATAACAGAGCCCTACTCTTTTCGACGTTTCGCCCTGGGTCAGGTCCTGCATCTGGCAGGTGAATCGTATTGTTATTTTCTAACAGCAGAGAATTGCACATGTCTGACATCCTGTTATCCGTTATTATTCCCACTTACAATGTTGAGAAATATATTGTTGAGTGCGTGGATTCTTTATTACGCCAGGTTAAATCGCCCAATGAAATCCTCATTGTGAATGATGGTTCAACCGACAGAACGCTGGCTTTGCTTGAACAGAATTATGCACATCTGCCGCAGGTGAAAATAATTACAACGGAAAACGCCGGTGCCGGTCACGCCCGGGATGTGGGGATTGAGGCGGCTCGCGGCCAGTTCCTGTTCTTCTGCGACCCGGATGATGTGGTGACGGATGGACTGGTCACTGAGCTGGCGATTGTCGCGGAAAAGCATCCGGAAACGGACCTGTTCTGCTTTAACTCTTCTGTCTACCGCGATGGTCAGATCGATGTCACCTCGCCAAAAGTGCGTCACGACATCTTTGGACAGCAAAAGCCGCAGGAGGTCCTGTTACACCTGCTGCGAAATGGCCGATATACCTCGGCCGCCTGGAGTTATATCGTCAGCAGACGGGTTATTGAGCAACACAAATTGCGGTTCGTGAAACGCGTTCATGAAGATCATAACTTTACCCTCTCTGCGTTTATCAAAAGTCAGCAGGCCTGGGTCAGCCGCCACGTCTATTATAAACAGCGCATTCGTCACGGTTCACTGACCAACAGTACCAAGAGTAACGAGTTTTTTTATCAGCGCTACGATGCCTTTATGCATGCCTGGAATACCTTAACCGGTTCGCAGGTCAAATCTGCGTGGCGCAGTCAGCTGGAAAAAGCCTATTTAGTGCACTCGTTTCGCCTGATGATCTATTTATCGCTCTATAACGGTACGGCGGTCCCGGAATATGTGATTAATGCCATCCGCTTTATGGGTCAGAATGTGAAAACAGAGAATTTCAAAGAGTGGCTACTGTTCAACCGGCCTGAACTGTTTATTACGCTGCAGCACTACAAGGTTAAAAAAGAGCTGAAGCGCGCCGCCTGAATCTGAAAATCAGCCTGATTCTGAAAAGTGTGAAGCAATATTGTTTATGCCTTTGCGAAATGAGAAGGTGAGACATGCAATGTGTATAAGGTTGTTGCGTCATGGCAAAAGTTCTTGATAAAAGTCTGGTAATTAATATTTTCTCGCTGCTGGCATATCGCGGTGCGTCGTTCCTGTTTCCGCTGGCTACGCTGCCTTATCTGGCCCGTGTTCTGGGGGTAGAGCAGATGGGTACGCTGGCGCTGGCTATCGCCTGCGTCCTCTATTGCAGTACCATTTCAGACTGGGGGTTCAATGTCTTTACGACCAAAGATATTGCTCACCATCGTGATGACAAAGAGCGTGTCAGTCAGCTCTTCTGGTCAACGTTTAATGCCAAGCTGATGCTGCTGGTGCTCACCAGCGGCACATTACTGACGGCGACCTGGTTCAATCCTGCCTGGCATCCGCTGTTCTTTATCATCCTGGCGAACTGCACCACGCTGATTGGTTCACTTTTCTCCTTCGGCTGGCTGATGCAGGGTTTTGAGAAGCTGGGCAAGACAGCAATGATCGCCACTTTTGGTAACTTCTGCGCGATTCCACTGACCTTTCTGCTGGTGAAGTCCCCGCAGGATACCTGGCTGGCCGCCCTGATACCGGGCACGGTCTCGATCATCAGCGCAGCGATTACCCTGAAGTTCGTGCTGGAGATGAAGGTCATTGGCCGTTATCGCTTTGAACCGCGTGAAATCAAACAGCGCATCACCGACAGCCTGGATGTGTTTATCGCGATTGCTGGTGCTAACCTGTTTAACAGCGTCAACGTGGTGATTCTTGCATCCTTTACGTCGACCTACATGGTCGGGATCTACAATGGTGCAGATCGCCTGCGCAAAGCGGCGAACTCCGTACCTGAGCAAATTGGCAGCGCCTTTTTCCCGCGTGTCAGTCATCTTTTTGGCCGGGATAAACGTGCCGCGATAGCGGCGACGCGCAAAAGTCTGCTGCTCTCATTTGGGCTGAGTCTGTCGATCGTTATCTTTACCTGGGCTTTTGCCGATCTCGTCGTTTCTATTCTGCTGGGTAAAGACTTTATTCCGTCGGCAGATGTGCTGCGCGTCTTTGTGCTCTGCTTCCTGTTCGGTAACGTCGCTTATCCGGCTGGCTTACAGATCCTGATCCCGCATGGGCTGGCTCGCCAGCGTATGTGGGTCATGATGGCCGCAGGCGTAATCAACGTGCCGCTATGCTGTTTCCTGGCGTGGAAGTTCGGGGCGATCGGTGCGGCATGGTCGATGGTCGGCGCGGAAGCCTTTGTCTGCTTTGGTATCTTTGCCATCATGCATCGTCACGGCATCCTGCGGGAATATCTGTTTCCCTCTGAGGTAAAAAGCCAGCCTGTAAACGATTCCGCCGCGTGAGATCAACGTAATTTACGTTAAGTTTCACGCTCCCCGCCGTTCGATTTACTTTTGCGCCAGAGCACTTTACCATTCTGGCGCACAATTTCCCGTGCACCGACTTTAACGATTGCTTCCGTCTTTCAGGAGAGTGCATGTTTTATCCTATTGTCCGACCGGCGCTGTTCAGGCTCGACCCCGAGCGCGCGCACGAACTTACCTTTCAGCAACTGCGCTTCATGAACGGCACGCCGCTGGATCTCTTCTACCGCCAGAATCTTCCGTCGCGCCCCGTCACCTGTATGGGTCTGACCTTTAAAAATGCGCTTGGCCTGGCTGCGGGTCTGGATAAGAATGCCGAATGCATTGATGCCTTTGCGGCGATGGGCTTTGGTTTTGTTGAAGTCGGCACCGTTACGCCACGCGCGCAGGCGGGAAATGACAAGCCACGAATGTTTCGGCTGGTCGAAGCGGGCGGCATTATCAACCGGATGGGGTTTAATAATCTCGGCGTCGATCATCTGGTCGAAAATGTGAAGAAAGCGCGTTTTGACGGCGTGCTGGGTATCAATATTGGCAAAAATAAAGACACGCCGGTCGAGCAGGGAAAAGAGGATTACCTGATCTGTATGGAGAAGGTCTATGCCCACGCCGGTTATATCGCCATCAATATCTCCTCGCCCAACACGCCAGGCCTGCGTTCGCTGCAATATGGCGAGGCACTCGACGATCTGCTCGCATCCATTAAAAAGAAACAAAAAGAGCTGGAGCAGCGTCATCTTAAATATGTGCCGGTGGCCGTAAAAATTGCGCCCGATCTTTCGGAAGAGGAGTTAATTCAGGTGGCGGACAGCTTAGTCCGTCATCAGATCGACGGCGTGATTGCCTGTAACACCACGCTGGACCGTTCGCTGGTGAGCGGTCTCAGATATGCGCAGGAAGAGGGGGGGCTGAGCGGACGGCCAGTCCAGTCGCGCAGCACCGCGGTCATTCAGCGCCTCTCGCAGGAACTGCAGGGCCGTCTGCCGATTATCGGCGTGGGAGGTATTGACTCGCTGACCGCCGCGCGGGAAAAAATTGCCGCAGGCGCAACGCTGGTTCAGGTTTATTCAGGCTTTATTTATCAGGGGCCAGGATTAATTAAAGACATCGTGACTCATCTCTAAGACAATTCTCACAATGACCGGCCAGGGGGTTTATTTCTCCCCCTGGCTCGTTTATATTTTGTCCTGCTGCACGCTTTTTCAGCTTTTTCCTTATATTTCTTTTTCGCTGAATTCTGCGCGATGTCTGGCGCAGCCGTAAATACAGGGCACAGGATGAACATTAAACCCGACGATAACTGGCGCTGGTATTACGACAGTGGTCACGACCGAATGATGCTCGATCTGGCTGACGGAATGCTTTTTCGTTCCCGTTATTCCCGCAAGATGCTGACGCCGGATGCTTTCAGTGACACCGGTTTTTGTGTTGATGATGCCGCCCTCTACTACACCTTTGACGAAACCTGCCGGCAGTGCAGACTCAGTGGCAGCCATCGTGCAGAGCTGGTGCTGAATGCGCTGGTCGCCGCCCGCTTCCTGAAACCGCTGATGCCAAAAAGCTGGCACTTTGCCGCGTACGCTCCGGCAATGCAGCCGTGTGCCGGTGAAATGGTGCAGGTCACGCTGGCCGACGAGGGCGAGCAGGTCCGTTTGCTGGTGGTGGAAAGCGGCAATAACGCCGCGCTCTGTCTGCTGGCGCAGCCAGGCTTAACGCTGGCGGGAAAAAACATGGTGCTCGGCGATGCCATTAAGGTAATGAACGATCGCCTGCAGCCCTGGTATGAGGATGCCGCGCCGCGCTACGCCCGGGCGGTCTGATTATCGCAGTTCGATGTCGCCCGCCGGAATGCAGCTACAGCTCAGCAGCGTGCCGTCCGGACGCACGACGCCCTGTTTTAATGCTTTCACTTCACCTGCCTCAAGATTCAGCCGGCAACTGCCGCAGATTCCCGCCCGACAGGAGTAGGGGATGCGGAAGCCCTGCATTTCCAGCTGATCCAGCAGCACCTGCTGATTATCGCCGGTAAACGACTGCCCCTGAAAGGTGATGGTCACGGCGTGAGGTGCCTGACGTTCGGGTTGTAACTTTTCCACCACATCACCCGCGCCGTATGTGCGCGGCGCGCAGCGTTTCAGGATCTGCATTTTATCACCGGCACGTACCACACCGCTGTTACGTGCCACCAGGTTAAGACCAAAATCGATATCACCGCTGCCATCCTGAGCGGTACGAAACGTCTGCAGCGTCGCCAGCGGATAACTGTCAGGATGTTTGCGTCCACTTTCAGGACTCACTGTTGTCAGCACACAGCGGCTGCAGGGTTTCGTTACCTCAAAGACCACGTCGCCAATCTGTATCTCCGCCCAGCTGTCTTCGTCCCAGGCGGGCGCGCCGCTGACGACCAGATTCGGCCGGAACTGCTCAATGCGCACGCTGGCCGGACAGCGCTGCTGCAGATCGTGCAGCGAGGCGTTGTTGACCAGCAAAAACGGGAAGCCATCGGCGAAGCTGAGCGGAATATGTTCCCAGGCTTTTACCCGGCGGGTGGGTTGCGGGCCGATCCAGCGCAGCTCGACTGCGCGTGGAAAGAACTGACTCAGCCACTGATTAATCGCCGCCGGGGCGATGCGCGCGGTAAAACGGTTACCCCAGACTTCAGTAGGCTGCGCCTGATCGGCAAAATCGCTGAAGCGGATGAGAGCGTGACTGCCATCGGGAGCGGTCAGCGACAGGCCATCCGGTAACAGTGCGGGCGTAAATCGCACCATCTCCGGATACTGTCGTGCAGTAATAAAGGTGCCGTCGGTTTCTGTCACCATAAACAGCCGATCAAAGGCCAGCCCGCTGTCAGAGACCTGTGCATGCGACAGTGCCAGCCCCCGCATCGATTTTACCGGGTGAATGAATAAGCGGGAAAGCGTGATCATGGTGTTCTCCTTGAAACCCGACGCGCAACACAAAAGAAGCTAACTTTATGACATAGGTCTCCGATTCGCTATAATGCGCGACAATTTTCTCAAGAGTTAAAAAGTGACGATATGAATTCTCTGTTTGCCAGCACGGCGCGTGGGCTCGAAGAGCTGTTAAAAAGTGAGCTGGACGCGCTGGGCGCGCAGGATTTGCACGTGGTGCAGGGCGGCGTTCACTACGAAGCCGACGATCGCGTCATGTACCAGAGCCTGATGTGGAGCCGTTTAGCATCACGCATCCTGTTGCCGCTGGGAGAGTTCGGCGTCTACAGCGATCTCGATCTCTATCTGGGTGTGCAGAGCGTGGACTGGCCAGCCCTGTTCAGCAATGACAAAACCTTTGTCGTGCATTTCAGTGGCACCAACGAATCTATCCGTAACAGCCAGTTTGGTGCGCTGAAAGTAAAAGATGCGATTGTGGACAGCTTTACCCGTCAGAATCTTGAACGACCCGACGTCGACCGCGAGCAGGCTGATATCCGTATCAATGTCTGGCTGAACGGTGACCGCGCCAGCCTCGCGCTGGATCTTAGCGGCAGCTCACTGCATCAGCGTGGCTATCGTCAGCAGACCGGCCAGGCGCCGCTGAAAGAGAACCTGGCGGCGGCGATTGTCCTGCGTTCCGGCTGGGAACCTTCCACGCCGCTGATCGACCCGATGTGTGGTTCGGGTACGCTGCTGATTGAAGCCGCGCTGATCGCCAGCGATCGCGCACCGGGCCTGCTGCGCAAACACTGGGGCTTCACCGCCTGGAACCGCTTCGATGCGGCGCTGTGGCAGGCGGTCAAAACCGAGGCGCAGAGCCGTGCGCGGGCTGGTACCGCCGCCACCCAGGCGCGCTTCTTCGGCTATGACAATAATGGCCGGGTGCTGGAGTGGGCGCAGGCGAACGCCCGCCGTGCCGGCGTCTTTGACCTGTTCACGTTCGCGCAGCAGGATCTGCTGAAGCTGACCAATCCGGTCGATGCCTCCGTTCACGGCACGGTGCTGAGCAACCCGCCTTACGGTGAACGTCTGGAAAGCGAGCCTGCTCTGATAGCCCTGCATAGCCAGCTCGGACGTCTGATGAAGCAGCACTTCGGCGGCTGGAATCTCTCCCTGTTCAGCGCCTCACCAGAGCTGCTGAGCTGCCTGCAACTGCGTGCCGACCGCCAGTTTAAAGCGAAAAACGGCCCGCTGGATTGCGTGCAGAAAAATTATCAGCTGGCGGTTAACAGCAGCGAGAATGCCGGACAAATTGCGGAAGACTACGCTAACCGTCTGCGTAAAAATGTTAAGAAGCTGGAGAAGTGGGCGCGTCAGGAAGGCATTGATTGTTACCGTATTTACGATGCCGATCTGCCAGACTACAACGTTGCGGTTGACCGCTATGCGGACTGGGTGGTAATTCAGGAGTACGCGCCACCGAAAACCATCGACCCCAATAAAGCGCGTCAGCGTCTGTTCGACGTGATCAGCGCGACGCTGAGCGTGCTGCAGCTGCCTGCCGATCGTCTGATTATGAAAACGCGCGAACGTCAGAAAGGCAAAGCGCAGTATCAGAAGCTCAACGAGAAAGGCGACTACTTTGAAGTTAAAGAGTTTAATGCGCGCTTCTGGGTGAACCTGACCGATTATCTCGACACCGGTCTGTTCCTCGATCATCGCATCGCCCGTAAAATGCTCGGTCAGATGAGCAAGGGCAAAGATTTCCTCAACCTGTTTGCCTACACCGGCTCCGCCAGCGTGCACGCTGGTCTGGGTGGTGCGCGGTCGACCACTACCGTCGATATGTCGCGAACCTATCTGGAGTGGGCGGAGCGCAACCTGCGCCTCAATGGCCTGACCGGGCGTCAGCACCGTCTGATGCAGGCAGACTGTCTGAGCTGGCTGAACGAAAGTGACGAGAACTTTGACCTGATCTTTATTGATCCGCCAACCTTCTCCAACTCAAAACGTATGGAAGAGAGCTTCGACGTCCAGCGCGATCATCTCATGCTGATGCGTAACCTGAAGCGTCTGCTGCGTCGCGGCGGCACCATCATGTTCTCCAACAACAAACGCGGTTTTAAAATGGACATGGATGGCCTGAAAGCACTGGGCCTGCAGGCGCAGGATATTACCCAGAAAACACAGTCGCAGGACTTCGCACGTAACCGTCAGATTCACAACTGCTGGCTCATCACCCATGCCGGTAAGGAATAAGATTACATGTCATTAATCAGTATCCACGGTGCCTATCTCTCGTTCAGCGATGCGCCGCTGTTAGACAACACCGAACTGCATATCGAAGAGAACGAGCGCGTCTGTCTGGTAGGCCGTAACGGTGCGGGAAAATCCACGCTGATGAAAATCATCAATGGCGAACAGCCGCTGGATGATGGCCGCATTATTTATGAAACCGATCTGGTGGTGGCGCGTCTGCAGCAGGATCCGCCGCGCAATATTACCGGCTCGGTCTATGACTTCGTGGCCGAGGGCGTGGAAGAGCAGGCTGAGCATCTTAAAGCCTATCACGCCATTTCCCATGTGGTAATGGAAGATCCCAGCGATAAAAATCTCAATGAGATGGCGCGCCTGCAGAGCATTCTCGACCATCATAATCTGTGGCAGCTGGAGAGCCGCATCAACGATGTGCTGGAGCAGATTGGCCTGAAGCCCGATACTGAGCTGTCGTCGCTCTCTGGCGGCTGGCTGCGTAAAGCGGCGCTGGGCCGGGCGCTGGTGAGTAACCCGCGCGTCCTGATGCTGGATGAACCGACTAACCACCTGGATATCGAAACCATCAACTGGCTGGAGACCTTCCTGAAGAGCTTCAGCGGCAGCATCGTCTTTATTTCGCATGACCGTTCATTCATTCGCAATATGGCGACGCGCATTGTTGATCTCGACCGTGGCAAGCTGGTCTCGTGGCCGGGTAATTACGACCTCTATCTGGAAGGCAAAGAGGAAGCGCTGCGCGTTGAAGAGATGCAGAACGCGGAGTTTGACCGCAAGCTGGCGCAGGAAGAGGTCTGGATCCGTCAGGGCATCAAAGCGCGCCGTACCCGTAATGAAGGTCGGGTGCGTGCGCTGAAAGCGTTGCGTCGTGAGCACTCCGAACGTCGCGAAGTGATGGGTAAAGCCAACATGCAGGTGGGTGAAGCCTCCCGCTCCGGTAAGATCGTCTTTGAACTGGAAAATGTCGACTACGCGGTAGAGGGTAAAACGCTGGTGAAAGATTTCTCTGCGCAGGTGCTGCGTGGCGACAAGATAGCGTTGATCGGTCCTAACGGCTGCGGTAAAACCACGCTGCTGCGACTGATGCTGCAGCAGCTGAAAGCCGATCATGGACGCGTGCACGCCGGCACCAAACTGGAAGTGGCCTACTTCGACCAGCATCGCGCCGAACTGGACCCGGATCGCACCGTGATGGACAACCTGGCAGAAGGCAAGCAGGAGGTCATGGTCAACGGTAAGCCGCGCCACGTGCTGGGCTATCTGCAGGACTTCCTGTTCCATCCCAAGCGTGCCATGACGCCGGTGCGTGCTCTTTCGGGCGGCGAGCGTAACCGCCTGCTGCTGGCGCGTCTGTTCCTGCGTCCCAGCAACCTGATGATTCTGGATGAACCGACCAACGACCTTGACGTTGAAACGCTGGAGCTGCTGGAAGAGCTGATCGCCGGCTATCAGGGCACTGTGTTGCTGGTCAGCCACGACCGTCAGTTTGTCGATAACACGGTCACCGAGTGCTGGATTTTCGAAGGCAACGGTGAGATCGGCACCTTCGTTGGCGGCTATCACGATGCGCAGCAGCAGCGCGCCGCTTATCAGCAGCACCGCACTGTGGCACCGGCTAAAGCCGCTGCATCCTCCGCTAAGCCTGCTGCTGAAAAAAGTGAAGTTAAGCGTAGCGCGAATAAACTCAGCTACAATCTGACGCGTGAGCTGGAACAGTTGCCGCAAAAACTGGAGCAGCTGGAAGCCCGCATCGGTGAACTGCAGACGAAGATGAGTCATCCGGACTTCTTTAGTCAGGCACACGATCAGACACAACCAGTACTGGATGAGCTGGCTCAGACCGAGCAGGAGCTGGAAACCGCTTTTGCACGCTGGGAAGAGCTGGAATCGCTGAAAAACGGCGCGTAAGGCGGGGTGAGCGGATGTGTTCAGCAGTGAAAAATAACGCGTGGATGCTCTGTCCACAGTGCGATTTAATGATTAAGCTGCCGGATATTCCCGTCGGCAGCCGTGCCTCATGCCCGCGCTGCCACACCACGCTGACGGCCAGCTGGCACGAACCGCGTAAACGGCCCACGGGCTATGCGCTGGCGGCGCTGTTTATGCTGCTGCTGGCGAATCTGTTTCCTTTTATCTCCATGAAAGTGGCGGGGCTGACCAGTCAGATTACGCTGGCGCAGATCCCCAAAGTCATGGTGTCAGAGGATTACAGTAGCCTGGCGACGCTTTTTCTGCTGTTTGTGCAGGCGGTACCGGCTTTTTGCATGATCACCATTATCCTGCTGGTTAACCCGATCCCGCTGCCTGTCTCCCTTAGGGTCGGGCTGGCACGCATTCTGTTCCGGTTGCGAAACTGGGGCATGGCAGAAATTTTTATGGCTGGCGTGCTGGTCAGTTTCGTCAAGCTGATGGCCTACGGCGAGATCGGCCTGGAAACCAGTTTCTGGCCCTGGGTGCTGTTCTGCCTGCTGCAGCTGCGGGCTTTCCAGTGCGTTGACCGCCGCGAGTTGTGGGACAGGCTTTTACCTCAGCCCGCCTTGCCCCATCTGCCTGAAGCGGGCATCAGCGGACTGGAGCAGGGGCTGCGCTCCTGTCCCTGCTGTACGGCTATCCAGCCCGCTGAAGCGCCTGTCTGTACGCGCTGCGGCGTCACTGCTCAGGCGCGCCGCAAGCATAGTCTGCAGTGGACGCTGGCGCTGCTGATGACATCCGTCTTGATCTATATCCCGGCGAACCTGATGCCGATCATGGTGACGGAAACGCTCGGCACCGCCTATCCTTCCAATATTATGGCGGGCGTCATTCTGCTATGGGGGGAGGGCTCCTATCCGGTGGCGCTGGTCATCTTTATTGCCAGCATCATGGTGCCCTCACTAAAAATGGTGGCGATCGGCTGGCTCTGCTGGGATGCCAGTGGGCGAGGCCGGCGCGACAGTCACAGAATGCACAAAATTTATGAGGTGGTGGAGTTTGTTGGCCGCTGGTCGATGATCGACGTGTTTGTGATTGCCGTGCTCTCTGCGCTGGTGCGTATGGGGCAGTTAATGAATGTGTATCCCGCGTGGGGAGCGGTGCTGTTTGCGATGGTCGTGATAATCACTATGATCGCGGCCATGACCTTTGACCCGCGATTGCTCTGGGATCGTGTACGCGAAAATAACAGGAAGGAGTCGCGCCTTGACGGAAACTAATCACGGCCATGCAAAGGTGGAGCAGATCAAACGCTGGTCTCCAGTCTGGATTGTCCCCATCGTTACCTTATTAATCGGCGGATGGATCCTCTTCTATCATTTCAGCCATCAGGGCCCGGAAGTGACCTTAATCACTGAAAACGCTGAGGGCATCGTAGCCGGCAAAACTACGATCAAAAGCCGCAGTGTGGATGTGGGTGTGGTGGAAAGCGCGGTGTTAAGCGACGACCTTCACCATGTGGAAATTAAAGCGCGCCTGAATGCGGGCATGGAAAAACTGCTGCACAGCGACAGCGTTTTCTGGGTAGTCAAACCGCAGGTGGGGCGTGAAGGCATCAGCGGTCTGGGTACGCTGTTGTCAGGTGCCTATATCGAACTTCAGCCAGGCACTAAAGCGCAGGCACCGGAGCAGTTTAAACTGCTGGATTCGCCGCCGTTAGCGCCACCGGATGCCAAAGGGATCCGCATCGTGCTCGACAGCAAAAAAGCCGGTCAGCTCAATCCGGGTGACCCGGTACTCTTCCGCGGTTATCGCGTCGGCACGGTTGAAACCAGCGTTTTCGACACCGATAAACGCATGATGACTTATCAGCTGTTTGTTGCGGCGCCTTACGATCGACTGATTACCACCAATGTGCGTTTCTGGAAGGACAGCGGTATCGCTGTGGATATGTCCGCTTCCGGCATGCGGGTAGAGATGGGCTCGCTGACGACGCTGTTCAGCGGCGGCGTCAGTTTTGACGTACCGGATGGCTGGGAACTGGGTGAGCCTGCGCAGAATAAGTCAGATTATCATCTCTTTGACGATCAGCGCAGCATCCAGGAATCGCTTTATACTAACCATGTTGACTACGTGATGTTCTTCTCGGACTCCATCCGTGGCCTGCAGGCCGGCGCACCGGTTGAGTTCCGCGGCATTCGTCTGGGTACGGTCGCAGAGGCACCGCTGAGAAAGGCGGGGCTGGACCAGGCGCTGAACAACGACTATCGCGTACCGGTGCTGATCCGTATTGAGCCGGATCGCTTTATCAACCGGCTGGGTGAGAATTTCAATCTGCAACAGCATCTGCAGGATGGTAAGAAGCGTGGCCTGCGCGGCACGCTGAAAACCGGTAACCTGCTCTCGGGTGCGCTCTATGTCGACCTTGACTTCTATGATAATGCACCAGCCTATAAAGGGCCGCAGAAAGTGTCAGGCTATGAGGTGATCCCAACGGTCAGCGGTGGCCTGAGCCAGATTCAGCAGAAACTGATGGCGGCGCTGGATAAGATCAACAGCCTGCCGCTGAACGGCATGGTCAATGAAGCGACGGGTACGCTGAAAGAGAGCCAGAAAACGATGCGCGATCTGCAGCGCACCATCGACAACATAAATAAAGTGACCGGCAGCCCGGCCATGAAAACGTTGCCTGACGATCTGCAGCAGACGCTGCGTGAACTGAATCGCAGCATGAAAGGTCTGCAACCCGGCTCACCGGCTTACACTAAGCTGGTCGGCGATATGCAGCGACTGGATCAGGTACTGCGTGAGCTGCAGCCGGTATTGAGAACGCTTAACACCAAGAGCAACGCGCTGGTATTCGAGGCGAAACCGGGACAGGATCCCCAGCCTAAGAGGGCAAAACAGTGAAGAAAGGATTGATACTTTCTGCCGCGCTGGTGTTGAGCGCGTGCAGCAGCAGCGTTAAAGATACCTGGTATCAGCTGCCCTCCGGGGCGGCTTCCATGCAGGTCAGCAGCAGTCAGCTGACCGAAGCCGAGCCGATGCTGTGGGTGCAGCAGGTGACGGTGCCGGACTACCTGGCCGGTAACGGCCTGGTTTATCAGACCAGCGACGTTAAATATGTCATCGCCGCCAACAATCTCTGGGCCAGCCCGCTCGACCAGCAGCTCCAGCAGACGCTGATTACTAACCTCAGTAAGGCGCTGCCGGGCCGGCTGGTGGCAGGGTCGCCATTAGGTGCGCAACACGACACGCTGAACGTGACCGTGACCGGTTTCCAGGGACGCTACGATGGCAAAGCGATTGTCAGCGGCGAATGGACGCTGGAACATCAGGGCAGGCTGACCAAACAGGCCTTTAACGTGGTACTGCCGCAGACCGAAGATGGCTATGACGCAATGGTCAGAACACTGGCCGTCGGCTGGCAGCAGACGGCACAGAAAATTGCCAACAGTGTGGCTGCGTTAAATTAAGATTAATGTGAATAAATAAGCTAAGCCCCTGAGCGATGGTCGCGATTTAACGACCAGGCTCAGGGGCTTTTTTATTAGCTTAATCAGAAGGATAGTGCTGTCGGTCACATCACAATCTGCCAATAATTTTACCGAATAAGGTCACATTTATGACAGGTGGATGAAGATTGGGCATTGATCTTTGCGTGTGCAGGGGGTAGAACATAAAGGTGGTTGAACATTAATTCACCACTTTTCTTTCCACCAGATTCCACAGACCTTACATGAGGGACACGGAGTATGAAGAGACAGAAACGAGACCGCCTCGAACGCGCCCATTCACGTGGTTATCAGGCAGGCATTACTGGACGCTCAAAAGAGATGTGTCCGTATCAGTTGATTGACGCTAAGTCTCACTGGTTGGGAGGTTGGCGACAGGCCATGGAGGACAGGTCGGTCGCTGCATAACCGGCTGTCACTGAAAAGGGAAATAACCTCCGCCATGCGCGGAGGTTTTTGTTTCCGGGGAAACGCTTAGAAAGCCGATGCGTCTTTGAACAGGCCGACTTTAAGATCGCTGGCGGTGTAGATCAGATTGCCGTCAACCAGTACTTCGCCATCTGCCACGCCCATCACCAGTTTACGGTTGATAACGCGTTTGAAGTGAATGCGATAGGTGACTTTCTTCGCATCCGGCAGAACCTGACCGGTGAATTTTACTTCGCCCACGCCCAGCGCACGGCCTTTACCTTCGCCGCCCAGCCAGCCGAGATAGAAACCGACCAGCTGCCACATTGCATCAAGGCCCAGACAGCCTGGCATCACCGGGTCGCCAATGAAGTGACAGCCGAAGAACCAGAGATCAGGATTGATATCCAGCTCCGCTTCAACAAAGCCTTTGTCATATTTGCCGCCGTCTTCGGTCATTTTGACCACGCGGTCCATCATCAGCATGTTGCCAGATGGAAGCGGCGGACCATTTTCGCCAAACAGTTCACCACGACCTGACAGGATCAGATCTTCTTTGGTATAGGATTCGCGTTTATCTACCATGTTTTCAATAAGCCTTGTTTTAGTGAATCACGAATATTAGCGAACAGTTGTACGCTGAGCAAATCAGATTACCGGTGGTTAAACCAGTTAAGCCAGCGCAGCGCCCAGGGACGTGGCGGAACTTCCGGCTGATTGAACTGGCTGATGCGTTCCTGGATGCTATTCAGCAGGCAATCACCCAGGCCATCTTCAGTACTCCAGATTTTACCGGTGAGCAGCGGCAGCGCCTCGTCGGCGCGATCGATCGCCCAGATATGGAAACGCCCCTGTTCAACCGCACTGACCACCGCCTGATTCAGGCTAAGATGGCGCACATTGCACGCGGGAATAATCACACCCTGCTCACCCGTCAGTTCCCGCTGGTGGCAGATGTCGAAGAAACCTTCGATCTTCTCGTTCAGGCCGCCGACCGGCTGGACGTTGCCAAACTGATCGACCGATCCGGTCACGGCAATCTGCTGATTGATCGGCTGGTTAGCCAGCGCGCTGATCAGGGCACAGAGTTCTGCCAGTGATGCACTGTCACCATCCACTTCGGAATAGGACTGCTCGAAAACCATTGAGGCGGAGAAGGGGAGTTGCTGATCAAGTTCCAGCTCAGCGATCAGGTAAGCCTGCATAATCATCATGCCTTTCGCATGAATGTTACCGCCCAGCTCAGCCTTTCGCTCGATATCCATGAATTCACCATCGCCAGGGTGCACCACGCAGGTAATCCGCGAAGGATCACCCCACGCACGGGGATGGCCAGGATATTCGACAACCGACAGACCATTAATCTGGCCGACCACTTCGCCTTCAGTTTCTATCAGAACCTGGCGCAGCAGGATCTCATCACGCATCCGCTCATTGAGATAGTTCTCGCGCCACAGGCGTGCTTCCAGCGCATCACGCAGCGCTTCACCATTCAGTGCATCGCCCATCAGCGCAGACTCACGCATCTGCCGCTGCAGCCAGCGGGGACAGAGTGGCAGCGTTTCCTGGTCGCCGCTGTAGCGAACGCCCTCTTTGATCAGCTCCGGCCAGAAGTCCGCCTCCGGCTGGGGCAGACCCGCCTGCTGCGCCAGGTCAGCATTCCAGCGACACCAGGCCAGCATGTCATCCTCATCCAGAATCTGAATGTTCTCTTCAAATTCAGTATAGATAGCCATCTCATGCGCTTCAGGATCAAGTTCCTGAAACGCGGCCAGCGTCTCACGGTCGCCACACAGGACCAGATTAAGTCTGAGAGGTAAAGGGGGAATCGACACAGGCAGCGGCCGGCGTTCATCCTGAGAGGTCCACTCAGCATAACCCTGTTCAATACACTTTTTCAGGCGTAACCAGAGAATCGGCTGCGCGATCAGGCTCTGCAGTGACAGCAGCAGCGTGCCACCATTTGCCTGATGAATCAGTCCCGGCTCCAGCTGAATCCGATCTTTATACTGGCGCACGCAGCCAAACAACGGCTCCATTTCAACCCACTCGGCAAAATGAATGCCGCCCTGGCTGGTGAAGGGACGCTGGGGATCGGAAGGAGGCTGAAGCGTGACATTGTCTGCCATGATATGGTAGTCACCGCCCCACAGCGTGCTGCTGTCGGTCATGACCCGCTGTGCGGCCTGAGCAATGAGTGCCAGATAATCGCGATTCTCCTGGCTGCGCACCAGCAGCAACGGGAATCCCTGTGTCTGGTGATGTAAATGCGCCAGCGCATTCAGCAACCGGGGCTGCACCGTTGCCAGAGCATCAGTTTCTTCATCAGCAATTCGGGAGAAAACGGATTGGTACTGCGCGCTATCCGGCTGTAAGGTCTGCCACGTAAGTTGGGTGCTGGTCAAAATAATCGCATTTGTCTGTTTGAAGAAAAGCGGGATTATACAGGATTCACCTTTGTTAAGCACTGCAGACTTCCCGTCGAAGATGTGATGACGACAGCATGTTTTTCGTTGCTGCATCCGGGAAAAAAGCTGTTATTCTTAGCTCGTTACGTGATCACGATGAGATTCCGATGAAATACCAGCAACTCGAAAATCTTGAAAGTGGATGGAAGTGGAAATACCTGGTGAAAAAACATCGGGAAGGTGAACTGATCACGCGTCACCTTGAATTGAGTGCGGCGCAGGCAGCGGTCGATAAACTGCTGGCGATGGAGAACAATCCGGTATCGGTGAATGACTGGATTGCGGAACATATTCACGCCGATCTCGATAACCGGCTTAAGCAGACCATACGTGCCCGGCGTAAACGTCATTTTAACGCTGAACATCAGCATACCCGTAAAAAGTCGATCGACCTGGAGTACCTGGTCTGGCAGCGACTGGCGGGATTGGCGCAACGGCGCGGCTGTACCCTTTCGGAAACGATCGTTCAGCTGATTGAAGATGCCGAACGCAAAGAGAAGTATGCCACACAGATGTCGAGTCTGAAGCAGGATTTGCAGGCTATCCTGGGTAAATCGGGAACGGAAAACGACTGACCGGGCAGGGCATCAGCCTGAACCCTGAACAGCGTTGATACCAGACATAAAAAAACCCCGCCGTGGCGGGGTTTTTTATGACGCTTTAACTTAAGCCTGTGGCTGAGTTACAACGTCTTTGATGCCTTTAACATCGATTTCTACGCGACGGTCCGGAGACAGGCAGTCGATCAGGGCGTTACGGCCTTTCACGCTGTCACAGGTGTTGCCGGTAACTGGGTTAGATTTACCCATGCCACGTGCAGAGATCTTGTTAGAAGGGATACCTTTAGAAACCAGGTAATCTACGACTGACTGAGCACGTTTCTCAGACAGTTTCTGGTTGTACTGCTCTGAACCGATACGGTCGGTGAAGCCCAGTACGACAACGGAACCATCTTTAGGATCCATTGAGCTCAGCTGGCTGTACAGCTGATCCAGAGCCTGCTGGCCTTCTGGCTTCAGGGTAGATTTGTTAAAGGTGAACAGAACGTCAGACTTCAGAGTGAAACGCTTGGTTTCAACAACTGGAGCTGGTGCTGGAGCCGGAGCCGGAGCTGGCGCCGCGACGTCATCCTGACCGAAGCGGTATGAAACGCCTACGCTCAGCATGCCGTTGTCTGGACGTGTACCAACGGTCTGTGCATCACCGATGTTGTTAACCCACTGGTAGTCCAGACGGGTAGCCCAGTTTTTGGTCAGCGCATATTCAACACCAACAGCTGCCAGCGGAGAAACGCCGGTGTCGTGGTCGCTGATGCGGCCAGTAGTTGGGTTAGTCTGCGTTGAATCTGCACGCCATACCATGCCGCCCAGACGGGTGTAAACGTCCAGATCGTCATAAATTGGGTAGCTCAGTTTAGCAGCCAGCTGGATGCCCTGTGCTTTGAACGCGCCGTTGGTCACATTGCCTTTGTTTGGCATGCGGCCCAGCCAGTCATAGCCCATCTCGAAGCCCAGGTATGGGTTTGCCTGATAACCAACGAACGCACCTGCGCCCAGCTGGCTTTCATGAGTTGGACCGTCATTGTTTTCGTAACCATTACCGTAGTAGCCAGTGTCGTGATACTGAGACCAGCCCAGTTTAGCACCGGTGTACCAGGTGTCATCTTTAGGGGCGGCCTGCGCTACGGTAGCGAAGCCAGCCAGTGCCACTGCAATTGCGATAGCTGTCTTTTTCATTTTGCGCCTCGTTATCATCCAAATAGGCAATGAGCAAAAAGGTTGCTCTTGGTTTAAATCCTTCGCCGGGTCAAAACGCTCGCTTATGACTCTACCGCAAAAAAACGGAGGTTATTGAGCACCCTGGCGAGATAAAGTCTACAACGAGATTGGAAACTTACAAGTATGATGTGAGGCGCTTCTGTAAAAAAACAGCGATTTATACACAATTTCTAACAATTAGCCTGGTAGTATTGTCGCGGCAGCAAGCCTGAAAAACCTGCTAAACCATTGTCAATGCTCGAACTAACAGAATCAGTGGTTTAGCGACGACAGATAAGAAAAATAGCTTGAGAAACTTCTTATTTTTACTTAATGAAACAAATCCGACTGAATTTTTATGGGGTTTTGTGGTCTGAGAGGCGCTTCCGATGTCCCGCCTGAACGCAAAATCAGCCCCAGCGCTTCACCCTCTGCTGCCGCATTTTCCAGTTGACGACGCTCATCTTCATCCAGCTCGTAGGGGATCCATGCCAGTACCACGCTGTAATTGCCTGTGCGTAACGCCCTGACCATCGCCTCAACCGCATTCAGTCGTTCTGAATCGGCGATGTGCATGCTTTTATTCAGCGGTAATCCCGATTCCTGTAGCCAGGCGCGATTCAGCTTATGCGCGGGGGTTAACCACAGTTGCCAGCGTGACTGCTGACTCAATTGCTGCAATAACGGTAGCAGTAACATCTGCATCATTCCGGGCTGCTCACTGTAACGTAACTCTGTAATTCCACCAGGCTGAGCCGCCGGAACAGAAGAGGACGCATAACGATGAGCATAGCGTGCATTATCAGGATGTTGGGTTCGCATAAGTTAATCACCAGCAGTTGACTGTATGAATATACAGTACTGTCATCCTGGATAAAGATCAACCCAAATTTCTGAAAACGCCTCGCAAAAACGCGACAAGATTAGGCGAACCACTATTTATTCGTTGAACCCGCTTACGCTTTTTTCTATCTTCTAATTGCCTGATACCCAAGGCAATTTACGGTCTGTTTCTGACATGGAGGTGGTGCAATGAAAAAGGTGAATCCGGTTGTAGAGCGCTCCAGAGCGCATCTGGCCCCACTGGGAGCCATTGAGTCCCGTACCCAGTTCGGCGGGTATGCACTGGCGGTGGAGAGTGTGGTTTTCGCGTTAATTAATCAGGGTGAGCTCTACCTGCGCGCCAGTGAACCCCTGCAGGCGTACATCACCGATCGTCCTCTGCAGCCGCTGGTGTTTCGCAAGCGGGGCAAGCTGGTCAGTCTCAATTACTACCGCGTCGATGAGACGTTATGGCGCGATCCTGAGCACCTGCTGGCGCTCTCCGCCGCCTCACTGGAAACGGCGCAGCTGGAGCTGCAGGACAGGCAGGGTTCACCGCGCCTCAAAGATCTGCCCAACCTCAGTGTCCGTCTGGAGATGATGTTGTATGACGCGGGTATCATGAGCGTCAACCATCTTTACCAGATGGGGGCCAAACAGTGCTGGCTGAAGCTGAAAGCCATCAACCAGCACGTCGGATTTCAGACATTGCTGGCGCTGCAGGGCGCAATCACCGGTCATCATGCTGCTGCACTGCCGCAGGCAACCCGGGCCGAGCTGAACGCCTGGTTTCAGCGCACGCTGTTGTCTGACACAGCGCCCGGAAGCAGCAAAGGTTAGTCGGCGAGTAGCGTGCGGCGCAGGCGAGCCATTTCAGGCATCAGTGCCACCAGCAGACCGAGTTGCTGGAGCACCAGTGGCGCACGCGTGTCTGCATCCGCGGCCAGCTGGCTGATGCGCTGAGCTAACGGCTGGCGCATCGCCTCTGCCTGTTCATCACTGACCACCTCCGTCTGCAGCACATCTTCCACGTAGCAGACGGTGTCATCCAGCAGCGTCAGCAGTGCCGGATCGCTGATCTTATCGCGGTGGGCACCCAGTGCAGAGATGTAACTCAGAAACGAGTGGTTAGAACAGAGCAGCTGAAAAGCGGATTCACGCAGTTTCTGGCTGGTGCGACTTTCACTGCTCATATTTGACACCACCGACGCCAGCTCAGCATCGGCATTGTGCGCATCACGACGCGCAATGCGATAGGCGAGTCGGTTGTCTTTGCCCTGATGATACTGCTCCATGATGGCGTCAAGATAACGACAGTTTGCCTGCAGAGTCCGTTCTGCCACGGCCGGTAACTGACGGAAACGCCAGTCAGGCCAGATAAAGGCCACAGCCAGCCAGGCCAGCCCACAGCCCAGTAAGGTATCCACCACCCGTGGCAGGGCGACCTCAAATCCTTCACCTAACAGGTTAAAACAGAGCAGCACCAGCAGCGTAATAAACAGCGTGGCCTGCGCATACTGGACCTGTCTGAAGGCAAAAAAGAGCACGCCGGAGATAACGATCAGGATTAACTGACCTTCTATGGAGGGCACCAGCCATAAAACGGGCAGTCCAATCGCAATACCGGCCAGCGTCCCGCCGATACGCAACGCCAGGCGTCGCTGCGTTGCATTGTAGTTAGGCTGACAGACAAACAGACTGGTCAGCAGAATCCAGTAACCGCGTTCCAGTCCGGTCACCTGAATAAAACCGTAGCCGATACAGAGCACCACAGACATCCGGACAGCATGCCGGAACAGCGCCGACGCGGGCGTGAGATGTCGGCTGAAGCGCAGCCGGATATCGCTCCAGCCACTCAGCCCTTCACGCGACAGCAGATTGTCGCTGTGCTGAGTGTCTTCCCCTGACAGGGTCTGTTCAGATTCAATCGAGGCGAGTTGAGCGTCAATGGCGCGCAGATTACGCAGCAGCCAGAAGAGCGCACGCGTATGGGCGGCTTCCGGTTCACGCTGCTCCAGACGCTCAATGGCTTTCTGCAGACGTTCAAACGCGCGCTCAAAACGGCTGTCATGCACCCATCTTTCGCGCATCAGGATGCAATGCGCCAGCTGCCGACACGCCTGAGCCTGCATATTCAGCAGTCGCTGGAAGCGAAACAGTATTTCGTTATAGCGCCAGTCACCCCGCAGCAGGTGATATTGCAGGTGAGATGAGCTGGCCCGTTCATGAATGTCCTGCGCCACAAAGTAGTAGTGGAGGCTGCGGCGGGTTCCGCGTGAGCCGCGATCGCCGCGCAGACGACTCTGCAGCGTGGTTTTGGTCAGGTTGAGCTGGGCCACTAACTGGCTGTTGACCATTGCTGCCTCCACAAAGGCGGCATCATCCTGTTCACCCGCATCCGGGTCGAACAGATTTGCTTTCGCATCCAGATAACGCGCCAGTTGTGAAAAACTGCTGGCCAGCTGCTCCTGTACCGGTCGCACCGGGAACATCAGGTGACCCAGCAGTGTCAGCAGGTTGTACCAGAGCGCGCCGACCAGTAGCAGGATCGGCTGCATGTACCACTGACTGAACAGCCCGATGCCAAGCATGGTGTAGACCGCAATCAGCAGCGCGCCAAAGGCGATCGTCGCATAACGCTGACCCAGCGCGCCCAGCAGAATAAAACCCCAGGTTGAGATCGCGAGGCCAGCGATAAAGGCCAGAGGCCAGGGAAACAGTAACTCGACGGAAACCGAGGCGATGCAGAAGCAGAGCAGGGTAATCAGCAGATTCTTCAGGCGGCCCGCCAGACGATCATCGAGATCGGCCAGCGCCGCCGCTACCACACCCAGCGTCAGCGGGATGGTCCACTCAATCTGGTGCAGCCACCAGGGAATGGCGGCGCATCCGCTCAGCGCAAACAGGATGCGCAGCAGATAGCGCCAGGCGCTGTTAAACAGATATTTGCGCCAGCCCGGCAGCGTAGCTGACATCATATTAATAGCGGCGGGCATTGGCTTCGCGCGCAGCCTGCGCCTCTTCCACTGACACCACCCGGCGTCCAACCGGCCAGAGTGCTATCGCGGCGATCTTGAAGTTAGCCAGCCCGACCGGAATGCCGATGATGCTGATGCACTGCACAATCCCGACAGAGATATGGGAAAGGCAGAGCCACCAGCCGAAGAAAATCAGCCAGAAGATATTCAGAAAGGTTCCGCCGGTGTTCATGATGTGGCTTTTGTTTTCAGGGCGAAGCACATCCACATGCACCGCCTCGTTACCAAATGGCAGCAGCGAGAGTTTGGTAATTTCCCAGCAGGAGCGGGTAAGCGGCAGGGTAAAAATCAGTACGATGCTGATCAGGGTGGCAAAGAGCCAGCTCAGGGTGGTGAAAAAACCGCCCAGGACAAAATTAAGAACGTTTAAGACGGTGCGCATGATCTTCTTTTCCTTTTGCATTCCGCAAGATGTGACGCCAAGTTTAGCCTGTTTTAAGGCTGGAGCGCCAAGGGTCTGACAGGTAAACTTCCCCGAATCCTATTCTCTGACGTGAGTGTCGGCGTGGAACTGAAAGCAACTTCGATGGGCAAACGACTTGCCCGGCATCCCTATAATCGTGTCCGTCTGATGGCAGCGGGCGTCGAAGTCAGTGGCGATAAGCATGAGTACCTGATCCCTTTTAATCAGTTGCTGGATATCGCCTGCAAGCGCGGCGTGGTGTGGGGCGAACTGGAATTTTTGCTGGCTGATGAAAAAGTGGTGCGGCTGCATGGCACGGAATGGCAGGAAACGCAGCGCTTTTATCACTACCTGCTGCAGGCCTGGCAGAGCTGGAGCCTGGAGATGAGTGCGGTGTGCCGCGACGTGCTGCAGACCCTGCGTGATGACATTGAGGCATTCAGTGCGCAGGATCGCTGGCTGAACCGGCATGAACTGCAGGCGCTGAAAAACACCATTATTCAGCAGTTCGATGCGTTGCCGCTGCCGCTCTCCCGCCTGAAGGATTTTGCTGACTGTCGTGAAAACCAGGCTTTCTGTCAGCGCTGGCTGGAGCAGGGCGAGGCGGCCCTGCGGCAGCGAAACCGTGACTGGACCGCCGCAATGCTGACCCGCTACCGGGCATTCTTCGACACGGTCGAGAGTACACCTCTCAATCAATCGCAATGCGAGGCGGTAGTCAACGGCGAAGATTCACTGCTGGTGCTGGCGGGCGCCGGGAGCGGTAAAACCTCCGTGCTGGTGGCGCGTGCGGGCTGGTTGATGCAGCGCAATCTCGCCAGCGCCGATCAAATTCTGCTGCTGGCCTTTGGCCGACAGGCTGCAGAAGAGATGAACGCCCGTATCCAGTCGCGGCTGTCAGCCAGTGATATTCAGGCGCGAACCTTCCATTCTCTGGCCCTGCATATTATTCGTGAAGGCAGCAACAAACAGCCGGTCATCAGCAAGCTGGAGAGCGATGCCGATGCGCGTCGTGCACTGCTGATTCAGGAATGGCGGCAGCAGTGTCATGAAAAAAAGGCCCAGGCCAATGGCTGGCGCCAATGGCTGCGTGACGAGCTGGAGTGGGAGGTGCCGGAGGGGCCATTCTGGGAGGATGACAAACTGGCTAAGCGCCTGGCGTCGCGGCTCGAACGCTGGCTGGGTCTGATGCGCATGCATGGCGGCGCGCAGGCCGCGATGATCGCAGAGGTGCCTGAAGAGGTGCGCGATCTGTTCAGCAAACGTATCAAGCTGATGGCTCCACTGCTGAAAGCGTGGAAGAGTGCGTTAAAAGAGGAGGGCGCGGTCGATTTTTCGGGGCTGATTCATCAGGCGATTGCTCTGCTGGAAAAAGGGCGCTTTATCAGCCCCTGGAAACACATTCTTGTGGATGAGTTTCAGGATATCTCACCGCAGCGCGCCGCCTTGCTCAGCGCTTTACGCCAGCAGAACAGGCGCACCGCCCTGTTTGCCGTTGGCGATGACTGGCAGGCCATCTACCGCTTCAGCGGTGCAGAGATGACGCTGACGACGGCGTTTCATCACTACTTTGGTGAGGGTGACCGTTGTGTGCTGGATACCACTTACCGCTTTAACGATCGCATCGGCGACATTGCGAACCGTTTTATCCAGCAGAATCCGCAGCAGCTGGCGAAGCCGCTTAACAGCATCACCAAAGGGAATAAAAAGTCGATTTCACTGCTGGCGGACGATCAGCTGGAGCCGTTGCTGAATAAACTCAGCGGCTATGTAAAGCCTGATGAGCGCATCCTGCTGCTGGCGCGCTATCACTACCTGCGACCGGATGTGCTGGACAAAGCCAGAACCCGCTGGCCGAAACTCAATCTGGAATTCATGACCATCCATGCCAGTAAAGGCCAGCAGGCGGACTTCGTCATTCTGCTGGGTTTGCAGCAGGGCAAAGAGGGCTTTCCGGCGAACGTGCGCGAATCGATTATCGAACAGGGCCTGTTACCGCAGCCGGAAGCGTTCCCGGATGCAGAAGAGCGCCGCCTGGCCTACGTCGCCCTGACACGGGCGCGCCAGCAGGTTTTTCTGCTGTTTGATAAAAGCGCGCCGTCACCTTTTGTCGGGCACTTCCGTGAGCTGGGTGTACCGGTGTTGCGTAAAGCCTGAGTTACTTCAGCCGTCCGGCCAGATAGCGCGCATAGTCAGGGATCATGATCTCGCTGCTTTGCGCAAACAGCGGCGACTGAATAATAAAATCTGCGGTAGAGCGATTGGTGGCGACCGGGATATTCCATACGGTTGCCAGACGCAGCAGCGCTTTGACATCGGGATCGTGGGGTACCGCATTGAGCGGGTCCCAGAAAAAGATCAGCGCATCTATCTTTCCTTCTGAAATCAGCGCGCCTACCTGCTGGTCGCCGCCCATCGGGCCGCTCAGCATGGCCGTGACATTCAGGCCGGTGTCACGGTTGATGAGATTCCCGGTGGTGCCGGTCGCATAGAGGATATGGGATTCCAGTGCAGGCTGATTCTGTTTAACCCACTCAAGCAGAGCGGCTTTGCAATGGTCATGGGCGACCAGTGCGATATGTTTTTGTTTGCCAAGGGTACGGGTAGTCTGCTCCACAAACGTCTCCATTCAGGGTCATGCGGAAAAAGCGATAGCGCGAGTTTACCTCTGTGCTTTCAGCGCTATCAACTGGTGCGCAGCATTTTGACCAGCGTCAGAAACTGCTGACGCGTCGCTTCGTCAAAGCGCTGAAACCAGCGGTGAAGTGAGGGATGCTCCGCCTCAATCGTCCAGTCGAGATCGGCGGTCAGACTGACCGCAGAAGGCGTCTCAGAGGCCGAATGGGCAAAACGAGGCACAGAGGCGATCTGACCGGTGCGATTGTAGTTCACCATCGCTTTTTCCATGTCGACAGCGGGCGCGGCAGGCAGACGATCGCGCAGGCTGGTGATTTCGTTCCCTTTCTCATCCACCAGCAGGAAATTCAGGCTGCGATCGAAGTGATAGCGCTCGCGTTTTGTCTCCAGCGCAGGCAGCCGGATGGTAATGGTTTTAGCCACGGCAGTGAAGGTGACGATCATCGGCACCGATTGATAGGCGAGGGTGCTCTCTTTCTGACCTTTTCGTTGCTGCTCTACCCGAAACAGAAACTGATGCTGACCCCGGTCCAGCTCTAAACTGTCTGCTCCCTTGAGGAGCGAGCCTGAAATCTTACGGCCATCCAGCACCAGCAGATCGATTTGCGGATCGAGCTTTAACGTGATGGCAGAACAGGACGCCGAAACGAGGAGAGCGACCCACCCCATTACAGCCAGCGACAGCTTCATTTCAACTCCGGTAACTGATGACACACAGGATTATGTGTAGCAAATTCTTACATTATGGCAGTGAGTTTACATTTAAACATATTTAATCGTGCGCTGGCTCAATTAATTACGTCACTGACTTAACCGTTCGGGGGTGTGCCCATCTACACTCAATTCTGGCCTGAAAGGAGATAACGATGAACGACCAGACAATTCGCGAGGTGCTGACCCGCACCCAACGCATCGCCTTAGTCGGGGCAAGCGATCGCCCTGAGCGTCCCAGCTACGGCGTGATGAAATATTTGCTTGATCAGGGGTATGACGTGATTCCGGTCAGCCCGAAGCTGGCGGGCAAGACGCTGCTGGGGCAGCAGGCTTATGCCAGCCTGGCAGATGTTCCGGGCCATATTGATATGGTGGATGTATTTCGCAATTCTGAAGCCGCGTGGGGCGTCGCCCAGGAGGCGATTGCAGTGGGCGCAAAAACCCTGTGGCTGCAGCTAGGTGTGATTAATGAGCAGGCGGCCGTGCTGGCACAGGATGCGGGTATGACGGTGATTATGGATCGCTGTCCGAAGATTGAGATTCCGCGGCTGGGGATCACGCGCTGAGAAGAGATATGTGGCGGCAGAGGGTGCCGCCACAGATTAATGTCGCAGATGAGGCGCCTGAAGCTGCTGACGCACTGAGGCCGCCAGTTCATCCATTGAGGGCTGCTCAGGGTGTTCGACACTGGTTTCACCCGAAAGCTGAATCTCAGCAACATAGGTATGCACCTGATCGCCTTCTTCATCTTCCATCACGACATGATACCAGGGTGCCGAACGCATCTTCTCTTCCGCGCCAACCTCTTCAATTTTAGGCTCATCTAACGAGTACTCAGGATCGACATCAACAATAACGCCCAGTACGCCGGACAAACGATGACGAACCTGCTGACCAATACCAAATTTACTGGCAATCATAGTGACCTCCGAAAAAAAGCTCTCTTTCCAATATGGGGGCAGGAGCCAATTTTTCAAGTCACATGACGCGGCAGGCGAAACCTTTCAGGTAGAGTCCCTCCGGGTAGCTGGCGATCACCGGATGATCCGCTGCCTGACGGAACTGCTCAATAAACTGCACCTCGCGGCCGGCATCCAGTGCGGCATCGGCAATGATCTTCTGGAACAGCTCGGTGGCCATCAGACCGGAGCAGGAGAAGGTCAGCAGAACGCCACCGGGATTCAGCAACTGAATGGCGAGCATATTGATATCTTTATAGCCGCGACAGGCGCCCATCAGCTGACTTTTGTTTTCGACGAACTTCGGGGGATCCATAATGATCAGATCAAATTTCTCCCCACTGTCACGATAGCGACGCAGCAGTTTGAAGACATCATCACGCTCAAAGCGCGCGCGGGAGAGGTCGAGTTCATTCAGTTCGACGTTCTGACGTGCCACATCCAGCGCTTCCTGCGAAGTATCAACGCTGATCACCTCTTTACAGCCGCCCATCAATGCCGAGACGGCGAATCCACCGGTATAGGAGAAGCAGTTAAGTACGCGGGCATCCTGAGCGTAACGGCGGGTGGCGAGACGGCTGTCTCGCTGATCGAGGTAGTAGCCGGTTTTATGGCCGCCCTGGATATCAACCAGCAGCTTCATGCCATGCTCAGTAATCGGCAGCAGAGGCGGCGGCAGTTCGCCGGTAATCGTGCCCTGCGTCAGTTCCAGACCCTCTTTCTTCCGCACAGCGACGTCGGAGCGGTCATAGACAGCACAGCCGGGGAAACATTGCTGCAGGGCGGTAATGATCGCCGCACGCTGGTATTCGGCTCCAGCGGAGAGCAGCTGCAGAACAAAAAAATTGCCAAAGCGGTCAATGGTGACGCCCGGTAAACCATCAGATTCACCGGCGATCAGACGATAGCTGTCCAGACCGTCGCGCGCTGCCAGCCATGTGCGCCACTGCTGCGCCTGCTCAAAACGGCGCACAAAGAAGGCGATATCGATGGATTCATCGGCCTGCCAGCTCCAGACACGGGCGCGAATCTGTGACTGAGGAGAATAGGCGGCGCGCGCCAGCCATTTGCCGTTACTGTCACACACGTCAATGGTTTCACCCAGTTGCGCTTTACCTTCCAGACGCGCGACAGCGCCTGAAAAGACCCAGGGATGGCGACGGAGCAGGGACTTTTCACGTCCCTTTGCGAGAATCAATCTGACTGTCATAGTTTGCTATGCTTACCTGAAAAAATGAGGTGCCATTGTCCGGTGGATAACGGGAAATTGCAACGAACAGCAGCAGGAGGGCAGTATGTCAGCAGCCTGTTTTAAAGCATGGGTTTATGGCCGCGTGCAGGGCGTCGGATTCCGTTACAGCACCCAGGCCGAAGCCCGCGCGCTGGGCGTGCTGGGCTATGCGCGTAACCTGGAGGATGGCAGTGTCGAAGTGCTGGCCTGGGGCGAGGCGGAAAAGGTCGAAGCCCTCATCGCCTGGCTCAAAGCGGGTGGGCCACGCAGCGCGCGGGTGGACAGTGTACGGGTGGAGCCGCACCAGCCGTCATCGCCCCCACGCGGCTTTACGACCGGATAGTCAGAGACATTTGGCCGGTTTGGGCAGGCCTGCGATTTTCGTCGCCTGCTTAGCCGGCCCGTCAGGGAAAAGACGAAACAGATAGCGGCTGTTGCCTTTCTCTTCTCCATACTTCTTCGCCATCGCCTTCACCAGCATTCGTACGGCGGGGGAGGTGTTAAATTCCAGATAGAAGGCGCGCACAAAATGGACGACCTCCCAGTGGGCGTCGGTCAGCGTAAGGCCTTCCTGCGCGGCAATATGTTCAGCCAGCGCTGCACTCCAGTCGCTGGGATTTTTCAGATAGCCTTCGGCATCGACGGCGATTTCGTTACCGTTAAAATTCACGTGACTTCCTCTCTGCAAATGACGGCGCAGTGTAGCAAACTGGCGTAACAGTAAAAGCAAAAACCCCGCCGGGGCGGGGTTTTCAATGCTGATGCATTTGTCTGTCAGTTGCTGCGGGCAAAACCGAGCAGGCTCAGCAGGCTGACAAAGATGTTATAGAGTGAAACATAGAGGCTGACCGTGGCCCGGATATAGTTTGTTTCTCCGCCGTGGATGATATTGCTGGTTTCCCACAAAATCGCGCCGGCTGAAAAGAGAATGAACAGGGCGCTGATAGCCAGATGCAGAGCAGGTAACTGCAGGAAGAGGTTAGCCACTACTGCGACCAGCAGCACTACAAAGCCCGCCATCATCATTCCGCCAAGGAAGGACATATCACGACGGGTTGTCAGCACATACGCCGAACAGCAGAAGAAGACCAGCGCCGTTCCACCCAGCGCCAGTGCGATTACATCCCCCATCCCTGCGGTCAGGAAAGAGCTCAGGATCGGACCCAGGCAGTACCCCAGGAAGCCGGTGAAGGCAAAGGCGGCCAGGATGCCCATCGGGCTGTTAGCCAGACGGTAGGTTAAAAACATCAGACCATAGAAGCCGACCAGCATCAGGATCAGACCGGGCGCCGGTAGTGCC
>Ga0209371_1000415_pt1 | contig 44005 bp, 51 predicted proteins | sample AgamicAtAmrz_FD_187165 | JGI IMG/M metagenome (GOLD analysis project Ga0209371, IMG submission 187165) | Agave microbial communities from Guanajuato, Mexico - At.Am.rz (SPAdes) (version 2) | ecosystem: Host-associated > Plants > Roots > Rhizosphere | place: Guanajato, Mexico | collected 2012-06-07
GCATCCGGGGCCGCTCGCGCCGCGCACCTGGCTCGCGTTCGGCTACGTGACCCTCTTTTCGCAATTCATCGGCTTTTTCGCCTGGTATGCGGGGCTCGCGATGGGCGGCACCGCGCGCGTCGGCCAGGTGCAACTGCTGCAGATTTTCTTCACGATCGCCTTTTCCGCGCTGCTGTTCGGCGAAACGGTCACGTCGTCGACGTGGCTGTTCGCCTCCGCCGTGATCGCGACCGTGGTGCTCGGGCGCCGCTCGGCGGTCGCCACGGCGCCGCGCCCCGCTCGCGCCGGCTGATGAGGTGCGCCATAATGGACGTTTTGCCTGATCGGTTTCGCCTGACTGGCCGTGCCCACCCAGCCGCGAAGGCGCCATCGTGCTCGCGCTCGCCCACCCAGCGGCGTCGAAGCGATCCGCCTGATCGACCTTTCTTGACCGACCACGATATCCGAACGAGGAGACTATGAATCCGAGCGACCTGCATCCGCCGCACTGGCAGCTTTCCGAACGCGCCCGCAAGCTGACGAGCTCGGCGATCCGCGAGATCCTGAAGGTCACGGAACGCCCCGAGGTCATCTCGTTCGCCGGTGGCCTGCCCGCCCCCGCGACGTTCCCGGCCGAACGCATGCGCGCCGCCGCCGACCGCGTGCTGCGCGACGCGCCGGCCGCTGCACTCCAGTACAGCGCGACCGAAGGCTACCTGCCGCTGCGCGAGTGGATCGCCGAGCGCTACAGCGTGCGCGTGTCGCAGGTGCTGATCACGACCGGCTCGCAGCAGGCGCTCGACCTGCTCGGCAAGGCGCTGATCGACCCGAACAGCCCGATCCTCGTCGAAACCCCGACCTACCTCGGCGCGCTGCAATCGTTCTCGCTGTACGAGCCGCGCTACGTGCAGGTGCCGACCGACGAGCAGGGCCTGCTGCCGGAAGGCCTCACGCCCGAACTCACGCAAGGCGCGCGGCTGCTGTACGCGCAGCCGAACTTCCAGAACCCGACCGGCCGCCGCCTGCCCGTCGAGCGCCGCCGTGCGCTCGCCGCGTTCGCGCAGACGAGCCCGTTCCCGGTGCTGGAGGACGATCCGTACGGCGCGCTGAACTACCAGGGCGAGCCGCTGCCGACGATGCTGTCGATGGCGCCCGACCACGTCGTGCATCTCGGCACGTTCTCGAAGGTGCTCGCGCCGGGCCTGCGGATCGGCTACATCATCGCGCCCGAGGAGCTCCACTTCAAGCTCGTGCAGGCCAAGCAGGCCACCGACCTGCACACGCCGACGCTCACGCAGCGCATCGCGCACGAAGTGATCAAGGACGGCTTCCTCGACGAGCACATCCCGACGATCCGCGAGCTGTACAGCGCGCAGTGCGACGCGATGCTCGGCGCGCTCACGCGCCACATGCCGGCAGGCGTCACGTGGAACCGCCCGGAAGGCGGGATGTTCATCTGGGTGAACCTGCCCGCGCAGATCGACAGCATGAAGCTGCTCGCCGCGGCCGTCGACAACCACGTCGCCTTCGTGCCGGGCGCGCCGTTCTTCGCGGAGAACGCGCAGCAGAACACGCTGCGCCTGTCGTTCGTGACGGTGCCGCCCGAGAAGATCGAGGAAGGCGTCGCGCGCCTCGGCAAGCTGCTGCGCGAGCGCCTCTGATCCCCTTTTTCCTGTCACGACTCTCTACGAGGAATCGAACACATGGCTAACGTCTACGACAAACTGAAGTCGCTCGGCATCGAGCTCCCGACCGCCGGCGCCCCGGCTGCCGCCTACGTGATGAGCGCGCAAAGCGGCAACACGGTCTACCTGTCGGGCCACATCGCGAAGAAGGACGGCAAGGTGTGGGCCGGCAAGCTCGGCGCGGATCTGCAAACGGAAGACGGCAAGGCCGCCGCCCGCTCGATCGCGATCGACCTGCTCGCGACGCTGCACGCGCACACCGGCGACTTGAACAAGGTCACGCGCATCGTCAAGCTGATGAGCCTCGTCAACTCGACGCTCGACTTCACCGAACAGCACGTCGTGACGAACGGCGCGTCGGAGCTGATCGCCGAAGTGTTCGGCGACGCGGGCAAGCATGCGCGCTCGGCATTCGGCGTCGCGCAGATCCCGCTCGGCGCGTGCGTCGAGATCGAACTGATCGCCGAAGTCGCGTAACGGGCGCAGCGTGATGCCCGGCCGTCTGGTTCGCTTCAAGCAGGTCGACGTGTTCACGTCGGTGCCGTTCAAAGGCAATCCGCTTGCCGTGGTGTTCGACGCCGATTCGCTCGGCGACGACGCCATGCTCGAGATCGCCCGCTGGACGAACCTGTCGGAAACGACGTTCCTCTGCACGCCGACCGATCCGGAAGCCGACTATCGCGTGCGGATCTTCACGACCTGCGGCGAACTGCCGTTCGCCGGCCACCCGACGCTCGGCACCGCGCATGCGTTCCTGGAAAGCGGCGCGCGGCCGCGCACGCCGGGCCGGCTGGTCCAGCAGTGCGGGGTCGGCCGGGTCGCGCTGCGCGAGCAGGGCGGCCGCTGGGCGTTCGCCGCGCCGCCGGCACGCGTCACGCCGCTCGACCGTTCGGACTACGCGGTACTGGCCGCCGCGCTGCGCAGCGACGCGCTCGACCTCGATGCCGAGCCGTGCGCGGTGGACAACGGCGCACCGTGGCTGGTCGCGCGGCTGAAGTCGGCCGACGCGTGCATCGGCCTGTCGCCCGATCCGGCCGCGCTGGCGGCGCTGACCCACCGCTACGGCGTGGACGGCCTCGCCGCCTACGCGCCGCACGCCGAAGGCGGCCCCGCGACGTTCGAGATCCGCTGCCTGATGACGGGCGGCCAGTTCGGCACGCCCGGCGAGGACCCCGTCACCGGCAGCGCGAACGCCGCGCTCGCGGGGCTGCTGACGCGCCAGGAGCGCCGCCCCGGCCAATCGTATACAGCCCGCCAGGGCACGGCGATCGGCCGCGACGGCCGCATCTTCGTCAGCTACGACGACGACGGCACGACCTGGATCGGCGGCCACGTCGTCACGGTCGTCGACGGCACGTTCCGGTCACCCGACTGACATTTCGCGATGTGCGATGGCGCCGGCTCGTCCGGCGCCCTACGCTTTGCCCAACTATCGCAAAAACGTTCCAGCCAGTAATATCGGGCCTAATCCGTTGTTTCGGAGGTCTGTCCATGGTTGCGCGTCCCGCGAACGAACAGACGTCGGGACAATCCGAACCATAGCCGGCCATCCAGACGGATGGCGCACGCGAGCAGGACGCCGCCCTCTTCGATGAGCTCCGCCCGGTCCAACCACACGCCGCCGAACCGGCCGCTGCGCGCGCCGCGCAAGTCGCGCCGGCGTGCGCTGTTCGCCATCCCGCTGCTCGGGATGCTGGCGCTCGCGCTGCTGTGGGCCGTGATCATCGCGCGTCTGTCCGTCGAAAAGGACAGCGCGTACAAGGAAGCGGCGGCCTCCGCGGCGATCCTGTCGTCCGCGCTCGAGCAGCATACGGTCAAGGCGATCCACCAGGTCGACCAGATCACCCGCTTCGTCAAGTTCGAATTCGAGAAATCGCCGGCGCGCTTCAATCTCGCGAGCGCCGTCGAGAAAGGCGTCGTGCCGAGCGACACGCTGATCCAGGTCTCGCTCGTCAACGCGAAGGGCATCCTGTTCGCGAACACCGCCGAACTCCATCCGCAGCCGATCAACCTGTCCGACCGCGAGCACTTCAAGGTCCACCTCGCGCACAACGACGACCGCCTCTTCATCAGCAAGCCCGTGCTCGGCCGCGTGTCGAGCCACTGGACGCTGCAGATGACGCGGCGCCTGAACAACCCGGACGGCAGCTTCGCGGGCATCGTCGTGGTGTCGGAAGACCCGAGCTACTTCACGAACGATTTCTACAACAACGCGGCCATCGGCAAGGAAGGCGTGATCGCGGTCGTGTCCGATACGGGCGCGGTGCTCGCGCGGCGCACGGGCTCGGTGAGCAACGCACCGGGCGCGTTTTCGGCGTCGGGCGTCTACCCGATCGCCGAGCGCGTGACGGGCACGATCATCGATCCGATCGACGGCGTGACGCGCATCGTGTCGTACCGCCACCTCGACGGCTACCCGCTCGCGGTGATGGTCGGGCTGTCGCAGACGGAGGAGTTCGCGGACTACACCCACACGCGCAACGTCTACCTGCTGATGACGAGCTTCATCACGCTCGCGATGCTCGCGTTCTTCGGCGTCGCGACGGGCCTGATCGGCAAGCTGCTCGGCCGCGAGCGCGAAATGACGCAGCTCGCCGAATACGACCTGCTCACCGGCCTCGCGAACCGCTATGCGACGCTGCGCGGGCTGCGCAACGACGTGTCGATGCCCGCGAGCCTGTCGCGGCTCGGCCTGCTGTTCATCGATCTCGACAACTTCAAGACCGTCAACGACACGCTCGGCCACAACGCCGGCGACATCGTGCTGCAGATGACCGCGTCGCGCCTGGCCGATGCGGTCGGCGACGAAGGCTCGCTCGCGCGCATCGGCGGCGACGAGTTCGTCGTCGTGATGAAGGGCGACGACGTCGAGCGGCGCGCGGTGCGGCTCGCGGAAGCGATCATCCGGATGTTCGGCGAGCCGTTCGACGTGCGCGGCAGTTCGTTCGTGCTGCATGCGAGCATCGGCATCGCGCTGCACACCGTCGCGAACGAAAGCGAGATCGACCTGCTGAAAAAGGCCGACCTCGCGATGTACAGCGCGAAGGACGCCGGCAAGAACTGCTACCAGTTCTATGCGCCGCACCTGTCGCACCGCGCCGACCACCTGATGCGCTGGGAACAGCAATTGCGCGTCGCGCTCGCCGAGGGGCAGCTGTTCCTCGCGTACCAGCCGAAGATCGACCTCACGCACCGCACCATCACCGGCTTCGAGGCGCTCGCACGCTGGGATCACCCCGAGCACGGGGTCATCTCCGCGAACGAATTCATTTCGATCGCCGAATCGACCGGCCTGATCGTGCCGATCGGCGACTTCGTGATCCGCACCGCGTGCGAGCAGATCGCGCGCTGGCGCGACGAAGGCCACGACACGCTGACGCTCGCGGTCAACATCTCGCCCGTGCAGTTCTGGCGCGGCGACCTGATCGAGACGATCTCGCAGGCGTTGCAGGACACCGGCATCCCCGCGAACCGGCTCGAGATCGAGATCACCGAGACCGCGATGATGGAATATCCGGAACTCGTGTCCGAGAAGATCGTCGCGCTGAAAAAGCTCGGCATCCGGATCGCGCTCGACGATTTCGGCACCGGCTATTCATCGCTGTCGTACCTGCACCGCTTCTCCGTCGATACGCTGAAGGTCGACCGCTCGTTCGTGCAGGCGATTCCGAACGACCGCAGCGTGTGCGTGATGGTGTCGTCGATCGTGCATCTCGCGCGCTCGCTCGGGCTGACCGTCGTCGTCGAGGGCACGGAGACCGAGGAGCAGATCACGTGGCTGTCCGCGCTCGGCGAAATCGAGGCGCAGGGCTTCCTGTTCTCGCGCCCGGTGCCGGCCGATGCGATTCCCGCGCTGATCGCCCGCTTCGGCGTGCGCGGCGAGCATCCGAATGTCGTCGCGCATCGCGCGACCGGCAGCACGGGCGCCTGAGCGCCACCCTGCTGCAGGCGCGCGCGCGTTGTGCGACGCCGCAATTATTTCGTTTTCCGATCCGATCGTTCAGTTCATTAACTAGCGTTTTCGCGCATGGCAGTGTCATGATGCGCAGCGGACAATCGGGAGGGCCGACGTGTCGGCGGGCCGCCGGTACGGCCATACGCGAGAGATCTGGCCCTGCGCCAACCACACAATCATGACAACCGTCGAAGTCGAAGCGACCGCGCGTGTCGAAGAGGCACCGGCATCCCTATGGGCCTTGTTCAAGGTCGTCGCCGGCATTTCGGCCGTTTCGTGGGGCGGGCTTTCGATGATGGCGCAACTCGAACGCCATTACGTGGAGCGGCTGCGGCGCATCGAGCCGCACGTCTTCGGCGATCTCGTCGCGCTCGCGTGGCTCGTCCCGGGCCCCGTCGGCTGCAACGTCGCCGTGCAGGTCGGCCAGACGCTGCATGGCCGTGCCGGCGCGTGGGTCGCCGGCATCGCGAGCGTGCTGCCGTTCTCGATCCTGATGACGCTGTTCGCGATCTTCTATCAGACGCCGCTCGTGCGCTCGCTTGCCGCGCCGATGCTGATCAATCACTTCGGCATGGTGCTCGCCGCGCTGATCGGCGTCACGTGGGTCAAGCAGGTGCGCTCGCTCGCGCGCACGCGGCTCGAACAGGCGATCGCCGCACTCTCGACGATTCTGCTTGCTTTCGCGCATAGTCCGGCCGCTTTCGTCGGGATTCTGTTCGCCGCGTTTGCAGCGGGCTGGCTGACGGGGCCGCCGCAGCGCGACGCGGTCGATTTCACGCTGTCGAAACGCGACCGCACCCTGCTCGTGCTGCTCGGCGTGCTCGTCGTGCTGTTCGCGGTGCCGCTGCCCGGCGATTACCAGGCGGAATTGCTATGGCCGCGCCTCGCGGGTGCCGGCATGACGCTGTTCGGCGGCGGCTTCTCCGCGCTGCCGGTGCTCAAGACGCTGTTCGTCTCGCCGGCGACCGGCATCTCCGATCACGACTTCACGCTGGCGTTCGCACTGTCGCCGGTCGCGCCGGGGCCATTGCTGAACGTGGTGCCCTTTCTCGGCTATCTGACCGACGGCTGGGTCGGCGCGCTGCTCGCCACGGCCGCGCTGTTCATTCCGTCGGGGTGCCTCGTCGTGTTTGCGCAGAACCATCTGCTCCGGCTCAAGCGCCATTCGCGCTTCGAGCACGGGATGCGCCTGCTGCGCGCGGCGACGACCGGCTTTCTCGTGGTCGCCGTCGTGAAAATCCTGCATCGCGAACCGGCCGACCCGGTTTACTGGCTGACGGGCGCGTTCGCCACGCTGTGCTTCACGCGCTTCAAGGTGCCTGTCTATGCCGTGTACGGCGCGGTCGCCGTGGTGTGCAGCGTGTGGCTGTGGGCCGCGCGCTGACGGGCGCCGGCCGTCGCCCTGCCCGGTCTGGTCCGCCTCACCCGCTCAACCTGCCTGCACCGTAACCCGGCGTGCCATCCAGCGGGCACGCAGCGCGTCGTACGCGAGGTTGAAGCAGAACGTGTAAGGCAGGAAGAACAGCACGATGCCGAGGTCGAGCAACAGCGCCTCGACGAGGCTCACGTTCAGCCACCACGCGGCGACCGGCACCACCATCGCGACGAGGCCGAGCTCGAACGTCACCGCGTGCGCGACCCGCATGCCGAGCGTGCGCGACAACCCGGCCCGCCGCTCGAAGCGGTCGAACAGCGTGTTGAACGTCATGTTCCACGCCATCGCGATCAGCGACACCATCACCGTCAGCACGCCGACGTGCGATACCGGCATGTCGAGCAGCCATGCGCCGATCGGCGCGCACAGCGCGATCGCCACCAGTTCGAACGTCAGCGCGTGCAGCAGCCGTTCCGTCACCGTTTTATTGATCTGTTTCATGATTCGCTCCAATGCGTTACCTGATCCATGTCGGCCATTTTGATCGGCGCAACCGTATGAATCCAGTTTGATATCATCGGTTTTACCGATATAACGCTGTCAGGAGCCCTGCATGCAGCACGCCCCGGAAGCCCTGCTCGCATTCGCCGAAGCGGCGCTGCTCGGCTCGTTTACGGCCGCCGCACGCAAGCTCGGCAAGCGCCAGTCGACGGTGTCGGAAGCGATCGCGAATCTCGAAATCGACCTCGGCGTGCAGTTGTTCGATCGCTCGACCCGCGCGCCGACGCTCACCGACGCCGGCCGCGCGCTGCTGCCGCACGTGCAGCGCGCGCTCGAGGCGAGCGCGGCGATCGATCGCACGGCCGCCCGGCTCGCGCACGGCGAGGAAGCGCGGCTCACGCTCGTCGTCTCGGATACGTACCAGTCGAAGCGCTACGAAGAGACGTTGATGGCGCTCGAACGGCGTTTTCCGGCGCTCGAGCTCGAATGCCAGATCGCCGAGCACGACGACGTCCTCGACCTGATCCAGCAAGGCCGCGCGCAACTCGGGCTGATGGCCGCGCGCGCGACCTACCCGGCCGATATCGGCGCGGCGACGGTGGCGGAGGAATCGGAGATCGGGCTGTTCGTCGGCCGCACGCACGCGCTCGCCGCATATGGCAACGCCGAGGTGCCGCACGCGGCGCTGCGCGACGTGCGCGAACTGCGCCTCAATACCTACGTGAAAACGGAAGGACGCGGCACCGACGACCGGATCGTCGTCGGCACGCAGCACTGGCTCGCGCCGAGCTACCTGATGCTGCTGGAGATGGCGGTGCTGGGGTTCGGCTGGGCTGAACTGCCGCGCTGGATGGTCGAGCACTTCGCGCGCGACCGCCTGTGCGAGCTGCATGCGCGCGGCTGGCCGCGCCGCGTGCGGGTGGATGCGGTCTGGTCGCGCAACCGGCCGCTCGGGCCGGCCGGGTCATGGCTGCTCGACGCGATGCTAGCCGCGTAGCGGCGCGTGTGCCGTCGAGCCTGCCGGGGACGGAGGGCTGAGGGCTGGCGCCAGCCGGTCAGAAACCGCGCGACAGCACGGCCGCGCCGATCGTGACGACGCCGAGCACGAGGTTCACGACGACGAGCAGGCGCACCGCGTTCACCGCGCGCGCGCCGTCCGGCCAGTTCTGCGCCTGCACCGCACGGCGAATGCGCGGGAACAACGCGAAGCGGATGTGCCCGAAGATCAGCATCATCACGACGCCGAGCCCGGCCATCGCGTGCAGCGACCACGTCGCGTGCGCGCCGCCGAAGCTCGTCAGCAGGAAGCCGCCGGACAGCAGGATCACGATCACGGCCCCTGAAACCCAGTTGAAGAAGCGGCCGAACACGCCTTCGATCAGCGGCAGCCGCAGCTGCGGCGACAGGTCGGACAGTGCGGGGCGCAAGCAGAAGTGCGCGAAGACCATCCCGCCCACCCACACGGCGACGGCCAGCAGGTGAAGAAACAGCGCGACGGCAACGGCATGGGACATGGGGACGATCCTGTGATGAATGGGGTGCAGCGAACGGCCGCGTCGCACGCGGCATCAAGCGACGTTCGACTCGCCAGCCGCGCGGCGGTTCAGACCCTCAGCGCGATTTCACACTATTTTGCAAATTCCGCGTGACAACGCTACGCTTGCTTACCCGAATCCCCCAGCCTGAAAAGAAAAAGCCGCCCGCCCGCCGAAGCGGGCGTGCGGCCTTCGATCGCGGCTGATTCCGACGATCCGAAACGCCCCGATCGACCGCGCTGCGTCAGCCGAGCAGCGGACGCAACTCGGTAACGACCTTGAGCTTCGTGTCCGGCGCGCGGCCCTTGCGTGCGCGCTTGCCGATGTGCGGCGCGAGCCCGGCATACGACAACGTCTCGTCCTGCACCTTGCCGCCGCGGCCGGTGCCGATCAGCACGACGCCGGACGGATCGATCGCGAGCGCCTGCACGAGCGTTTCCTTGTCGTCGAGCGCCATCAGGATCACCCCGCGCCCGCCGCCGGACAGCGTCTTCATCTCGTCCATCCCGAACACCAGCAAGCGCCCGCCGCTCGACAGGCACGCGACCTGCGTCGCGTTCGGCAGCACCGGCATCGGCGCGAGCGGCACCGCACCCGCATCGATCGTCATGAACGACTTGCCGGCCTTCAGGCGGCTCACCATGTCGCCGACCTTCGCGAGGAAGCCGAAGCCGTTGCTCGACGCGAGCAGCAGTTGCTGATCGGCCGGCGCCGCGTAGTAGTGCATCAGGTGCGAGCCCGATTCGAGCTCGATCAGCGACGTGACCGGCACGCCGTCGCCGCGCCCGCCCGGCAGCACCGACACGTCGACCGAATACACGCGGCCGCTGCTGCCCCACGCGATCAGGCGATCCGGCGTGCGGCACTGGAACGCCGCGTACAGGTGGTCGCCCGCCTTGAACGTGAACGCGGCCGGATCGAGCCCGTGGCCCTTCAGCGCACGCACCCAGCCCTTCTGCGACACGACCACCGTCACCGGCTCGTCGACCACCTTCGCCTCGAACGTCGCGCGCTTTTCCTGCTGGATCAGCGTGCGGCGATCGTCGCCGTACTGCTTCGCATCGGCCTCGATCTCCTTGATCATCAGCCGCTTCATCGCGCTTTCGTTCGCGAGCAGTTCCTCGAGCTTCGCCTTTTCGTCACGCAGCGCTTCGAGTTCCTTCTCGATCTTGATCTTCTCGAGCCGCGCGAGCTGGCGCAACCGGATTTCGAGGATGTCCTCGGCCTGCCGCTCGCTGAGGCCGAACGCGCTCATCAGCGCGGCCTTCGGCTCGTCCGACTCGCGGATGATGCGGATCACCTCGTCGATGTTCAGGAAGACGATCATCCGCCCTTCGAGGATGTGGATGCGGTCGTCGACCTTCGCGAGACGATGGCGGCACCGGCGCGTCATCGTCAGCTGGCGGAATTTCACCCATTCGTCGAGGATCGTCAGCAGGCCCTTCTGGCCCGGCCGGCCGTCGGCGCCGATCATCACGAGGTTCAGCGTCGCGTTCGATTCGAGGCTCGTGTACGCGAGCAGCGTGTTCACGAATTCCGTCTGGTCGATCGTGCGCGACTTCGGCTCGAACACGAGCCGCACCGCCGCTTCCTTGCCCGACTCGTCGCGCACCGCGTCGAGCAGGTCGAGCATCGCCTTCTTCGTGTTGAGCTGCTCGGGCGTCAGCGTCTTCTTGCCGAGCTTGAGCTTCGGGTTGGTCAGTTCCTCGATTTCCTCGAGCACCTTCTGGCCCGACGTGCTCGGCGGCAGCTCGGTGACGACGAGCTGCCACTGGCCGCGCGCGAGATCCTCGATCTTCCACTTCGCGCGCACCTTCAGGCTGCCGCGGCCCGTTTCGTACGCCGCCGCGATTTCGGTGTCGCTCGAGATGATCTGGCCGCCGCCGGGGAAATCCGGGCCGGGAATCAGGTTCATCAGCTCCGCATGCGTGAGCTTCGGATTGCGGATCAACGCAACCGCCGCCGCCGCGACTTCGCGCAGGTTGTGCGACGGGATTTCGGTGGCGAGGCCGACCGCGATGCCCGACGCGCCGTTCAGCAGCACGAACGGCATGCGGCTCGGCAGCGTCTTCGGCTCCTCGAACGAGCCGTCGTAGTTCGGCATGAAGTCGACCGTGCCCTGGTCGATCTCGTCGAGCAGCAGCTTCGCGATCGGCGTGAGGCGCGCTTCCGTGTAACGCATCGCCGCCGCGCCGTCGCCGTCGCGCGAGCCGAAGTTGCCCTGCCCGTCGATCAGCGGATAGCGCAGCGAGAAATCCTGCGCGAGGCGCACGAGCGCGTCGTATGCCGACTGGTCGCCGTGCGGGTGGTATTTACCGAGCACGTCGCCGACCACGCGCGCCGACTTCACCGGCTTCGCGTCGGGCCCCAGGCCCATTTCGTTCATCGCGAACAGGATCCGGCGCTGCACCGGCTTCTGGCCGTCGCACACGTCGGGCAGCGCGCGGCTCTTCACGACGCTGACCGCGTAGCTGAGGTACGCCTGCTCCGCGTAGTTGCCGAGCGTCAACGCGTCGCTCTCGGGCGCGTCGGGGCTGGCAAAGAGATCGGAAGTATTGTCGTCCATCTGAATTCCGTATTCGTAAGTGGCGTGAGGCCGGGCCGGGCGTCATGCCCGGCCGCGCGGAAGCTCCGCTTAACGCTTAAATATCCGCTTCGACGTCGTTGCCCTTTTCCTCGAGCCAGCCGCGCCGCGCGGCTGCCTCGCCCTTGCCCATCAGCATCGTCATCCGCGCGACGGTCGCCTCGTAGTCAAGCTCGCCGAGCTTCACCGGCATCAGGCGGCGCGTGTCGGGATTCATCGTCGTGTCCCACAGCTGCTCGGCGCTCATTTCACCGAGGCCCTTGAAGCGGCTGATGCTCCACTGCGTGTCGCGCACGCCGTCCTTGCGCAGCTTGTCGAGCGTCGCTTCGAGTTCGCCGTCGTCAAGCACATAGAGTTTCTGCGCAGGCTTCTTGCCGCGCGCGGGCGCATCGACACGGAACAGCGGCGGACGTGCAATGTACACGTGGCCACGCTCGATCAGTTGCGGGAAATGCTTGAAGAACAGCGTGAGCAGCAGCACCTGGATGTGCGAGCCGTCGACGTCCGCATCCGACAGGATGCAGATCTTGCCGTAGCGCAGGTTCGACAGATCGACGGTGTCGTCGGGGCTGTGCGGATCGACGCCGATCGCCACCGAAATGTCGTGCACCTCGTTGTTCGCGAACAGGCGGTCGCGCTCGGTTTCCCATGTGTTCAGCACCTTGCCGCGCAGCGGCAGGATCGCCTGGTATTCCTTGTCGCGACCAGCCTTCGCGGAACCCCCTGCCGACTCGCCCTCGACGAGGAATACCTCGTTGCGCTCGATATCCTGGGTTTCGCAATCGGTCAGCTTGCCGGGCAGCACCGCGACGCCCGAGCTCTTGCGCTTCTCGACCTTCTGGCCGGCGCGCGTGCGCGCCTGCGCCTGCTTGATCACGAGTTCGGCGAGCTTCTTGCCGTGCTCGACGTGCTGGTTCAGCCACAGTTCGAGCGCCGGACGCGAGAACGACGACACGAGCTTCACCGCGTCGCGGCTGTTCAGCCGCTCCTTGATCTGCCCCTGGAACTGCGGATCGAGCACCTTCGCGGACAGCACGAACGACACGCGCGCGAACACGTCTTCCGCGAGCAGCTTCACGCCCTTCGGCTGCAGATTGTGCAGTTCGACGAAGCTCTTCACGGCCTGGTAGAGGCCGTCGCGCAGGCCCGACTCGTGGGTGCCGCCGGCCGGCGTCGGGATCAGGTTCACGTACGACTCGCGCACGAGCGAACCTTCCTCGCTCCATGCGACGACCCACGACGCGCCCTCGCCCTCGGCGAAGGTTTCGTCGGTCGAACGCGAATCGGCGAAGCGCTCGCCTTCGAACAGCGGGATCAGCAGCTCGCTGCCGTTCATTTCGTCGAGCAGGTAGCCGCGCAGGCCGTCTTCATACTTCCACGTGTGGCGCTCGCCCGTCTTTTCGTTGACGAGCACGACCTCGACGCCCGGCAGCAGCACGGCCTTCGAGCGCAGCAGGCGCTGCAGCTCGCCGAGCGGCAGGTTCGGCGAATCGAAGTACTTCGGATTCGGCCACACCTGCACGCGCGTGCCGGATTTCTTCTCGCCGCGGCCCGCGCCTTGCGTGGACAGCGGCTTCACGACGTCGCCGTCGGCGAAGCCGAGTTCGGCGATCTTGCCGTCGCGCCACACCGTCACGTCGAGACGCGTCGCGAGTGCGTTCGTGACCGACACGCCGACCCCGTGCAGGCCGCCCGAGAATGTATACGCGCCGCCCGCGGCCTTGTCGAACTTGCCGCCCGCATGCAGGCGCGTGAACACGATCTCGACGACCGGCACGCCCTCTTCGGGGTGCATGCCGAACGGGATGCCGCGGCCGTCGTCTTCGACCGAGACCGACTGGTCGGCGTGCAGCGTGACCGTGATCTGCTTGCCGTAGCCGCCGAGCGCCTCGTCGGACGCGTTGTCGATGACTTCCTGGATGATGTGCAGCGGATTCTCGGTACGGGTGTACATGCCGGGACGCTGCTTGACCGGCTCGAGACCCTTGAGCACCTTGATCGATGCTTCGCTATAGGCCGCGCTGGGTTTCTTCGTTGACATAGGCGCTGAATTTCGTCATTCATCGGGACGTTGTCCACACCTCGTGTGGATAACGTCGTGGACAAAACGTTGAGTTCCGTAAAAAAGCGAATCGAAACAACGGTGTGCTTGGACTGCTCCGAAAGCGGGCGCGCGGCGTGTGCGGCGCTGCCCTGGACGCGCGGTATTTTACTGGTTCCGCGTGGCGCGCCAATCGCGGGATCGGCGCGCACCGCGCGCGTCACACCGGCTTGCGCTTCGCCTCGAGCGTTTCCCACCGTTCGAGCGCGGCGAGCAATTCGTCGTCGATCGCCGCGAACCGCTCGGTCAGGCGCGTGCCTTCCTGCGGGTCCTTCGCGAAAATCGCACCGTCCTCGAGCTGCGCGTTGATCGTCTTCTGCTCCGCTTCGAGCGCGGCGATCTTCTCCGGCAGCGAATCGAGCTCGCGCTGCTCGTTGAACGACAGCTTCACCGTGCGCTGCGCGTTGCGGCCGGCCGCGCTCTTCGCCGGCTCGTCCTTCGCGGGCGCCGCGTCCTTGACCGCGCGCTTCGCCGCTTCCTGCTGCGCGAGCTGCTCCGAGCGCTCGCTCTGGATCTGCCAGTCGGTGAAGCCGCCGACATATTCGCGCCACTTGCCGTCGCCCTCCGCCGCGATCACCGACGTCACGACGTTGTCGAGGAACGCACGATCGTGGCTGACCAGCAGCACCGTGCCGTCGTAGTCGGCCAGCAGCTCTTCGAGCAGTTCGAGCGTCGGGATGTCGAGGTCGTTGGTCGGTTCGTCGAGCACCAGCACGTTGGCCGGGCGCGCGAACAGGCGCGCGAGCAGCAGCCGGTTGCGCTCGCCGCCCGACAGCGACTTCACCGGCGAACGCGCGCGTTCCGGCGCGAACAGGAAATCGCCGAGGTAGCTCATCACGTGCTTGCGCACGCCGCCGATCTCGACCCATTCGCTCCCCGGGCTGATCGTATCCGCGAGGCTCTTCTCCTGGTCGAGCTGCGCGCGCATCTGGTCGAAATACGCGACCTGCAGGTTCGTGCCGGTGCGCACCGTGCCTTCGTCGGGCTTGAGGTCGCCGAGGATCAGCTTCAGCAACGTCGTCTTGCCGGCGCCGTTCGGGCCGACGAAGCCGATCTTGTCGCCGCGCATGACCGTCGTCGAGAAGCGGTCGACCACCGTGCGGCCGCCGTAGCGCTTCGTCACGTCGGTCAGCTCCGCGACGATCTTGCCGGACTTCTCGCCCTGTGCGACATCGAGCTTCACGTTGCCCTGCGCATTGCGGCGCTCCGCGCGCTCGTTGCGCATCTGCACGAGCCGTGCGATGCGGCCGACGCTGCGCGTACGGCGCGCTTCGACGCCCTTGCGAATCCACACTTCTTCCTGCGCGAGCAGCTTGTCGAACTTCTCGTTCTCCACGCGCTCGACTTCGAGCTGCTGCGCCTTGCGCGTCTGGTATGCCGAGAAATTGCCCGGATACGACAGCAGCCGGCCGCGATCGAGCTCGACGATGCGCGTCGCGACGCGGTCGAGGAACGCGCGATCGTGGGTGATGAACAGCAGGCCCGCGCGCTGCGCGACGAGCAGCTCTTCGAGCCAGCGGATGCCGTCGAAATCGAGGTGGTTGGTCGGTTCGTCGAGCAGCAGCACGTCGGGCTGCAGCACCAGCGCGCGCGCCAGCGCGACGCGCTTCTGCATCCCGCCCGACAGCGCGTCGACGCCTGCGTCGACGTCCTGCAGGCCGATCTGCGCCAGCGTCATCGACACGCGCGTACGCCAGTTCCACGCGTCGTGCGCGTCCAGCGACGACTGCAGCGCGTTCATCCGCGCGAGCAGCGCATCGTGCTCGGCGCCTTCCGGGATCTCCGCGAGGCGGTGCGCGATCGAATCGTATTCTTCGAGCAGTTCGCGCGTGTGCGCGAGCCCCGACGCGACCGCGTCGAACACCGTCGCGCCCGGCTCGAACTCGGGCTCCTGCGGCACGTAGACCGTCACGAGCTCCTGCTGACGCGTGACCAGCCCGTCGTCGGGCTTCGCGAGATCGGCGACGATCTTCAGCAGCGACGACTTGCCCGCGCCGTTGCGGCCGATCAGGCCGACCCGCTCGCCGGCTTCCAGCGAGAAATCCGCGTGATCGAGCAACGCGACGTGACCGAACGCGAGCTGCGCGCCGGTAATGGAATAGAGCGACATGGGGAGACGGCGAAGAGAGAAATCGGAAGCGCCCATTGTACCGGGCGCGCGGGCCGGTATCGGCTTGGCTGGATGGACGAGCGCCGCAGGCTAAGCTTGAAGTGCGTCGGCGCGGGGCCGTGAACGGGTTGCGGGCGGTTTTTCGCTTTCGTGCCAGTCGCCGTTTACGTGCCCGCGTAAACGGCCGAACGCCGGCCGGATGCCCGCGGCCGGCCGATCGGCCGATCCCGTGCGCGGCGCGGCGAGCGCCGGCGCGGGACGTACGGTTACTTCACGTTGATCGTGATCGTCGAGCTCAGTTCGGGACCGTACGAACGGTGCGCGCCGTCACCGAGCTGCAGCGTCAGTGTGTGCTGGCCGGGCGGCAGCTTCACGTCGGTTTCGGTCTGGGCCTTGCCGAAATGCAGCGAATGGTCGGTCGCCGGGATCACGTCGCCCTTCGGCACCGGCTTGCCGTCGATCAGCAGATGATGGTGACCGGTATCCGGGGTCATGTCGCCGGCCGGCTTGAGCGCCATGCCTTCGAGACCGAACTTCACGTGTACGGGGCTCGACACCGTCGCGCCGTCCTGCGGCTCGACGAAGAACACACGCGCCTCGGCGCGCGCGAGCGTCGACACGGCCATTGCCGCGACACAGACTGCACCCGCGATCCACTTTCTGTTGAGCATCGTTTCCTCCTTCAGATTGACAGGCCCACGAAGCATACACTGCATGCCCGACCGACGCGACGGCGCCGGTTGTTCGCGATGCGTACGTTTAAAACGACGTTGCGCAGGCGTTAGGCGAAATTCCGGTACCATTGCGCCTTTCGTCCGCCGGCCACGCTGCGGACGGCATCGCCGAATTTTCATTATCCCGAGCGCAACATGAGTGAAGTAACCGAATACCAGAGCTGGGTCTGCCTGATTTGCGGGTGGGTCTACAACGAAGCGGAAGGGCTGCCCGACGAGGGTATCCCGGCCGGCACGCGTTTCGCCGACATTCCTGCCGACTGGCGCTGCCCGCTGTGCGACGTGGGCAAGGAAGATTTCGTCGTCGTCGATTTCTGATTTTCTGTTTCGATCGCGGTTGGTCACGCGATACGCGCGTCGGGGGTGCATTCCGCCCCGCCGACGCGCCGTGCGTTTGCTATACTCTGCGCGCTGTCCACACCGCCGTCCGGTTCGCCATCTCTTGCGCGAATGCCCGGACTTGGCTCTCCCCGTAGTTCAATGGATAGAACAAGCGCCTCCTAAGCGCTAGATACAGGTTCGATTCCTGTCGGGGGGACCAGCTAGGTTCCCAAAGCCTCCCAAGATTTCCTAAAAAGCCCCGCACGACCTTGCTCTGCGGGGCTTTTTGCTGCCATCATTGCCCATGACTGCCCAGTACAAGCCAAGCACCTTGGGGGTATCAGTGGGGATATACCCCGAAGTGCTCGGCGCCGATACCCCAACGCAAAATGCCGAAGCAAACGGATCCTCTCACTGACTTGAAGGTGCGTCGCGCGAAGCCTGCTGAGCAGCCTTATCGTCTTGCAGACGGCAAGGGGCTTTATCTCCAGGTCATGCCGAACGGCTCCAAGTACTGGCGCATGAAGTACCGGTTCGATGGGAAAGAAAAGCTCGCGTCGTTCGGTGTCTACCCCGAAGTGTCGTTGGCCGAGGCACGACAAGCCTGTCTCGCTGCACGGAAGCTGCTGGCGGCCGGAACCGACCCGACCGAACAGAAGCGCGAGATCAAGCGGGCCCGGGCTATCGAGGCATCGTCATCCTTCGAAGCTGTCGCGCGGGAGTGGTTCGAGTCGCAGAAAGACGGCTGGACAGAAGTCTACGCAGACAAGGTGATCAACTCTCTCGAAGTCGACGCGTTCCCGCGGATCGGCTCCAAGTCGCTGCGCGACATTGAGGCGCCTGACATGCTCGAGATTGTGCGATCTATCGAGGCCCGAGGCGTTCGTGAAACAGCTAAGCGGGTACTGCAGCGATCGCGGGCGGTCTTCCAGTACGGCATCATGACCGGGCGATGCTCACGCAACCCTGCTGCCGACATCGATGCCGAAACCGTTTTGAAGAAAGGCCCGGGCGTCAAGCACATGGCGCGCGTGAAGCCCGTCGAAATCCCGCAACTCATGCGTGACATTGCCGCCTACTCTGGCGATCGGGTCACACAACTCGCCCTTCGCTTCATGGCACTGACGTTCACTCGGACGACCGAGATGATCAACGCCGAATGGGACGAGTTTGACGAGCGTGCGGCCGAATGGCGCATCCCGCCTGAGCGTATGAAGATGCGCGATCCGCACATCGTGCCGCTGTCGCGACAAGCGCTAGAGGTGCTTGCCGCCCTGCGCGAGCTCAATGGCAACCAGCGGTATGTCTTTTACAGTGTCCAAGGCCGAAGCCACATCTCGAACAACACGATGCTCTATGCGCTCTACCGCATGGGCTACAAATCGCGGATGACCGGCCATGGATTCCGCGGCCTCGCGGCGACAGTGCTCCGGGAACTCGGTTACAGCCGGGACGTCGTTGACCGCCAACTCGCTCACGCGGAGCGAAACCAGGTCACCGCGGCTTACGTACATGCGGAATACCTGCCTGAGCGCCGGAAGATGATGCAGCACTGGGCCGACTATCTCACCCAAACATCCAATTAACGGGGCAGGAAAATGGACGAGCAGACCGCACGAACGATTCTTCGCCAGAGCGCCCATCAGCGGACGATCCGGCAGGCCAGTTCGTTGTACACCGGCGCCCACCCGCGTTGAACGTCTCGATCTTCGCCTCGAGCAGCTTCTTCACCGAGAATTCGAGCGATTTCAGCGTCTCGCGCAGGCACACGAAGTCGAACTTCTCGCTGACGTTTTCCTCCAGCCACAGCTCTCCGAAGAAGTGCGACTTACCCGATCCTCGACCGCCATGTGCGCCTTTGTAGCGCGCAGGGGCAAGCAGCGGAGCAAACACCCGCGGCGTCTGGATTTCGAGGACAGTCATTCCGATTTCGGATCGATGATGCGGCGCTCGACGCGCTGGAACTGGATGGGCTCGCCGTTCTTGCCGGCGTGCTCGTGGTCGATCTTGTCGCGCCACTCGTCCTTCTTGCGGTTCTTCAACCAGAAGATGAGAGCAGCGGTGTCAGGCGGGTAGTAGCGGCGGATCGGCGTTTCCACAATTTCGCCGCCCACGACGCGGATATCGACCTCATCGTGTTCGTAGCCCATCGCCCGGCGATACAGGCTTTGCTCGACGCGCTCGTCAGCTTCCGCCTTCGGAACCTTTATGGCGTCCGAAAATTCAGCGTGCTGCACCTTCCAGAGCGCAATCGTCGAGATCGCAACCTCAAAGAAATCGGCCAACTGAGCATCCGTCGCCCCCAAGGCGCAAAGCTTCGCAGCCTGGGCTGCGTACTCAGGCTTGTACTTGCTCGGGCGACCCATGATCTCGTTACAGCAGCTTTGCCAGGCGATCGCGCGCTGCGGTGACTTCATGCGCGAACAGATGGATGCCAGCGGCGATCTTGCGCTCGATCTCGGCGAGCATGGCGTCGAGCATCAGAAGGTGCGACGGTGCGTCGACGCCGCCACCGACTGCCGGCGCATCACCACCAGTTGCAGTCGTCGAAACAGAGTCCGTCGCACCACGCACAACTTCCGCCGACGTCGCACCTCCCGGCGCGTCAGCAAGGGGCGAATGCGTTTCGCCAGCGATATCCGCAGGTTGAGCACTGAAACCAGAAGCCATCGATTTTGACGGGCTCGTTACAGAATCGCGCTGGATATCCTGCTGAACATTGGCCGACTCCCCCGCCGCGGCCCCGCCAGCCTCCTGTGCGTTCGTCCCCATTGCGATCGACGCCAGTTCTTCGGCGGTCGGCTCGGTGCTGCTCGGTGCTGCGTTCAGTTCGTCCATGGAATGCTCCGTTCGTTGAGGGAATTGCTGCCGCCCGTCGCCAGCACGAGTTCCGGAATCCGGCGGAGACCACTGGCTTCCAATACGTCAGCAGCTGCCGCGGTTCGCGCACTCACGGCTTGCGGAAGAATCATTTCTTGGCCTTGTGCTTGGCCGTACGCTCGCCGCGCTTCGGCCCTTCGCCAAGTACCTTGTCAGCCTTGGCGTCGATCTTTGCCTTCTCGCTGCCGGACATGCGACCGGCGTTGACGGCCTGCGTTGCCCGAGCCTTGGCGTTCGCGGCATGCGCACGATCGTTGACCGGATACGACCCATCCGGGCCCGCAAACGCCTTCGCAGGCAGCTTGTCGCGCTTCTTCGTGCTCATCGTCGCCATGACCAGCTCCAAAGCAAAAAGCCCGCGAGGCTTGCGCCTGCGGGCTTTGGTCGGCTTCAGAGCGAACTGGCCCCTGCCTGCGGGCCAATTCACTCGGACTATGCCGGAATCAGTAATCTTCGTTGATTATATGGCGTAGATTCGCGGTTTACAACCCCGTTAGCTTTAGCCAATCGCTTCCAGATTGCCTCTTGGGCGTGATACAGAGCGAAGGTCCATATGTGCTCATTGCCGCGTCCCTGCTTCAGTTTGAGCCGCCGGCAGATGAACGATGAATGTGCCCGCCAGACGTAATGCAACTGAAGCACGTCTTTGTCGAGCGGCATGAGCGCCTTCCACGCCTCGTTGACCACGCGCGCGTCCAGCAAGTCAAGCGGATCCTGGTCCGAGCACGATTCACGGAATCCACTCCGATACATGCCCTCTGCCGAGCCGGCACCGGCCGGCGCATAACCTGATGATCGCTGCGCGCGGGCCCAGTTTTCGAGGCGCGGTTCCAAAATTGAGAGATTCATTGAAACACCTTCGTCATCGTAGTTCTCAAGATGTACGAGAAACCGTCACATGAATGGGCTACGATAGGCATCATTTACGGAGACTTCGATGCCGGATCGTCCTTATAGCGTTGAGCTGGTTCACGGCCAAGTAAGCGTGATTCAAAAATTTCCCATTACGTTCGCGACTGTCGAAGAGGCAGAAGAGTTTGCCGAGAAGATCATCGTCGGATCAAACGAGGCAGTGCTTCTTCTGACCAATGGAGAAAATCCGCGGCCCATAAAAATGGGCGACAAGTGGCCTAGCTAACTTCGGCCCATTAAGGCGCGCGTCAATCATCCCAACGCGCGCGCGATCAACGCGTGCCGCAATTCCTGCATCACCCCGGCCAGAGTCTGCGCCTGATACCTGGCCCGATACTCGTCGCTAACGTCGCCCGTACGCTCGAGCAAATCGGCTGGCTCCTCCATCACCGTCGTGCACTGAGCGGCAGAAGCGCGGATAACCCGCCAGCCGATCTGCGTCAGCCAGTGATCAGTCGGTTCGACGTCGCCGCACTGCAGCGCGACACGCGCGGTCGGATGACCAAAGCTCACCGTGAGCCCACCGACCGGCAAGCGCGGCCAGAGCGGCAAGCCCCATGCGCGAATGTCCTGCCACGCTCCGAACTCGACAGGCGTCAGGATCGCGGCCCAGTCAGCGACCTGGTACGGATCCGCGCGGCTCCAATCGTCGGGCCCAAAGGCGGCGTAGCTGCGTGCGATAGAAGCCGCGATTTCCTCGTCCGACATCGATCGGATTGCTGTCATGCTGGTTGCTCCTCGTGGGTTTTCTGAAACGGTAGATAGACGTGCGGCTGCCGATACGAGCTCGTGCTGAACTGCTGCGCGGCACGGTTGAAGAACAGCGCGAGCTTCCGCTGCTGCACATCGCCGTTCCGCTGCTTGTGAAGCTGCAGGTAAGCATCGGGCTCATCGTCGCCATACTCGACCTCGTGCTTCTGCGCCGACCAGACGCTGAACACGTTGTCGGCCGCATCGGTGATCACGCCGGCGCCAGCCACGTCTTGCTTCCCGGGAATGTGCTTCTCGTCTTGGCTCTTCCGCGGGTGCGCGACGAGATGCACATGCGTGCCGTTCGCTCGAGCCCAGTTCGCCAGCATCCGCATGGCGTCCTTCTGCGCAGTGATGGCGCCGGGCCCGTCTGATTGGACGTCGGTCATCATCAGGCTGTCGATTACGCAGTGGCGAATCCCGTACCGCTTGTAGGCATAGGTGAACACCGTCAGCAGGCGCTCGATCGAGGCAGTGCCGACCACGGCGAACGACCACATCCGATCGCGCAGCCACTCGGCCATGGCGTCGAGGTATTCCGGCGTGGGACGATCCAGGCCGCCCAGCTGCTTTGCGATCCGTTTGCCCTGCCGGACCGGCGTCATCTCTCCCGAGAACACGCAGGCGCGCTCGCCCTGGTTCATCAGGCCGAGCAGCACCTGGTTGAGCAACAGCGACTTCCCGTGCCCGTTGTAGCCGGACCAGACCGTAATCTCGCCCTGGCGGAACTCGAACCACATCTGGTTCTCTCCGCAGAACGACAGATAGGGATCATGCGCCTCGTCCGAAGCGGGGTAGAACAGCGCCTTGACGCCGCTCCAGAACTCCGAGATCGACTTCAGCTCGTCCGGATCGAACGCGCGGCCCGCGTCCATGCAGCGCTGGAAATCCTCCTGCGTGGCGCCGGACAGCAGAAAGTCGTTCGCGTCCTTTGCGCCGTCGAACGTCACGCAGCGGCAACGTTCGAGGCCCAAACGGTTGGCGACCTCCCTGACTCCCTTGTTCCCTGCGTCGTCGTTGTCGTAGCAAAGGAAAATCTCGCTGAACTGCTCGAGCCGCGACCAATCGCTGTCAATCCACTGATGATTGCCCGCGCCGGCATTCACCGACAGCGCCGAGAATCCCATCTGGTACAGCGCCATCGCGTCGAGTTCGCCCTCAGCGATCACAATCGAGCGCTGCTTGGGCGATACGAGATGCCAGCCGAACAAGCACGGCTCGGCGCCGCTTTCCTGCCGCATGTCCTTCTTGTCCGCGACGTTTCGGTACTTGACGTTGATAAGCTCGCGGTCACCGCGCAGGTACGGAAACACGGCGTAGTGAGCGCCGTTGCGCGACTGCGCTGCGACGCAAAACGCCTTCAGGGTTTCCTCGCTGAGCCCGCGCGCGGCGAACCAATCCGCGACAGGCGACACCGCCTCGACCTTCGCTTTCTTCGGCGTCTCGGGGCGCTTGTACGTCGGCGCAGCCCGGGTTGGCATGTCATCCCGAATCCCGAGGTAGCGTTTCGCCTCGCGCATGGCATCCGCGATCGACAAGCCGCGGCATGCGCACCAGAGGTCGAGCATGTCGCCCGCTGCCCCGGTGCTGAAGTCCTTCCACACGCCACGCTTCGCTCCAGCGGTACACACCGACAGGCTGCTGCCGGCTTCGCCGTCAACGCTGCCGACCTTCCACTCTCGGCCGTGTCTCTTGCCGTTCGGCAGCAGATGCTCCGCGATCGCCGCGGCGTTCTCGCCCATCTGGGCGGCCAGTTCGCGCGCGTTCATCGCGGCACCCCGGCCATTGCGCGGCGTTCAGCGTCCGGAATCCGCTCGCCGTTGCGCCAGAGGTGCGCGTAGCGCTCGCTGCAGCCCGCGTTCGTAGCCTCGTATTCCTTCGCGAAGCCGGCCTTCGCCCACCAGTCGCCGCCTGATGTCGAGCCAATGGCACGCGGACCTTGGCCACCGTCTGCGGCCTTCGGTGCGCCGAGCGCTTTGACGAGCCAGCTCACCGGCTCGACGGGCTGCTCCTGCGCGCAGCGAACGATCGCCGCCTGCACCGCTGGCGCGCCGTAGGCCTTGCACCACTTGCCGAGCAGGCTTCGGGCGCTGCGATCGGCTTGGCCTGCAGCGACGAGCATCGGCACACCGAGCGACCACAACGCCTCCTGCGCCGTCATCCCCAACGGTTCGTCGCCGAGCAAGTCGCCTTGCGGATCGTTCGGGGCAGGGGCCGGCGTAACGCCCGTAGCTTTAGCTACGGAATACTCCTGTTCCTGTTCCTGATTGTCGGAAGAGTTTGGGGATGCCTTCGGGGAAGGCTTAACGGAAGGCTTCGGGGAAGGCTTACGGCATGACTCAACGAAAGCCTTCTCGTAAGCCTCCGAAGCCTTACCCAGAACGGCTTTCAGCGCGTCGTAGGCTTCCCGTTTCAGGTCACATTCAGGGATCAAATCCCACTCGTTGCGCCACGACTTGATGACGTTTGCAGACTCCGGCGGATTGCACCGAATTGCGTTCGGAATCCACACAACTTTGGCTTTCCAGTCGGCTCGCACCATGCCTAAGCGGAAGGCTTCCGCGAAGGCTTCGTCGAAGGCTTCCAGATCCCAGCCGAGTTCATCCGCGAGCACGGCGCGGCCGGCTCGAAACAGACCCGGAATCGGACCCGTCTGCGGGCCGGTGAGCAAGAACAGCCAGAGAGCCTGGCCGCATGGCTGCATCGGCGTCAGTTCGCGGAATTTCTCGTCGCTCCACATGCGTACCTCGATACGGCGATAGCGCGCACGTTTCTCCGGCTTCGGGGCACGTTCAGCCACGGCATGCCTCCCGCAGCGCAAGCTCCATGACGAGGCGCTGATCAAGGCTCCGGGCCTTGATCTCGGTATACATTCGGGAGCAGCAAACGCGGCGCCAGAGCGGCGTAGCAGCCTCCGAGCACATGAGCATGCCAAGCGCCGAAATGCGGAGCTCGCGCTCGTAATCTTCGCGGGCCAACCCGGTCACCTCAGCAACATCCGCCTGCTTGACCGACCATGCGAGCAAGTTCGGCACGCCAAAATCTCGCCGTTCGGTGGCGCGCGAAAACTTCTGACAGGGAGGCGAGGTCATGACCACATCAAGAACGCTCATACTTACCACCTTTGCCCATAATCCACTAAGGATCGCTAAACAGTCGTAAAAAAGCCCCGCCTTTGGGGAAAGCTGCCGGCGGCCAAGCCGGTTCGGTTTGCCGGAGGGTTCGGCTTACCTCAACTCTCCCCAAAAACGGGGCTTCCCTCAAATCATCGATTGGCAGTCGATGAAACTAAATTATGGGCCATCCAAACTGTGGCCTCGAGCACCTGTGTAGGGCTGAGCTCCTGTCGAGCGAGACTTCGGGCCTCCCAGACGCGCTCATACCGAGGGAGAAATCGTTGCAGCGGTGGCCGCGCATATTGCGCGAAGTGTGTCTGGACGAGCCAACCAGCCCTTCACTGACGCCGCTTCTGCTCATCGTGTCGTTGAACTTCTCGATCACGGAGACCGCTGTTTCAATCAGGATTTTTCGCCGCCGAACACATCGCCGATCTTCTTGAACTGGCCAACCATGTTCGTGTGCAGCGTGGCGAAATTTCACGCTGCCTCCTGTCGTTGCTGGGGTGCCACGACGTAGCCGAGCGGATCCGCCAGGTACCGGTGGATTTCTTCGTTCTTGTAGACCGTGCAGTTTTCCGAAAGGCGGATTGCCGGAGGTGCCTTGCCGGCCAGAACCAGCTTGCGCCAGGTCTCGCGGCAGCAAGGGATGAAGGGGGCAATCTGGGCCCACTTGGACAGGCCCATCGCCGGCAGGACCGGGAGAATCGGGCCAGTCGGCTCTTTCTTGGAAGCCGCTTCCGTAACATTCACCATCTTCGTCACCGTTGGTAAGTTGGTGATCGAATGCTAAAACTCTAAGCTACGGTGAGCGAGGGATAGGTGCATCTATTTTTACATTCCGGATATATCTTAGCCATATATTTGTTCCGGAATGATTTCACGCTTATTTTTGTTCCGTTTCCTCAAGAGCTTGAGAGAACAGCGCCTCAAGATATGGAGGGCTCGCCGCTGATAAGGCGAGCGGTGCCACAACCTTGCGGATTCGTTCCGCAAGACTGACGTTGAATTCGTCTGGAAACAACGCGACCCCAATCGCCTGGTTCGTTAACTGGAGTCCGTTGATCTGCGCCCAAAATGAGAGATCGAGATATGCGAGTATGCGATTCTGGGACCAGCGCTCGAAGTCGCTATTTTTAAATCGCCGCTGCAGATTAGGAATATCGAGTGCCGCCCGCGTCACTTTCAACCATTTCTTGAAATCATCTACTAGTTTCTCTTCTGAGGAGAACAAGTCTACCTTGACGGTAACTTCCCCGCTGAGATTCAGCCCGATATCAGTCATCATCTTCCAAGCCGGGACAGACAGAACCTCGTGAGCATGACGAGTCGCATCATCATATTTTGCTTCCCCGAACAATTCGCGCAAAGCAATCTCAGATGCCTGATGATACTCTCGCCCCTGATCCTCATATCCCTCTAGAGTATGTCCGCCAAAGATATGCTCAAGAGCAGGTTCGTCCTTCACCTGAGATCGGTAGACGTTCTTCTCGAAGCCCCCTCCCTCCTCTATTTTCATCGCCGGAGAAATAGGGTTTTCGAAGATATTTTCAGCTCTTGCCTTCAACTCGGCGAGATAATAATCCCCCATCTCAGCCATGCTACGGCTTAGCGCTCTATACATCAAGTTGCTATACCAATCAGCGGTCTTGAAGGCCGCGCATGACTCGTACTTCGCCGCATCGAACGAGGCAGGCAGGGATCTTCGGGATACGAGGCTCTTGTTCATAATTCTCCCAACTTTATTGCGGACGGCGCACGTGGATGGCGTTATCGCGGACACTGCATCTATTTTCAATCCCCACGCCGCACTATGTGCTTAACCTTCCATCGGCGGCCATTTCGCCATCATACGACGCAATGACCACCATCGATCGCCACTGTTGACCCCTTAGCCCCAGCTAGCTTCCTTGTCTCCCGACTCGATGGCAGTGATCGCGGAATTTAACAGTCCGGTGGCTATCCCGGCCGACGTGAGAACGGCGTACAACTGGCTCGTATATTCCGTGCTGTTGCACGCGGTCTCACTGAGTACCTCGAGCGCGACAGACAGGTGGCTGGACGCAGCCTGCAGAGCATCGAGTAACGGGAGGCCTCCCGTGACTGAAAGCATGCTGGTCATCACGCTAACGTTGGGAAGTGCCTCAGGCAGCGTCTTCAGTGCGCGAATGTCCGTCATGGCTCACCTCCGCGGACTCGTTCACGCCCTTGGCAAGTTGCAGGCCTTCGAGCATCCGATCGGCAACCTCAGTCAGGTACTGGCCGATGAGCTCGGCCGCGTTCAGCAGACCCAAGTGAGCTGCTTGTCCGAGAGGTTCAGCGTTCGACATTTCCGGCTCGCAGCTGCTGTTGTGAACCAGCCGAGCGATTGTGCTGATCGCGTTAGATGCGCGATACACGTCGGCGATCAGGTTCGCCGGAACCATGGCGAATTCGCTGTCGTTGCCGGTGACCCAATGGTCATTCATCAGCGCACTGCAAAAAGCGGGGTCGGTGTAGTCGGGACGTGCGAGGGGAACTGACGTGGACTTAGCGGTAGGCATGATGGCTCCTTCGTTTGAGGAACCTGCCCTGTCCGTCGCCAAACGGAGTGGTGGGCAGGCATACAGCGAGGTTGGCGAACCGGAACGAAGGAACCGGCAGACCCGAAGGTCTCCCCACTGCTGCCCGCCCATAAAAGGAGGACGCAATGATACAACGGACGAAAAAATACCGCCTAGGGCGGCGGTCTCATCCGCCTTCGTTCCAGGTCGCCAAACCCGGCGCTTGTTGTCTCAAGTGCAGTACAACTGTAGTTCCGCGGCATGCAGACGTCAAGTGAGATTTTCATCCAAACATCACCCCATCGATCGCCCGCTACAACCTCTACAACCAATTGTTTTAGGTGTACCTAACAACTTTGATGATGTGTTAGCTGTGTCGTTAGCTAGTTGCTGTCGCCGCTAAGACATATATGTCTCTGGAACTGACCACTACAAAGTTAAGTGCACTTAACTTGATCAGTAGAGTTCACTAAACTTCACGCCCCAGAGGTCAACCGCCACCAGGCGCATGTCACTTCAAATTGATTCTTCTGATGAAGTCTGCGAGGCGGTCGTTCAAATCCATCACGGCCGTCTCGATCAAAAAATATCCTGTTGCTCCTGCGTTACGAGGACGCAGACTCACACAGGAGCCACGATGATGAAGTCGAAGAAGGAGCAGATTAGCCGTCGCTTGCAGATCGTAGAATTGATCAAACTTCACCCGGGCATCACGTCCGCGGAGATTGCCAGAAAGTTGAACCTTGAGAATTCCACCAAGGTGTCAGCGGCAGTTTGGCCATCGGTCAAAGCCGGCCGGGTCCTGGTAGAACGCATCGTCCGCGATGGCACAACGATGAACGCCCATTACCTGGCGGACGATGTGCCACCGGATGCCGTGGAACGTGTTCAACAGAAAATCGTCGACGCGAAGAACGTCATCCCAATCGCGAAATCCGACGACGCACGTACCAGTGTGTTCGACACCAAGCGACCGAAAACGAAGCGCAAGCCGCGCGTCGCGAAGCAGGCCCCAGCGGCACCCCATGCCACGATGCCGCTCCCGAAGATCGGGCCCGCGGGATTCGCATGCGCCGTGACGAACGATGGGAGTTTGGTATTGATGCGCGAAGGGACAATCCAGTTTTCTCTCTCAAGCATCGAGGCTACGACGTTGCAGAGCTACCTGGTGAAGCGAGCGGCCGCCAGCCTCTTCGCGAACATGGCTTGATAGAAATGCCGCATGCCGGCGACACAGCCGGCATGATCATTTGGCTCGTTTGGACTTGTTCCGCTCCTCGATTTCTTCGAGCCTCAGGCGTTCTGCCAACCTCAACGGCCGATTCCCTTCCTGGTAGATGGCTTTCTCTTCGACGTAGTACGCGTTACCCACCTTGATGGGAGGCGGGTAGATCTTCCCCTGTTTGATCCATCGCGAAGCTGTTCGCATCGCTGGCGGCGGAAAGAACTCGCGCTCGAGCCAAAGGTTCAATCTGATCTTCATTTGGGACCTCGATAGCGTCTGGATCAAAAGGTACGAGGCGCTCCACGGGCAAAAATGGACGCCGCGTAGCTATCGGCGGTCGCTTGCCACGAGCTCGCGATATCCGTCAAGGAGCAAGGTTCAGCTGGACAACTTTATTCGCTCCAGTACCATTATCGACCAAGTTCTTAATCCGATTCCCATAGGCCCTGTTTCCGCTAATAATATAGCGATCAGAAGCCCCCGTGCTAACAACAATTCCATAATTGTTTGGCTGGGTTGTCGGATCATAAGCACCCGCTGTTACGCCAGTAATTGTGAAATCACACACACCCGGACCGGCTACAACGCCGTAAACAAAACCGGCACACATTCCATTAGAAATACTCACATTTTTGACGTGATCACCCTGGAACAATATTCCAGATTGAGACGGTTCGTAGTCGTTGTGGACCACAAAACTGGAAATATTCACGTCCGCAACAACACCTGAACTTCCATCGATAAATATTCCATTTCCACCGCCGTTCGCGGGACTTGCCCAGACATTGGTAAACTTCACCCACAACACGTTGCCGCCGGCGGCCGGTTGTATTGTTACGCAATTACCGGTACAAGTATCAAAATAGGTGTTGGTTGCGAAAATTGCTTGCGCAGTGCTTCCAGAGCCCGGGTTCACGAGAAGAGCCGTTCCCTGGCCAACAATATCACTGTTGTCCAGCATTAATGCCCCAACCGCAACCACGTTAATTCCATAGGTTGGTGACGCGACAGTATCGTTGATGAAGATCAACCCATCCAACCGAACATCAGTTCCCGGAACGTTGATCCATATTCCACCTCCTCCTGGCGAAGTGGACGCCGGGGTCGCATTATGGAATACACAATCTCGAACAGAAACTGGAGCAGCAGGTGAATTTATATTTACTGCGCAATAATGCCCGTCAAATCTACACTTCTCGATATGACCAAATGCTCCGGTCAACACGACAAATGACCCTGCAGTTCGCGTAACCGATGATGCGAATCCAAGGCCCTCGACTCCAGAATCCCAGCCTGAAATAGTCAACACATCTGCCGTCGCGGAAGATGTCGACAGAATGGATCCCTGAGACCCTGAACCCGAAAAGACTATCCCTCGGACAGTAGAGTTGATAACAGACGAGACGCGATATGTACCGGCGGGAAAGAACACAATTCCGCCAGCGCCAAGAGAATTCACAGCAGCCTGGATGGCCGCCGTATCATCACTCGTCCCATCCCCTACAGCACCGAAGCTCTTGACGTTTGCAACGTCGCTAGCCATCGATCGCAGGGTGCGGGCAACAGCGCCGCTTCCCGCAACAGTTACCGTATCCAAAGAAACGTCCGTCATAGAAAGGCTCCCGATCAACGATCATGGGGTTGGCGTCCGCATGCACCGACATCGATCACACGTTGACGTCGCTGATGAAGTCATAGCTGTCCGACAGGGAATGCGAAACTAAGCGACCGGCATGAGCCTTCCTCTCTCGGTCTGGTATATCGTCGCATCATCGCGCGTTTCGTCTGACGTGAAAAGCCCCGCTCGGGGCGGGGCTTGATGTGCTACGCCCTGGTTCGAGCGATCGTCGTAGCAATGACGCGGCAGACCGGGATCACCGTGAGAAGCCGGATTAATCAGATCGGCAGGAATACCACTGGGTTCACATTGAATCGACGGCCCAATGCCGCGATCTGTCGTACATTCAACTCCCGCTTCCCACTGAGGATTTCCGAAACAACCCCCTGACTCCCAATCTCGGGAAGATCAGCCTGTCGGACATCATTCTCCAGCATCAGATATTTGAGGACATCAGCGGGAGATGCATCTGGCAGTTGGTGATGGCCTTCATCATATTCACTGATAAAGTCGCCTAGCGTGGCGGCGAGTGGCGCGAGTCTATGCCCTTCGTCAGCTGCGCCTGCGTCAAGCAGCGCATTCAACGCTCGCACAGCGAAGTCGTACTCAATATCCGAGTTGATCGGATGAAGCGGCACCTTTTGGGAGATAGCCTCGAAGTGCGCGGCCAGCTCCTCGATATCATTCCGCGTAAGATTCAAGGCTTCCATTTGCTGTACTCCTTGTGCGTGAATACATGACGCACATATAACGTCTGCACATTAAAGTGCACTGCGGCAATGATCCGGAACTTATTGCCGCCGATATCAAACACGTAGAACGCTCCGACTTTGTCTGTCGCATTGAAAGCCTTCTTCAGGTCCGCAAAGCTGCCGAACGTTCCAGCCTCAATCGTCTTCCTCCATATCTGGAGCGGCACGCCAGCGTCCGGATGCTTGGCGGCGAAGTCTGTCAAGGCTTTGTTGGAGATGACTCGCATGAAGTGACAGTATCTCAGGTTGAGATTACAACCAAGCGTTGTTACACATTAGACGACCTCGCGGTGCGCCAGTTGGCGTTCGATCCAGATACGGTTGAAATTGTGCTCACTTAGGATAGATCATGCGAGACTGCGACAGCTGTCTGCCGCCCTCCATAGGGCTAGCCCATTCGGCGATCCGTGGGAACCGCACCTGTAGAATTCACGACTACGATTTTTTAGGGGTGTTTTTGGGGGTATAAATTCGGAAAATCACCCCGCAACCACCTGTCAGTATTGGCACATGAATTCTGTCGGGCCAACAAAGGCTCCATGCCCCCGGATTCACAAGAAACTCCCCTCAAGCCACGACAACCGTAAACTCCACCCCCGACTCAAAATCCAGCGTCGTGGTCGAAAACCGCGGCTCCTCGTCGAGATATTGCTTGTACGGTCGAACGGCGTCCTCGGCCGTGTACATGTTGTCGGCCAGCACAACCGATCCCGGCCGTAGCAGGCGCTCGATCTGCTTGAACAGCTTCAGATAGGCGTCGGCCCAGACATCGATAAACACCATGTCGATGGTCCCATCCAGCGCGGCAACCGTCTCGAACACATCGCCTTCCCTCAAGTCGACATAGGCATCCAGACCCGCAGCTTCGACATGAGCCCGCAACCGCGCGCACTTGCGCGCATCGCATTCGGTCGCGATGACCACACCACAGCCCAGCGTGCGCAACGCGTCGGCGAAATACAAGGTCGACACGCCGCACGAACTGCCGAGTTCAAGGATTCTGGCCGGCCGTTGCGCGAGCACCATATTGCGCAAGAACCTGCCCGTTTCCGCCGATACGGCCAACGATAAAGCACTGCCTGCCGACAACTCGAAATCTTCGGTGAACAAGCCGAACGTTTCGAGAAACCGCCCTCGCAACCTCGGGGCGAGTGCTTCGTATTCGTCGACGAGCGTCGGAAACGCCTCGTTCGGCCCTTGGAACTGCGCGCGGGCGCGGGCGATGATTTCGCGCTGGCTCTCTTCATGAAGCCGTTGCAAAAGAGCGTGGGTATTAGAAACCAAGTGCTTTCCTTGACGAGATTGATCACGTAGACGGCGTATCCAGCGACCGCTATCCGCCATCAGACCTGCGGCGCTACCGCTCCATCATCAGCAAACACGGGCGACGCTATGCCCGTCGAGCAAGCGTAATCGCGCGTTCAGGGCACGCCGTCACGCAAAGCCCGCATGACCGGCAGGCTTGCGCATTCGGCGTGTACGCGACTTTCATTCCATGCACGCGCAGCTTCAGTCGATGCATCAGACTCAGATCGAGGTAATCGTCCTGATCGATGCGCCGGACCTCGAACACGTTTTCAGGGCAAACGGTGACGCAATCCCCCTTCCCTTCACAACGTTTCAGATCGACGACGGGCGCAATCACGCCCGCCTTCTGCTTGCAGTCGGCCGCTGATTTCTCACGCATGTTCACTCCTCCGTGGCCCGCTTGCCGCGCGATCGCCATGCGGCCCGAAACTGCTCGCGTTCTTCAGGCGTCATGGCTTCCCACTTGCGCCAGTGACGCCGGCCGTGCCACCCGCGATGTCCGCGGAATCCGCCGAACAGGATGCGGCTCAACACGAGCAGGCCCAGCGCATGGGCGAAGTCGATCGTCCGGGCACCGACGAATAACCCCGGAATCACCCAGTTCCACAGCATCATGACGACCCATCCGAGCACGCCGATGGCGACCACCACGAGCAGCGCTTTGCCCGCACATCTGATTCGAAAATTCATCCGTCGACTCCTCTAGTTGTCCAGTTCGTCATAAATGGGTTGCAGTCGCGCACGCAGATGCAGGACCGCGTAGCGTTTGCGCGCGAGCAGCGTGTTGAGCGTCACGCCGCTCTGCGCGGCCATCTCCTTGAAGGACAGCCCTTCCAACTCGTGCGCGATGAAAACCTCGCGCTGATTCGCCGGCAACTCGTCGAGCGCATCCTGCAACGCCTTGAGCAACAGCGTGCGAGCGTAGAGCGCCTCGGGGCCGGCATCGTGCGCCGGCAGCGCCAGATCCAGGCGATACTCGCTGTCCGCTTCGTCGTCGGCATCGAGCAGATCGGTCAGCGGTTGCTCCTTCTTCTTGCGAAAACGATCGATGATGCGGTTGCGCGCGGTGCGGAACAGCCACGCGCTCGCCTGTTCGATTGGCGCGGGAAGTCGATAGGCCTGTACGAATTCGTGAAGCACATCCTGCAGAACGTCCTCGGCATCGTCCGGGTCGCGAATCCGGCGCCGAATGAAATTCCCTAGCCTCGTTCGTTCACGCATCACTGTCGCAGTGATGTCGCGGTCTGGGTCGGTCATCGTTTGCGAAGTGGGTGGCGGTTCCATGCGTCTGAAGACGTTTCAGACGCGCGAATATTGTGGCGAGTGTGAAAAATTTGCGGCTTTACGCATCGGCGTCCTTGCGTTGCAGGGGTTTCAAGGAACAGGAACGATATGACCACAAATACATTGTTTGATCTGCTCGACCGGCTCGACGCCGCCAAAATTCACTACACGCTGAGCCGCAACCGATCTGACACGGTGCTGATTTCGATTACGGTGGTGGGGATGCGAGTCGAGGTAGATGTGTTCCGGGACGGGCACATCGAGGTTTGTACTTTTCAGGGCACGGAGGAACCAACCGACGACGCCAACGCGCTCGAACAGATCATCGACGCGAATCGGGACTGAATCGAAATACTCGCCGCGAGTATCAGCCCGTCTCCGCACGAATCGTTTGACTCTCAGCACCGACTCGAAGTACACTTCGCGCCGCGGGGTGGAGCAGTCTGGCAGCTCGTCGGGCTCATAACCCGAAGGTCGTAGGTTCAAATCCTACCCCCGCAACCAAATGCCGAAGCCCGCTTTGCGAAAGCAAGCGGGCTTTTTGCTGTTCGGCGGTCCGGGGATGTTGCTTGCGCGTGCAGCACGACACACGAAGAGGCGTGCAATCGGGCGTTCACCACGACGTGCGACACGCGACCGCACCTCGTCCATTCGCCGCAGCCATGCAGCGAGCATTGCGTAGAATTCCGAACCTTCTTCGGTTCAGCACACGGATTTCTCGAATGATTCGAACGATCACGGCACTCGTCGCGCTTTCAACGATGGCCGCCACGGCAAATGCCGCCGATGCCGGCACGACCTCCGCGAAACAGCGCTACGTCAGCCCGGGCATTGCCAACGTCACTGCGTCGGCCGCACCACGCCCGGAAAGCACCTCATCCGACGCCCGCTGCCGGGAACTGGCCGCCGGCATCGACGCGGTCACGCACTCGCCCGACCGCGGCCAGAAGGTCGTCCGCGGGATGGGCCCGGACGGCAAGCCGCGCAACGAACTACGCGCCTACGACAAACGGGCCGACCTGGAAGCCGAGCACCAGCGCCTCGGCTGCCAATAACGAACAACGACGTACAAAGAACGCACCGCCACCCGGCCAACTCACGCCGGGCATCGGCGTTTACGCGTTCGCCCCGCCGTCGATCGTCAACCCGGTCCCGTTGATCGATCGCCCTTCCGGCCCGACGACGAACGCCACGAGCGCGGCCACGTCGTCGGCCTTGCCGTACTGCTGAATCGCCATCCGCGAACGTTGCGCATCGGCATGCTCGCCATCGGCCGGGTTCATGTCGGTATCGGTCGACCCCGGATGCACGATGTTGACCGTGATGCCGCGCGCGCCGAGATCGCGCGCGAGCCCCTGCGTCCAGCCGATCAACGCAGCCTTGCTCGCCGCATAGAGGCTCATCCCCGCATCGGGCACGCGCGTCGCGAGGCAACTGCCGGTCGACACGATGCGCCCGCCCTCCCCGAGGTGCCGCGCCGCCGCCTGCGACGCGACGATCACCGCACGCACGTTGACGTTCAGTGTCGCGTCGATATCGTCGAGCGTGAGGTCGTCCAGCGCGCCGGCCCGGAAAATCCCCGCGTTGTTGACGAGGATGTCGAGGCCGCCGAGCACTTCCGCGGCACGGTCGACCGCGTTGCGCACGGCAACCGGATCGGCGCTGTCGGCCTGGATCGCAACGGCTCTGCGGCCCAGCGCCTCGATGCCGGCAACCACGGCCTGGGCCCGCTCGGCCGATTTTTCATACGTGATCGCGACGTCCGCGCCATCGGCCGCCAGCCGTTTCGCGATCGCCGCGCCGATGCCGCGGCTGCCGCCCGTGATGAGTGCACGCTTGCCCTGAAGTCGATTCATGTCGGTTCCTTTCCTCATTTATGTAACGACCAACACAGAATGTGGCAAGTTGCGCCGCACAGTCAATTGATTTATTTTATCGATCGATACAGATATCGACGAAGGGACGGACGCAATGGCTGAACGAGGCCGACCGAGAAGCTTCGACAAGGAAGCGGCGCTGGATCGCGCGATGGAGGTGTTCTGGCGTCTCGGCTACGAAGGGGCGTCGATGACGGACCTGACGGCCGCGATGGGCATCGCGTCGCCGAGCCTGTATGCGGCCTTCGGCAGCAAGGAAGCGTTGTTCCGGCAAGCGCTCGAGCATTACCGCGCAACCGAGGGACAGGAAATCTGGGGGGGTGTCGAACGGGCGGCGAGCGCGTACGACGCCGTGCAGAACTACCTGATGGATACCGCACGCGTGTTCACGCGGCGCTCGAAGCCGGCCGGCTGCCTGATCGTGCTGTCGGCGCTGCATCCGGCCGAACGTTCGGACATGGTCCGGCAAACGCTGATCGCGATGCGCGAGGGCACGGTCGACGCGTTGCGGGAACGCCTCGCGCAAGGCATCGCGACCGGCGAAATATCCGCGCACGCGAATCTCGATGCGATCGCCCGCTACTACGTGACGGTTCAGCAGGGCATGTCGATCCAGGCGCGCGACGGCGCGAGCCGCCGCGATCTGGAGGCCGTCGCGCAGGCCGCGCTGGCCGCCTGGCCGGCGCTCGTCGGTACGGGCAGCGCGGCCGGTGTGTAGCGGCAGGACGCCGCCGAAAAGAAAGGTTACTGCTTCGCAGCCTGCTGCACGTCCTTCGACGCGTGCCACACGCGATAACGCACGTCGAAACCGTCCGGTACATAGACGACGAGCGGCAGGCGGCTGTTGTAGCGCAGCAGTTGACCGTCGCCGCGCACCTGCACGAACCGCTGCTGCGGCGCCTGGCCCGGGCACGCCATCAGCGTCGATGCCGGCCCCTTCACGTCGGTGAGCCGGTAATACGTGTAGCCCCAGCCCTTCACGTCCTCGGCGGTCAGCTCGCCGCCGAACCACTGCTGGTTGCAGTCGGTCTGCAGCGTCTTGCCGATCATCAGCTCGACGCGCGCATCGCCCTCGTTCTCGAGCGCGGGCAGCGCGATCACGACGCGCTGCTGGCCGGCCGCGGCCTGCGGGAACATCTTGATCGACTCGGCCGGCACGACGGGCGCGGAGGCCGGCGCGGCCACGCAGGCGGCGGCCGTCGTCATGCAGAGGGCGGCCAGCGCGGCCCGGATCGCGAATGTCATCGATGTGCTCCTGAAAAACAAATGAGCCCCGGATGCTAACACTTTCGTCGCAAGACCTTACGAGGCTGTAATTTGGCGACACAATTGCAAACAGCCGGCAATCCCCGGGCGCGGTACTTATAGCGCAACCAACGGAGAACATCATGCTGAAGCTCATTGCTGCCGCCGGCGTCGCCACCCTGCTGGCCGGCTGCGTCGTCGCCCCGGACGCCGGATACGGCTACGGCCAGCCCTACTATTCCGATCCCGGCTACGCGTACGCCCCGTCTCCCGTGTACGGCACGGTCAACATCTGGGGCGGTGGCGGCGGACGCGACTGGGATCGCGGCCGGCGCGACTACCATCACTGGGACGGCGATCGCGGCAACCGCGGCAACGGCTGGTGGCGCGGCGGCGGACGCCGCGGCGACTGGAACGAAGGCGGCGGCGGCGGACACGGTCGCGGCGACGGCGGCGGCCATCGCCACTGACGCGCAATTGCAACCGTTTGTATCCGCGCACGGCCCGCCGATGCGCTGGCGGCGCATCACTCCGCCCCACGAACGACCACACAAAAAGACAAAGGCCCTCGCATCGAGCGAGGGCCTTTCGTCGTTCGGCCCGGCGAAGCAAACGTCGGCCGCTGCTGGCCGAGCGGCCCGGAATCCGCTCGCGCCACGCGTGCTTGAATTACCAGCCGGCCGGCCGCGCGTAACCGCCCTGCACCGGCGCCCCGCACACATACGCACGCTGGTAGCGGTCGTAGCAATAGTTCGGGCCGTCGTCCTGGTACTGCGCCTGCTGATAGGTCGGGTAGGCCGGCTGCTGGTACGCGGGCGTCTGGTAGTACGTCGGCGGCTGATAGGCCGGCGCCTGGTACACGGGTGCCTGATACGCGACGGGCGGATTCATCGCCGACGTCACGATCGCGCCCAGCACCGCGCCGCCGATCAATGCGCCGATCACGGCGCCCCCGTCGCGGCCATGCGCGGACGCCGGGCCCGCGACCGCGAGCGAACCGGCAAGGACACACACTGCGGCAATCTTTTTCATGATGGACTCCCACGCGAAGTGGTACTGGATGGGATGCATTGTGGCGGCGCGCGGCCGTAATAGATGCAGCAAGTGGTAACGCGCGATTACCGGTATCGCTCGCGCCGAAACGCGTCGTCGCCGTGCTACGATTTTCGGCATACAGGAGACGCCTTCATGCAGCCCGAAACCGCCCGCCGTTTCGATACCGAATTCGCACCGCGCATCGCGCAGGCGATCGCCGCGTTCTTCGCGGAACACGTGCAGACCGACGTCGTCCCCTATGGCGGGCACGGACATCCGACGCGCGTCCAGATCCGCAGCGCGCCGCACGAGCACGTGAGCGGCTTCGTGCATCCGCTGAATCTCGAGCTGACGTGGGACACCGACGAGATCGAGCGGCTGATGGAACCGGACGGCCGGGAGCGCTTCGAGCACTATCTCGCCGCGCTGCCGAGAAAGCTCGGCGCATGGCAAGGCGCGCGCGACATCGATCTCGCGTCGCGCACGCAGGCCGAGCCGCTCGTGCGGCTCGGCGGTCTCGACTTCGAAGGCTGAATGCGCGCGCCAGCCGGCGAATGCGCGGCGTGGCGTCGCGCGATGCGGCCCGGTGATACACTCGACCGGCCCCGCGCGGGTGCAGCCGCGCCGGCCGGGCCGTTCATCGCCGCCACCCTTGCACATGGTTGCGCACGCAACCTGCAACCGGGCGCGCGGACAACCCTGCTCTCGCTCCCGTCATGAACGCCGATACCGGCCTGCCGCTTCCGCAACGCTACTGGGCGATCGTCTGCGTCGCCCTGGGCATCACGCTCGCCGTGCTCGACGGCGCGATCGCGAACGTCGCGTTGCCGACCATCGCGCGCGACCTGCACGCGTCCGACGCCGCGTCGATCTGGATCGTCAACGCGTACCAGCTCGCAGTCACGATCACGCTGCTGCCGCTCGCGTCGCTCGGCGAACGCATCGGTTATCGCCGCATCTACATCGCCGGGCTCGCACTGTTCACCGCGGCGTCGCTCGGCTGCGCGCTCGCCGGCTCACTGCCGATGCTGGCCGTGATGCGCGTGATCCAGGGGTTCGGCGCGGCCGGCATCATGAGCGTCAACGCGGCGCTCGTGCGGATGATCTACCCGTCGTCGTTGCTCGGGCGCGGGCTGTCGATCAACGCGATGGTGGTCGCGCTGTCGTCGGCGATCGGGCCGACGGTCGCATCCGCGATCCTGTCGTTCGCGTCGTGGCCGTGGCTGTTCGCGGTCAACGTGCCGATCGGCATCGCGGCCGTGCTCGGCAGCCTGCGGGCGCTGCCCGCCAACCCGCTGCACGACGCGCCGTACGACTTCGCGAGCGCGCTGATGAACGCGTGCGTGTTCGGCCTGCTGATCACGGCCGTCGACGGGCTCGGTCACGGCGAAGGTCATGCGTACGTCGCGGCCGAACTGGCCGTCGCGTTCGTGGTCGGCTACTTCTTCGTGAAGCGTCAGTTGTCGCAGCCGGCGCCGCTCCTGCCCGTCGACCTGATGCGCATCCCGATGTTCGCGCTGTCGGTCTACACGTCGACGGCGTCGTTCACGTCGCAGATGCTCGCGTTCGTCGCGCTGCCGTTCTGGCTGCAGAATTCGCTCGGTTTCTCGCAAGTCGAGACGGGCCTTTACATGACGCCTTGGCCGCTCGTGATCGTGTTCGCCGCGCCGCTCGCGGGCGTGCTGTCGGACCGCTATTCGGCCGGGATTCTCGGCGGGATCGGGCTCGCGCTGTTCGCCGCCGGGCTGCTGTCGCTCGCGACGATCGGTGCGCACCCGGGCACGGTCGACATCGTGTGGCGGATGGCGCTGTGCGGCGCGGGCTTCGGGCTGTTCCAGTCGCCGAACAACCGCGCGATGCTGTCGTCAGCGCCGCGCGAGCGCAGCGGCGGCGCCGGCGGCATGTTGAGCACCGCGCGCCTGACGGGCCAGACGCTCGGCGCGGCGCTCGTCGCGCTGATTTTCGGGCTCGCGCCCGACCGCGGGCCGACGATCGCGCTCTATGTCGCCACGGTGTTCGCGGCGGTGGCCGCGGTCGTCAGCCTGCTGCGCATCGCGTCGCCGCGTCCGGACACGGCGGCCTGACACCCGCCGCCGTGCGCCGCACACGCGGCGGGCGTCAGGCCGCGTCGAGCGTGTCCATCACGAAGCGCACGCGCGCCTTCACACTCACGCGCGGCAACTCGATCAGCCGATAGCCGTACGACGTATAGCAATCGACCATCGCGTCATGGGTCCGCACTGCTTCCGCGAAATCCTGCCGGCGCTCGGCGTCCTGCGCATAGATGTCGGGCCACGGCGGCGCGATGAACACGCGCCGGTGATAGCGGAAGCGCCGCGCCGCGGCTTCCGCGTGCGCGGGTACCGCCAACCCGGTCAACTGCAGATAGCCGATCACGTCCGGCACGCCACGGTCGAAGAACACCGGCCCGCGGGCCTGCCGCGCGAGATGGTAGGACCGCATCTCCCAGCCCAGCATCAGTTCGGCGAACGCAGCCGGGTCGCGCCACGGCAGCGCCGGACCGTCGATGGCCATCTGGTCGCGGATCACGCCGCGTCCGGCCTCCTGCGAACGTGCATACCCGGCACGTTCCAGCTCATCGAGCAACGTGCTCTTGCCGGAACCCGGGCCGCCCGTCACCACGAAGAAACGGCCGGCGGTATCGTCGGCCGCTTCGTCGTCGCTACCGGCGCCCGGCGCGGACTCACGCATGCGCGACGCGCCGGCCCGCACGCCGCGTGACCGACGCCGCCGCCGCGACGCTGCGCAGGTCGGCGACGAACGTATCGCGCCACACCGACAGGTCGTTCTCGCGCAGCCGCGCGAGATTCTGCTCGTGACGCGCCTGCCGCTCCGCGAGCGGCATCGACAGCGCGCGTTCGAGCGCCTCGGCCATCTGCGACAGGTCGTACGGATTGACGAGCAGCGCGCCGCTCAGCTCGGCCGCCGCGCCCGCGAACTCCGACAGCACCAGCACGCCCGGATCGGCCGGGTCCTGCGATGCGACGTATTCCTTCGCGACGAGGTTCATCCCGTCGCGCAGCGGCGTCACGTAGCCGACCTGCGACATCCGGAAGAACGCCATCAGCAGGTTGCGCTCGTACTTGCGGTTCAGGTACTGGATCGGCGTCCAGTCGAGCTGCGAGAAGCGGCCGTTGATGCGGCCGGCCTCGCCTTCGAGCGTTTCGCGGATCTGCTGATAGGTCTGCACGTCGGAACGCGTCGGCGGCGCGATCTGTAGCAGCGACACGCGCCCCTGCCAGCCCGGCGCATTCGCGAGCATCCGCTCGAACGACTGGAAGCGCTCGACGAGTCCCTTCGAGTAATCGAGGCGGTCGACGCTCATCACCAGCTTGCGGTCGCCCAGCGCCTCGCGCAGCATCTTCACCGGCTTGCGCGCGCCGTACTGGACGGCCGCCTGCGCGATCGCGTCGGGATGCACGCCGATCGGATAGGCCGCGACCTTCACGACGCGGCCATGCGCGTGCAGCATCCCGTCCTCGCTCGCCGCGCCGATGCCGCGCCGCTCGATGTAGTCGGTGAACGCCTGTTTGTCGGCCTCGGTCTGGAAACCCGCGACGTCGTACGCGCACATGAACTTCACGAGTTCCTCGTGCGGCGGCACGAGGCGCAGCATGTCGGGCGACGGAAACGGGATGTGCAGGAAAAAGCCGATCGGGTTCTTCACGCCGAGCTCGCGCAGGTAGTGCGCAAACGGCAGCAGATGATAGTCATGCACCCAGATCAGGTCGTCCGGACGCAGCAGCGCGGCGAGCTGCTTCGCGAGCATCGCGTTCACGCGCAGATAACCGGCGTACTCCTGCCGATCGAAGCGCGCGAGATCGCCGCGGTAATGGAACACCGGCCACAGCGTCGCGTTCGAGAAGCCGCGGTAGTACTGGTCGTAGTCGCGCCGGGTCAACCCGACCGTCGCGTACGTCACGTTGCCGTCCCGCTGAATCGCGGGCTCGGCATCCGGCGCCCCGACGATCTCGCCGTTCCAGCCGAACCAGACGCCGCCCGTTTCCTTCAGCGCGTCCATCACGCCGACGGCCAGGCCGCCCGCGCTGGGGCGCGTGTCCTCGCCGGCGGCGACACGATTCGATACCACGATCAATCTGCTCATGCGACTTCCCCTCCTCGATTCGATTGGCTGGCGCGCGACGCACGCCAAAGCAGGCGCGGCGGCCCGAGGGCGGCCGCGCGGCGATTCAGTTCCGAGAATTGCAATGAAATACGGCGATGGAATGCGGCAACGACCGTATCAAGCGTCCTGCTCCTGACCGAGGTCGCGTTGATAGTCGAGCCCTTCCGGGCGAGCACCGCCCTGGTTGTGATCGCCGTCCGACGGCGTCTCGTCCGGCGCGCCCGCGGGCGGTGCCGATGGCGCGTCGGTCCGCGGACGCGGGCGGTCTTCCGGATGGCCGGCCGCCGCGTCAGGCGGCCGGTGTGACAACCGTTTCGAACGGCGCATGGCTGGGTGTCTCATATGCGGCGCGGCTCGAGGCCGTCGTAGAAACATTCCATAGCTAAACAGTCTAGGTCGCCCGATCGCATCCGAAGGTAACAATTACCTTCAATTTGTAACGTTTCGACCCTTCGCCAATCATCTATCCGACAATGACGCCGCCCGCGCGCACGCGGCCTGTCGCGCGGCGATTTGTCAAAGCTTTGCAGTTTTCCTATGACAATTGCGAAACAATGACGCGGCATCAGGGCGTGCATGCGTCGCCGCTCACCCAGACAGGACTTGCACTCAGGGATGAACATTCGTTTCGAATCGCCGCGCCGGGCCACGCCGGCGCGCATCGTGCTGGCCGTGATCGCCACGGCCGCACTGCTGTCCGGCTGCAATTCGTTGTACAGCGAAGGCGCGACAGCCGGCGCCGGTATCGCGGGCGCCGCGATCGCCTCCAAGGTCACCAACAACGCCGCCGTCGCGACGGGCATCGGCCTCGGTGCCGTCGCCGGCGCGCGGGCTGGCGTCCAGTATTCGCAACGCGTCGCGCACCGCTACACGCAGGAGCAGATCGCGAAGGCGGCCGGCCCGCTCGACGTCGGCGGCGTCGCGCCGTGGTCGACGCACCATTCGTTCCCGATCGAGGACGACGAGCAGGGCCGCGTGACGGTCAGCCGGATGATCAGCGTCGGTCCGCTCGACTGCAAGGAAATCGTGTTCGCGGTCGACACGCCGGCGAAGGCCGACAAGGCCGCGCAATCGGCGTTCTACGTCGCCACCCTCTGCCGCGACGGGCCCGTGTGGAAATGGGCATCGGCCGAACCGGCGACCGAACGCTGGGGCGCGCTGCAATGAGCGTGGCGATCCGTATCGCGGCGATCGGCGCGCTGTGCGCGGCGACGGCCGCGCTGTCGGGCTGCGGCTCGGTCGGCGCGGCGAGCGGCGCGCTGGCCGGCGCGGCGACGGGCCTCGTCACCGCGAACCCGGCGGTGGGCGTCGGCGTCGGGATTGCCGTCCAGGCCGCGACCGACGAAGCCGTCAACCGCACGATGAAGCAGCTCCATCAGAATCAGCAGGACGCGATCGCGAAGACGGCCGGCAGCCTTGCCGTCGGCGAAGTGAAGCCGTGGAAGGTGAAGAACACGCTGCCGCTGGAAAACGGCGAAGGCGAAGTGCGCGTCACGCGTGCGTACGCGTCGGCGCTCGCGCTGTGCAAGGAATTCGCGTTCTCGGTGAAGGACGGCGACAAGGCCGACTGGTACTTCGCGAATGCGTGCCAGCAAGGCACGCACTGGAAGTGGGCGTCGGCGGAACCGGCCGTCGATCGATGGGGGAATTTGCAGTAACGGTGCGAGGCGCCGCGCGTCATGCGTGGCGCCCGTGGCGTTCTGCGAGGCGTGGTTATACCAGGCGCCTCGCCAGCATCAGGACTCGACGTCCTCGAGGCTGAAGATTTCGGTCTGGTCGTTGTACGAGAAGATCTCGCCGTACCGCCCCCAGTCGATCACCGCGTCGAGCGTTTCCTCGGCCGCGCCGTCCGACAGGAAATCCTCGAGCTCCTGCTCGAAGCGCACGCGCGGCGCACGATGGCCCGGACGCTCGTTCAGCACCTTCTTGATCCGCGCCGCGAGCGGCACGTGCTTCAGCAGGTGATCGGCGAACATCAGCTTGCGCTCCTGCGTGCCGAATTCCGCGAACACGCGCCCCGGCGGCGTCAGGAACACGTCGCCTTCGCGCACGTCCGCGAAGCCGAGGTACTGCAGCACTTCCGCGATCGGGAACAGGTCGTCGACCTCGAGGTGCAGCGTCCGCGCGATTTCCGGCATGTCCGCGCGGCCGTGGTACGGCGCCATCGCGAGCGTCTCGATCAGGCCGGCCATCAGGTTGGTCGACACCTGCGGCAGCCAGCTGCCGAGCTCGAGCCCCTTCTTCGTCGCCTCGCCGGTCTGGCGCGCGGTCATCTTCGCGTAGATGTCGTCGACGAGCTTGCGGAACGCCGGATCGAGACGATTGCGCGGATGCTTGAACGGCACCTTGATCTCGGCGATCACGCGGCCCGGATTCGACGACAGCACGAGAATCCGGTCGCACATGAACACCGCTTCCTCGATGTTGTGCGTG
>Ga0209371_1000416_pt1 | contig 43951 bp, 34 predicted proteins | sample AgamicAtAmrz_FD_187165 | JGI IMG/M metagenome (GOLD analysis project Ga0209371, IMG submission 187165) | Agave microbial communities from Guanajuato, Mexico - At.Am.rz (SPAdes) (version 2) | ecosystem: Host-associated > Plants > Roots > Rhizosphere | place: Guanajato, Mexico | collected 2012-06-07
ATTTGCCTGGCGGCCTTAGCGCGGCGGTCCCACCTGACCCCATGCCGAACTCAGAAGTGAAACGCCGTAGCGCCGATGGTAGTGTGGGGTCTCCCCATGCGAGAGTAGGGAACTGCCAGGCATCCAATCGCGATAACCCTGACCTGACGGTCAGGGTTTTTTGCGTTTTATGGCCAATAACATTCTTCAGAAACCATGCCTTCGCCTTTACCGGCCACGTCATTCCAGTATTTTTACCTGTTTCGCAATGTTTGCCGTTTAAAGCTGAAAGATTTTCATAAACCGCATGAAGACTCGACAACATCCTGCTGCCAGGGTAATGTTGGGCATCTGGATGTCTAAACGTATATACGGTTGTTGAGAGGAAAGTCGCACATGCCAATCAGGGTTCCCGACGAATTACCGGCAGTAAATTTCTTGCGCAATGAGAATGTTTTTGTCATGACCTCATCGCGCGCCAGTGTTCAGGAAATCCGTCCGTTGAAAGTATTGGTACTCAATCTGATGCCGAAAAAGATTGAGACAGAAAACCAGTTTTTGCGTCTGCTTTCCAACTCACCGCTTCAAATTGATATCCAGCTGCTGCGCATCGACAGCCGTGAATCACGCAATACGCCAACGGAGCACCTGAACAATTTCTACTGCAACTTTGACGATATTCAGCACGATAACTTTGACGGCCTGATTGTCACTGGCGCACCGCTTGGCCTGGTAGATTTCAACGATGTTGCCTACTGGCCGCAGATCCAGCGTGTGCTGCACTGGGCAAAAGAGCATGTCACCTCAACGCTGTTTGTCTGCTGGGCGGTACAGGCGGCACTGAACATTCTTTATGGCATTCCAAAACAGACGCGCCAGAACAAACTCTCAGGCGTTTATGAGCATCAGATCCTGCATCCGCATGCGCTGCTGACGCGCGGTTTTGACGATAACTTTCTTGCTCCGCACTCGCGCTATGCCGATTTTCCGACCCAACTGATCACAGACTATACCGATCTGGAGCTGTTCGCAGAATCGGAACAGACCGGCGCTTATCTGATGGCGAGCAAAGATAAACGTCTGGTGTTCGTAACTGGTCATCCTGAATATGATGCGCTGACTTTATCAGGTGAGTACCATCGCGATTACGATGCTGGCCTGACGCCGGACGTCCCCTTTAACTATTTCCCGCAGGATAATCCTGAACTGCCGCCGCGTGCTACCTGGCGCAGTCATGGCAACCTGCTGTTCTCTAACTGGCTGAACTACTACGTATACCAAATCACCCCGTTCGATCTGCGCCGCATGAATCCAACGCTCGAGTAATCCTTTTCCTCGTTTGTCCTTACCGTGCCAGCTGCAAGGCTGTCACGGTTTTTTTATGCCTGTAACCCCTCGCGAAAACACTTCCCTTAAAGTAAAAAACTTTAACTTCTTTCTAATCATTTAGTTGATTCAATAAAACCTTAAAAATGGAAATAGTTTTTGATTTTAAAAATAGTCAGCTTATGCTTGGATCCTGTAGCTCAAAAAATACCCTACAACGGATCGTCAATAGATGATCCGATCGGCGACAGGAGCGATCCCGCATGACAGATACGATAATTCATAGCGATCTTACCTTCACACAACCCTTCTCCCATGCGGAACAGCAGCTATTCACAGCAGAAGCGCAGCTGTTTCTTCACGATCTGGTCACGCGGTTTTCCACCGAACGGGAAAGGCTGCTCGAACTCAGACGGCAACGGCAGCAGGAATATGATGCAGGCCAGCTTCCCCAGTTTGATATGGAAACCACTTCCATTCGTGAAAGCAACTGGCGTATCGGTACCATACCAAATGACCTGCTTGATCGCCGGGTTGAAATCACCGGGCCACCGGATCGCAAAATGGTTATCAATGCCTTGAATGCCAATGTGAAGGTATTTATGGCGGACTTTGAAGATTCGTTGACGCCACAGTGGAATAAGCTTGTCGAAGGGCAGCAAACCCTGCGTGAAGCCGTGCGCGGCACGCTGAGTTTTACCAGCGAAACCGGGAAAATCTACCAGCTGCGCGCCGATCCTGCGGTGCTGATGTGCCGCGTGCGTGGCCTGCACCTGGATGAAAAACATGTGCTGTGGCAGGGCAAAGCGATTCCCGGCGGATTGTTTGATTTTGCGCTCTACTTTTTCCACAACGCCACCGCGCTGCTCAGCAAAGGCAGCGGCCCTTACTTCTACCTGCCAAAAAGCGAAAGCGGGCAGGAGGCTGCATGGTGGCGCGAGATCTTCAGCTTCACCGAGGATCGCTTCGATCTACCGCGCGGCACCATCAAGGCCACGGTACTGATCGAAACCCTGCCAGCCGTGTTCCAGATGGATGAGATCCTGTGGAACCTGCGCGACCATATTGTTGGCCTTAACTGTGGCCGCTGGGATTACATCTTTAGCTATATCAAAACGCTACGTCAGCATCGCGACCGCATCCTGCCCGATCGGCAGTCAGTCACCATGGCACAGCCTTTCCTCGATGCCTATTCACGGCTGCTGGTGAAAACCTGCCATCGACGCGGCGCGTTCGCGATGGGCGGCATGTCGGCTCTGATTCCTGCGAAAGAGAGGGCACGCAATGAATGGGTTTTGCAGCGCGTGCGTGAAGATAAACAGCGTGAGGCTGATAACGGTCACGACGGCGCCTGGATTGCCCATCCTGGCCTGGCTGATACGGCGATGGCGGTCTTTGACGCCGCGCTCGGCGAACGCCAGAACCAGCTCGACGTACTGCGCGAAGGCGATGCACCCGTCGACGCCGCACAGCTGCTGGCACCCTGCACCGGTGAACGTACCGAAGCCGGGATGCGCGCCAATATCCGCGTCGCGCTGCGTTATCTGGAGGCCTGGTTGGGCGGCAACGGCTGCGTGCCGATTGACGGTCTGATGGAAGATGCCGCCACGGCAGAAATTGCCCGTACCTCAATCTGGCAGTGGATCCATCATCAGCAAACCCTGAGCGACGGCCAGCCCGTCAGCGCTGAAAGCTTCCTGCGTATGCTGGATGAAGAGCGACGCCAGCTTAACGATGCGCGTTACGACGACGCGGCACGGCTGATGGCGCAAATCACCACTGAAGACGAACTGGTTTCATTTCTTACCCTGCCGGGCTATCGCCTGATCCCCTGAAAAAGGAGCCGTTGCCATGACTCGTACCCAACAGATCCAGCAGCTTGAACAAACCTGGCGCGCAGCGCGCTGGGAAGGCATCACGCGTCCTTATAGCGCTGAAGAGGTGATTAACCTGCGCGGCTCGGTCAATCCGGCCTGTACGCTGGCGCAGCGCGGCGCGGAAAAACTCTGGGCGCTGCTCAACGGCGCAGCGCGTAAAGGCTACGTCAATAGCCTCGGCGCATTGACCGGTGGCCAGGCATTGCAGCAGGCGAAAGCGGGCATCGAAGCGGTCTATCTTTCCGGCTGGCAGGTGGCGGCGGATGCCAATCTTGCCGGGCAGATGTATCCCGATCAGTCACTTTATCCCGTGAACTCGGTGCCGGAAGTGGTGCAGCGCATTAACCAGACTTTCCAGCGCGCTGACCAGATTCAGTGGGCAAACGGCGCTGAACCGGGCGACGAGAGCTATATCGACTATTTCCTGCCGATTGTCGCCGATGCCGAAGCGGGATTTGGCGGTGTGCTCAACGCCTTTGAGCTGATGAAGTCGATGATTAGCGCAGGCGCCGCGGCAGTGCATTTTGAAGACCAGCTGGCGGCGGTGAAAAAGTGTGGTCATATGGGTGGCAAGGTGCTGGTGCCGACGCAGGAGGCGATACAAAAGCTGGTGGCAGCGCGGCTGGCGGCTGACGTGATGGATGTGTCGACCATTCTGTTAGCGCGCACCGATGCCGATGCGGCCGATCTGATTACCTCCGACTGTGACGACTATGACCGGCCATTTATTCGCGGCGATCGCACCGCGGAAGGCTTCTTCCGCACGCACGCGGGCATTGAGCAGGCGATCAGCCGCGGGCTGGCCTACGCGCCCTACGCTGATGTCTTGTGGTGTGAAACCTCGACGCCGGATCTGGCGCTGGCACAGCGCTTCGCCACGGCCATACACGCGCGCTATCCCGGCAAGCTGCTGGCCTACAACTGCTCGCCCTCATTTAACTGGAAAAAGAACCTCGACGACCGTGCCATCGCAGGATTCCAGCAGGCGCTGAGCGAGATGGGCTATCGCTTTCAGTTTATCACCCTGGCGGGCATCCATAGCATGTGGTTCAACATGTTCGACCTGGCGCACGCCTATGCCCAGGGCGAAGGGATGCGCCACTACGTCGAGAAAGTGCAGCAGCCTGAGTTTGCAGCGCGGGAGAAAGGCTACAGCTTTTCATCACATCAACAGGAGGTAGGCACGGGCTACTTCGATCGGGTGACCACGCTGATCCAGGGCGGCCATTCGTCAGTGACGGCGCTGACCGGCTCAACTGAACAGCACCAGTTTTAACTCTGTGTCAGATTTCCTGCCCGACGCGTTCGGGCGGGCTTTTTCGGGAGCTGCCTGTGCCACCACGCGAATCCTTAATTGCCCATACCATTCTGCAAGGCTTTGACGCCCAGTATGGCCGCTTTCTTGATATCACCGCTGGCGCGCAGCAGCGCTTTGAACAGGCCGACTGGCAGGCGGTGCAGCAGGCGATGAAAACGCGTATCCACCTGTACGATAGCCACGTCGCGCTGGTGGTGGATCAGCTGCGCATACTCAACGATGCGGCACACTGGGACGATGCCTTCTGGCTACAGGTCAAACAGGATTACGAAGCGCTGCTGCCGGACTATCCGCGCGCGGAGATCGCCGAAAGCTTTTTCAATTCGGTCTACTGTCGTCTGCATGGCCATGCGCACCTGCAGCCGCAGCGGCTGTTTATCTTCTCAGCTCAGCAGAGCAGCGCACAGCCTGCACGTCCGCTGGCGCGTCGCTATCAGCCGCAGCACGGCTGGCAGGCGATGCTGGAGCAGATACTGCGCGATACCACGCTGACGCTGCCCTGGCAGGATCGCGCGCGCGATGCCAGCTATATCCTGCGCCATCTGCAACAGCAGTTCAGGCTGGATAACGGCTGGCTGGAGGTGGCCAGCGAACTCTTTTTCCGAAATAAAACGGCATGGATCGTGGCGCGCCTGCACCTGCCGCACGCCATTTTTCCCTGCCTGTTACCGGTTCAGCGTAGCGCGCAGGGCGAGCTGTGGATCGATACCTGTCTGACGGATGTTAACGACGCCAGTATCGTGTTCGGCTTCGCCCGCGCCTACTTCATGGTTTATGCGCCGGTGCCCGCTGCGCTGGTGGCATGGCTACAGCCGATTCTGCCGGGCAAAACGCTCTCCGAACGCTATATGGCGATTGGCTGCCAGAAGCACGGCAAAACCGAAAGCTACCGCGACTATCTGCATGCGCTGGCCCACAGCGACGCGGCATTCGAGATAGCGCCTGGCGTGCGCGGCATGGTGATGCTGGTTTTCACGCTGCCAGGCTTCGATCGCGTTTTCAAAGTGATCCGCGATCGCTTCGCGCCGCAGAAAGAGGTGACGGAGGCACAGGTGCGCGCCTGTTATCAACAGGTCAAAGAGCATGACCGCGTCGGGCGCATGGCGGACACGCTGGAGTTCGAGCAGTTTGCGCTACCGCTGTCGCGTATTCCGCCCGCGCTGATGGCGGAGTTCCACTCCAGCATCGCCACGAAAATGCACATCGACGGCGATCGCCTAATCGTGCGCCATTTGTGGCTGGAGCGGCGTATGCAGCCGCTCAACCTCTATCTGGCGCAGGCGAATGCCGAAGAGCGTCGGCATGCCGTTGAGGAGTATGGCAACGCCATCAAACAGCTGGTGGCGGCCAATATCTTTCCCGGCGATATGCTGTTTAAAAACTTCGGCATGACGCGGCACGGGCGCGTGGTGTTTTACGACTACGATGAAATCCGGCCAATGGATGAGCTGTGCTTCCGTGACGTGCCGCAGGCGCGCTATGACGAAGATGAGCTGAGTGCCGAGCCCTGGTACAGCGTCGGCCCGGACGATGTCTTTCCCGAGACCTTTCGCCACGCGCTGTGCAGCGAAGCCGCTACCGGTGCGCTGCTGCAACAGTTGCACCCTGAACTGTTCGATGCGGGCTGGTGGCGTGCACAGCAGCAGCGCATCCGGCAGGGACATGTGGAGGAGGCGATTGCCTGGCGTCAGGCGCAGCGCTTCAGCGTGCGCTACGCCCGCGAACTGGCTTAGCGGCCGCTGTAGGCCAGCGTCACCTGGCGCGCCTCGCGGATTACCAGCGCGCCCAGCTCGGTGATGCGATCGTCCGTCATGCGCGCAATCGGGCCGGAAATCGACAGCGCGGCGAAAGGTTCGCCGTGCTCGTCGTAGATCGGCGCGGCGACGCAGCGCAGCCCCAGCGCGTGTTCCTCATCGTCAAAGGCGAAACCGCCTTTGCGTACCTGTGCCAGGTTGGCCTTCAGGCTTTGCGGCGACATCAGGGTATTGGACGTATAGGAGTGCAGTCCTTTCTGGTGCAGCAGCGCGGTGACCTGCTCATCGCTCAGGTGCGCCAGAAAAGCTTTGCCCGCGCCTGAGGCGTGCATTGGCAGCTTGCCGCCAATCGGTGCCGACATGCGCATTAGCTGGGTGCACTGCACCTGATCGATGATCACCGCCTGGTAATCGCTGAGATCCAGCACGGCCAGATTGACCGTTTCGCCAGAGGTTTCCATCAGCGTGCGCAGAACGGGATGCACCAGCGCCAGCAGGTTCCGGCTCTGCAAAAAACTGCTGCCGACCACAAAGGCGTGTGCGCCAATCGTCCACAGGCCGAGATCGCCGGTCTGGTGCACGAAGCCTTGCTGCTGCATCGTCGTCAGCAAACGGTGCGTGGTGGAGTTAGGCAAACCGGCCTGCTGCGCCAGTTCGGTCAGCGCCACGCTGCCATGGGAGTCGGCGATCAGCTCCAGCAGGTGCAGGCCGCGTTGCAGGGACTGCACCTGGCCACTGGCAGGCGCAGCGGCTGGGGTGCCACGCGGTTTCTTGCCGCGTTTAGCAGGAACGGGCGTAACCATTGGGATCTCTCCTTGCGCAAAGTGGAAATCATTTTCAGGTTAATTGCACAATTTGCAAACCTGCGTTTTCTGGTCGGATCTGTTAAACGATCTGCCTGAAAATGTCTCACCTGCTGCGGCTTTTTCCCTCATGAAAGTTGTGCCAGTATGACGGGCTGGCATTTTAGCCAGCAGATTGACGTCAACGAGGCAACAGTGAGCAACAAAACCGAAGCGCTGCATCAGCAGCTCGCGCAACGCATCATGGTGCTGGACGGTGGTATGGGCACCATGATCCAGAGCTATAAACTGGACGAGCAGGATTTTCGCGGCAGCCGTTTTGGCGACTGGCCCTGCGATCTCAAAGGCAACAACGATCTGCTGGTATTGAGCAAACCTGAGGTGATCCGCGAGATCCATCATGCCTATCTGGAAGCGGGCGCGGATATTCTCGAAACCAACACCTTTAACGCCACCACCATTGCGATGGCGGATTACCAGATGGAAGCGCTGTCGGCGGAGATCAACTACGAAGCCGCACGGCTGGCGCGCGCCTGCTGCGACGAATGGACGGCGAAAACGCCCGACCGCCCGCGCTATGTCGCAGGCGTACTTGGCCCGACCAACCGCACCTGTTCCATCTCGCCGGACGTTAACGATCCCGCTTACCGCAACGTTACCTTTAACCAGCTGGTGGAGGCGTACCGCGAATCGACGCGTGCGCTGGTGGAAGGCGGCGCGGACCTGATCATGATCGAAACGGTGTTCGATACGCTGAACGCCAAAGCGGCTATCTTCGCCGTGCAGAGCGAGATGGAGGCGATGGGCGTTAACCTGCCGCTGATGATCTCCGGCACCATTACCGATGCCTCTGGCCGTACGCTATCCGGCCAGACCACAGAGGCTTTTTATAACTCGCTGCGCCACGCCGAACCGCTGTCGTTTGGCCTGAACTGCGCGCTCGGCCCGGATGAGCTGCGCCAGTACGTAGCGGAAATGTCGCGCATCGCCGAATGCTACGTGACCGCGCACCCCAACGCCGGGTTGCCCAACGCCTTTGGCGAATACGATCTGGATGCCAGCGTGATGGCCGAGCAGATCGGCGAATGGGCGCGTGCCGGTTTCCTGAATATTATCGGCGGCTGCTGTGGCACCACGCCGCAGCACATTAAAGCGATGGCGGATATCGTTGCAGGCGTGGCGCCGCGCAGGCTGCCGGCGCTGCCGGTTGCCTGTCGCCTGTCTGGCCTCGAGCCACTGAATATCAGCGGCGACACGCTGTTTGTGAACGTCGGCGAGCGTACTAACGTCACCGGTTCGGCGAAGTTCAAGCGCCTGATTAAAGAAGAGAAGTACAACGAAGCGCTGGAAGTGGCGCTACAGCAGGTGCAGAGCGGCGCGCAGGTTATCGATATCAATATGGATGAGGGGATGCTCGACGCTGAAGCGGCGATGGTGCGCTTCCTCAACCTGATTGCCGGTGAGCCAGATATTGCACGCGTGCCGATTATGATCGACTCCTCAAAGTGGGAGGTGATCGAGAAGGGGTTACAGTGCATCCAGGGCAAAGGCATCGTTAACTCGATCTCAATGAAAGAGGGCGAGGAGATCTTTATCCACCATGCGCGGCTGGTGCGCCGTTACGGCGCGGCGATGGTGGTGATGGCCTTTGATGAGGCTGGTCAGGCAGATACGCGCGCGCGCAAAATCGAGATCTGCCGCCGCGCCTATAAAATTCTTACCGAGCAGGTCGGCTTCCCGCCGGAAGACATTATCTTCGACCCGAATATTTTTGCAGTCGCCACCGGTATCGACGAGCACAACAACTACGCCATGGACTTTATCGGCGCATGCGAGGACATCAAGCGCGAGCTGCCGCACGCGATGATCTCCGGCGGCGTCTCTAACGTCTCCTTCTCGTTTCGCGGTAACGATCCGGTACGCGAAGCGATTCACGCCGTGTTCCTCTACTACGCCATCCGTAACGGCATGGATATGGGCATCGTTAACGCCGGTCAGCTGGCGATTTATGACGACCTGCCTGCCGAGCTGCGCGAGGCGGTCGAGGACGTCATTCTTAACCGCCGCGCCGACGGCACCGAGCGCCTGCTGGCGCTGGCGGAGAAGTACCGCGCCAGCAAAGGCGACGGCACCGAGGACAAGCAGCAGGCGGAATGGCGCAGCTGGGACGTGGTAAAGCGTCTGGAATATTCGCTGGTGAAAGGCATCACCGAATTTATTGAGCAGGACACCGAAGAGGCGCGCCAGGCGTCGGCACGCCCGATTGAGGTGATTGAAGGGCCGCTGATGGCGGGCATGAACGTGGTCGGTGACCTGTTTGGCGAAGGGAAGATGTTCCTGCCGCAGGTAGTGAAGTCAGCGCGGGTGATGAAGCAGGCGGTGGCTTACCTCGAGCCCTATATTCAGGCCAGCAAAGAGGCGGGCCGCAGCAACGGCAAGATCGTGCTGGCGACGGTGAAGGGCGACGTGCACGACATCGGCAAGAACATTGTCGGCGTGGTATTGCAGTGCAATAACTACGAGATTATCGATCTCGGCGTGATGGTGCCGAGCGACAAGATCCTGAAAACCGCCATTGAACAGAAGGCAGATATTATCGGTCTTTCTGGCCTGATTACGCCGTCGCTGGACGAGATGGTTAACGTCGCCAAAGAGATGGAGCGCCAGGGCTTTACGCTGCCGCTGCTGATTGGCGGCGCGACCACCTCTAAGGCGCACACCGCCGTTAAGATTGAGCAGAACTACAGCGGCCCGACGGTTTACGTGCAGAACGCGTCGCGCACCGTGGGCGTGGTGTCGTCGCTGCTGTCGCCGACGCTGAAAGAGGACTTTGTGGCGCGCACGCGCAAAGAGTATGACACCGTGCGCATCCAGCACGCGCGTAAGAAGCCGCGCACGCCGCCGGTTTCGCTACAGGCCGCACGTAATAATGTGGTCAGCATCGACTGGGAAAGCTATACGCCGCCGGTAGCGCATCGCCTCGGCGTTAGCGAGGTGGCCGCCAGCATCGAGACGCTGCGCAACTACATCGACTGGACGCCGTTCTTTATGACCTGGTCGCTGGCAGGCAAGTATCCGCGCATTCTGGAGGATGAGGTGGTGGGCGAAGAGGCGAAGCGTCTGTTTGCCGACGCCAACGCCATGCTGGACAGGCTCAGCGCGCAAAAAACGCTGACGCCGCGTGGCGTGGTCGGCATCTTCCCGGCCAACCGCGTCGGCGATGATGTTGAGGTTTACCGTGATGAGGGCCGCCGCGAGGTGATTGCCGTCAGCCATCATCTGCGCCAGCAGACCGAGAAAACCGATTTCCCTAACTACTGTCTGGCGGACTACATCGCGCCGAAGTCGAGCGGCAAGGCCGATTATCTGGGCGCGTTTGCCGTGACCGGCGGGCTGGAGGAAGACGCGCTGGCGGAGGCGTATGACGCGCAGCATGATGACTACAACAAGATCATGGTGAAAGCCGTAGCCGATCGTCTGGCGGAAGCCTTCGCCGAGTATCTGCATGAGCGGGTGCGTAAGGTGATCTGGGGCTTTGCCGCGCATGAGAACCTGAGCAACGACGAGCTGATCCGCGAGAACTATCAGGGTATCCGTCCCGCACCGGGCTATCCAGCCTGTCCGGAACACACTGAGAAAGCGGCAATCTGGCAGCTGCTGGATGTGGAAACCCACACCGGCATGAAGCTTACCGAGTCTTTCGCCATGTGGCCGGGCGCGTCGGTATCAGGCTGGTACTTCAGCCATCCCGACAGCCGTTACTTTGCGGTGGCGCAGATCCAGCGCGACCAGGTAGAGGATTACGCGGCGCGTAAAGGGATGACGGTGAGTGAGGTTGAGCGCTGGCTGGCGCCGAACCTGGGGTATGACGCAGACTAAAACCACAGACGTCTGTCCTGACCAATAACAAGGCGGCCAGCAGGCCGCCTTGTTAATTAGTTAAAGCGCGCGTCACGATCGGACGTCAGGTCGTAAAGCTGGTATTTACGTCCCAGCATCTGACCACCATCACGCGTCAGCGGCACCCAGTTCACCTGCGCGCGGCCGCGCGTCGGCGTCACGGTAAAGAGATCCATCGGAATCGAAATATAGAAACCTTTGGTGAACTCGCCTTCGCCATACTCTTCTGACGACACGTCAGTTTTCGTGGCGTAGACACCCACCATCACGCCGCTGTCGAAGCGCTTCGACACATCCACCGTCACGCCTTTATCCTTCGCAAGGTATTGCCCAACGCTCGCTTTCACCAGCAGATCCTGCATAAACCACGGGCGCCAGTAGGCGGTAACATGGCCGGTCGGCGCTTTGTAGTTGGTGAACTGCATCATGTTGTCCCAGTCGCGCTGGCGCACATAGTTGGCGTCGACGCCAAAAGCCCAGTTGCTGTCGACCGGGCGATAGAGCAGCTCCCCGCCGACGCCGCCATACATGGTTTCCAGATACCCGCCGTACATCTGGCCGTAAAAGCCGTTGCCGAGGTAGCCCATGTAGTTGGCCTGCAAATCGTTGACGTAGACGTTATTCTCGACATAGTCGCGGATATGGGTGCGCACGCGCGGCAGCGTAGAGTCGGCAGGCGCACCATTGTAGTTAAACTTGTCGTAGTTATTGGCGATATTGCCGAACAGGCTGCCGCCCACCAGCAGATGATCCGTCAGCCAGTAGTCCAGGTTGCCCATCACGCCAACCTGGTACATGTAAAAGCTTTCCGGGCCGCCGACCGACTGGTTCAACACTGGCGACAGGCTGTAGTTGAGCCGATCTTTACGAATAAAGAACCCTTGCTCAGTCTCGCCCACATCGACCGGATTTTCCCGCGTCTGGCGCAGCGGCTGCTCATGGCCAAGCGGATAGCCAGCCAGCTCATCGTGCAGGCTGCTGACGTCGGTGCGCGTCGTCACCTGCGGCATGTTGAAACGCGACTCGGTGACTTCAATCGTCTCAATGCCTGCGGGCAGGTTATTCATGATGATGCGATTCGCGCGGTCGACCCCTTCACGCGTGTCGCGGTATTTAGTCTGCTCACCCGAGACATAGAGCGTATGGCCGCGCGTCTGGATATGCGGCCCGTTCAGCCCGGCGTTGTACTTCAGATCGGTCAGCTGGCTGGCGACCACCGTCGGCTCCAGCATGCGCTCCTGCGGATGCGGGCGATAGTCGGGCTTCGGACTGTCGATGTGCGCCTGGTGCAGGTCATTGAAGTTGGTGCGCACCGTTACGCCAAACATAAAGGTATTGCCGCGCTCGTAGCTGGCGTTGATATCGGCCCAGTCGGTAACGCGGTAAATCGCGCCGACGTTCACTTTGCTGCGCTGCTCCAGCCTGCCAGCAAAGTCATCCTGGTAATCGTTGCCCTCATATTCAAGCTTGAGGCGCAGCGGCTGCCACGGCGTCTGATACTCTACGCCGCCGAACAGCGCCGACGGACCGTGGAACATCTGCGAGCCGTTAATCGAGCCTGCCTCACCGACGCCGGGACGCTGGCAGTAACTGTCGCTATAGGAGCAGAAGGGGTTTTTAACCGTGCCGCTGTTGCCGAGATAGCCCCAGCCGAGGCCCAGCGTAAAGTCAAAGGGCCCCCAGGCTTTGCTTGCCACCAGATATTCGCTGTCGAACAGGCCGGTACCGCCGAGATCGCGTGAGCCAACCGCCACTTCCGGCAGCCAGTAGCTCTCTTTCAGCAGGCGTATTTTGAGGTCGAACGCCTTGTCTTTATAGCTCTGGTTGCCGCTGAAACTGTCAACGGCGCTATAGCGTCGCGTACGCACGTCGGTATAGCGCACGGTGGTTTCCAGCCAGGGAAGCAGCTGCATGGAGGCGGAGTAGTAGCGGTACTGATCGTTATCGCGGAAGTTAAGGCTGAATTCACCCTCACGCGCCATGCGTGCGGTCGGCACCTGCAACAGGCCAACGCCGCCAAAATCAGACTGCGATGGGCCCACCGGATCGGGAAAAGTTTCGGCCTGTGCCTGACACGCGGCGGCCACGGAAACAGCCAGCAGGCTGAAAAGAAGTTGTTTATTCATCACTCTGGTACCCGGTGAGTCAGTACGGAAATCATGCGCTGGTTCAGATCGTCCTGCCCGTCAGGCAGGCTCCAGGAGGAGAAACCCAGCCAGATAGTGCTGCCGGGCGCGACCTCGACGTGACGATGGTTCCAGTAGGCCACCGGTACGCGTTGCGTCTCGCCTGTGGGCGCGATGACCGTGATATAGCTGTTTTCCGCGCCGGAAAGCGGTTCATGACCCGCCAGATAGCCGCGCACCGTCTGCCCAGGCTGCCAGCTAACTTTGCCTGCACCGTGCAGCGCACCCATCAGCCAGACGTTATCGGACTGCGGCGGCAGCCAGAGGTCATAGCTGCCTTGCAGGCGGCGGTTGGCATCGGGATGCAGGCGGATCCAGTCGGGATCGAGCGAGACGAACTGGCGGCCTGTCACCTTGACGGCGCTGAGCTGGCGCAGCACTTCCGCCACGGCGGCGGCGCGATCGCCGCTGCTCTGTGACTGCCAGATGCGCAGGTCAGCCAGCGTTTTCTGCTGCTGCTGGGCAACCGCGCTGGCACCGCGTTCGGCGATAACTGCGCCGTGCCACCAGACCTTATCGATCAGAGCTGGCTGGGTAACCAGCTGCGCCAGATTCTGCACCTCGTCGAGCGTGGCGCTGCCCTGTGCGGCATGTACCGTGACCTGACCCGCCGCCCACGCGGCGCTGCTGCCAGCCAGCATCAATCCGGCCAGCAAAGAGAGAGTTGTTTTCATGATTTCGCCGGCTTCAGAAGGGTAATGGCAACAGGGAAGTCGTCCGCAGCCAGCATCTGGTGCGCCTGCACCACCTCACCGCTGCTGTTATCGATCCAGAAGGTGTTTTCCCACGCGCGGCCGGTGGCCTCAATGCGTGCCTGCTCGGTCCAGACGCGGCAGGCGACGCGGCGACCCGCCAGCGTCAGGAGTTCATCCGTGCCGCGAGCAAAGCGCGAGCTCACCGTGGCAGCGCGCGTTTCGCCGCGCTCGGTCCACTGCACGATGCGCGTCCAGCCTGCGCCGTCGCGCAGATGCAGCGCGTCCGCCAGCGGATCCTGCGACAGATTGCTAACCTGTTGCAGATTGTCAGGCAGGCCCAGGGTTTTCACCAGGCGGCCGTGCTGCGTTACCAGCATGGCGTTGTCCTGGGTGATCCACTTCTGCTGGCCATTCTCGTTATAGCCAAGCACCACAAAAATCTGTGGCCCGTTATTAATGCGGGCATAGAGACTGGCGTAGGGCAGATCGGCGATCTGCTGGCTGGTTTTTATAACGTCGTCGGGGCCGGAGACCGCCATCATCACGGTCTGTTCCAGCCCTTTTTGCGTCTGCGTGCAGGCCTGCAACAGCAGGCAAGCCAGCAAGAAAGAGAGTTGGCGCACTGTGTATCCCTGTAAAAAATGCCGAAGCAAAAAATAACCACACGGCTGTGTGGTTATGTTTAAAGGTGCTACATCAACGAGTGGTGCTCGTTGTGGTCGTGGTTGTTGTACCGGTATTTGCACCGTCACCACCGCCAGAGGCAGCGATGCCGACACCGACTAACGCGCCCAGCGCACCGATACCCACAGCGGTCGAGGTGCCGGCAGAGATTGCTCCCGCCTGCGCGCCCGCTGCAGCTCCGGCTTCTTCCGGGGCGGCAAACGCCACGGATTGTGCTGCGACGTATAGTACGGCTGCTCCGGCAACCAGGATTTTTTTCATACAGCGTGTCCTGCATTGAGTGAATGAAGGATGTACCCGTTTTGGGCGCGTTCATTATAGGGCAACAAATTACCAGAGTTCAGCGCGGGAAAAAGCGCCTAAAAATAGCAGGTGCGTTTGGCTGGAAAGAAGACTAAATAGCGTTAACCCCTTTTTAATGGGGCGGTTTTAGATAAGATCAGGAGATCTGTCTGGCTTAAAATTAAATGCAAAGCGCATTTATCTTTTTTAGTAATTTATGGTACGGAATGAGGATTATCAGATTTTCCCCACCGGGATAAAAATAAAATACGATTATAAATCAATAAAAAAGGCGGAAAGGCAGGGCGAATAAGATCCAGTTTTAGCCAGAGGCTAACGTAATTTTTAGCCTCAGCTTCAGAGCAATCTCACCTGTATTTAAGAATTATCCCGTCTGTGTTGCACATATTATCGGCGCAAAAGCGGTTATTTTGTTCGCTGCGGCAATAAAAAAGGCGACCAAAAGGCCGCCTTAGAGAAAGAGTGGTGAAATTAACGCCAGGATTTATAGCGGTTAATTAAGCCATTGGTGGAACTGTCGTGGCTGGTAATATCCGTGCTGTTTTCCAGCTCAGGCAGGATACGGTTAGCCAGCTGCTTACCTAACTCCACGCCCCACTGGTCGAAGGTGAAGATATTCAGGATAGCGCCCTGGGTGAAGATCTTGTGCTCGTAGAGCGCAATCAGCGCGCCGAGGCTGTACGGGGTGATTTCACGCAGCAGAATCGAGTTGGTCGGGCGGTTACCCTCAAACACTTTGAACGGCACGATATGCGCAACAGACTCAGCAGATTTACCAGCATCGGTAAACTCTTTCTCTACCACATCACGCGATTTGCCGAACGCCAGCGCTTCGGTCTGGGCAAAGAAGTTGGAGAGCAGCTTCTGGTGATGGTCTGCCAGTGCGTTATGGGTAATCGCGGGTGCGATAAAGTCGCACGGCACCAGCTTGGTGCCCTGGTGGATCAGCTGATAAAACGCGTGCTGACCGTTGGTGCCCGGCTCGCCCCAGATAATCGGGCCAGTCTGGTAATCCACCGGGTTGCCGTCGCGATCGACATATTTACCGTTAGACTCCATGTTGCCTTGCTGGAAGTAGGCCGCAAAGCGATGCATGTACTGGTCGTAAGGCAGAATTGCTTCGGTCTCAGCGCCAAAGAAGTTGTTGTACCAGATACCAATCAGCGCCAGCAGCACCGGCAGGTTCTGCTCGGCTGGCGTGGTGGAGAAGTGCTGGTCCATCGCGTGCGCGCCGCTCAGCAGCTGCTCAAAGTTGTCGAAACCGATAGAAAGGATAATCGACAGGCCGATCGCCGACCACAGCGAGTAGCGGCCACCAACCCAGTCCCAGAACTCGAACATATTGGCGGTATCAATACCAAATTCGCCCACCGCTTTCGCATTGGTTGAGAGCGCGGCGAAGTGTTTCGCCACGTGCTGCTGATCGCCTGCGGTTTTCAGGAACCAGTCGCGCGCGCTGTGGGCGTTGGTCATGGTTTCCTGCGTGGTGAAGGTTTTCGACGCCACCAGGAATAGCGTGGTTTCCGGGCTGAGGTCTTTCAGGGTTTCCGCAATATGCGTGCCGTCTACGTTAGAGACGAAATGCATATTCAGGTGGTTTTTATACGGGCGCAGCGCCTCTGTCACCATAAACGGACCAAGGTCTGAACCGCCAATGCCGATGTTCACTACGTCGGTGATGGTTTTACCGGTATAGCCTTTCCACTCACCGCCGATGATGCGCTCAGAGAAAAGCTTCATCTTCTCCAGCACCGCGTTCACTTCCGGCATCACATCTTTGCCATCAACCAGAATCGGCGTATTGCTGCGGTTGCGCAGCGCGACGTGCAGCACCGCGCGATCTTCGGTGCGGTTGATCTTCTCACCGGAGAACATCGACTTGATTGCGCCACTCAGATCGGTCTCTTTCGCCAGCGCCTGTAACTTGTCCAGCGTCTCCTGGGTGATGCGGTTTTTCGAGAAATCCACCAGCATCTGGTCATCAAAGGTGGCGGAGAATTTAGCAAAACGATCGGCATCCTGGGCGAACAGGTCGGCGATCTCTACCGATTTCATCTGTTCAAAATGCTGTTGCAGCGCTTTCCAGGCTGCGGTTTGTGTCGGATTGATATTTTTCATGGCAACACTCTTGTTGAATTAAAAACCGTCATTCCATCGTGGGCGAGCACACCCGTATAGCGTTTCAGTATGACAACTGTGTCCACTGAAAGGAAAAATTTTGTCGGCGTCGCTGTCGCGGTCAGGCGGTAACGCCGGAGAATTCGCGCGGTGACGCGCATTCACTGGCTGTAATTTTCAGATTAGGAGACAGCTATTTTGCCGCTAAGTCAGCCGGTGAACCTTGTGCCGCATCAGAATAAACCGGTGCGCACGCGGCCATTTAACGCTAAGGGCGCAGTTATTTGCTAACAGACAGACGTAGACAGCAACCTTATGACCCGGTATTTTTATGCGGCTACTTGCGCATCCGTGCGCAAGCCAGAAGAGGCGCGTCGCCCAGGCAGTGTGTTGGAGGAACCGTATCCGGGGATAACACATCAGGGGGAGCGACGCCGAGGTGGTCAACACGCGGCGTGTTGCCTGTCGGCTGCAGGGGCTGAATCCCCTGGGTTGTCACCAGAGGCGTCCACAGTCGGGCGCTTCGCAAGGTGAAGTGCTTCTGGGTGACTCGTCTCCTGAGCTTGTCTGCCCAATTCTGCTCTTCCCTTGTGCCAAGGCTGATACAATGTCTCCCGTCCCATACACGCGGGAGAAGATAACCTGACACGAGGTCGTACATGTCTCAAACTCTGATTGTGGCGAAATTTGGCGGTACCAGCGTTGCCGATTTCGATGCTATGAACCGCAGCGCCGATGTGGTGCTAACCAATGCCAACACGCGTCTGGTGGTGCTCTCCGCTTCGGCGGGCGTGACTAACCTGCTGGTTTCACTGGCTGAAGGGCAGGAGCAGACGCAGCGCGCTTACCTGCTGGACGAGATTCGCCGCATCCAGTATGCCATCGTCGAGCGGCTGCAAAATCCGGCCGTTATCCGCGACGAAATCGATCGCATGATCGAAAATATCACCATGCTTTCCGACGCTGCTTCGCTGGCGACCTCTAACGCCCTAACCGATGAACTGGTCAGCCACGGCGAGTTGATGTCGACGCTGCTGTTTGTCGAGATCCTGCGTGAGCGCCAGGTGAATGCGGAGTGGTTCGACGTGCGTAAAGTGATGCGCACCAACGACCGTTTTGGCCGTGCCGAGCCGGAAATTGCTACGCTGGCCGAGCAGGCTGCTGCGCTGTTGCAGCCGCGTCTCGCCCAGTCGCTGGTGATTACCCAGGGCTTCATCGGCAGCGAGCATAAGGGCCGTACCACTACGCTGGGCCGTGGCGGCAGCGACTATACCGCTGCGCTGCTGGGCGAAGCGCTGAAGGCGGCGCGCGTCGATATCTGGACCGACGTGGCGGGCATCTACACCACCGATCCGCGCGTGGTGCCGTCTGCTAAACGTATTGACGACATCACCTTTGAAGAAGCGACCGAGATGGCGATTTTCGGTGCCAAAGTGCTGCATCCGGCGACGTTACTGCCTGCGGTGCGCAGCGATATTCCGGTGTTCGTCGGCTCAAGCAAAGATCCGGCGGCGGGCGGCACGCGCGTACACCGCGAAACGGCTAACCCGCCGCTGTTCCGCGCGCTGGCGCTGCGTCGTCGCCAGACGCTGCTGACGCTGCACAGCCTGAATATGCTGCACTCGCGTGGCTTCCTTGTTGAGGTGTTCACTATCCTGGCGCGCCACAATATCTCCGTCGATCTGATTACCACCTCAGAGGTGAGCGTGGCGCTGACGCTCGACACCACCGGCTCGACCTCAACCGGCGATAGCCTGCTGACCCAGGCGCTGCTGACAGAGCTCTCTTCGCTGTGCCGCGTCGAGGTGGAAGAGAACCTCGCGCTGGTGGCGCTGATTGGCAACAACCTTTCCCGCGCGCGCGGCGTTGGCAAAGAAGTCTTCGGCACGCTTGAGCCTTTCAACCTGCGTCTGATCTGCTACGGGGCCAGCAGCTATAACCTCTGCTTCCTGGTACCGGGCGAAGATGCAGAAGGCGTGGTGCGCGCGCTGCATAAAAACCTGTTCGAGTAAGGATTTGCCCGGCCGGATCGGATCCGGCTGGTGCGATCGACCGCTTTTTAGCGTCTGAAGCAGCGAATTTCCAGCCTGTTCTGGCGGATCGGCAGCAGTCGATCCGCATTTTCCCCGCTGGCCTCACCTTGCGATAACGAAATGTTATGATCCCGCTCCGCTGGCGCACCCGTTCCTGCGTCGCGTTTCTCTGTGGCAAAACCGCGAAAAAACACAACATTCAAAGAAGGAAGTCTGGCTATGCTCGCCAAATTAACCCGGCTGTTCCCGCTGTGGGCCGTGCTGCTCTCTGTCGCCGCCTACTATTCTCCCGGCACTTTTCTCGGCATCGGCCCGTGGGTCACCTGGCTGCTGATGCTGATTATGTTTGGCATGGGCGTGACGCTAAATATTGACGATTTCAAACGCGTGCTGGTGCGTCCGGCACCGGTGATCGCCGGTACTTTTCTGCACTATCTGGTGATGCCGCTCGCCGCCTGGGCGCTGGCGAAGCTGTTCCATATGCCACCGGATCTCTCGGCGGGCATGATTCTGGTCGGCAGCGTCGCCAGCGGCACCGCTTCGAACGTGATGATCTATCTGGCAAAAGGTGATGTGGCGCTTTCGGTGACTATCTCCTCGGTCTCCGCGCTGGTGGGCGTTTTCGCCACGCCGCTGCTGACGCGCTTTTATGTCGACACGCACATTCAGGTCGACGTGGTAGGCATGCTGCTCAGCATTGTGAAGATCGTGGTGATCCCGATTAGCCTCGGACTGATCATCCACCACAGCCTCAATGGTCTGGTGCGCCGCGTGGAGCCGTACTTACCGGCGTTCTCCATGATCTGTATTCTGCTGATCATCAGCGCAGTGGTCGCAGGTAGTCAGGGCTTTATCGGCTCGGTAGGTCTGGTGGTGATTGCTGCCGTGGTGCTGCACAACGCCATTGGCCTGCTGGGCGGCTACTGGGGTGGCAAGCTGTTTGGATTTGACGAGTCAACCTGCCGCACGCTGGCGCTGGAAGTGGGTATGCAGAACTCCGGCCTGGCGGCGACGCTGGGTAAACTCTACTTCTCGCCGCTGGCCGCGCTGCCGGGCGCGCTCTTTTCGGTCTGGCACAACCTTTCAGGTTCGCTGCTGGCGGGATACTGGTCTGGCAAACCAATCAAGAAGAAGTAATCACTCAGGGGCTACGGCCCCTGTTTCACTCATAATCCCGCTCATCGTCCGGCTGCTCCAGCACCGTATAGGCCACGCTGCACAGCAGCGAATTAAGACGCTTCATATCGCCCAGCAGTCCCAGATGCAGCGAGCTGGTCTCGATGCTCTGCACGTTCTGCTGATGCAGGCGATCGACATGCGCATGCGAAAAGCGGCGGATCAGGATGCGGAAACGATGCTTGGCGCGGCGCAGCCGTTTAGCGCTGGTGATGTCGCGCGACAGGAAAACTGACAGGCTCAGGCGTAAGTTTGCCAGCAGCTGTTCATGCAGCGTCTCCAGCTCTTTCAATCCTTCCGGAGAGAAGGCGCGGCGCGGCGTTAACGATTTATCCGCCACGTCACCGCTCATGCGCTCAATAATATCGCCAGCCTGCTCCAGGTTTAGCGACATCTCAATAATCTCGCCCCAGCGGCGCGAGTCTTCCTCCGACAAATCCTCTTTGGGCATACGCGCCAGGTAGAGCTTAATGGCGGTGTAGAGCACGTCCACATCATCATCCAGCCGTCGCACCGTGCGCTCTTCGCGCACCTCGCCATGCACTACTTTACTGAACGCCTCCAGCATCAGCTCCAGCACGTCGCCAATGCGCAGCGCCTCGCGCGCGGCGTTAACCAGCGCCAGCGCGGGCGTATCCAGCGCGCTGCGATCCAGGTGGCGAGGTTTTAACGTCATATCCGCTTCGGCATCATTACGGATCAGGCGGGTACAGAGCCGCGCCATGGGATCGGCGAAGGGCACCATAATCAAACAGCGGATCAGGTTGTAGAAGACGTGAAAAAAGATCACCAGTTCTTCATCGTTGACCGGCAGCCTGTCGAGCCAGGGAGCCAGCAGGTTGATAAAGGGCAGGACCGCCAGCGATCCCAGCAGCTTAAACAGCAGGCTGCCGAGCGCGACCCGCTTGCCTGCGGCGTTGGAACCGCTGGCGTTCAGCATTGCCAGCAGGCCGCTACCCAGATTCGCGCCAATCACCAGACAGAGTGCCACTTTAAAGGAGATCACGCCTGCGGCGGTCAGCGTGGCGGTGATCAGCACGGCCGCCAGGCTGGAGTAGCTGATAATGGCGAACACCGCGCCGATTAACGCATCCAGCAGAATATCGCCGGTCAGGCTGGAAAAGAGCACCTGCACGCCAGAGGCCTGGGTAATCGGCCGGGCGGCGCTGACGATCAGCTGCAGCGCCAGCAGTATCAGGCCAAGCCCGATACTGGCGCGGCCCATCTGGCCGATACGCGTCTGCTTGCGCGACAGAAAAAACACCACGCCGAAGAAAATAAACAGCGGCGACAGCCAGGAGAGGTCAAAGGTCAGGATGCGCGCCATGATGGCGGTACCGACATCGGCACCCAGCACCACTACCAGCGCGGGCGTCAGCCCCATCAGATTCTGCGCCACAAAGGACGTTGCTAACAGCGTGGTGGCATTACTGCTCTGGACCAGCGTCGTGACGCCGATGCCTGCCAAAAACGCCATCGGTTTCCTTTCAATGCTGCGGCTGAGGACGCGGCGCAGATCGGCACCGAAAACGCGCATAATGCCAGAGCGCACGATATGGGTACCCCATACCAGCAGCGCAACGGCGGAGAGAAGATTAAGCAGGGTTAACACGTCATGCAGCTCCACAACCGCCAGGCTAAAAAGCAGCAGAGTGCCAGCCTGACGGAGAGAGCAGTCTGCAAAGAGAGCGTTCGGGCAGGGCGCAATTTTTCCTGAATTTTAAGCGACATGGCGCACTGCCGACCTGTTAACTGTAGTTCACTCCACCAACGGCGGCAGAAATAAAACGCGCTTTCTTTGTGCTTTGTGCGGGCTGTCCCGCCGCGCGCGGGTGAAGCCATATTGTGATTTGCATCACATTAAAGCATGATGCAGATTATTTTCTGTAAGTGACTACAAGGCTAAGCATGAACGTAAAACCCACCGGCGGTCAGTACATTGCAGTGGTACTACAATGGGTGCTCAATCTGGGGCTGCTGGCACTGGCGGTGATCCTGGCGGTGTTTCTCGGCAAGGAGACTCTGCATCTTGCCAATGTGCTGTTAAATGTTGGCGAGCAGGCGTCGTCTTATCTGCTGATAGAGGGAATTGTTGTCTATTTCCTCTATTTCGAGTTTATTGCGCTGATCGTTAAATATTTTCAGGCGGGCTATCACTTTCCGCTGCGTTATTTTGTCTATATCGGTATTACGGCGATTATCCGGCTGATTATCGTCGACCATAAAAATCCTTTCGATACGCTCTGCTACTCGGGTGCCATCCTGATTCTGGTCGTGACGCTGTGGCTGGCGAACAGTAACCGCCTGAAACGCGAATAAGCCGCCAGGTGTGCCAGCCGCGCCTCTGCGCTACACTGTTGCCCTCAAAATTGACGGGAGTGGTGATATGTCGCAAGAGGCGCTCAGCTTATTACGCGCGCTCAACTGGCTGCCATCTACGCATCCGACGCTGACCGCGCCGCTGCTGGACTGGCTGATAGAGGAAGACTCCATGACGCGCCGTTTCGAGCAGCACTGTCGGCAGGTGACGGTGCGGCCGATGCGCGAAGGCTTTATCAACGCCGATGAACTCACCGATGAAAGGGCGCTTCTGCCGGATGATGCGCGCTTCTGGCTGCGCGAGATCGTGCTGTGCGGCGATGACGAACCCTGGCTTATCGGCCGCACGCTGGTGCCGGAAAGCACGCTCAACGGCCCGGAACAGATGCTGCAACAGCTAGGGACGCGCCCGCTTGGCCGCTATCTTTTCTCCTCTTCGACCTTAAGCCGCGACTTTATCGAACCGGGCAGCGTCGGCGCGCTCTGGGGACGCCGCTCGCGCCTGCGGCTGTCGGGCAAGCCGCTGCTGCTGACCGAACTGTTTTTACCCGCCTCGCCGCTCTATCGCGACCTGGCCTGAGGACGATTAAACGTGGAAAAAAGCGTACAGATGAGTAAGTTTCAGGCCTATAGCCGCCTGATGCGTATTGATAAACCGATCGGCACGCTACTGCTGCTGTGGCCGACGCTGTGGGCGCTCTGGCTGTCGGATATGGGCGTGCCGCCGCTGTCGGTGCTGGTGGTGTTTGTGCTCGGCGTGTTTGTGATGCGCGCGGCGGGCTGCGTGATTAACGATTTCGCCGACCGCAAGGTCGACGGCTTCGTGAAGCGTACCGCCGGCCGTCCGCTGCCCAGCGGCGCGGTCAGCGAGAAAGAGGCGAAAATCCTGTTTGTGCTGCTGGGCTTGCTGGCGTTCGCGCTGGTGCTCACCATGAACCTGATGACGATTCTGCTTTCGCTCGGCGGGCTGGCGCTGGCCTGGTGCTATCCCTTTATGAAGCGCTATACCCATCTGCCACAGGTGGTGTTAGGCGCGGCGTTCGGCTGGGCTATTCCCATGGCCTGGGCTGCGGTTGGTGAGTCCTTACCATTAGAATGCTGGCTGGTGTTCCTGGCAAACATCTGCTGGACCGTCGCCTATGATACGCAGTACGCCATGGTGGATCGCGATGACGATATCAAGATCGGCGTCAAATCGACGGCGATTTTGTTTGGTCGCTACGACAAGCTGATTATCGGCCTGCTGCAGCTCGCAACGCTGGGTCTGTTGGCGCTGGTGGGACTGCTGATGCAGCTTAACGCTTTCTTTTACTGGTCGCTGCTCGGCGCCGCCGCGCTGTTTCTCTACCAGCAAAAGCTGATCGTTCGCCGCGAGCGCGACGCCTGCTTCCAGGGGTTTCTTAATAACAACTATGTCGGCCTGGTGGTGTTTATTGGCGTAGTGCTGAATACGCCGCCGTTTAGCCAGCTTTTTTAACAGCAAAAAGGCGACAAATTTGTCGCCTTTTGCGTCTGCTGGCAAGGTGCCAGCGCGGGAGAGAGGGCCCGATCGCAAAGACGCAAAAAGCGGCATCCCTGCCGGCTCGGCCCGCGCGTATATGCCCCTCATCCCTGAGGGGCACCCGTAAACGGGCCAACGCGTTGCGTTGTTCAAAAACGTTCCCGACGTTTTTGTCCTTGTCGCGGGACGCTTTGCTCTTCGGTCCCTCTCTCCCGCTTATCAACCCGTGGAGCTGCCTGAAAAAAAGGGCGACATCTCTGTCGCCCCTGGTTTTTGCTGCCCGCGGCGGGCTACTCGTGCGCCACCGCGCTTTCGATGGTCAGCCGCACATCGCTGGTCACCAGATCGGCCAGAATATGCCAGATCGCCTGCGTGCGCTCGACATCGGCGTCGCCGGTGTCGCTGATATAACCCTCATCGCGCAGCGTCAGCACCAGCGTGGTAAACACCGCCTTATCGAAAAACTCCGGCGCATTAATGCCGTGCAGCACTGAAAGACGCTGCGCCAGCATGCGGCTCTCTTTCTCCAGCGTGCCGCGGTTGATGGTCGGCTTCGCGCTAAGGATCGAGAAGGTGATGGCGAAACGCTGCAGCGTCTCGCGGATGCCGGCGGCCAGCAGCTGCAGCGTACGATAACGCGCGGCGGTGTGGCGCAGCTGCCCATCCTGCAGAGTAATCAGTCCCTGACGCGCCAGCTCCTGACAGAGGGCGCTCAGCAGCGCCGGCAGCGCGTCGATTTCCCAGCGCAGGAATAGCTCGCTTTTCAGCATCGGGTAAATCAGACGCACCTGGCGCAGCAGCTCGGCTTCGCTCAGGTTCGGATGCTGCTGAATAATGGCGGCGATCAGCGACGGCATCACCAGCATATGGTGAATATTATTGCGGTAATAGGTCATCAGCACCGCCTGCTCGCGCGGCAGAATGATGATGTCGCCGATATTATCCTGCTCGGTTTCAAACTTATTCATGCTCATGGCATGGTTTAGCAGCGCTTCCGCTGAAAGCGGCGGCACGGTCGATTCCGGCGAATAGGGCACATTGCGCAGCAGCTCGGTATAACACTCAAGCTGTTCGATCAGCTGCTCGCGGGTTAGCGAGCGCTGACGTGAGGCGAGCAGCGCGGTCACGCACAGGTTCATGGCGTTGGCGGCGCCCGCTTCGTTGATGCGCACCATCAGACGCGCTGCGATATCGTTCACCGTTGGCGTCAGCCAGCTGGGACGCTGCGGTTCAATCGGATCGATGGCGTCGCGCCACTCCGGCACCTGCTTGTTAAGGTAGTTCACCAGCGGCAGCGGTTCGCCGAAGTTAACGTAGCCCTGGCCCAGGTTGCGCAGCTTACGCAGGCCGCGCACCATCTGCATAAAGCCTTCTTTCTCTTTCGCCGCGCCGCGCAGCTCTTTGGCGTAAGTGCCCACTTCCATCACGTGCTCATAGCCGATATAGATCGGTACCAGCGTAATCGGTCGCTTGCCGCCGCGCAGCATCGCCTGCAGCGTCATCGCCAGCGTGCCGGTTTTCGGATCGAGCAAACGGCCGGTACGTGAGCGCCCACCTTCAACGAAATACTCGACCGAGTAGCCGCGGCTGAACAGCTCGCCGAGATATTCGCGGAACACGGTGGCGTAGAGTTTGTTGCCTTTGAAGGTGCGGCGAATAAAGAACGCGCCCAGGCGGCGGAAGATCGGCCCGGCTGGCCAGAAGTTCAGGTTAATGCCTGCGGCGATATGCGGCGGCACCAGACCCTGGTGATACAGCACGTAGGAGAGCAGCAGGTAATCCATATGGCTGCGGTGGCACGGCACGTAGACGATCTCATGGCCATCTTCCGCCAGCTGGCGCACGCGTTCGCCGCCGTTGACGTTGATGCCCTGATAGAGACGGCTCCACAGCCAGCCCATCACGCGATCGGTGACGCGGATCGCCTCATAGGAGAAATCGGCAGCAATCTCCTCCATCATCTCGACGGCGTTCTGCTGCGCCTTCTCATGGGACAACTTTTTACTGCGCGCCTCTTCTTCCACCGCTTTTTCAATCGCCTTGGACTGCAGCAGCTTGTTGAAGAGATCCTGACGCGCCGGCAGACGCGGGCCGACCGCGGCTAAACGCTGGCGCGCGAAGTGAATGCGCGCCACGCGCGCCAGTTTCTGCGCGATCGATTTATCGGTGCCGTGCTGCGTCGCCATCCAGCGCAGCGAAACCGTCGGGGAAAAGCGCACAAAGCTGTCGCGGCCGTGCCAGATGATGGCGAAGAACTTCTCAACCCCGTTAAGCTCGCGCAGATGCGGCGTATCGTCGCCCTGAACCTCGCGGCCAGGCGCGCGCCCGAACATCACCGATACCGGCAGCATCTGGATATCGAGCTGAGGATTGTTGCGGTGCAGATCGAGGTACTCGTGGAAAATTTTCACCGATTCCGTATTCGGCCCGAAATGGGGGAATACGCGCGGGCCGTCGTGGATAAACACGTGGCGCGGCAGCAGCGCGCCGTCGATTTCCAGCGGCGACAGCGGATCGGGCAAATTATGCTTCAGACACTGCTGGCGCAGCGTCAGCAAATCCGCCTTGGAATCGTATGGCAGCACGTACATAATCGGCCGCGTCGGATCGAGTCCATGTTCGGAAACGGGATCGCCCGGAATAGCCTTCGTTTTTACCAGAATAGAAAGTGGTAAATTCAACAATTTATAATAAAGTTTACGCCAACCTGACATAGACAACATGAAGCCTCTTGTTAGCAAAGCGCCGCAAGCATATCAGAAAGTGCTGCGAAGATCTGTGGTGGTGCCAAACGCACCTGGCCCAGACATTGACGTCAAACAACTAAAAGGGTTCCCTCGCAATGGCAAGTAATACCACCGGTTTACTCAGGATTGTAAAAGCGGCAGGCTACTCGTGGCAGGGGCTGCGCGCCGCCTGGCAGCATGAGGCCGCGTTTCGTCAGGAAGCCACGGCCGCCATCGTCGCCATCGTCATCGCCTGCTGGCTGGATGTCGATACCGTCGCACGCATCCTGATGATCGGATCGGTGGTGCTGGTGATCATCGTTGAGATCCTTAACAGCGCGATTGAAGCGGTCGTCGACCGCATCGGCCAGGAGCGTCATCCGCTGGCGGGGCGGGCGAAAGATATGGGCTCTGCCGCCGTCTTGCTCGCTATTATACTGGCGCTGTTTGTCTGGATCGCGCTGCTCTGGACCCATTTGCGGTAGCCTTTCCAGAATTGCCCAAACGGCTGTTATTTCCCTGGGTTTTGGTTTTCATTTCACCAATACCTGTATATACTCACAGCGACTGTATAAACAACCAGGGGGCGGGATGAAAGCATTAACCACCAGGCAGCAACAGGTTTATGACCTGATTCGCGACCATATCAACCAGACGGGCATGCCGCCAACGCGTGCGGAAATCGCCTCGCAGCTGGGGTTCCGTTCCCCGAATGCCGCCGAAGAGCATTTGAAAGCGCTGGCGCGCAAAGGCGTGATTGAAATCGTCTCTGGCGCATCGCGCGGTATCCGCCTGCTGATGGAAGAAGAAGAGTCGAACGGCCTGCCGCTCATTGGCCGTGTCGCCGCGGGTGAGCCGCTGCTGGCGCAGGAACATATCGAAACCCACTATAAAGTCGACCCTGACTTGTTTAAGCCTTCTGCTGATTTTTTGCTGCGTGTTGCTGGTATGTCGATGAAAGATATCGGCATTATGGATGGCGACCTGCTGGCAGTGCATAAAACGCAGGATGTACGCAACGGCCAGGTCGTGGTGGCGCGTATTGATGATGAAGTCACTGTGAAACGCTGGAAAAAGCAGGGTACCGTGGTTCATCTGCTGCCAGAAAATAACGATTTCGAGCCTATTGTTGTCGATACCCGCACGCAGTCGCTGACCGTTGAAGGTCTGGCGGTAGGTGTGGTTCGCAACGGCGAATGGCTCTGACCGGTTGCCTTCAGACGCCTGCTCCTTTTTTTCGTCGGGCGTCTGAGCACTAACTTTTACTAATGTGGTCTGGGCTGCTAATCGTGCCCTTATGACCCGCTCTCCTTTCTTACGTTTTCAGGCATGGACCGGCTGATGCGTCTCTTCGCTGCAAACGATCGACACCTCTGGCGGCTGGCGCTGCCGATGATCCTCTCTAATATCACTGTGCCGCTGCTCGGCCTGGTGGACACGGCCGTTATCGGCCATCTCGACAGCCCGGTTTATCTCGGCGGCGTGGCGATTGGTGCCACGACAACCAGCTTCGTCTTTATGCTGCTGCTTTTCCTGCGTATGAGTACCACGGGATTCACCGCCCAGGCCTTTGGCGCACGCGATCCACAGGCGCTGGCGCGCGCCCTGACGCAGCCGCTGATCATGGCACTGCTTGCCGGCGTGCTGTTTATCCTGCTGCGCGATCCACTTAGTGCCCTGGCGGGACGGCTGGCGGGCGGCAATCCGCAGGTGCTGGAGCAGGCCGCGCTTTTTATTCATATCCGCTGGCTCAGCGCACCGGCGACGCTGGCCAATATGGTGATTCTCGGCTGGCTGCTGGGCGTGCAGTATGCTCGCGCGCCGGTCGTTCTGCTGGTGGTAGGCAACAGCGTTAATATTCTGCTCGATCTCTGGCTGGTGCTCGGCCTGAAGTGGGGCGTGGCGGGTGCGGCAACGGCTACCGCGCTGGCAGAATATGTCACCCTGGCTGTCGGGCTGGCGATGGTATGGCGGGTGCTGAAAATCCGCGCTATTACCATGGCAATGCTGAAACAGAGCTGGCACGGCAATATTAGCCGCCTGCTGCGCCTGAACCGCGACATCATGCTGCGTTCGCTGCTGTTACAGCTCTGCTTCGCCTCGCTGACGCTAACTGGCGCACGTCTGGGCCCAGATATCGTTGCGGCTAATGCCGTGCTGCTGATGTTTATCACGTTTACCGCCTATGCGCTGGACGGTTTTGCCTACGCGGTTGAAGCTATATCCGGCGAGGCATATGGTGCCCGCGATAGTGAAAAGCTGCAGGCCGTGTGGCATGCGGCCTGCCGTCAGGCGGGGCTGGTGGCGCTGATGTTTGCACTGATTTATGCGGCGAGCGGTGAATCTATTGTAGCGATGCTTACCTCGCTTGAGTCGCTGCGACAGCAGGTTGATCGCTATCTTATCTGGCAAATTATCCTGCCATTAGCAGGCGTATGGTGCTATTTGCTGGATGGTCTGTTTATCGGTGCTACGCGCGGGCGGGAAATGCGTAACAGTATGGCGGTCGCTGCGCTTGGCTACTTCCTGACGCTACTGACCTTACCCTGGCTGGGTAACCACGGTTTATGGCTGGCGATAACCGTTTTCCTTGTGCTGCGCGGTATTTCTCTCTGGTTTATCTGGCGGCGGGAGTGGCGCTTAAACCGCTGGTTTAACAGATAATTAGCCAAACGGCAGCGTCTGGAATCTCTGATTTTAAACAGATTATTCTGTATTTATCCGGCAGTTGCCGATTCGTCTACTATAATTACCTTACAACAGCGCGACACAGCAGCGCTTTGTATTGTCGTATTGCCGTTATACGGTGGTATGTAAAACTAAGGATGACGTGGAGGTCTAAAATGAATAAAGACGAAGCGAGCGGTAACTGGAAGCAGTTCAAAGGTAAATTTAAAGAAAAATGGGGCAAGCTGACCGACGACGATATGCAGGTTATCGAAGGTAAACGCGACCAGCTTGTCGGCAAAATTCAGGAACGCTACGGTTATGCTAAGGACGAGGCTGAGAAAGAAGTCTCCGACTGGGAAACCCAGAACAAAGATTACCGCTGGTAATCTCCTCGCTCAGGACTAGCCTGAACGACCAGCACAAGGACGTGCTGTTCAGCCTCTTTTTCCGCGCTTTTTCCCGTCCGTTTCATGGTCATGATCGCAGCTGTCATGATGCACGCAGGCTTCAACTTCAGCACAGTCCATACAAAGCCCATGTGCTTCAATCACGCTATGCCGCAGCGCAAAACGTGCCTCATCCGCCAGATCGCTAATGATTTTCTCTACGCCCTGTGCCTGTTTCTCCGTTACTGCCGCGCAACGGTCACATACCAGCATCACTGAGGTATGGGCAGGTGCTTCAAAGTGATGGCAAACCACATAGCTGTTATTCGATTCCACCCGATGGATAAAACCCTGTTCCAGCAGGAAATCCAGCGCACGATAGACCGTCGGCGGCTTCGCTTGCGGCTCCGTAGCGCGTAGCCGATCCAGCAGGTCATAAGCGCTAATCGATCCATGTTGTGCAGCCATCAGACGTAATACTTCTGCACGCTGCGTTGTCAGGCGCACGCCGCGTTGCAGGCACAGTTTCTCCGCCTGGGTCATGATTTGCTCTGGCGTCATTGTCGACATGGTGATTCTCCGCTGGAAACGAGATGTTATTTTATCACACTAAACGCTCTTACGCTGGGGTTGCAGTGGCTGGGCAGCATTCCCTTTACTTGTCATAAATATCAAAAGATTACATTGAGATTATGCACAGGGTACCCGGGCGCAGATATTTAACAGTACCAACATTATAAAGACATAAAGCAACAAAAATGCTGATTTGCTTTACAACTCACCGGGTTAAGCACTAATGTTCATGAGGCCTTAAGAAAGCACTGGCCTTAATTTCCTTTTTTGACTACCTCGCTAAACAATAAAAGCGCCGATTTGTAGCAAAACCATCCAATCCGGCGAATAACAGTGCTGTTTCGACTGAATTCACAGCAATGAACCGTTAGCTGCCATTCACAATAGCGCTAACGACAAATTCCGATGATGAATGTTTTCCTGATCAAGGTGATAGCAGACAAATGGCGAACAAAACCACTCTGCGCTTTGCGCTTTCATATCCTGCTGTTTTAAGTGCGCTTTTCCTTTCTTCTTCCGCAATGGCTGCGGGTACCTGGTATGACGCGCGTAATGACGCGATGGGCGGCACGGGCGTTGCCTCTTCGACCTGGAGCTCAGCGGTGCTGGCGAACCCGGCGCTGATGACCCGCGCTCAGCCGGACGATAACGTTGGCATCATTTTCCCTTCAGCCGGTTTGCAAGTTACTGATAAAGACAAAATGGTCGATAAGGTCGATGACATCAGTGATACCGTTGACCGCTATCGTAACGTTATTAACAATCTGACCTTCCGCGACCTGCTGAACGGCTACCCGCAGCTAAAAGCGGCGTCGGGCGACGTGGCGAACCAGCTGCGCGATCTGCGCGGCAACAAGGCCAACGGCACGGCAGGCGTCGCGCTGGCGGTGACGGTCCCGAATGAAACTCTGCCGTTCGCCTTTATCACTAAGGCATACGGTACGGTGCACCTGCGCGCTAACGTCGCGCAGAGCGACATTGACTATCTCGACGGCGTGGCGAATGGCACTATTTTTCCAGTGCCGGGCGATCAGAATAACCTGCGCTCCAGCGCAAACGGACTGGCGGCGCTGGTCACCGACTATGGTATCGCCGTAGCGCACGAGTTTAGCGTGGCGGGGCATCCGGTATCGCTGGGCGTCACGCCGAAAATCCAGAAAACCTGGCTCTATAACTATTCCGCCAGCATCTACAACTACGACAAAAATGACCTGAACGGCAGCCGCTACCGCAACGATAATACCGGCTTCAACATTGACGCCGGTTTAGCGACGCCGCTGGGTGAAAACTGGACGCTGGGCGTGACCGGGCAGAACCTGGTATCACGCGATTTGCAGACCAAAGAGACTAACGGCTATCGCGATACTTATCAGATCCGTCCGCTGGTCACCTCTGGCCTGGCATGGAAAGGGGGGCCTTTCACCGCCGCGCTGGATGTGGATCTGACCGAAACTAAGCGTTTCAAATCTCAGGAAAGCAGCCAGTACGCTGGCGTCGGCGGCGAATACCGCGTGCTGGACTGGCTGGCGCTGCGCGCCGGTTATCGTGCAGACATGAAATCTAACGATGAAAATGTCTTTACCGCTGGTTTTGGCGTGGCGCCGTTTAACAATGCGGTACATCTGGATCTGGCTGGCTCGGTGGGCGACAACAATACCTGGGGCGCGATGATGCAGCTCGGGTTTAATTTCTGACAGCCTGTCGTCACGCATAAACCGGGCGACGCATAGTCGCCCGGCACAGGGTTAATGTGCTATCCTTGCGCAGATTATCATCACCCTTAACGGATTTTCTGCGCTTCATGAGCAATTCTTTCTCCTCGCAACGTTTTTCCATCGCGCCGATGCTCGACTGGACCGACCGCCACTGCCGCTATTTCCACCGCCAGCTGACTGGCGATACTTTGCTGTACACCGAAATGGTGACGACTGGCGCAATCATTCACGGGAAAGGCGACTATCTGGCCTACAGCGAGGCTGAGCATCCAGTGGCGTTGCAGCTGGGCGGCAGCGATCCGGCTGCGCTGGCGCAGTGCGCGAAGCTGGTGGAAGAGCGCGGCTACGACGAGGTTAACCTTAACGTCGGCTGCCCATCCGATCGCGTACAGAACGGCCGCTTCGGTGCCTGTCTGATGGCGGAAGCGTCGCTGGTCGCCGAGTGTATTGACGCCATGCGCCAGGTTGTCTCTATCCCGGTCACGGTGAAAACCCGTATCGGCATTGACGAGCTGGACAGCTATGAATTTCTCACCGATTTTGTCGGCACTGTGGCACAGCGTGGCGGCTGCGATACCTTTATTATCCACGCGCGCAAAGCCTGGCTTTCTGGCCTGAGCCCGAAAGAGAACCGCGAGATCCCACCGCTCGATTATCCGCGGGTTTACCAACTGAAGCGTGATTTTCCGCACCTGACGATGGCGATTAACGGCGGCGTAAAAACGCTGGAAGAGGCCAAAACGCATCTGCAACATCTGGATGGCGTGATGATGGGGCGTGAAGCCTACCAGAACCCTGGGCTGCTGGCGCAGGTTGACCGCGAGCTGTTCGGCCGCGATGCACCGGTTGCCGATCCGGTAGCGATTGTGCGCAGCATGTATCCCTATATCGAAGCGGAGCTGGCGAAGGGAACTTATCTCGGCCATATCACGCGTCATATGCTGGGCCTTTTCCAGGGTATCCCTGGCGCACGCCAGTGGCGTCGTCACCTGAGCGAGAACGCGCACAAGCCGGGTGCGGACGTGCGCGTCGTGGAAGCTGCGCTGGCATTAGTGGCGGATAAGATCCCGCAGGAAGCCTGACCGTTGGTTTCTGCGTAAAAGACCAGCCTGATGGCTGGTTTTTTTTACGCCAGAAAACAGTGATTTTCACTATGTCATTGAGAGGGGCCTGTGCACTTTTACATACATATCAACCACTTAAATTCTGGCACGCTTCTTGTAATAAACCTGGAGAAATAACAAGAGGAGTAACAGAGTGGAAATTTTATTTGTGCTGGGCTTTTTTCTGATGCTGCTGGTGACCGGCGTCTCACTGCTGGGCGTGCTGGCAGCGCTAGTGGTAGCGACCGTCGTGATGTTCGTTGGCGGGCTGTTTGCACTTGTAATTAAATTGTTGCCATGGCTGGTGCTGGCGCTGGTTGCTGCCTGGGTCTATCGTGCTTTTTGTGGCGACAGCCGTGAGCGTGCACGACGTAAGCTGCGTCGAAAAATCAGCAGGTTAGAAAGACGCCGCGGCTATTAATTGCGGGTGCGATCACAGAGTCACGGATTGCTTATGCCTGTTTTGCAATTAAACATATTTTTTACTTATGTTTTCTGCCAGGATGATCGCCGTTGAGTCGACAAGTATTCATCGCCGCTGTCCCTACACCAGCGCGAATGATAAAAAAGCAAAGGGGCTTCCTTCGGGAAGCCCCATTTGCATTCAGGGATCAGGGAATGAGCAGGCTTGAGCCTTGCGTACTGCGGCTTTCCAGCGTCTGATGCGCGCGCGCCGCCTCTTTCAGCGGGAATTTTTGCTGTTCCGGCACCTCGACCTTAATCGCGCCGCTGGCCAGCAGTGAAAAAAGATCGTTACTGGCGTGCTCCAGCTCCTGACGGTTGGTGATATAGCCGTAGAGCGATGGGCGGGTCACGAACAGCGAACCTTTCTGGTTGAGCACGCTGAGATCGATGCCAGTCACCGGTCCGGAAGCATTACCAAAACTCACCATAAGGCCCTGACGACGCAGCGAGTCCAGCGACGCTTCCCAGGTATCTTTGCCCACCGAATCGTAAACCACCGCCACTTTTTTGCCGTTGGTTAACTCGCTAACGCGCTCGGCAATATTCTCTTCCCGGTAATTAATCGTGGCCCAGGCGCCTGCAGATTTTGCCAGCGTAGCTTTTTCCGCTGAACCTACCGTGCCGATCAGGTGCGCGCCAAGCGCTTTCGCCCACTGGCAGGCGATCAGGCCGACGCCGCCCGCTGCCGCGTGGAACAGGAAGACTTCATCCGGCTTCACCTGGTAGGTCTGGCGCAGCAGATAGTGCACGGTCAGCCCTTTCAGGAAGCTGGCCGCGGCCTGCTCGAAGCTAATCGCGTCCGGTAGCAGCATCAGACGATCTTCCGCCACGTTGTGCAGCTCACTGTAAGCGCCCAGCGCAGCCTGACAGTAGACCACGCGGTCGCCCGGCTTGAAGCGCGTCACGCCGCTGCCGACGCGTTTTACCACGCCTGCGGCTTCGGTGCCCAGCCCGGAAGGGAAGCTGGCGACCGGATAGAGCCCGCTGCGCACGTAGGTATCGATGTAGTTAATGCCAATAGCCCGGTTCTCTACCTGCACTTCGCGTTCAGCAGGATCGGCAGGATCGACGTCTACCCATTGCAATACCTCAGGTCCGCCCTGCGCGGTGAACTGAATACGCTTTGCCATTTTTACTCCTGTGATTGTTCAATATGAGGCGTGAGAGGTGCGCCGCCATAAGGTATACTGGCGCGTCCCCTCAGAAGATCGGTATTGCATTCACTATGGCAGGAAATAAACCCACCAACAAATCGAACGACACGCCCGACCGGCAGCTGGATGGTATCAAAATGCCGCCGCATTCGATTGAAGCGGAGCAGTCGGTGCTGGGTGGGTTGATGCTCGACAACGAGCGCTGGGACAACGTCTCTGAGCGCGTTGTGGCAGAAGATTTCTTCAACCGTTCGCATCGACTGATTTTTTCAGAAATGCAGCGTTTGCTGGAAATGGGGCAGCCCATTGACCTGATTACGCTGTCGGAGTCGCTGGAGACGCGCGGCGAGCTGGAAATGGCGGGCGGTTTCGCCTACCTGGCCGAGCTGGCGAAAAACACCCCCAGCGCGGCAAACATCGGCGCTTATGCGGACATCGTGCGTGAACGTGCGGTCGTGCGTGAGATGATCTCTGTTGCAAACCAGATCGCCGACGCCGGTTACGATCCGCAGGGCCGCAACAGCGATGAGCTGCTCGACTTTGCTGAGTCCAACGTCTTTAAAATCGCTGAAACGCGCGCCAATAAAGATGAAGGGCCGAAGAATATTCAGGAAGTGCTGGAAGCCACGGTTTCGCGCATCGAATCACTGGTTTCTACACCGCACGACGGCGTCACCGGCGTGGATACCGGCTATCAGGATCTGAATAAAAAGACCGCGGGTCTGCAGCCGTCAGATCTCATTATCGTCGCAGCGCGTCCGTCGATGGGTAAAACCACCTTCGCCATGAATCTGTGCGAAAACGCCGCCATGCTGAACGATAAGCCCGTGCTGATCTTCAGCCTGGAGATGCCCAGCGAGCAGCTGATGATGCGTATGCTGGCGTCACTGTCGCGCGTCGATCAGACGCGTATCCGTACCGGCCAGCTGGATGATGAGGACTGGGCGCGTATCTCTGGCACCATGGGTATCCTGCTGGAGAAGAAGAATATGTACATCGATGATTCTTCTGGCCTGACGCCGACCGAAGTGCGCTCGCGCGCGCGCCGCGTATTCCGCGAGAACGGCGGGCTCAGCATGATTATGATCGACTACCTCCAGCTGATGCGCGTTCCGGCGCTGTCCGACAACCGTACGCTGGAGATTGCCGAAATTTCCCGCTCGCTCAAGGCGCTGGCGAAAGAGCTTAACGTGCCGGTCGTGGCGCTCTCGCAGCTCAACCGCTCGCTGGAGCAGCGTGCCGATAAACGCCCGGTTAACTCCGATCTGCGTGAATCGGGCTCAATCGAGCAGGATGCCGACCTGATCATGTTCATCTACCGTGACGAGGTTTACCACGAGAACAGCGATCTGAAAGGGATTGCCGAGATTATCCTGGGTAAACAGCGCAACGGCCCTATCGGGACGGTGCGCCTGACCTTTAACGGCCAGTGGTCACGCTTTGACAACTATGCCGGCCCGGCGTACGACGACGAATAACCTTTCTCTTCGGCATGCACGATCCGTGCATGCCGCCTCGCATCATCAGAAAATAGTGTTGGACAACCTCGCCGTTAATCAGGTTATCTGTACCACAGCGCACGTTTAAGCTCTGGAAGCAGCATGACTCACGTAGATGATTACGACCTGAAAATACTGACGTTATTACAATCGAACGGCCGTTTAACCAATCAGGAACTGAGCGATTTGGTTGGCCTCTCGGCGTCGCAGTGTTCGCGCCGACGCATTAACCTGGAACAGGCCAACCTCATTCTCGGCTATCACGCGCGTCTGTCGCCTGATGCGATTGGGCTGGGCATGGTCGGACTGATTGAAGTACGGCTGATTAACCATACCGCCGAATATGTCGACAGTTTTCACCGTATGGTTGAGCAGGAAGAGGCGATAGTGGACGCCTATAAAACCACCGGCGACGCAGATTATCTGCTAAAAGTAGCGGTCGCCGATCTCGCATCACTGAGTGCGCTGATAAGCCAACTGGTGGCAGGCCATCAGAGCGTATCGCATGTAAAAACCTCTGTGGTGCTGGGCCGCCTGAAAGAGAACGGCCTGATGATGATCCCCGAGCACAAAATGCGCCAAAAGAGTGCATGATGTGCTTATTTGGTGCAACATAACGGCAGTTAATGCAAAAAATGCGCACCAGATACTGAATTTGTGCATGGTTTGATGGTTTTGACTCGAAGCGTGCACAAAAATACGCAATAAAAGCGCCTTAGTTATCAACTGGATAATCATTGGCACCTGCCGGAAGCACTGAAATGCTGACGGCATGGTGCGTTTTTTGCATCTAACCGGCATCTGTCATCCGGCTTTTATTGCAATGAGATTACCCTATGGATAACGTCGTAGAACCTTCCCGCATACCCCATTCACGCGTTGAAGACGCGCTGGCGATTGTGCTTGGCACGCTCATGGTCTCCTTCGGCGTCATCATGCTGAAGCAGGCGGGCGCGCTGACGGGCAGCACCGCTGGCATCGCCTTTCTCATCAGCTATCTGTCACCGCTCTCTTTCGGCAGCGCCTTTTTCCTGATTAACCTGCCGTTTTACTGGCTGGCGGTGCGCCGCATGGGCTGGGAATTTACCCTGAAAACCTTCTGTGCGGTGGGGCTGGTCTCGCTATTTACCCACCTCCATCCGCTGTTCGTGCACTTTTCCGCGCTCAATCCCTTTTATGCGACACTGTTCGGTAACGTGATCATGGGCATTGGGTTTATAGTGTTGTTTCGTCATAAAGCCAGCCTGGGCGGGATTAACATTCTGGCGCTGTGGCTACAGGATCGCATCGGACTGCGTGCCGGGAAACTGCAAATGGCCGTGGATACCTGTGTCGTGCTGGCGTCGCTGTTCGTCGTGAGCGGGCCGATGCTGCTGGCATCAATTGCGGGCGCCGTGATCCTCAACCTGATTATCGCCATGAACCATCGTCCCGGACGGTACATGGTTTAATGCTGCACATACCTCTGATTTTTACGACCACTCATGGAGATCTGCACCGTGTTTCAAAACGTTGATGCCTACGCTGGCGATCCGATTCTGTCGCTGATGGAAACCTTCAAACAGGATCCGCGCACCAATAAAGTGAACCTCAGCATCGGCCTTTATTACGACGAGCAGGGGATTATTCCTCAGCTCCAGGCGGTCGCTGCCGCAGAAGAGCAGTTGAAAGCCGAGCCGCAGCAGGCATCGCTCTATCTGCCGATGGAAGGCCTCAACGCGTACCGTAGCGCCATTGCGCCGCTGCTGTTCGGTGCCGAACATCCGATGCTGACGGCGGGCCGTATTGCGTCAATCCAGACGCTGGGCGGCTCCGGCGCGCTGAAAGTGGGGGCGGATTTCCTGAAGCGCTACTTCCCGAACGCGGGTGTCTGGGTCAGCGATCCAACCTGGGATAACCATGTGGCCATCTTTAACGGCGCCGGTTTTGAGGTGAACACCTACCCGTGGTACGACGCGGAAACCAACGGCGTGAAATTCGATGCTTTCCTCGCCGCGCTGAAAGCGCTGCCGAAGCAGAGCATCGTGCTGCTGCATCCCTGCTGCCACAACCCGACCGGCGCAGACCTGACGGACGCGCAGTGGGATCAGACCGTTGAGGTGCTAAAGGCGCAGGAGCTGATTCCATTCCTCGACATCGCCTATCAGGGCTTTGGCGCCGGTATGGAAGCGGATGCCTATGCGATTCGCGCCATTGCCGCTGCGGGCCTGCCAGCGCTGGTCAGCAACTCTTTCTCAAAAATCTTCTCGCTGTATGGCGAACGCGTGGGCGGCCTCTCTATTGTCTGCGACAGCGCCGAAGAAGCCAGCCGCGTGCTGGGCCAGCTGAAAGCCACGGTGCGCCGCAACTACTCCAGCCCGCCGAACTTTGGTGCGCAGGTGGTGGCTCGCGTGCTGAACGACGACGCGCTGAAAGCGAACTGGCTGGCGGAAGTTGAGGCGATGCGCCTGCGTATTATCGCGATGCGTAAAACCCTGGTTGACGTGCTGAGCACCGAACTGCCTGGCCGTAACTTCGACTACCTGCTGAAACAGCGCGGTATGTTCAGCTACACCGGCCTCAGCGCGCAGCAGGTCGATCGCCTGCGCGAAGAGTTTGGCGTTTACCTGGTGGGCAGCGGCCGTATTTGCGTCGCCGGTCTGAACAGCAATAACGTGCGTCAGGTGGCGCAGGCATTTGCGGCAGTGATGTAATTCTGCTGGTTATTGCGTTGCACAAACATAAACCGTCAGCTCAGGCTGGCGGTTTTTTTTCGCCTTCAGGTTTACCTTTCTGCGACTTATTGCACACTTAAACGGTGTAACTAACTCAGGAACAAGGCATGTGGCATCAACAAACGCTGAGGCTCGGGGAGAAATCACGCGGTTTTCATCTGGTCACTGATGAGATTATCAGCCAGATCCCCGCGCTGGCACAGGTAGAGACTGGTTTGCTGCACCTGCTGTTGCAGCACACTTCCGCCTCGCTGACGCTGAATGAAAACTGCGATCCCACGGTGCGCAGCGACATGGAAAACCATTTTATGCGCCACGTCCCGAAAGACGCGCCTTACCAGCATGATTATGAAGGACGCGACGATATGCCCGCGCATATCAAATCCTCCACGCTGGGCGTATCGCTGTTACTGCCTGTCCAGCGCGGAAAGTTACTGCTGGGCACCTGGCAGGGCATCTGGTTAGGGGAGCATCGCATTCACGGCGGCGCGCGACGCATCGTGGCCACTTTACAAGGGGAGTCGAAATGAACACGTCAGATCTGCTGACATACTGTATGAGCAAGCCGGGCGCGGAACAGAGCGTCCACAGTGACTGGAAGGCAACGCAAATAAAAAGCAACGGCGTGCTGTTTGCGATGGTGCATGAGGTAAAAGGGCGTCCGGCGGTCTCCCTCAAGAGCACGCCTGCGCTGGCGGAGCTGCTGCGTGAGGAGCACAGTGATGTCTTTCCCAGCGAGCATCTGAATAAAACGCACTGGAGCACGCTGCTGCTCGACGGCTCACTGAAAGATTCGCAGATCTACTATCTGGTGGATGCCTCTTATCAGCAGACTGAGGCTACCCGGGCGGCAGGCGTCTGAAACGAGCGCGCGGCACTGCGCCGCGCGCCCGGTTTTCGTTACGCCGCTGCTTCGTCGCGCAGCGTATTGATATCAATGACGAAGCGGTACTTCACGTCGCTTTTCAGCATACGCTCGTAGGCTTCGTTGATCTGGTTCATCGCAATCAGCTCGATATCTGACGTGATGCCGTGCTTGCCGCAGAAATCGAGCATCTCCTGCGTCTCGGCGATGCCGCCAATCAGCGAACCGGCAATGCTGCGGCGTTTCATGATCAGATTAAACACCTGCGGTGCCGGGTGATCGTGCTCCGGCGCACCGACCAGCGTCATATTGCCGTCGCGCTTCAGCAGGGCGATAAACGGGTTGAGATCGTGCTGCGCCGCAACGGTGTTAAGGATGAAATCGAAGCTGTTGGCGTGCTGCGCCATCTGATCCGCATCTTTCGACACCACAACTTCATCTGCGCCGAGGCGCTTACCATCTTCGATTTTTGACGGTGAGGTGGTGAACAGCACAACGTGTGCCCCCATTGCATGCGCGATCTTCACGCCCATATGACCCAGGCCGCCGAGACCAACGATACCCACTTTTTTGCCTGGGCCAACGTTCCAGTGACGCAGCGGCGAATAGGTGGTGATACCTGCACAGAGCAGCGGCGCAACGCCAGCCAGGTCAAGGTTTTCCGGTACGCGCAGCACAAAGTTCTCATCAACCACGACCGCGGTTGAGTAACCGCCGTAGGTGATGTCGCCGGTTTCACGATCCTGGCCGTTATAGGTGCCGACAAAGCCGACTTCACAATACTGTTCCAGCCCTTCCTGACAGCTTGGACAGCTGCGGCAGGAGTCGACCATACAGCCGACGCCAACCAGATCGCCCACGTTGTATTTGCTGGCGTGATTGCCAACCGCGGTCACGCGGCCCACGATTTCATGTCCCGGTACGACCGGAAAAAGGGTGTTTTTCCACTCGTTGCGGGCCTGGTGCAGGTCAGAATGGCAAACGCCACAGAACAGCACTTCAATCTGTACATCATGCGCGCGCAGTTCACGCGGTTTGTAATCGAACGGTGCCAGGCTGGATTTCGCGTCCTGAGCGGCATAGGCGTGCGTAATATTCATGGTGTCTCCAGGTTCGGTGTGTCGTGAGTATTTGAATATGTGCGGCGCAAAAGGCGCGGCAATGAAGAGGGCGACGCCAAACGGCGCGCCAGTGAGGAACGTTTAAAAGAATAGTCACAGAATGCCAGCGCGACTATGCCTATACATGCATGAATCTTGCCTGATTCTGTTTTTATCGCGTGGAATGGGCAGTTAAAAAAAGGCCCGCACATGGCGGGCCTTAGCGCTTTTACTTGTTCAACAACGGCTTCAGGAAGCGCGCGGTATGCGATCGCTCACACTCCGCCACGGTTTCCGGCGTGCCGGCGATCAGGATCTCGCCGCCGCCGCTGCCGCCTTCCGGACCGAGGTCGACAATCCAGTCGGCGGTCTTGACCACGTCCAGGTTATGCTCAATCACCACGATGGTGTTGCCCTGGTCGCGCAGCTGATGCAGCACTTCCAGCAGCTGGGCGATATCGGCAAAGTGCAGGCCGGTGGTCGGCTCGTCAAGGATATAGAGCGTCTGGCCGGTGCCGCGTTTCGACAGCTCGCGCGCCAGCTTGACGCGCTGTGCTTCACCACCAGAGAGCGTGGTCGCTGACTGGCCGAGGCGAATATAGGAGAGGCCAACATCGATTAGCGTTTGCAGCTTACGTGCCAGCGCAGGCACCGCGTCGAAGAACTCGCGCGCCTCTTCGATGGTCATCTCCAGCACTTCGTGAATGCTCTTGCCTTTGTATTTGACCTCCAGCGTCTCACGGTTATAGCGTTTACCTTTGCACTGATCGCAGGGCACATAAATGTCCGGCAGGAAGTGCATTTCTACCTTCAGTACGCCATCGCCCTGACAGGCCTCACAGCGGCCGCCGCGCACGTTAAAGCTGAAGCGGCCAGGGTTGTAGCCGCGCGAGCGCGCCTCTGGCACCCCAGCAAACAGCTCACGTACCGGCGTAAAGATACCGGTGTAAGTCGCCGGGTTGGAGCGCGGCGTACGGCCAATCGGACTCTGGTCGATGTCGATGACTTTATCGAAATGCTCAAGCCCGTTGATCTCACGATAGGGTGCCGCTTCGCCGGTGGTTGCGCCGTTCAGGTGGCGCTGGGCAATAGGGAACAGCGTATCGTTGATCAGCGTCGATTTACCTGAGCCGGAAACGCCGGTAATACAGGTAAACAGGCCAACCGGCAGCGTCAATGTGACGTCTTTCAGGTTGTTGCCGCGCGCGCCGCTCAGCTTCAGCGTCTTCGCCGGATCGCCTTTCACGCGCTCTTTCGGCACGGCAATCTCACGCTTGCCGCTGAGGAACTGGCCGGTCAGCGACTCTTCCACCGCCATGATTTCATGAACCGTGCCTTCCGCGACAATCTGGCCGCCGTGCACGCCCGCGCCGGGACCGATGTCGATCACATGGTCAGCCGCACGGATGGCGTCCTCGTCGTGCTCAACCACGATCACGGTGTTGCCGAGATCGCGCAGATGGATAAGGGTGCTCAGCAGGCGCTCATTGTCGCGCTGGTGCAGGCCGATAGAGGGCTCGTCCAGTACGTACATCACGCCGACCAGACCCGCACCGATCTGGCTCGCCAGACGGATACGCTGTGCCTCACCACCGGACAACGTCTCCGCAGAACGTGACATCGACAGGTAGTTCAGGCCGACATTGACGAGGAAGCTCAGGCGATCGCCAATCTCTTTCAGCACCTTCTCGGCGATTTTGGCGCGCTGGCCGCTCAGCTTGAGGTTGCGGAAGAAATCCATCGCGTGACCAATGCTCATGTCGGAGATGGTCGGCAGGTTGGTATTTTCCACAAATACATGGCGCGCTTCGCGACGCAGACGCGTGCCTTCACAGCTGGCGCAGGCGCGGTTGCTGATAAATTTCGCCAGATCTTCACGTACAGCGGTGGATTCTGTCTCTTTATAGCGGCGTTCCATATTGTGCAGCACGCCTTCAAACGGATGGCGACGCACAGAGGTATCGCCGCGATCGTTGATGTACTTGAACTCAATGCTCTCTTTGCCGGAACCGTACAGAATCACCTGCTGCGCTTTGTCGCTCAGGGTATTGAACGGCGCTTCGACGTCGAAATTGAGGTGCTCCGCCAGCGAGCGCAGCATCTGGAAATAGTAAAAATTACGACGATCCCAGCCGCGAATTGCGCCGCCAGCCAGCGACAGCTCGCCGTTCTGCACCACGCGATCGGGGTCGAAATATTGCTGCACGCCCAGACCGTCACAGGTCGGACAGGCACCCGCCGGGTTGTTGAACGAGAAGAGTCGCGGCTCAAGCTCGCGCATGCTATAGCCGCAGATTGGGCAGGCGAAGTTGGCGGAGAAGAGCAGCTCTTCCGCACTGGTATCGTCCATATCGGCGACGATCGCCGTGCCGCCAGAAAGATCCAGCGCGGTTTCAAACGACTCGGCGAGTCGCGTCGACAGATCCTCGCGCACCTTGAAGCGATCGATAACGACTTCAATGGTGTGCTTTTTTTGCAGTTCCAGCTTCGGCGGATCGGAAAGATCGCACACTTCGCCGTCGATACGCGCGCGGATATAGCCCTGCGCCGCCAGGTTCTCCAGCGTCTTGGTATGCTCGCCTTTACGATCTTTCACGACCGGTGCCAGCAGCATCAGGCGGCGGCCTTCTTCCTGCGCCAGCACATTATCGACCATCTGGCTAACGGTCTGCGCCGCCAGCGGCACGTCGTGATCCGGACAGCGCGGTTCGCCTACGCGGGCAAACAGCAGGCGCAGATAGTCGTGGATCTCAGTGATCGTACCAACGGTTGAACGTGGGTTGTGTGAAGTGGACTTCTGCTCAATAGAGATGGCGGGCGACAGACCTTCGATGTGGTCCACGTCCGGCTTCTCCATCAAGGAGAGAAACTGACGCGCATAAGCAGAGAGCGACTCTACGTAGCGGCGCTGACCTTCCGCATAGAGCGTATCAAACGCCAGAGAGGACTTACCGGAGCCTGACAGGCCGGTGACCACTATGAGTTTGTCGCGAGGGATGATCAGGTTGA
>Ga0209371_1000418_pt1 | contig 43756 bp, 43 predicted proteins | sample AgamicAtAmrz_FD_187165 | JGI IMG/M metagenome (GOLD analysis project Ga0209371, IMG submission 187165) | Agave microbial communities from Guanajuato, Mexico - At.Am.rz (SPAdes) (version 2) | ecosystem: Host-associated > Plants > Roots > Rhizosphere | place: Guanajato, Mexico | collected 2012-06-07
GGGTTTGCCCCCCCAGACGCCAACTATCCATAGTGTCCTTTAGTGGAGGCGCCTATGTGTGCGAAGGATCGTAGTCAAAATGCGTTTGTCAGTCAAACGGATTCCATTCATTCTTTAGGTGAGATGCTTAACATTTCATCTTCCCTGTCATTTATTCGTAATGCCCGTGGTGAGTTAATTCACACCAGCCCACTTTTTGACAAAGTTTTCTTAACACGTACCAATGTTGACTCATGGTTTTCCTCTCTTCCACTTGAAACAGGTATGGAGTTGGTAAAGTCAGAGATTAATGTTTTATCAGAACGTTCTGCTTGCATTGTTAGAGACGTTCGCATCGATGGCTACGTATGGGATGTTTTTATAGAAAGCCTGTCAGTTAATAATGAGTTCTACAGTAAATGGGTCTTTGTCAGGGAAACCTACGATCTTGGATTTATTTCTAACCCCTTTGCTGACGTGGGGAGAAAAATTGAAAAGTATATCTCCAGTTTGTCTTCAAGAAAGGATGATAAATGGAAAATACTCAATTTGTATGCCATAGGTTTAACACATTCAAAAATTTCTGCTATCACTGGCGTATCCGAAAAAACATCTAGAAACGTTGTGAGCGATTTTAATAAAGAATTTGCTTTTGATAGCAGAGATAACCTTATACTCTCGTTATTTTATTCTGTAAGTTATCACAGGCTGGCAATGAATATCATTGATATATTAAAGCTCTGTGTTAATGATTTGTTAAAGTGACAGGGACATTTCCGGTAAGGGAATGTAAAAATAATTTACTCACATTCCCTGCATTATTTGTTTACTTTAGTAGTTCGTAATGTAAAGATTTATTACGTGATATTAATATTTCTATGGGAGGCATGATTGGCAAGAGCGGTTAGGAGTAACTCAAGACCAGCACCAGGGCTTCATGTGCTTCTTCGTCTTGATGAAGATACAAATCGTCTTTTAATAAAAGCAAAAGACAGAAGTTCAAGAAGTAAGACTGCAGAAGCTTACATGCGTCTTAGAGACCATTTAGAGAGGTTTCCAGACTTCTATAATTCTGAAACTGTGGAGGGAAAAAAAGCACAATAAAGTTTTATTAAAATCAATGGACTGTTCTAAACAGGTTATGTCTGATATTTAAATCCATTTTATTCATTGGGTATAAACATGAATACTGTATTAACTGTGCAGGGTAGCTCTGTAGCTGTTGAAAACAAAAAGTCTATTCTTTCGCGCATCTTTAATAAAAAGAATGTGCTGAAAGCTGCTAAAGGAATTTTGCCGCTTGCCGTTCTGGCAGCTGTATTCCCACAAGCAGCACTGGCCACTACTACCGGTACGGATTTAATGAAGACCGGTGATGGCACTGTAAAAGCAACTTTTGGTTCAGGTTCCAGTGTCGTGAAATGGGTGATTCTGGCTGAGGTTATTGTCGGCGGCATCATGTACATGATGACCAAAAACGTTAAGTTCCTGGCCGGTTTTGCCATCCTGTCGGTATTCGTTACCGTCGGCATGTCTGTTGCTGGATATTAATTTTCCTGCGGCAGATTTTCCCCTGTCTGTCGTTCTCCGGCAGATGTAATACCACTCGTTATTAAAGAAGGATTTTTACATGACTACAGCATTATCCATTCAGAGTGCTGAAATGAGTAAGGGTGTTAAGCCATCTCTGCGTACCCGTCTCTTCAGCAAGACCAAAATGCTGAAGGCGGCAAAAGCCGTTCTCCCTGTTGCTGTTCTTGCGGCAGCTTTCCCTGAAGTAGCGATGGCCACCACCACCGGTACCGATCTGATGAAGTCAGGCGACGGTACGGTTAAAGCCACCTTTGGTAAAGGGTCAAGTGTCGTCAAGTGGGTGATCCTGGCGGAAGTTATCGTTGGCGGCATCATGTACATGATGACCAAAAACGTTAAGTTCCTGGCCGGCTTCGCCATTCTGTCGGTTTTTGTCACCGTCGGAATGTCTGTCGCTGGTTACTAAGAGGGCGTGAATGATGACCGGGGACGAACTCAAAAAGTACCGTTTCCCGGAAACATTGACGAACCAGTCCCGTTGGTTCGGTCTGTATCTCGATGAACTAATCCCGGCCGTAATCTGTCTCGGCTGGGGTTTCTGGACCAGTAAGTTTTTGTTCGGTCTGGTAGCGGCAATTCTGGTTTTCCTGGGCATCAAAAAACTGAAAAAAGGGCGGGGCAGTGCCTGGTTACGCGATTTGATTTACTGGTATCTGCCTACGTCCCTTCTTAAAGGGATTTTCCATGATGTCCCGGACTCCTGTTTCCGGCAGTGGATTAAATAATAGTACGGAGTAACTAACATGGAACACGGCGCACGTCTCAGTACCACCCGTGTCATTGGTCTGGGGTTTATCTGTCTCGGTACCGTCACAGTACTGAGCCTGGCCACCAATGTTATTCAGGGCATCAATAACTACCGCCTGCAAAATGAGCAAAAGGTTGCGGTGACGCCCATGTTATATAACGCCCCTTTCGCGGTATCACAGAACCAGTCTGATGCATCCTATCTGGAACAGATCGGCCTGAGTTTTGTTTCATTGCGCCTGAATGTCACCCCTGAAACCGTGGATGCTCAACACGAACAACTGCTGAAGTATGTGTATCCGGCATCGCAGAACAACCTGAAAATTCAGCTTGCTGAGGATGCAAAACGGATTAAGGACAATAACGTTAATTCCAGTTTTTACTGGACGTTTGTCCGTGCCTACCCGGTAGAAAACCGTGTTGAAATTCGAGGGGAACTGAAGACCTGGATCGGGGATTCCAAGCCTTATTCAGAAATTAAACATTATGTTATTCAGTTTAACCGTTTAGATGGGATCAGCTGGCTGACACGTTTTGGAGAGGTGACTGATGAAAATCGTTAAACCCCTGTGTGTATCCGCCTGCCTGAGCCTTTGTCTGATGACACCGGCAATGTCTGCCACGGTAAGCGGAACGCTTGCACCCACAGTGGTACCACTGACAAATGGTGGTCAGGCAAACATCGCTGTCAGCAACACGGATCCTAATCTGTTTATGGTTCCGGGCGATCGCATCACCGCCATTAACAGTCTGGATGGAGGTCTGACGAACCAGGAGCAAACAGATAGTGGCGGAGCCATCCTGGCAACCGTCAGTAAAAAACCATTCACTTTCATTGTTGAGACAGAACGCGGACTGAATTTCTCAATTCGTGCCGTTCCGCGCGCGGGGGCAGGCCGGACCATTCAGCTGGTCTCCGAGCTGGCTGGTACTCCCGGCCCGGCGAAGTCCTGGGAAGAGTCTTCACCGTATGAAAGCCTCCTGGTATCACTGAATCGTGCCGTTCGTCAGGGTGGAATGCCTGAAGGGTACCAGCCCGTTCCTGTCACGTCGGAAACCTTAACCGTTCCGGCAGGGCTGAGTGCAAAGGCAGAAAAAGTGTGGACAGGGCATCACCTGAAAGTGGTTCGTTATGCCGTGGATAACATGTCGCTTTCTCCACGTATGGTCAAAGAAAGTGATTTCTGGCAGCCAGGTACGCGCGCCATCATGATCAGTGGGACAGCGGGTCCCCTGTTGAGTGGCGGACGCCTGCAGGTCTGGGTCACCACAGCAGAGGGAGATCGCTGATGGCCAACATTAATAAGCTGGTCAAGAACAAACAGTTTATGTGGCTGGGTGTCATCGCCGTATCTGCTGTCGCTGTTATCGGTGGCGGTATGTATCTCTCTGATCTCGAGGTTGGTTCCGATGATGCCGCCCAGACGCAGAACGAACCTGCGCCGGACATGACGGGGGTAGTGGACAGTCGTTTCGATACCAAAGTTCAGCAACATGCGACAACTGAAATGCAGGCAACAGCAGCTGATCTGACAAAGCGTTTTGATGCACTTCAGAACGAAGTGAACCTGTTGAATAAAGGTCGCGGTGAGGATCAGAAGCGTATTGAGCAACTCACTACGGAAAACCAGGCAATGCAGGACCAGTTAAACAAGCTGGGTGTGAAGCCGACCACGACCAGTGGTGAGCCTGTTCCGAAACCACCGATCCCTGCACCGGGACCGGAGGGGGAGCCGCAACCGGCGAATTTCCCGCCGCAACCTGCAGGTGCTGTCCCACCACCCACGTCATTCTATCCAGGTAACGGGACTACACCGGCGCCACAGGTCAGTTATCAACCTGTACCGGCCCCTAACCAGATCCAACGACGTACATTCAGTTATGACAAAGGTAAGAAGGCAAAAACACTGCCGTACATTCCTTCAGGTAGTTTTGCGAAAAGCATTCTGATTGAAGGGGCGGATGCGAATGCCTCTGTCACCGGTAATGAATCTACGGTTCCGATGCAGGTTCGTCTGGTCGGCCGTGTGGAAATGCCTAACAGCAAAACTTATGACCTGACTGGCTGTTTTGTTGGCCTCGAAGCTTATGGTGACGTTTCAAGTGAGCGCGCGATTGTCCGTACCCGAAATATCAGCTGCATCAAAGGTGATAAGACTATCGATCAGCCAATTTCAGGCCACGTGTCCTTTATGGGGAAAAACGGTGTGAAAGGCGAAGTCGTGATGCGTAACGGAAAAATCCTCGGCTGGGCGTGGGGAGCTGGTTTTGTTGATGGTATTGGTCAGGGGATGGAACGTGCTGCACAACCATCTGTTGGAATTGGTGCTACGGCATCAGTGGGTGCCGGTGATGTGCTCAAAATGGGCGTTGGGGGAGGGGCATCCAAAGCTGCGCAGACGCTAAGTGAGTATTACATCAAACGTGCAGAACAGTATCACCCTGTCATTCCAATTGGTGCCGGTAACGAGGTGACCGTTGTGTTCCAGGATGGCTTCCAGTTGAAAACGATTGAAGAACTGGATGCAGAGAAAAACGGTAAGCAGCAGGAACAAAATCAGGAACAGCAGCCGCAACAACCTCAGCAGGCAGGTGCATCCCTGAACGGCTTCAGTACTGACCAGATGCTGAAACAACTCGGGAAATTAGATCCCCACCAGTTTTCACCTGGTGCCATGTCAGAGGGGAACAACAATGGCTAGGCAGAAAATGGAGAAAAGTATTCCGCTCCCGGATACGTCTGGTCATACCGTTCCTGTCGGAGATACGGGGGCCGGCAAAACAACCATTATGTCGAAAATGGTATTTGCCTTGTCAGATACAAACCAACTGGAGAAAGTTTATGGTGCCATGAGTCCGGAAGAGAGAGACAGATTTACTCAGGAAATTAAAGCTAACACCCTATTCAGGATGAACCTGAATAAGAGCTAATAACTGGCGGAGAATATTATGAAGGGATTAATTCTGTTAATTCCTCTGGGCAGCGCATTGCTTTTAACCGGGTGCGCAGGTACGGAGACTGATTTTCAATGTAACGCAACAACATCGGATACCTGTATGACGATGGAGCAGGCCAATGAAAAAGCTAAGGCGAAAGAGGAACGCAGTGAGGCAAAGCCGGTTGCGGCCGGGTTGCCTCGACTGGCTGACGGTAATTTCAGAACCACGTCAGTAAATTCATACCCGTTGCCGCCACAACCTGATTTAGTACAGGCGAAAGCCCCAGCGGCTGTAGTAGTAAATAAAAGTACCACGTCATTATTAAATGACAGGGGTTCGGTAAATAAGCCTCGGTATATACAACCCGTTACACCCCAGGTTATGCGTCCGGTGACAGTATCAACATTTACATCGCCTCAAACTGTACCGGGCCAATATCCGAGACCATTAAGAAAAGGTGAGCAGACAACATCATTATGGATCGCTCCCTATGTGGATTCCGATGATGTTTATCATCAACCAACGACAGTGTTATTTGTGGTAACCCCATCAACCTGGGGGCAACCTCGTCTTAATTAATTACCAGCGCCATGACTGGCGCTGCTGGAATGTAACTGCTGGCTTAAAACGAGTGCCCTCTGCGTTGAAAGGGATGGGCGGTAGCGTGTTTGTGATGTAAGGAATTTCAGTTAATGGTGTTAAATATTGATTTTATAAAGTATCTGTATTTACTGATGAAAGAAGATTCATCATATATCATTCTGAGCATTGCTCTTTTTGGGGTGCTTCCAGCACTGTTGTTGCCGGGTGTATCGCGAATTAAAAACAGAATGAAGCGCTTCCTGTCGTTAATGATTATTATGATAATTTCAGTTGGGACGCTTGCATTACTCGAACCAGAAAGTAAGTACAAAGCAATATTAATCAATAAGCAAAATACTGAATATACATTACAACACTGCAAAGTATCGGCATTTAACGCGCAGCCAGAAACACCATTTGCCAGTGCAAAAGATGCCTGGCGTTGCCATGATGGCATTACCCGCTATCTGGGGGTTAAGTACCGGGATAAGGGCATTCAAAGCCTTTCTGATAAAAAGGAGTAAGGGTATGCATGCTTACATAAACGGTATGGATGTGTGGTGGATTTTAGTCATTGATCTGGTGATGTTAGTTGCGGGGATTATTGGGGTATTCTTAGCACTTATTCTTCCCGAACAATATCAATTCAGGGGAAATCTTTTTCTGGCCGGTGCGTTCACTGCGCTGACTGGCATTGCAATCTGTTTCGTTATGGTGAGGTTAACCTATAGTGCCAGCGAGATTGATGCTGGCAGGCACTGGAAAACCGAGTGCTCACTTATTGAAGTAAATGTACAGACCGGTTTTTTGAATGACGCCGTCAATAAATTAAGGTGTGAGGGTGTTATTGTTAATATTCCGGTGAATGCCTATGAGGCTTACACGGAACAGTGGCAGTTATTACAAAAGAAAAAAGGTGGAGAATAAAATGGCTTTCCTGAAAAGATACGGCTTTCTAATTTATCCTCTAATGTACTGGTCTGTTTATCTCACTTTAAGGTATTTGTTAACTAAATCTCCAGATCAAAGTACAGAGGAGTTTCATACCGCTTTGCGTCGTGAGCTGGTTTGTATTATATGTAGCCTTGGTGTGTATTATTTCTTGTGTGTGTCGGTAACGAGTTATTATGAAGTTCTTCGTCTCGGTATCTTATCAACACTGATTATTCATAGTGCATTGCTCATTATCACGCTTCTGGTATCACTCTGGAACGGAAAGATTGTGATGGGTGAGGTGATATTTGCACAGTTGATGGCGGCAAAAATAATTCTTTTCTTTATGCCGTTTACTTTATTTTATTATCGTGAAAGATAAATATCGTGCATCTTGAATCCCCCCCTCAAAAAAATATGAAAATCTATTTTTGTTCCTCAAAAAGGAGTTAACCTGTGAGTCTGAACCCTATTGAGTCGGTAGCCAAAGCAGTTAATACATTACTCACAGCGCTGAAGCTACCTGATGAATCTGCAAAAGCAAATGATATTCTGGCCAGTATGGATTTCCCTCAATTCAGTCGCGTTCTGCCATATAAGGATTACGACAGTGAAACAGGGTTGTTTATTAACCAGAAGACAGTCGGTTTTATTCTGGAAGCCAGGCCTCTACCAGGCGCCAATGAGCATATTGTAGGTTCGCTTGAGAACCTGCTGAGAACGAAATTACCGCGTAATGTTCCGGTCACCATTAATCTGGTTTCCAGCAAGCTGGTTGGCGATGATATTGAATATGGCCTCCGTGAGTTCAGCTGGAGTGGTCCTCAGGCAGAAAAGTTTAACGCCATTACGCGAGCCTATTATGTGCGTGCAGCAGAGAAGCATTTTGCGCTGCCACCTGGAATGGATTTACCGCTGACGCTCAGAAACTACCGTGTATTTATCTCCTGCAGCGTGCCGCGTAAGAAAAATTCGAATGCGCAGATCATCGAGCTCCAGAACCAGGTCAAGATAATCAGGGCCTCACTGCTGGGCGCGCAAATACCGACAAAAGCACTGGATGAGAAGGGCCTTGTGGAAATGGTCAGTGAACTGATTAATCCAAATCCAGGTGAGATGTACCGGAGGCCCAAAAAGCTGGACCCTTACCAGGAGCTTAATTACCAGTGTGTGGATGACAGCTTTGATATGGAAGTGATGGCGAATCATCTCAACATTGGCTTGCTGGACAAAAATGGGGTGGAACGTCATACCCGGGTGCTTAACTATCATCTTGCACGCGACCCGGAAATTGCGTTTTTGTGGACCAGTGCAGACAACTACGCCAATCTGCTGAACCCGGAATTGTCTATTTCCTGTCCCTTTGTCATTACGCTTACCCTGATGGTGGAAGACCAGGTTAAATCACAGAACGAAGCGAACCTGAAGTTTCTCGACCTGGAGAAAAAGAGCAAAACATCATACGCGAAGTATTTCCCCTCGGTTGAGAAAGAAGTTAAGGAGTGGGGGGATATTCGCCAGCGACTGTCTTCCAATTCCTCTTCACTGGTGTCCTATTTTTTCAACGTTACGGCCTATACCGAAGACGATCCAGAAGCGGCACTGGCCACTGAACAGGAAATACTGAACAGTTTCCGTAAGGGGGGCTTTGAACTCATCGCCGCTCGCTATCAGCAGATGCGTAATTTCCTGTCGATTCTGCCTTTTAAGGCGGGAGAGGGGATATTCAAGGAACTGCAGGCGGCGGGGGTAGTTCGCCGTGCTGAAAGCTTTAATGTGGCGAACCTGATGCCGGTTGTGGCCGACAGCCCACTGGCACCTTCCGGCCTGCTGGCGCCGACATACCGTAACCAACTGGCCTTTATCGATCTCTTCTATACCGGCATGAATAACACCAACTTTAACATGGCGGTATGCGGGACTTCCGGAGCGGGGAAAACGGGCTTGATACAGCCGCTTATCCGTAGCGTCATTGATGCCGGTGGTTATTCCTGGGTATTCGATATGGGGGATGGTTACAAATCACTGTGCGAAAACATGGGGGGTGTGTATCTCGATGGCGATACGCTGAAATTTAACCCGTTTGCGAACGTGCTCGATGACAATAACTTCGATGCATCTGCAGAGCGTATCCGTGACCAGCTTTCCGTCATGGCCAGTCCCAACGGGAATCTTGATGAAGTCCATGAAGGCCTGCTGCTTCAGGCGGTCAAAGCGGCCTGGCTGACCAAGCATAACAAAGCCCGAATTGACGATGTGGTGGATTTCCTGCAGGAAGCCAAAGACAGCGAAACCTATGCAGACTCACCGACGATCCGCAGCCGTCTGGACGAAATGATTATTCTGCTCGACCAGTACACGGTGAACGGGATTTACGGTAGCTACTTCAACTCTGATGAACCGTCACTCAATGATGACGCCCGTATGGTTGTGCTGGAGCTGGGGGGGCTGGAGTCACGGCCATCTCTGCTGGTTGCTGTGATGTTCTCGCTGATTATTTATATCGAGAACCGCATGTACCAGACACCCCGTAACCTGAAAAAACTGAACGTCATTGATGAAGGCTGGCGCCTGCTGGACTTCAAAAATGAGAAGGTCGGTACCTTTATCGAGAAGGGCTACCGTACCGCACGCCGTCACCTGGGTTCGTATATCACTATCACACAGAACATCGTCGATTTTGACTCAGATACGGCTTCCAGTGCCGCACGTGCCGCCTGGGGGAACTCCTCATACAAAATCATCCTTAAACAGTCAGCAAAAGAGTTTGCCAAGTACAACCAGCTTTACCCCGACCAGTTCACGCAGCTGCAGCGCGACATGATTAACCGTTTTGGTTCGGCTAAAGACCAGTGGTTCTCCTCCTTCATGCTGTCGGTGGAGGCGCATTCATCGTGGCACCGGTTGTTTGTCGATCCACTCAGCCGCGCCATGTATTCATCCAGTGGTGCTGACTTTGAGTACATCACACAACGAAAACGCGCCGGGGTGAGTATTCACGATGCCGTGTACGAACTGGCCTGCCGTAACTTCCCGGATGAAATGGCAGACCTGGAGGCCCGGGTGGCCATGAATAATACAAGGAGTGCTGCCTGATGGAAAAAAATACCAGAAAACCTTTGTTTACCCGACGTGCCCTTATCACTGGTGGGCTGGCGATTGCCATTCTTGCCGCCAATGCCGTGGTTACCCGGGTCATGATAACGCACAGCACACCTCGTGTTGTCGCGTTTGATATGAAGAAAACGCTCGATAACTTCATGGACAGTGTCAGCCGTAAGCAACTGACGGAAAGCCAGTCTAAGGCACTGTCGGACCGTTTTAACGATGCGCTGGAAAAAAGTCTGGATGACTGGCAACAGAAAAACCATGTGCTGATTCTTGTTTCTCCTGCTGTGGTTAATGGGGCGCCGGACGTCACGCTCAGTATTCAGCGTGATATTGCGAAGCGGATGCAGGGAGGTAGGGAATGAAAATGATCCGCGGGGCGCTCTTTGCTGTATGTCTTGTCTCCCCGCTTACCCAGGCAGCTGATCTGGGTACATGGGGCGACCTGTGGCCAATACAAGAGCAGGATATGTTATCGCTGATAACCCAGCGACTTGAAGCGCTGGAGAAGTCCGGGCGGTGGGGGCAGGAGATGGAGGCCTTTAAGGAGCGGGTGAAGACCAACAGCCAGCGCCCGGCCCCAGTCGAGGGGATAAAGAAAGCGGATAAATATGAGCAGCGCTGGTTTGATCCCAGCATCAAATTAACTGAAGACCTGAAGGACCAGAACGGCGTGCTGTTCGCCCGGAAGGGCCAGGTTCTTAATCCGCTTAAAACCGTTCCTTTTATGCAGACGCTTTACTTCATTGACGGTGATGATCCGGACCAGGTGGCCTGGATGAAACGCCAGGTACCTGAGACGTTAATCAGCAAGATTATCCTCGTTAAAGGCAGCATCCCCGATACATCGGCGGCGCTCGACAGCCGGATTTATTTCGACCAGAACGGCGTGTTGAGCCAGCGCTTTGGGCTGACGTCAGTACCCGCGCGGATCACCCCGGCCCCCTCGGGAGAGCGGCTGAACATCGAATACTTTCCACCCACGCGATAAGGATGTTTCTGTGAAACGTATTTTGCTTTTCATCGCGGCCAGCCTGCTCTGGAGCCACAGTATGAATGCCGCTGCAGACCCGTCGTGTGAAGGACGATTTGTAAACCCCATTACCGATGTCTGCTGGCGTTGCATTTTCCCCTTATCGCTGGGGAGTGTGCAGGTGGGGAAAGGAGATCAGCCTGACACGCCTAATCCCGGCAGCCCGATACAGTATTGCCCGGCCCCACCCCCAATCTTTGTACGCATTGGTCTGGCTATCGGGTACTGGGAACCGATGGCCATGACCGACGTCAGCCGATCACCTGGCTGCATGGTTAATCTGGGGGGCTTCAGTATCAATCTCGGTAAAACAGGGATGGGGACGGCCAAAAAGGACGACAAACAGGTCAACGGGGCGTTCTATCACGTGCACTGGTACAAATACCCGCTGACGTACTGGCTGAACATCATTACGTCAGCAGGTTGCCTGGAAGGCGGAGATATGGACATCGCCTATCTCTCGGAGATTGACCCGACCTGGGTGGACAGCAGTCTGACCACGATCCTGAATCCGGAAGCCGTACTGTTTGCCAACCCGATCGCTCAGGGGGCCTGTGCTGCCGATGCCATTGCAAGTGCTTTCCACTTACCACTTGACCCGTTGTTCTGGTGTGCCGGCTCGCAGGGCTCTATGTATCCCTTCAGTGGATGGGCCAGTAACGAATCCAGCCCGCTGCAATCCTCGGTTCTGCTTAGTGAGCGTATGGCCTACAAGCTTCACCGACAGGGCCAGATTATGGAAACGGTCGGCGCCGATACCGCAGTCTGTTACGAATATCCGTCGCCGATTATCCCTAAAGAGCGCTGGCGCTATCAGATGGTGAATATGTATCCGGACAGCGGGCAGTGCCATCCCCTCGGGCGCAGTGTGATGCGCTGGGAGGCCGGTCGCAACCCGCCTAATACCCGGAAGAATTTTGGTTACCTCATGTGGCGCAAACGTAACTGTGTTTTCCTCTGAAAGGAGTCTTCTGTGACACGACTAAATATTTTTATCCTCACGCTTTTACTCACCGGTACCGCTGTGGCTGCTGGCAGTCCGGGGAGTCTGACAACGGCTGACCGGGAGTGGCTGAAGCACCAGGAAGACTTCAGCGAGCAGTTACGCCAGCACCCGGACAAGCAGCTGCAGCAGGAACTGGAAGCACAGATTAACCGTAACCCCCTGGCGAAAGCCGATCGTCAGTACATCGATAATCTGGCCAGCCAGCAAAGGGCGTCAGCACAGGGAAAACCCTCTGAAGGGGCGCTTTACTTCGTGTCATTTTCTATACCGGAGGAAGGTCTGAAACGCATGCTGCATGAAACCCGCCAGTATGGCATTCCGGCCACGCTACGCGGACTGGTCAATAACGACATGAAGGCAACCACCGATGCGGTGATGCGGCTGGTTAATGATGGTGTTACAGACGGCGTTCAGATCGACCCGACGCTTTACTCCCAATACAACATTCGCAGCGTGCCCGCCCTCGTGGTGCGCTGCAAAGCGGGGTTTGATGTGGTTCGGGGCAATATCCGGCTGAAACAGGCGCTGGAAAAGGTGGTGGAGAAAGGGGACTGTGCGGATATCGCCCGTCATATGCTGGGAGGTAACCAATGAGAACACTTCCGGCCATTCTCTTTGTTCATGCCCTGGTTCTGGGGACATTTATCTGGTTTGCAGGACCAGCCTGCGCGGACAGTAACACGGATTACAGAGCAGGTTCTGACTTTGCAAAACAGGTACAGGGGGGCGGCCTTGATGCCCTGAAAAACTTCAACGGCGAGCAGAATCTGCCGGGGTATACAAAAGATCCCGAGCAAAAGAAATACTACGGTGGCGTGACAGCCGGCGGCGACAGCTCACTGAAAAATGACTCAGCTTCCCAGTGGGCCGGGAGTGAAGTAGGACAAAGTATTACCGAGTCATTTACCAACCGGCCTCCGGACAGCATCTCTCCGGACGCCCCGTTTATCCAGAACGCCAAAGATATTGAATCAAGATCCGACACTATCATCGGCAATACCGGACAGGAGTGTAAGGCGGAAATCGTTAACCGGAGTGAATTTAAAAACTACACCTGTGAACGTGACCTGCAGGTTGAGCAGTACTGTACACGAACCGCCACGATAACCGGACACTATGAGGAAACCACGGTTATCAAAACGTATACAGTGCCGAATAACCAGTTCAGCTACAGCTATGACGGTAACAAAAGTGTGATGCTGACATTCCGCGCTCCGGCCACGGGAACGGTTCTGAGTGCATCAGCAGCGCTGCATTTTAATGACAAAAATATGTACTACCGAATGACCTGGTGGGGAGTAAATGAAGACTCGGTTGCAAAGAGAGATAACAGTTGGTCACTTCCCGGGGCGACTGGCGCCTATCTGACCGAGGGGGGCGCCTCTCCACAAGGTGTCATCCTCAACAAAAACTGCCTTAATGGCAAGCAGAGTCGTTGCCAGGAATATGCCCGTAAGACACTGAACTGGTTACAGGGTGGCTCAGAGGCCTGGATGAGTGTCACGCTGACCATGCGTGTGACGGAAAAAAAATGGGTACCGGACGTGAAATGGGTCGAGTTCTGTCCGTTCAGTAAAGATGAAGGCAAGCAGACCACGACGGAATGCATTGAGCCGGGAGGAAACCGGACGGTTAACCAGGACGGGAATGTTTACCAGGTCTACCAGGCCTGCTGGAAATACCGTGATACGTATATTACCCAGCCTTCTGATTACGGTTCATGCCAGACACTGATGGACAACCATAATTGTACGCTGGCATCCCGGCAATGCGCCTTTACTTCTGATGACGGGACCTGTCTTCATGAATATGCCACGTACTCCTGCGAAACCAGAACCACCGGTAAACAGATGATTTGTGGCGGGGACGTGTTCTGTCTCGATGGTGAATGCGATAAAGCGGCCAGCGGCAAGAATAATGATTTTGGTCAGGCAGTGGCGGAGCTCGCCGCCCTGGCTGCGGCGGGGAAGGACGTTGCGGCACTGAACGGGGTGGATGTCAGGGCGTTCACAGGAAAAGCGAAATACTGTAAAAAATTTGCTGCAGGCTTCAGTAACTGCTGCAAAGACAGTGGCTGGGGCCAGGATGTGGGGCTGGCGCGCTGCAGCAGTGACGAAAAAGTCCTCGCTAAAGCCAAAAAAGATAAGCTGACAGTCAGTGTGGGAGAGTTCTGTTCTAAAAAGGTTCTGGGTATTTGCCTTGAGAAAAAAAGAAGCTACTGCCAGTTCGACTCAAAACTGGCGCAGATTGTTCAACAACAAGGCCGGAATGGTCAGCTGCATATCAGTTTTGGTGGCGCCAGCAGTCCTAATTGCCGCGGTATCACGGTTGATGAACTCCAGCGTATTAATTTCGACTCACTCGATTTCACTAACTTCATGGAAGACCTGATGAAGAATCAAAAAATTCCGGATAACGATGCGCTCACCAATAAAACCAAAGAGCGTATAAAAGAAATTATGAGTCAGCAATCCTCGAAATAACCAGGGGGTAAAAATGAAAGTAATATTCTCTTCAGGCTGTGTTACGGATTTCCTGATTAGATTATGCCTCACTGTTATTGTCTCATTACCGGTAATTATCTGGTCATGGGATACGGTAAAACAAACCACGGGCAGTGATATAATCGCTGCTGTGTTTTTCATCACTATCCTCGGAGGGCTCTGGCTTCTTCTGTACGGCGTTTTATCTTTACTGATAGACCTGCTGAAACCAGCTGGCGAAAACAGAACAAAAAGAAAAGAGAGGGGGGAATGAAAGAGGAAAACCCTAAATGGCCGGTTATCGCGATCGTTGCTGTGTTTATCTTATTTATGACGGGTATGATGTGTTACGGACTCATCAGGGATAAGCGAGAGGTACTTTTTCATATTACCAATCAGTTTTATGGTGTTAATTGTGAAAAAAGTTCAGGCATCGCCTGGGTAATAAAAAATGACTATCGTCAGGATTTAACGTTTCATGATTATGCGGTGTTCTGCAATGACACTGGTTTTTCAGGGAAGCAAATTAACACAGGCCACGAAATTCAGATAAATAAAGACGTTATCTATAACGCTCTGTCCGGTAATAAACATCAGAAATAAAGATGAAGGTGTCCCATGAAAATGAAACGGCTCGTACTGCTGCCCGTTGTGCTGGGTTGCGCCGTTATGTCTGCCTGGGGGAAGGATGCGGGATGGCAGTGGTATAACGAACCACTGAAAACAACCGACCCGGATCCGCAGCCGACTCCGCAGCCACCCCAGCAAATGGATATTCTGCAGAAGCAGGCAGCTCTGCAGCAGGCAACGAAAAAAGCATTAGCCGAAGCCATTATGTATCCATCGGTACCCGCTTTTGTGAAATATTTCCGCCTCCAGAATTACTGGACGCAGCAGGCAGGCTTATTTTCGATGAGCGCCAAGAAAGCGTTTCTTGAACATCCGGAGCTCGATTACAACCTGCAGTTCAGCCACTACAACGGCACGGTTAAAAACCAGCTCGCGGCCGATTACGCGGAACAGCGTAAAGCCATCTCGGCCATTGCTCAGCATTTCGGTGTGATGTTCTTTTACCGCGGCCGGGAGCCAATTGACGGGCAACTGGTTCAGGTGCTGAGTAACTTCCGTGAGACCTACGGGTTGAGTGTTATCTCCGTCTCTGTTGATGGCGTGGTTAACCCGTTACTACCGGACTCACGCGTGGACCAGGGACAGGCAGAGCGGCTCGGCGTGAAGTATTTTCCGGCCATGATGCTGGTTGACCCGAAAAGCGGACAGGTTAAACCGCTCAGTTACGGCTTCATCAGCCAGGACGATCTGGCGAAGCAGTTTCTCTATGTTTCCAACGACTTTAAACCCAATTTTTAAGGAGCGCGTGATGCGTAAATTTCGCATGCCAGATCTGGATATCACGGGAACATGGGTGGTGGCCGTCGGCGTATTTTTCCATCTCATTGCCCGTCTGGTGCGTAAACAACCGGAGATGGCTGTTGAGATGGGAGAAGGCCTGGGTATAGCCATGATGATTTTCGGTGGTTACCGCATCATTAATGCCCTGATTGCGCAGGCTGAGAAAGAGGAAAAGGACCGTGAAAATCATCCTGAACATTAATCACCGCGCGCGGCCGGTAATGCTTTGCTTCGTCCTGCTGCTGTCAACATTTGCTCAGGCCGGCACGCTTGATGAGGTGAAATCGTTGTACAACCCGAACGGTCTGACCGGAGAGTCGGCAGATCAGGCGCCAGTGGTAACCACCACACCAGCCCGGACCGGAGCGGCTCCTGTCTGGTACCGCCTCAGTAACGGTCGTCAGGTGAATCTGGCGGAGTGGAAGGTGGTGCTGTTTATGCAGGGGCACTGTCCGTACTGTCATCAATTTGATCCGGTACTCAAAACGCTGTCAACGCAGCATGGGTTTTCGGTCTTTCCTTACACGCTGGATGGTCAGGGCGATCAGGCATTCCCGGAGGCGCTACCCGCTCCACCTGAAGTGATGAAGACCTTTTTCCCTAATATTCCGGTCGCCACGCCAACCACGTTTCTTGTCAACGTGAACACGCTCGATGCTTTCCCGATATTGCAGGGCGCAACGGATGCTCAGGGCTTTATGGCCCGGCTCGATACCTTATTTCAGATGATGGAGACACCTAAAAATGGACAAGGTTAAGTCGGTAACATTGCTCAGCGGCCTGTTGCTCGGGTTGTCCTTCTCGGCAGCCGCAGACGTCAACGGCGACATGAACAACTTTTTCAATAAGCTCGGGTTTGCCTCAAATACGTCTCAGCCGCAGGTCTGGCAGGGGCAGGCCGCGGGCTACGCTTCGGGCGGTTCTCTGTATGCCAGAACACAGGTTAAAACCATCCAGCTGGTCAGTATGACTCTGCCGGATATTAATGCCGGTTGCGGCGGTATCGATGCGTATCTCGGTTCATTCAGCTTTATCAACAGTGAACAGCTGCAGCGCTTCGCCAAACAAATAATGAGTAACTCCGCAGGATACTTTTTCGATCTGGCACTGCAGACCACGGTTCCCGAAATTAAAACGGCAAAAGACTTCCTGCAGAAGATGGCCAGCGACATCAACAGCACCAATCTCAGTTCCTGCCAGGCTGCGCAGGGCATCGTCGGTGGTCTGTTTCCCCGAACTCAGGTTGCGCAGCAGAAGGTCTGCCAGGACATTGCCGGTGAAAGTAACATCTTCGCTGACTGGGCTGCATCCCGACAGGGATGCACAGTGGGCGGAAAGATGGACAGCGTCCAGGATAAAGCGAGCGATAAAGACAAGGAACGCGTGATGAAAAACATCAACATCATGTGGAACGGTCTGTCAAAAAACCGGCTCTTTGACGGTAATAAGGAGCTTAAAGAGTTCATCATGACCTTAACCGGGACACTGATATTCGGTGAGAACGGCGAAATCACACCGCTGCCGGCGCGCACTACCGACCAGGATTTGATCAAGGCCATGATGGAAGGGGGCAGCGCTAAAATCTATCACTGCAATGATTCGGATAAATGCCTCAAGGTCGTGGCAGATGCCACTGTCACCATCGCCTCGGATAAGGCGCTGAAGAACCAGATTTCGAAACTGCTCAACAGTATCCAGAACAAGGCCGTTGCTGATGAAAAACTAACTGAGCAGGAGAAAGGGTTTATTTCAAGCACTACTATCCCGGTATTCAAATACCTGGTAGATCCCCAGATGCTTGGGGTGTCTAACTCGCTGCTTTATCAACTGACAGACTATATCGGTTACGACATTCTGCTGCAGTACATCCAGGAACTTATTCAGCAGGCCCGCGCCATGATGGCGACCGGGAATTACCCGCAGGCGACAATGGACATGATCCTGCAGAACCTTGACCAGGCCACGCAGCAAATTGCCACGTTCCAGGCGCGCGTACAGGTCCAACAGGATGCCTTACTGGTTGTCGATCGCCAGATGAGTTACATGCGTCAGCAGGTATCAGCAAGGATGATGACCCGCTACCAGAACAATTACCACTTTGGCGGAGGTATGTGATGCAGGAAGTGTATGTTATCGCCGGGGGCGACTGGTACCGGCATGTACTGAACGCCGTTGCGGCGTTTATGCAGACCGAAAACTGGAAAATTATCGAGAGAATGTGTATCGGTTTTTCCGTTTTGATCGTGGCAGGGAGCTGGATTAAAAAACACAGCGTGATGGATATGCTGGGGTGGGTATTCTCGCTGACACTGGTATCGATGCTCGTTTTAATAAAAACCCCTGTACAGGTCATCGATTACTCTGAACCCTCATCGGTCTATCAGGTGGATAATGTGCCGATTGGCCTTGCGATTCCGGCATCCCTTACGACGCGCATCGGGAACGCGTTTGTACAGAGCTATGAAATGGTGATGACATTGCCGGACAGTTCGGTCTACAGCAAAACGGGCATGCTCTTTGGCAGCAACCTGGTGGCGAAAAGTACCGATTTTATGTCGCAGAATCCGGAGATTGTCACGCTGTTCTCCGATTACGTTCAGAACTGCGTGATTGGCGATATGCTGCTGAATCACAAATATTCGTTTGAAGACCTGATGCATTCAACAGATCCCTATACGCTGATTTTTTCTAACCCCAGCCCGTTAAGAGGCATATTTGACAAAAACAACCAGTTTAAAACCTGTCTTGAAGCGTCAGTCGATCTGAAGTCAGCGCTGGCGCTGGATACCCAGACGGGTGGAAAAACCTGGAACTATTATGTCCGCCAGATTTTTGGTGGCCGTCCGAACCCTGATGTGCTGATGTCCAGTTTACTGGGCGACAGTTACCAGACGTTCTATCACAACAGCCAGTCTGCCAGCCAGATTATCCGTCAGAATGTCACCATTAATGCCCTGAGAAGTGGGATACAGAGTTATGCAGCCCGCAGTGCAGATTCGGCGAGCCTGATCAATATTGCCACCACATCATCACTGGAAAAACAGCGTCTGGCACAGGCTTCAATGGGGCAGCAGGCACTGAGAACGTTGCCGATGATGCAGACCGTTATTCTCGGGATGATGATTGGCATGTTCCCGATTATTGTGATGGCGGCCATGTTCAACATGCTGACCATGCAGGTGCTGAAGGGGTATGTTGTAGCCTTGATGTGGCTGCAGTGTTGGCCAATTTTATACGCAATCCTGAACAGTGCCATGGCGTTCTATGCGGCCAAAAATGCCACGCCGGTGGTGTTATCTGAAATGTCACAGGTACAGTTGCGTGACTCTGATATTGCCACGACCGCAGGTTACATTTCGCTGATGATTCCTGGCCTGGCCTGGATGATGATAAAAAGCGTGGGGGCAGGTTTCTCAAACATCTACAGCCATTTTGCATCCTCTGGCCTCAGTGCCACCTCACAGGCGGCTTCCGGTGTTGTGGACGGGAATTACTCTTACGCCAATATGCAGACAGATAATGTCAGCGGGAACAGCTGGAATACTAACAGCACCACTGCATTTGGCCAGATGACCCGGCAGCTCTCTAACGGTGGTATGGGAACCCAGACACGGGATGGTTCAATGGTCTGGGATACCAGTGGCGCCATGTCGAAACTGCCGGTAGATATCAACGTCGGCCGTCAGATTGCCAGCGCACAGCAGCAGATGGCCAGGGAATCAGAAGTACAGGCTGAAAGCGCCCTGCATGGTTATAACCAGAGCGTGACGAGCGCCTGGAATACCCTGAAGCAGTTCGGTACCAATATGGGGACCAGTTCCTCAATGACGACGGGGGCAGACAGTACTGAATCCTCTCAGGATACGATGGCCAGAAGCAAAATGTGGAATGCCGTTGTTGCTAATGCTAAAGCAAATAACATCAGCAACGAGGAGTCGTTCCAACAATTAATGGATGATTCTACTAAAAGTTCTCAAGCTGCGGATATTCATGCATCTGGTAAGTGGAGCTCAGGAGATCAACTATTCGGTAAATTAGGCAAGTGGGGAACAGGGCTATCTGCGGAAGCTGGTGTAAAAGGGAGTGCCGGGTGGACCCATAGCTCGGGCGATACTGATAATGTCAGTTCTTCAGGGCGGGAGTCACATGACAGTAGACACGATACTAGCAGTCAGGCAGCCAAAGACTTCAGAGAAGCTTCTGATTACTTTACTAGCCACAAAACTACAACTTCTGGAAATGTTACTGATAATAATGCTTCCTCCCGCGTAGATCAGTTTGCAGCATCGTTGTCCAGCGCGAAAAACAGCTATGACCAGTATACAACCAGTAAGACCCGCAGCCATGAATATAGTGAAATGGCTTCACGTACTGAGAGCATGAGCGGACAGATGAACGAAAACCTAACTCAACAGTTTGCTAATTTTGTTCAGAGACAGGCGCCGCAGAATGCAGAGGCTATTCTGACGGATACCAGTTCACCTGAAATTGCCGCACAACGAGAGGCCCTGGCCAGAGACTTTGTAAAATCTCAGGTAGAGCCCAAAATTGATGGGGCATATCAGGAGGCCAGAGGTTCTCTCGGGAATGATATGGGCGGTGTTTCTGCTGGAGGCGGTCGTGACGGTGTTGTTTCCGATTACGGTCAGCATGCAAGCAGTATTGACAATATGACTGCACACGCAGGCATTAAACAGGATGTTGGTAAGAGCGTGGGTACGTTGGTTTCGGAGAACAGACAGGCTCACCAAAATACTCGACAGGAAATAATCAACCAAGAAAATGACGTTAAAAAACAGCATGCAGATCTGGAAAACAACCATAAAACAGAGGGAAATAACTTCCATAATACATATAATGAGAGGAAGGAGAAGGTAAGTAATATGCCAGGAGCAGCCTCTTCCAAAGAGCTTGAGGAAAGGGCTACTAAACTTCAAAAGGATTATCTTGATGGGAAGAAATGAGAATGATGATTAACAACAAAGTCATTTTTGAAGAGGTGGAAGAGTTAAAACATATCCTTTCAAAAGGGGAAGTGGACATACCTTCCTTTTGGACATGTTTATGGCCTGGACTAGTTATAATTGCTTGGAATGCACTTTGTTCTGTAATTAGTGTAGATAGTGGTTTTTTTTCTAGCAGGTATATATTTAGCGCGATGATTTTCCCATGCGGTGTTGGGGTTATAATTATGCTTGGTGTCGCTAGTGCGCGCTCGCTGTTTTTGTCAGTGCCAAGAACCTTTAGACTTAATTCATGCTTATATCGATTCTTTGGTAAAAAAATTATGGTGTACTCGATTACATATATGGTGGTGGTCGTTCTGTTTGCCTTATTCAATCGTGTATATTATAACTCACCATTACCTTTTGCATTCATGATTGTTTTAACGACTATTTGTTGTGGTGTGGTGATGAATTTAGACTTTGGGCGATATCAACTATCGTTGCTGACATCCGCAATAAGTACATTTAAAAGCAATAGGCTTAATAACTAAGTTCTCCTGGAAGTTAAGTTAATACTATTGATTGGTTTTTTAGATTAAAGGGCGTTGATGTAGGTAATTGACGCCTTAACTCTTCTTTTATTTGGCGTGTCGTTGTTTATCATGTGTGTTAATGGTTGATTTACATTGCATTTAAAGTTGTGTTATTTATATCTGAAGGTGAAAGATGAAAAGAAATAATTCTATGGCTATTGTTGTCATAAGTTCAGTGTTGGTACTTTCTGGATGTGGTGCAATGGGTACCGCAATTAAAAAACGAAATCTCGATGTCAAAACTCAAATGAGTGAGACTATCTGGTTAGAACCCTCTAATAATCGCACGGTATATCTGCAAATAAAAAATACTTCAGATAAAGATATGAGCGGACTGCAGGCTAAGATTGCCAGCGCAGTGACAGCAAAAGGTTACCAGGTGGTGACTAATCCGGATACTGCTGGGTACTGGATACAGGCTAATGTGCTGAAAGCAGATAAGATGGATTTGCGAGAGTCCCAGGGGTGGTTAAGTAAGGGATATGAAGGGGCTACGACAGCTGCTGCTCTGGGCGCTGGTATAACGGCTTATAACTCAAATTCAGCAGGGGCTACATTAGGAGTAGGGCTGGCAGCTGGACTGGTTGGAATGGCTGCAGACGCGATGGTGGAAGATGTTAACTATACGATGGTCACCGATGTCCAGATCGCAGAAAGAACCTCAACAAAGGTCCAGACAGATAACGTTGCCGTATTGCGCCAGGGGACGTCCGGATCGAAGGTACAGACCAGTTCAGAAACAGGTAATCAGCATAAATACCAGACCCGTATTGTCTCGAATGCCAATAAAGTTAATCTAAAATTCCCGGAAGCTCAGCCGGTTCTTGAAGACCAACTTGCGAAATCTATTTCTAATATTCTGTAATGTGTTCAATCCAATTTCCCAAGTAATTTCTCTGTTGGATTAATGTTGCGTCTCTATCCGGTAATGCCGGTGCTTCAGTAAATTCAGATAACGGTGAGCAGGCACGCAAATATTTTTGTGTGCCTGTGAGGCGTTGCCGGCTGCGGCCGGAATTCTTTTCAGTGGTTAATTGACGGATTATTGCCATGAGTTTTAACGCCAAAGATATGACACAGGGCGGTCAAATAGCGAGCATGCGTTTTCGTATGTTTGGTCAGATCGCCAATATTATTCTATATGTACTGTTCCTCTTTTTTTGGGTGCTTTGCGGGCTGATATTAATGTATCGCCTGAGTTGGCAAACCTTTGTTAACGGTGCCGTATACTGGTGGTGTACAACGCTTGGGCCGATGAGAGATATCATCCGGTCGCAGCCCGTATATACCATTAATTATTATGGACAACAGTTGCAGTATACGTCGGAGCAAATACTCAAGGATAAATATACTATCTGGTGTGGGGAGCAGTTGTGGACCGGGTTTGTCTTTGCCGGAACAGTTTCCCTGGTTATTTGTATTGTTGCTTTCTTTGTCGCAAGCTGGGTATTAGGTCATCAGGGGAAACAACAAAGTGAAGATGAAGTGACGGGCGGTCGTCAGCTATCAGAAAAGCCAAAAGAAGTAGCCAGAAAGATGAAGCGGGATGGTTTGGCCTCTGATATTAAAATCGGTGACCTGCCTATTTTACTAAACTCCGAAATTCAGAATTTCTGTCTTCATGGTACCGTTGGTTCCGGTAAATCAGAAGTCATCCGACGACTGTTAAATTATGTCCGTGCCCGTGGGGATATGGCCATCATCTACGACCGCTCCTGTGAGTTCGTCAAAAGTTATTACGACCCGTCTATCGATAAAATTCTCAACCCGCTGGATTCGCGCTGTGCAGCCTGGGATTTGTGGAAAGAGTGCCTGACGCTGCCGGATTTCGACAACGTCTCTAATACCCTGATTCCGATGGGAACCAAAGAGGATCCGTTCTGGCAGGGTTCCGGTCGCACCATCTTTGCCGAAGGTGCCTACCTGATGCGTGAGGACAAGGACCGCAGCTATGAGAAGCTGGTTGATACGATGCTCTCCATCAAAATCGACAAGCTGCGCGCCTATCTGCAGAATACGCCAGCGGCAAACCTGGTGGAAGAGAAGATTGAGAAAACCGCCATCAGTATCCGTGCGGTGCTGACCAACTACGTTAAGGCCATTCGCTACCTGCAGGGCATTGAGAAGAACGGCGAGCCGTTCACCATCCGGGACTGGATGCGCAGTGTCCGTGAGGACCAGCCCAACGGCTGGCTGTTTATCTCCTCCAACGCTGACACCCATGCTTCCCTGAAACCGGTTATCTCGATGTGGCTGTCGATTGCCATTCGCGGTCTGCTGGCGATGGGGGAAAACCGTAACCGTCGTGTCTGGATTTTTGCAGACGAATTACCGACATTGCATAAGTTACCGGACCTGGTGGAGATCCTCCCGGAAGCCCGAAAATTCGGTGGCTGCTATGTGTTCGGGATTCAGTCCTACGCCCAGCTGGAAGATATCTATGGCGTGAAACCCGCAGCAACCCTGTTCGACGTGATGAACACCCGCGCATTCTTCCGCTCGCCCAGTAAAGGTATTGCTGAATTTGCTGCCGGCGAGATAGGTGAGAAAGAGATCAAGAAGGCAAGTGAGAACTACTCCTACGGTGCTGACCCGGTACGTGATGGGGTATCAACCGGTAAGGAGCAGAAACGGGAAACGATTGTCAGCTATTCCGATATCCAGACCCTGCCGGATTTATCCTGTTACGTCACGCTGCCAGGGCCATATCCGGCAGTTAAACTGGCACTGAAATATAAACCCCGCCCCAAAATTGCCGAAGGCTTTATTCCACGCCAGCTCAATCAGGCTATTGATGACAAGCTGGCTGCGGTGCTTGCTGCACGTGAAGCTGAAGGGCAGAGCGCCCGGATTTTGTTTATGCCAGATCCGGTTGAAACTGTGCCGGTTGAGAAGACCGACGAAAAGCCTGCGTCACCGGTAGCGGCCGTACCCACCCCTCAGGAGGAAAAGGCAAAAGTTCCGCCGGTTACTGACAGTAACACGTTCCACAAACCTGCAAGTGCAGCGGCAACCGCCGCCAGCGCATCGGCGTCCCCGGCAGGCGGCGTTGAACAGGAACTGCATGAAAAACCTGAAGATCAGCTTCCATTACCCCCGGGCGTGAATGAAGACGGGGAAATTGAGGATATGAACGCCTGGGATGAGTGGCAGTCCAGCTCTGATGTTTTGAGGGATATGCATCGTCGTGAAGAGATCAACATCAACCATAGTCATCACGTTGATCGTGATGATATCGATCTGGGGAGTAACTTCTGATGATGTCAATTGGTTCAGTGAAATCCGCGGGTAAAGCCGCAGATTATTACACCAAAGAAGATAATTATTACGTCATCGGCAGCATGGATGAACGCTGGCAGGGTAAAGGTGCTGAGGCGCTGGGCCTTGAAGGAAAATCAGTGGATAAGGCCTTGTTTACCGAACTGCTGAAAGGGAAGCTGCCGGATGGCAGCGACCTGAGCCGGATCCAGGATGGTATGAATAAACACCGCCCTGGTTATGACCTGACCTTTTCAGCGCCAAAAAGTGTATCCGTCATGGCTATGTTGGGTGGTGACAAACGCCTTATCGAGGCGCATAACCAGGCGGTCACTGAAGCTATTCGTCAGGTTGAAACCCTCGCAGCCACCAGGGTGATGGTGGACGGAAAATCTGAAACTGTGCTGACCGGCAACCTGATTGTGGCGAAATTTAACCACGATACCAACCGCAACCAGGAGCCTCAGATTCATACTCATGCGGTGGTGATAAATGCTACACAGAATGGCGATAAATGGCAGTCACTGGGTACCGATACTGTAGGAAAAACCGGTTTTATCGAAAACGTGTACGCCAACCAGATTGCGTTCGGAAAGATTTACCGTGAAAGGCTGAAACCTCTGGTTGAGGGGCTGGGGTATGAAACAGAGGTGGTCGGCAAACACGGTATGTGGGAGATGAAAGACGTTCCCGTTGAGCCTTTCTCGACGCGTACCCAGGAAATCAATGCCGCTGCCGGTCCCGATGCATCACTGAAATCTCGGGATGTGGCCACTCTCGATACCCGCAAAGCGAAGGAAACTCTCGATCCGGCACAGAAGGTAACGGAGTGGCTTTCCACTCTGAAAGAGACCGGGTTTAACCTTAAGGAATATCGTGAGGCTGCCGATCAGCGGGCGAAAACACAACGGGAAGTTCCTCCTCCGGCAGCGCCAGCTGGACCAAATGTTGACGATGTAGTTACGCAGGCTATTTCCGGGTTAAGCGATCGTAAAGTTCAGTTCACCTATACGGAGTTGCTGGCCAGAACGGTCAGCCAGATGGAGGCCCGCCCGGGTGTCATCGAGACGGCAAGAGCCGGTATTGAAGCCGCCATTGGGAGGGAACAACTTATCCCGCTTGACCGGGAAAAAGGGATTTTCACCTCCGGGATACATGTTCTCGATGAGTTATCCGTCAGAGCCCTGAGTCAGGAAGTATTACGCCAGAACCACGTCAGTATGGTCCCGGAAAAGGCGACCGCGCGTCAGACGTCGTTCAGTGATGCGGTTACCGTTCTGGCTCAGGATCGCCCTGCAATCGGGATTGTATCGGGTCAAGGTGGGGCTGCAGGGCAACGCGAACGAGTGACTGAAATGGCCATGATGGCACGTGAGCAGGGACGGGATGTCCATATCATCGCGGCAGATAACCGTTCCCTGGAGTTTCTGCTGAAAGAAGAAAAACTGGCAGGTGAAATCATCACTGGTAAAAACGCTCTGCAGGACGGAACTGCCTTTGTTCCAGGAGGGACGTTGATAATCGACCAGGCTGAAAAACTCAGCCTGAAAGAAACCATCAATCTGCTCGATGGCGCCATGCGTAATAATGTTCAGATCCTGATGTCAGACAGTGGAAAACGAAGCGGTACCGGCAGCGCGCTGACCGTCATGAAAGAGAGTGGTGTGACGGCGTATAAATGGCAGGGTGGTAAGCAGACTACAGCATCGGTTATCAGCGAGCCGGACAGGAATCAACGCTTTACCAGAATGGCCAGTGACTTTGTTGCCAGCGTCCGGGATGGTCAGGAAAGCGTGGTTCAGATACGCGGTCCCCGGGAGCAGGGGATCCTGACAGGGCTAATCCGTGAAAATCTCAGAAATGAAGGCCTGATAGGCAGTCATGAGGAAACCATTACGGCGCTGACGCCGGTCTGGCTGGACAGTAAAAACCGGGGTATCCGCGATAATTATCGTGAGGGAATGGTGATGGAGCGCTGGGATCCGGAAAAACGCATCCATGACCGGTTTATTATCGATCGCGTGACCGCTGTCAGTAATACCCTGACCCTGAAAGATGAAAAAGGAGAATCACTGAATCTCAAAGTCTCCGCCGTTGATAATACCTGGACGCTCTTTCGTCCTCAGCAGTTGCCTGTGGCGGAAGGAGAACGGCTGGCCATTCTGGGGAAAATTCCGGAAACCCGGCTGAAGGGGGGCGATACGGTTCAGGTGCTGAAAGCGGAGAATGGTGTCCTGACCGTACAGCACCCCGGTCAGAAGACCACCCAGAAGCTGGCCGCCGGCAATACGCCCTTTACAGGGATCAAGGTCGGTCACGGCTGGGTGGAAAACCCGGGCAGATCAGTCAGTGAAACCGCAACGGTATTCGCCTCATTGTCACAGCGTGAACTGGACAATGCCACCCTCAATGCCCTGGCGCAGAGCGGCAGCCAGGTTCGACTGTACTCTGCGCAGAATGAGCAAAAAACGGTTGAAAAACTCGGGCGCCATACAGCGTTCAGTGTGGTAACCGAACAGCTGAAAACCCGTGCGGGCGAGCAGGATATCAGCGCAGCAATTGCTCACCAGAAAAGCCAGCTGCATACACCGGCTGAACAGGCAATCCATCTGGCGGTTCCGTCGCTGGAAAGCGATAAGCTCACGTTTACCCGGCCTCAGTTACTTGTCGCCGCTCATGAGTTTTCTGACGGTACCGTTCCGTTCTCTGATATCGAGAAAACTATAGGAGAACAGATTAAATCAGGCGATCTGCTGCACGTTCCTGTCGCTGCCGGTCATGGCAACGATCTGCTGATTTCCCGGCAGACCTGGGATGCAGAGAAAAGTTTGCTCACGATGGTGCTTGAGGGTAAGAACGCCGTTACGCCGTTAATGGCGAAAGTACCAGGTTCGCTGATGGAAGGGCTGACATCGGGACAACGAAATGCCACCCGTATGATCCTGGAAACCCGGGACAGGTTCACTCTGGTTCAGGGTTATGCCGGCGTGGGTAAAACCACGCAGTTCCGGGCGGTGATGTCGGCGGTGAATTTGTTGCCGGAAGACTCCCGTCCGAAGGTAATCGGCCTCGGACCAACACACCGTGCGGTGGGAGAAATGCAGAGCGCCGGTGTGGAGGCACAGACCACAGCCTCTTTCCTGCATGATACACAGCTTCTGATGCGAAGCGGCCAGACTCCGGATTTCAGCAACACACTTTTCCTGGTGGATGAGAGTTCGATGCTGGGGCTATCCGATACGGCAAAGGCCATGAGTCTGATCGCGGCCGGTGGTGGCCGTGCGGTTTCCAGCGGTGATACTGATCAGCTGCAGTCTATTGCCCCCGGTCAGCCTTTCCGGCTTATGCAGAAGCGCAGTGCGGCCGATGTGGCCATCATGCAGGAGATCGTGCGACAGGTGCCTGAACTCCGCCCGGCGGTGTACAGCCTTATTGACCGGGATATACACAGTGCACTTTCCACCATTGAAAGAGTCGAACCCGCCCAGGTTCCCCGAAAGGAGAACGCATGGGTACCTGAAAGCTCAGTCATGGAATTCACGCCAGAACAGGAGAAAGCGATTCAGAAAGCCATCGGTGAAGGCGAAGTTCTTCCTGATATCTCGCCCGTCAGTCTCTATGACGCCATCGTAAGGGACTATACCGGACGCACGGAAAGTGCTCAGGCACAAACGTTGATTATTACCCACCTGAATGATGACCGCCGGGTGCTGAACCGTATGATCCATGATGAAAAAATGCGGAACGGTGAGCTCGGGGAAGACAGTGTCACGCTGCCAGTTCTGGTGACCAGTAATATCCGGGATGGCGAACTACGTAAGGTTTCGACCTGGGAAGCACATAAAGGTGCCATCGCATTAGTGGATAACCAGTATCACCAGATAGTGGGTGTCAGTAAAGCAGACCAGCTGATTACGCTTCGTAGTGACGAAGGTACCGAACGCCTGATTTCACCGCGAGAGGCTTCTGCAGAAGGTGTCACGTTATACCGCCAGGAGAGTATTACCGTTTCGCCCGGCGACAGAATGCGCTTCAGTAAAAGTGATACCGAACGTGGCTACGTGGCGAATAGTGTGTGGCGGGTAGAAAGCATATCTGGTGACAGTGTCACGCTGAATGACGGAAAAAGTACCCGAACGGTAACGCCCGCTGCGGATAAAGCTGAAGCGCATGTTGATCTGGCTTATGCCATCACCACACACGGTGCGCAGGGGGCAAGCGAGCCCTTTTCAATTGAACTGGAAGGTGTGGCTGGCGCCAGGGAGCGGATGGTCAGCTTCGAGTCAGCATATGTAGCGCTCTCCCGTATGAAACAGCATACGCAGGTATATACCGATGACCGGAAAGGATGGACGGATGCGGTAAGCCGTTCTCAGGAGAAAGCCAGCGCGCATGATGTTCTGGAGCCTCTTAACGATCGCGCTGTTAAAAGCGCAGAGCAGCTGTTTGGTCGCGCCATTCCCCTGACGGAGAGTCCGGCCGGACGTGCAGCACTGCAACAATCAGGTATTGCCCTCGGGCAGTCCACAGGGAAATTTATCTCCCCGGGGAAAAAGTATCCGTTACCGCATGTCGCGTTACCTGCATTTGACCGTAATGGAAAATCCGCCGGGATATGGCTGAGCCCACTGACGGATAAGGATGGGCGACTGCAGGCTATCGGTGGTGAAGGGCGGGTTATGGGGAATGAAGAGGCCCGTTTTGTCGCCCTGCAGGGGAGCCGGAATGGGGAAAGCCTGCTCGCCGGGAATATGGGAGAGGGCGTCAGAATTGCCCGGGATAATCCGGACAGTGGCGTGGTGGTTCGCCTTGCCGGCGACGACCGTCCATGGAACCCTGGCGCCATCACCGGCGGCAGGGTCTGGGGCGATATAGACGCCGTGGTTACGGGGGGGAGCAGTGCAAATATTCCGCTACCACCTGACCTGATTGCTCAAAAAACGGCAGAAGAACTGCAACGCCAGCAGATTGAAAAGCAGGCACAGGAAACGGCTCGTGAACTGACCGGTGAAAAGCGTAAACAGGACGAAGTGGGTGAGCAGATCAAGGACATTATCACGGATGTGGTTCGCGGTCTGGATCGACAGAAGGGGCAGCATGAACGATTCCAGCTTCCGGATGAACCGGAAAACCGTCTCAGAAATGAGGCTGTTCAGAAAGTGGTAGCCGATAATCAGCAGCAGGACAGATTGCAGCAAATTGAACGGGATATGGTCCGGGATCTGACCCGGGAAAAAACACTCGGAGGCGACTGACGCGCCTGCGGCTTGTCTGCTCCGGCATGCTCCCCGATTAAAATCGGGAAACCTGCCGGAGCGCTAAAAAGGAATATGATATGAGAGCACAGGGTACCTTTCTCAGCATGACGGACAACTGGCTGCAACGCCTTTTGACCTGGACTCCCGGACAGACGGATATGATTAAAACCGTCGCTCTGGTACTGATGGTGATTGACCATACCGGTCTTCTGCTGGCAGGGAACAATGAAGTCATGAGACTGCTGGGCCGCGGTTGCTTTCCGCTGTTCGGGCTTGTCTGGGGAATGAACCTGGCCCGGCACGCTGTCATTCGCCAGTCACAACTGAACCAACTCTGGTGCTGGGCGCTGATAGCTCAGGGGTCATTTATTCTGGTGGGGTATCCCTGGTATATGGGGAATATCCTCTTTACGTTCGCCGTTACCGGACAGGCGATGCGCTGGTTCAGCCTGAGAAGCCGCAACGATATGCTGCTGGCGCTCGCGATAGTGGTGGCCTGGTTACCGCTCTCCACTGACAGCTATGGTCTGGCCGGAGTATTCATGCTGATCAACAGTTACCGGCTTTGTCGTGCCACAGAGCCGGTGGAAAGAACAGGCTATGCTTTACTCTGGGCGGTCATGGTTTTGCTTATGAATATCCATGATGCAGGGCAGGCCGTGGCGGGGTTGGCAATTGCACTTCTGGTCGTGGGAGTCTGCTCGGATATCGGGAAGCAGGTTAAGCGATTCTGGCCAGCGCATTTTTTTGTCCTGTTTTACACTATTCACCTTGCGGTGCTCGGTATTCTGGTCGGGTGACGGACAGAAAGTAGTCGGGCGACAGGCAGAAGGATGATCAGGCAGGCAACCTGGCGTATCTTACCCGCACAGTATTAACTGCAGGAAAACCTTAACCTATGACGGAAGATAAACGTCCCACTCTCAGCCTGAAACGAAAGCCGGGGGAGAAAACACCGGAATCCGGTGCTGATACAGCCCGTGTTGTCCGCCGTAAACAGGTGGTGAATGTGACCACCCCGCCGGCATGGAAAGTGAAGAAAGAGAAACTGGCCAGAAAAACGGAACCGGTGGCACCTGCTGCCCCCGTGTCGAAGACACCGGACAAACCGGAAAGGATCGTCCGTCCAGTTCGTTATCTTTGCCTGCCGGAGCTGCAGGATGCGATTGATACCCTGAAGGTGTGGTGGCCTGGGATGTTCAAGGGGGAAGCGCCTCACCTGCTGGCCATCGGCATCCGGGAGGCCTTTTTTGAGGATATTGCCGAACGGGGAATACCGTTGTCCCATAAACAGGTCATTAAATGCCTGAAAAGTATTACACGGTCTGAACTTTACCTGTCATCGATGATCGCCGGTGCTGAACGAGTTGACTTACACGGTAACCCGGTGAGTGTCGTGACCCCGGATGAAGAAAAGTATGCTCAGCTGCGTCTTGAAAAACAGCGACAGCAACAGGCCAGAATTCAGAATGAAATCATTTAAATTGTATTAATTCTTTTTATTTAATCTGTATTCCCTTTATAACTCTGCCCGCGTAATTGAATACTCTGGCAGAGTGATAATATCTGCACGTTACACTTTGTCATTGAAAAGGATATTTATGAAGCTTAAAACTGTTTTAGCAGCTCCGCTTATTACCGCCATGTTATTTAATTCCTTACCTTCATTTGCGAGCGACACGAGTTCTGCATTTACTCCCGAGCAGGAAAAGCGGATTGGCGAAATAGCCGCAGATTATATGCGTGCTCATCCGGAAATTCTTATCCAGATGAGTGAGTCGTTACAGCAGGAACAACAGGAAAAACAGACCCGGGAATTGAAATCGGCCGCTATCGCACAACAGGCCCGGATAATGGCGGATAAGCGTATCCCCTCCTGGGGAGCAGAAGGCGGATCTGTCATGGTGGTCGAGTTCTTTGATTATCAGTGTATCTGGTGCAGTCGGCTGGCGCCTGATCTGGAGAAGGTCATGAAGGCCAACACGAACGTGCGCTACTACTTCATGGAGTGGCCGGTGTTTGGCAGCCGCTGGCCAGAATCTTTACTGGCAGCGAAAACCGGATTGCAGGTCTGGAAAGAAAAAGGCGAGAAGGCTTACCTCAAATATCACAATGGCATTTATAGCTCCGGACTTAATGAAGGAAAACTAACCCAGGATGCTATCGGGAAATATTCAGAAAATATGAAGTTCAGTAAAAACACGATCGATGAAATTAATTCCACGCTGACCGATATCAATGATATTGCCACCACCATTGGTTTGACCGGGACACCGGGTATTGTCATCATGCCCGTTAAGGGGGCAACAGAAGATAATACGACGGTTTTCGCTGGAATGACTGAGGCTGAAAATATCCAGCAGGCGATTAATAAAGCGCAGGGGAAATAAAGAATGAAACGTTCAACACTGTCTGGTCTCCTGGCGGTCTGTTTAATGGTTTCAGGTGGTGCAGTTGCTCAGCCAACAGTACAGGCAGGATTTTCACCCGAGGGTTCTGCGCTGCAGCTGGTGCTGAACACTATCGATACCGCACAGGAAAGTATTCGTCTGATGGGGTACAGCTTTACATCGCCGGAGGTCACGCGAGCGTTGATTCAGGCAAAACAGCGTGGGGTAGATGTGAAGGCTGTTCTTGACTGGAAAGCGAACAGTACAAAAGGCAGTGCCGGTGTGGCGGCAATGAATCTGCTGGTGAATGCCGGCATCCCGGTGCGTACCGTCAGCCAGTTCAAAATCATGCATGACAAGGTCATCATCACTGACGGCCGTAATGTCGAAACAGGCTCGTTCAACTTCAGCAGGGCGGCGGCACGCAATAACTCCGAAAATGCCCTGGTCATCCGGGATTATCCTGTTCTGGCAAATACCTATCTGCAGCACTGGCAAACTCGTTGGAAGATGGGAAAGGACTGGAGTTCCTCGTATTAAATCCCTCGCTGAATAACCTGCTCATTGCGCCAACAAGGGCAGGTTATATAACAAAAAATAACATAGACTCTCGCTGCATCTGGCTACGTGTAGTATCTTTGTCCAAGTATTTTGTTAAATGCTTGAGGAGGCAGAGATGTCACAGGTCGTTAACGCAGTTACTTCCTCATCTAAACGTCCCTACAGAAAAGGGAATCCGCTTTCTGCTGCAGAGCGTCAGCAGAAAGCTGTTGCACGTAAAAAAGCCACGCATAAAGAAGTGAGGGTGTTTGTGCGTGACTCGCTTAAAAGCCAGCTTCAGTTAATGTGTGAAAATGAAGGGATCACCCAGGCGGAAATGATTGAAAGGCTTATCGAAATGGAATCAGCCAAGCTTGGAATAGGCGTAACGACGTCACATTCTTGATCCTACTGGCTATGAGTGCTAGATTACTGATCGTTTAGAGATTTCTGGTTGGCCACGCCGTAAGGTGGCAGGGAACTGGTTCTGATGAGGTGTCTACCCAGAACCAGAAAAGCAAAAACCCCGATAATCTTCATCTAGTTTGGCGACGGGAAGAAGATTAACGGGGCCTACTTAAACTGTATAGAAGCTGTTGCTCTATGCAGGGAGTATAGTTTTATGCTCAGAAAACTGCAATACCTTCTGTGCTTAGTGCTCCTTCCGTGCAACATAAGTGCGGGAAGGTGTGACTGACACTCATACCCTGTTCTCTCATTACCGTCAGGTCAAAAACCCGAATCCGGTATTCACGCCGCGAGAGGGGAAAAAGACCCTGCCGTTCTGCCGTAAGCTGATGGTGAAAGCCGAGGGCTTCACGTCCCGTTTTGATTTTTCTGTTCATGTGGCGTTCGTGCGCTCACTCGGTAAGCGTCATCGCATGCCGCCACTGTTGCGCCGTCGGGCCATCGATGCCTTGCTCCAGGGACTGTGTTTCCACTATGACCCGCTGGCCAACCGTGTCCAGCGTTCCATCACCAATCTGGCTATTGAATGCGGACTGGCCACCGAGTCGAAAACCGGCAATCTATCCATCACCCGCGCCACACGGGCGCTGAAGTTTATGGCGGAGCTGGGGCTGATTACCTACCAGACCGAATACGACCCCCAGATTGGCTGCAATATCCCGACTGATATCACCTTCACACCGGCACTTTTCTCGGCTCTCGATGTTTCTGACGTAGCTGTTGTGGCTGCCCGCCGCAGCCGCGTGGAATGGGAAAATCAGCAGCGCAAAAAACAGAACCTGAAGCCGCTGGAGATGGACGAGCTGATCGCGAAGTCCTGGCGGTTTGTGCGCGAACGGTTCCGCAGCTACCAGTCCGAACGTAAACAGCATGGCCTGAAACGTGCCCGTGCACGTCGTGACGCGGACAGAACCCGCAAGGACATTGTGTCCCTGGTGAAACAACAGCTGACGCGGGAATACGCCTGCGGACGCTTTACCGGTGGTCTTGAGGCCATGAAGCGGGAGCTGGAGCGGCGTGTGAAAGAGCGCATGCTGATGTCGCGCGGTAACAACTACACGCGGCTGGCCAGCGTCCCCATATAACCCTCCCTGAGTGAAAAATCCGGCTGGCGCCGGAGGGTTCCGCACGTCTGCTTCCCGCCACTGCTTATTATCTGAGCTACGTGGCGTGGCTGTTCACCAAATCCCTTGTCTTTAGGCCATCAGAATGGCCAGAAATTTCATCGCTGTCGTCACTTTCGGCCGCTGAATTCAGTTACCCACAAATAACTGCAAGGGAAGTTTCCATAAGGTTACAACCGTTATGGCTACAGAGCGCCATGCGAAGTCATTTCAAAGTGCGTGGTTTCCTTTAAAAACCAGCTCCATACTTCTTTTAAATAAAGAATTTTTCTCTCTTATAAAGATATAACCTGTTCATCGCCTGCCCTGTGGACAGGCATTCAGAGAATGCCCGCCCTTGCAGCGACCTGACGGTCGCGCCGGTTCGGAAACAACATATCTACCTCCCGTCGCCTTGCGACGGGCCCCGGAACCAGTAGTTACAACATACAAATAATCCCTTATGCCAGAAATCCAGCGCTGTTCTGACATCCCGTGCCCCTCCCCACCACTGAAAAGCGCCGCCGCCCCCGGCCCAAGGCCGGGGAACACCATCGCTTTTAATGATGGGTGTTGTAACTACTCTTCTTCATCGCTGTAGGTGGAGCTGTGGTCAGTTGTTTAGTACACGCTCGTAAGCGGTCCTTCGGCCCGCTAACGCGGAGATACGCCCCGACTGCGGCTGTCGCCTTGCCGGGACCACTCCGACCGCGTACAGCAGCTACTAAAGCGTTATTTGTGGGTATAGCTTATCAGGGCGGGGGGGGATTGGCAGAACCTATCAAACCGTTGCCGGCTACGCCGGGCTTCGGCGCCACTCACTTTCCGTTCACCATTGAACATCGGCTGGCGCCTTTCTGACATCAATGCGGAGCAGAAGCTCAAACTTGCTGCACTGCTTGCCACCATCGAAAGGCTAGGGTTTTAGAATGACTGACAATCTCAAACTGTTTCAACGCCTGACAAACAGCAGAATGATGGGGAGGGGAAGATATTTCTAAGCTTACATACGAACGGGGGGTAAAAAGGCCAAGGAATGAAAAGCAAAAGAGAGGCGATAGCCTATCACCTCGGGCAATGCAATCGAATGTCTTGAGTGTGTAAAATAACTCCAGGTATTCGACAGGCATTTAAAGCAAATCCACGGCATGACCCCTGCAGAGTACCGAGACAGATTTAACCACCCCTCTGAAACACCACTGGCCGGGGTGGCATATAGCCAGCAATGTCTGCGAGAAGACATCTGGCGGCGTCAACCGCTTTGGCCCCAGAACAACCAGGCCAATAATGAATATCAATAGCAGTTCACTAAAGCCAATATCGAACACGAACTATACCTGCTCACTGTGATGATGTTTTGCGTCAACATTCGTCGTGGCAGGCTGCGTTTCGTTTTGAGGAGTGCTTTGGGTATGCCATTACGCGGGATCTCAGTAAATTCAATATCCGCATCTAACCGCATAAAGAACAAGGAACATTTCAGGGATTAACAAGAAATGGTCAATCCTCGCTTATTTCCCGAAAAAACAGGGGTGTATTGCATCCCCCTTGTATTGCCCTTGATTATTCATTGACAGAGTTCTGGATAATTATCCTGGCGGGCACACCTGGAGGTCTGCAGAAAACCTAACAGGCAACAGGAGTAAAAATGGTGTTTCCGGTATCAATAGAACTTCGTGTGTCAGCCATTACGGTGATGGCCTCTTTACTACTTTCAGGCTGCACAATGGCACCGGCATATCAGAGACCGGAAGCCCCCGTGCCATTAGCCTGGTCACATAAAGACACTTCTGTTGAAGGTATGTATACAACGGCAGCAAACGGGCCTTTTTTCACAGACAGCAAGCTGCAGCAACTGATAAAACTGACCATCGACAATAACAAGGACCTCGAACTTTCTGCACTGAACCTGAAAAAATCAGGTGTTCAGTATGGGGTAGAAAGACTATCCTGGTTGCCAGCAGTCAGCCTGACCGCAGAAAAAACCGCAGCTCATGAGCCTGCAGGGAGCTTTGATACCGTTGATACCGGTTCGGTAACGTATCATCAATACAACGTTAAACTGGTCTCAGCTTCCTGGGAAGTGGACTTCTGGGGGCGTTTGCGAAGCCTCAGGGAAGCATCCCTCAATGAATATCTTGCTGCGGGAGCTTCATCAAGAGCCCTGAAGATCAGCCTCATTGAGCAGGTGGTCAGTGCCTATCTGATCTATTTCACCGACCAGGAAAACATTAGTATTGCCCGTCAGAAACTGGACAATCTCCAGCAGCTCCGGCACATGCAACAGCAAGCCTATAATGCCGGAGACATGACTAAAAATGCGCTTATGGACGCTGATAGTGCGGTAAACGACGCACAGTCAGAATTGAACCAGACAGAGTTGCAGGTACAACAGGATTTAAACTCGCTTCAGTTGCTTGTCGGCACCCCGCTACCTGACTCTCTGCTGAATGTGTCACCTGAGCATGACTGGGCTTTTCCGTTAATTAAAGCAGGAACGCCATCAGAGGTTCTGCTCAAACGTCCCGATATTATTGCTGCTGAGTACCAGTTGAAAGCTGCCAATGCCAGTATAGGCGCGGCAAGAGCGGCATTTTTCCCGTCTATTTCTATCACCGCTGAAGGCGGATCATCCACGGCTGATATGGGTAAATTGCTTGCGGGTGGCGCTGCTAACTGGAGCTTTATTCCTACACTCAATCTTCCCATTTTCGATGGGGGTAAGAACCAGGCCAACCTCAGTCTGGCCGAGCTGAATAAGAAAATTGAGATCGTCAATTATCAGAAAGCAATACAACAGGCGTTCAGGGATGCATCTGATGCTCTTGCCGGACAGGCATTCCTGAAAAAGCAAACCATCCAGACATCCGGTATCTTTGATACTGTCAAAGAACAATACCGAATGGCTGAAGCAACGCGGAACGCCGGACAGATAAGCAACGCAACTCTACTGGAAAAAAACAATGAGCTGCTTGCTGTTCGTAAGCAAAAAGCTAATGCCCGTCTCAAATACCTTATTCAGGGGGTGAAAGTATTTACCATCCTGGGTGGGGATGATTCGATTTAACAATTAATATTTATATCAGGTTATTACCATGAGTCTGAAACATTTAATATCAGGATGGAAGCCCTGTAGTTATGACGTTTACGCTGAAACATACCAGAGATTTGGTGGCAGCGTTAATATGCATCCTGATATTGTTGAGTTCTTTATGAGGAAAGGTCAGCGAGGATTTTCATTCTGGCAATATTGTAAAAATGGTGATGTTGTCGCTGCCTATTTCATTGTTGATAATAAAGAAGTGGGTTTGAATGTATGGCGGGAGTTTCCAGTATCCTTCGATGAAGTCATGCTACCGGTATCTGCAGATCAAAAAATCTGGCTCCCTGATAAGACAAACCGTTTGTCATCACGCCACCGTGATACCATCCTTAATTCTGCATTTTTCTACAGAACGAAGCGCAGTATATGCCGGGTTAAAACTTCATTTTCAGGTAAAACCATCAAGAAGCGAAACGGTGAATTAAGGAAGTTTATGGGCATGGGGGGGGAATGTTACCGCCTGTCAGACATGTCACCCAAAGATATAGCCAGTCTGTATGTCCGTCTGTTCAAGTTGCGGTTTGGTGATTCTGTCCGCTGCTATGAGGAAGAGAAGATTGAAGAGCTGATATCCGCTGTACCGCATCTGATTTTCGGTAACGTATTGTTTTATGCCGATACGCCTTGCGCTATTGATCTGGTACTCAGTGCGAACAGTGACAACATGGTGTATTTTGACGTGCCAAATGGCGGTGTTGACCCTAAATATTCAGCATTCAGCCCGGGCAGCATGCTGATGTGGGCCAATATTTCAGATGCGCGCGACTTGTGCACTACGCAGGATAAAGAAATGGTATTTTCAATAGGGCTTTATGAGAAAGACTGGGAATATAAATTACGGTGGGCCGATACAGCGAAGACAGGGAAAGTTATCTGCTTTTAAGTATTAATAACTCATCTACCAGTTCACTTTCTTTTGACTCGGTTCGAGTTTGCCTCCCATAAAACAATAATAATTAACTCAATAAAAAAGCCGAAAATTGCGCCTGCTATTATGCAGGCGTTTTGTCCATCAATTTTATGAACTACAGAACTGACGCACTCAAGAAATGACTGCATGGTATACTCCCGTTTACCATGCATTTAATCAGTGGATTATCAAGATTCTATTGGTCTGGCGTCAAGGGATCATCAATAGTCAAAAATTTAAGATTTTCGCAACGATACCCTGAAGGCAAGTCCACCCTTTTTATTTTTCTCTACCTCCAGTTGCCCTCCATGTGCTTCACATATCGCCCGGGCAATAGAAAGTCCCAAGCCAGAGCCCCCGGAATGCCTGGAGCGTGAAACCTCTTCACGAACAAATGGTGTGAAGATATCTTCAAGCAATTCATTCGGAACGGCAGGCCCTTTGTCCCTGAAAATAACCGAAACGGTATCTGGAGTGGCGTCGTAACTGATATCAAGCACGCCACCATCAGCTGCATAGCGTAATGCATTATCCATCAGTATCAGGAAAACCTGTCCTAAACGATAGGGGTCTGCTACTCCGCTCAGCATCATATTCTGGTTGTGTCTGATGGATACGCCCGCTTTCTCTGCAGAAGGTGTAATCCATGCAATTTTTTCCCTGACAATCTCATTAAGACCGGCGGATATCATGCTCAGATTTAACTGACCGGCATCAGCAAGCTTCAGCAAATGCAGGTCTTCAACCAGCCGATTCAGTTCGTTAAGTTGCTGCATGACCATTTTCAGCTGGGTTTCGCTGGGCTCAAATACACCATCAATCATGCCCTGGAGTCTTCCTGTGGCTGCGGTCAACGGAGAACGAAGTTCATGGGCCATGGCAACATGTGATTTTTTTAGATCCTTTTCATAACGCTCAAGCTGCATCGACATCCCATTAAAATTTTCGCTGAGACTACGTAATTCCAGAGGAAGATTATCCGGGATTTTTACTTTTACGCCGAAGCTACCCTGAGCAACAGATTTAGCTGCATTAGCAAGGGCACTTATCTGCTTTGATAGAGGGCGTGCTGCTCTCAGCGTCAGTGTGAAAATGATGGGCATTACGATTAGGACGAGTACAGCCAGAATTAGCCAGTCAGTAATCCTTATTTCTGGCTTCCAGTAGTCCACGCCATACCATCGATCAATGATCGCGTGATAGCGGTTAATATTTAGCCAGGGGTTTTTAATTAACTCAGCGAGCTCGGCCCTGACCTCAACAGGTATCCTGTACTCGTGCCACTTGTTATCAATGTAAAAGCGCAGCCACATGCAGAAAGAAATCAGGATTATGCTGCCTACTGCCAGCGAAATAACCTTACGGCATATCCAGTTCCACAGAGAGCTGTTTTCACTTTTCTGAAATCGCAATTTTCTGTTCATGAGTTAGCAAACCTGTAACCAATGCCCCTGACATTAATCAGAAGATCAGGTTGACCCGCAGCTTCCAGCTTTTTACGCAAATTATAGATATGCGTATCAACCACCCTCTCAAGAGCATCGCTTTCCGGAAGGCAGGCTTCCAGTAGCGCCTGACGCGTAAAGGCTTTAGATGGCGACTTCAAGAATGTCATCAGAAGTGACAGTTCTGTTGGGGTCAGCTCTAGTGCCTGAGGGGGTATGCCTTCTTTTTCCACGACGACTATCATGGAGTCCATATCGGCTTTTATATTTCTGAACTGGAGGATATCCCCGCTACGTTGCCCGGCATAACGACGCAGGACAGCATGAACGCGTGCAACGACTTCTGCGGGATTGTAAGGTTTAACCACATAGTCATCTGCACCGTAACGAAGCGCACTGATTTTATCTGCCCCGTCGCTGATGGCGGTGATCATTATCACCGGGATATCACTACGCCGTCGTACCGCTAGCAGGACATCAGTACCACTCATGGATGGCAACATAACATCAAGAAGAATGATATTGGGCTTCCAGCTGAAGACCAGATCCAGACCGTGTTGCCCGTCACTGGCTAACGAGGTATTGAACTGCTCTCTTTTAAGATATGCCTCAAGTACATTCGCAGCATCCAGATCGTCTTCAATGATTAAGACACGTTTCACATAAGCACCTTGATTAAACCTTGATAAACCCTTGCAGCGTTCTTGATTATTTGTCGGTATACTTCCGAACCTGTTAAGACAGCATAATTCATTCCGGGAGTTTTATGAAGGAATTAAATACGATCCTGTCGGCAATATTTTTACTGCCGTTTGCAACCTACGCCTCGTCTGATGTACATAAATCTGAGGTAACCGTTGGCATAGGAGCTCAATATGCTCCTCAATATATGGGGGCCGATAAATTTGACTCAACAGTCGCGCCTTACTTTGAATGGACTGACGGAACCTTGTTTTTGAATTCAGAAAAAGGGGCGGGGCTTACATATTCCTTTGATAATGGTTTTTACTTGGGACAGGCTCTGGGATATACATGGGGGAGAAGGGATGATGACGGTTCCTGGCTACAGGATGGTTCCAGACATCTCAAAGGAATGGGTAAAATAAAAACAGCGCTGAACTCGACGACAACGCTGGGTTGGTGGATGGTATCCTGGATTGGATTTGAAGGTAATATTATTGCCCCCCTGACTGAAAGCCAGGGGGTTCTGTATAACATCGGCCTCAATGTTGTTTTGTTTAATAATGACAGCGACACACTTACCGTCAGTACCATTCGTAATTATGGCGATGCACGGTACAATAATACCTGGTTTGGAGTGAGCGAAAAGCAAAGTACAAATACAGGATTTAAACAGTTTAACTCCGACTCGGGGTTAACCAGTGTCGATTACGGTATCAACTGGCAACACACATTTGATGACAACTGGTCTGGTTATGCAGACCTGCGCTATACAACACTGGCAAACCGCGTAAGTCATAGTCCCATTGTTGAAAAAGATGACTACCTGGCTTTCACTATTGGTGCGTTCTATACATTCTGATCGTCAAACCAGAAAGCCAAAAATAAAACCTGCCATTTAATGGCGGTTTTTTTGTTTGTAACTTAACGATGAGTCATGCCACATAAAATGAAGGTCATACCGACATAACCTTCATATAAACTTGATTGTTCATTGATACTGAACCTGTATGTTCACTGCTTTAACACAATAGGGCATGATAATGTTAAAACAAAGATATAAGTTAATTGAGTACAGGTTCAGAGCCTTACGGACTCTTTTCGTTTCCGATGAGAGTTATCGACGCACGAAGTTCAGGAAATTATTTAATCGGGAGCTGGATTTATCTCTACCTTTAACACTGAACGAGAAGATAAACTATCGCATGGTTTTTAATCGCGATCTTTTCTTGAGTGTTATTGCTGATAAAATTGCTGTTCGAGACTATGTTGAAATGATGGTAGGTAATGAACATCTGGTTCCGTTGCTTGCCGTTTTTGAGAGAATAAAAATCCGCGACTTTGAAGCTCTTCCAGTTTCTTTTGTCATTAAGTGCAATCATGATAGTGGAAGTTCCATCATCTGTCATGATAAGAGTGAACTCAATAAAAGGAGGGTAGTGAGTCACTTCAATCGACGGTTGCGTATGAACCCTTATTATACAAACCGCGAGTGGCAATATAAAAATATACAACCTAAAATATTAGTTGAGCGAAAACTTAATGTTTTTGATGGCAAAGACCAGGATGTAACACCAGAAATGTTCCGGGTACATTGTTTTCACAAAAAAGCCATGTACATCGAAGCAGATTTTACCTGCGTGAACGGCAGAGAATATGTAAATATTTATGACACTAATTGGATGCTACAGCCGTTTACGCTTGGATATGGTAACACCCCTTACAACATTGATCGTCCTTCCTCTCTAGACGACATTCTTGATATTGCAGCGAAACTGGCTACTGATCTTGATTACTGCAGGGTTGATCTTATGGTTGAAAACGAAAGGGTCTACTTCAGTGAAATTACGCTGACTCCTGAAAGTGGTCAACTGAAGTTCAGTCATGCAGAATGGGATTTACGTCTTGGCCGCTTATGGAATATGCCTATAATGAGGATCGATTAGCTACCAATTACGCATTACTCTTTCATAACGTCCGCTTCTGGCACGCAGCGGACCCCAACTTCAGCTGGCGCCTCCATGCCGCTGACGCGGCATTATCTATACTTTAAGTCTGGCCAATGGAGGTAACCATGTGCGGACGTTTTTCGCAGTCAATGACGCGGGAAGAGTATCTTTCTCTCCTCGCCAATGAAGCCGATCGAAATATTGCCTACGACCCGGAACCCATCGGTCGCTATAACGTCGCCCCGGGTACCAGGGTGTTACTTCTGAGCGAACGCGACGAACAGCTGCAGCTCGATCCGGTTCACTGGGGTTACGCGCCAGGGTGGTGGGATAAACCGCCATTGATTAATGCCCGGGTTGAGACAGCAGCCAGCAGCAGGATGTTTAAACCTCTTTGGCAGCACGGTCGGGCGATCTGCTTTGCTGATGGCTGGTTTGAATGGAAGCGTGAAGGAGACAAGAAGCAGCCCTATTTCATCCACCGTAAAGACGGCCAGCCAATCCTCATGGCCGCGATCGGAAGCACTCCGTTTGAGCGTGGTGATGAGGCGGAAGGATTTCTGATTGTCACGGCCGCGGCTGATAAAGGTCTCGTTGATATCCATGACCGGCGCCCACTTGTCCTGGTACCGGACGCCGCCCGGGAGTGGATGAAACAGGACGTTTCGGGTAAGGAGGCTGAAGACATTGCTGCAGATGGAGCTGTGTCAGCTGATCATTTCATATGGCATCCTGTAACGCGCGCTGTTGGCAATGTGAAGAATCAGGGACCAGAGCTCATCGAGGCCGTTGGCTGATAAGATGTCGGAGGCTGATCAGTGTTTTAATGCTAATTTACGCATACATTAGCATTAAAATAGCCGGGCATTGTAACTACTCCGGCCGCTTTATATGCACTAATGAAGAAAGTTTGACCGATAGATTTTGCCATTCAAAATAAAAATGACCTGCCCCCAGGATTAGATACAACCGTCAGTTAGTAAGGTCGGTTTGTTTACCTTCACATTTTCCATTTCGCCACTGTGCTGCAAACTCTGATGGCGTCTGATAATTCAGTGCTGAATGTGGACGACACTCGTTATAATCCTGCCGCCAGTCATTAATGATTTTCCTTGCGTGAACGATATCGCTGAACCAGTGCTCATTCAGGCATTCATCGCGAAATCGTCCGTTAAAGCTCTCAATAAATCCGTTCTGCGTTGGCTTGCCCGGCTGGATTAAGCGCAACTCAACACCATGCTCAAAGGCGCATTGATCCAGTGCACGGCAAGTGAACTCCGGCCCTTGGTCAGTTCTTA
>Ga0209371_1000420_pt1 | contig 43659 bp, 34 predicted proteins | sample AgamicAtAmrz_FD_187165 | JGI IMG/M metagenome (GOLD analysis project Ga0209371, IMG submission 187165) | Agave microbial communities from Guanajuato, Mexico - At.Am.rz (SPAdes) (version 2) | ecosystem: Host-associated > Plants > Roots > Rhizosphere | place: Guanajato, Mexico | collected 2012-06-07
GTCACGGGATAGTCCGCCGGAAGGATGCCGGCGGCGCGCAGCGGCCGGATGACACCGATCGCGCCTGTCGGATAGCAGCCGGGATTGGCGACGAAACGCGCCGCCTTGATCTTGCTGCCCTGGTTGCTGTCCATTTCGGCAAAGCCATAAGCCCAGTCCGGATGGATGCGGAAAGCCGTCGAGGTGTCGATGACGCGGACATTGTTGTTGCCCGCCACCATCTTCACCGCTTCCTTCGACGCATCGTCGGGCAGGCAGAGGATGGCGATATCGGCGCTATTCAGCATGTCCTCGCGCATGGCGGCGTTGCGACGTTCAGCTTCGGGAATTGACAGCAGCTCGACATCGCGGCGGTCGGCCATGCGCGTGCGGATCTGCAAGCCCGTGGTTCCGTGTTCGCCATCGATGAAGATTTTCGGTGCCATCTTATTCCCGCTCTTTCAATAGGTTGAGAGTGTTTCCGGACTCAGTTTGCCATGCAGTTGATTCAATTTCATAACGGTCGTTGCTGAAGCGGCGGCGCGACTTTCAAAAACCATCGCGCCTATCCTGAAATCATGTCTCAAGGACCGCTCGCACGTCGTTCGGCGTGGAGACCGAGCATATACATTGCCACGGTCGCCCCCGCAATGGCAGTGATGTCGGCGTGATCGTACGCCGGCGAGACTTCGACGACATCGGCGCCCCTGATGTCCAGCTGGTGCAGCCGCTGCAGCACTGACAGGATCTTGGCGCTGGAAGGCCCCCCCGCGACCGGCGTTCCCGTGCCCGGAGCAAAGGCCGGATCGAGGCAATCTATATCGAAAGTCAGATAGGTCGGGGCGCCCTCAGTATGAGAAATGATCATCGAAGCGATGTCGCCGGCGCTCATATCTTCGATTTGATTGCCATAGAGGATCTGGATACCAAAATCCTCCGGCGCATGCGTGCGGATGCCGATCTGGATGGAGCGGTCCGGGTCGATCAGCCCGTCGCGTACGGCGCGCGCAACGAAAGAGCCGTGGTCGATACGCTTGCCGTCATCGAACCAGGTGTCCTGATGGGCATCGAATTGCACCAGTGCCAGCGGTCCGTGCTTGGCGGCATGGGCCTTCAACAGCGGCCATGTGACGAAATGGTCGCCGCCGAGCGTCAGCAGGAAGGCGCCACTGTCGAGGATCGTCGCCGCCTGTCTTTCGATTGCAGCGGGTGTCTCCTGATGGTTGCCGTAGTCGAGCAGGCAATCGCCATAGTCGATGACGGCCATCTCGGCGAAGAGGTCGCGATTGAACGGATATTGCGGATCATTGTCGAAGATGGCCGATGCACGGCGGATCGCCTGCGGCCCGAAACGCGTTCCCGGCCGGTTCGAGGTGGCTGCATCGAAGGGGATGCCCCAGACCACGGCATCGGCGCCTTCGAGCGACTTGGTAAATCGGCGGCGCATGAAGGAGAGCGCGCCGGCAAAGGTCGGGTCGCTGGCAGCCGAGGTCAGGCTGGCGGCAGTGAAGGCGTGATCAATCGAGGTGCTCGGCAAGCGCGTCTCCCTTGCGCAGCTGGAAATCATAAGCCCGTTCTACCCGCGCTATGCGAACCTTATATTGTTCATACCAGCGCTCGCGGCCTAGTTTCTGCGCCGCCAGATGGGCGACGACGTTCTTCCAGGCAAGAATGCTTTCCTCGTCTCGCCAGAAGGAATTGGTGATACCGAAGCCATCGGCGCCTCTCGCACTCTCAAGACCAAGGCAGCCGTCTTGCGCCAATGCCATTTCCTCCATGCGTTCGCCCATGGCGCCATAGCCATTGTCGCCGGCTGTCCGGATCGAAGCGAAGGAGACGATATAATAGGGCGGCTCGGGAGTGGCCGCAAAGCGGGATGCCTTGTTGGTGCTCATGACGTGCCTCACGGGATGGAACGGAATTCCGTTCTGTGAATCGCAGATAGGTCGTGTTCGATGCTTATTTGCCCAATCGAGCGGTGCATTGATACGTCTTTTTCACGCAGGCGATCTGCGGCGTTGAGCAATCGGCCCGCCCATCGGTCACGACACAATAGGAGCAGCTGTCGTTGAATTCGCGACAGTCCGGGTTTGCCTGAAGAAAATCCTTCATGCTCTGCATTTCTGCGGCCTTATCGGCTGGCGGAGCTGGCTGTGCATCGTCGCACAGAACAGGTGCGGCGCTGGCCATCAAAAGCAGAAGCGAAAAGATGAATCCACGCATTGAACTCTCCCGATGCTTGTATCGGAACTTTGCCACAAAACGCGCCGCTTGCCTCGGCGGATCTGCGCCTTTTCTCATGCTGCAAAAGAAAAAGGCCGGGGAAAACCCAGCCTTTTCCAAAAATCCGATCTCGGATAAGCGATTAACGCTTGGAGAACTGGAAGGAACGACGTGCCTTTGCACGGCCGTACTTCTTACGTTCGACAACGCGGCTGTCGCGGGTCAGGAAGCCACCCTTCTTCAGCACGGAGCGCAGGCCCGGCTCGAAGTAGGTGATCGCCTTGGACAGGCCGTGACGAACGGCACCGGCCTGGCCGGAGAGGCCGCCGCCGGCAACGGTTGCGATGATGTCGAACTGGCCGTCACGGGCAGCAGCGACGATCGGCTGACGCAGGATCATCTGCAGAACCGGACGGGCGAAGTAAGCCGTGTAGTCCTTGCCGTTGACGATGATCTTGCCGGAGCCGGCCTTGACCCAAACGCGGGCTACGGCGTCCTTGCGCTTGCCGGTCGCGTAGGAGCGGCCGAGCGAGTCAACCTTGCGGACGTGAACCGGAGCAGCAGCTGCTTCCGACGTCGTGCCGAGGTCCTTCAGGGAGGAAAGGTCAGCCATTATCAGGCGCTCCTTACGTTCTTCTTGTTCAGCTTGGCGACGTCGAGGACGACCGGCTGCTGAGCTTCGTGGGGATGGTTGGAGCCGGCGTAGACGCGCAGGTTCTTCATCTGGCGACGGCCGAGCGGGCCGCGGGGAACCATGCGCTCGACGGCCTTCTCAACGACGCGCTCCGGGAAGCGGCCTTCGATGATCTGGCGAGCCGTACGCTCCTTGATACCGCCGGCATAACCGGTGTGCCAGTAATAAACCTTGTCTTCGTACTTCTTGCCGGTGAAGACGACCTTGTCGGCATTGATGACGATGACGTTGTCGCCGTCGTCGACGTGCGGCGTGAAGGTAGCCTTATGCTTGCCGCGCAGACGCATTGCGATGATAGAAGCGAGGCGGCCAACGACAAGCCCTTCGGCGTCGATGAGAACCCACTTCTTCTCCACCTCTGCAGGCTTCTGGGAGAAGGTTGCCATGTTGCATACTCTCTTTTAGGACCCTTGGCCCGAAGGCGTCTGGGCGTTTCTTGTTGCTTGGTTTGGCACGCATGGATGGGTGCCAAAAAGAAAGCAGCCCGGAAAGGCTGCAATCTGCGGCGGCTTATAGATCGATTAAGAGCCAGGGTCAATATCGTCTGATTGGGAGGTTGTAAAAATTATAAAGCAAAATCAACATGTTGCTTGTGTGGTAAAATAAAACCACATAATTTATCATCAACCCAGCCGCAAAACCAGCACTCCGCCAGCAATAATGGCGCCGGCAATATACCGCCAGATACTGGATCGCTCTTTCAAAACGACGACGGATATCACCAAAGCGAAGAGGATCGAAGTCTCGCGCAAGGCGGCGACCATGGCGACCGGCGCCTTCGTCATCGCCCACAATGCCAGTCCGTAGGAGGCGATCGAGCCGCCGCCGCCGATCAGCCCGCGCCACCAGTTGTAGCGGACGTGGGCGGCGACGGCATTAAGGCCGCGTTGCGATATCGCCCAGGCGAATAGGAGGATGGGCGGCAGGAGCGCCATCCATAGAGTATAGGAAACCGAATTGCCCGATATCCGCGCGCCGATGCCATCGACATAGGTATATGTCGCGATGACAACGGCATTGGCGAGGGCGAGAACGATCGCCCGGCAGCTGCCCTTTCGGGCCTCGAAGGCAAGCGTCAATATGCCGGCACAAATGGTCATGGTGCCGATCAATGCGCCGCCCGAAAGCGTTTCCTTCAGGATGAAGCTGCTTGTCGAGACAATGATGAGTGGCGCGACACCGCGCATCAGCGGATAGACGAGCCCGATATCCCCGGCGCGATAAGCGGCCGCCACCAACTGGAAGTAGGCGAATTGAAGGATGGCCGAGGCACCGATGAACGGCCAGGCCGCAGAGGCGGGCAGGGGAAGGAACGGTAGAAGGGGCAATGCCGCGACCGCGCCGCCGGCCGAAACCAGCGCCGCATCGAGCGACTTGTCGGTTCCGGCCTTGATGATCGCATTCCACGTCGCGTGCAGCAGGGCGCCGAAAAGAACGAGCGCGATAACGTCGAGAGACACGGAAAACCTCGGAAATTGGCAGGCGTAATGGCAATGCTTGGTATTTTGTGGGAGTGCGGTCCCCATATGATCCGCAATACATCGAAAAGCAACGAAATATCGATCATTCTGACGGCTTCCCCTTCGCTCCGGTCATGAGGGGCGCCGAGAATGGGGTTTTCGTTATGTTCCAAATCGCCCTTTCTAGAATTATAAATAACTAATTTATTGGAGTATGAAGCGCGAACAAATATCGCATGTCCTGTGAACGCGGGAGTAGCATTAGACACTTCTTACTTAAAAACGACAGAGGGCTGTGTCGCCTGCAGCGCCGTGTGTTGCCGGGCGCGCGAAAATCGCCGCGCAAACGCCGCGCGCAATCTCTCTTTTCCCCATGAATAGAGTGGATAATTCTACAAGAGATGAAAAATATTACAGCTAGCGCGCGATGCCGCTGATAAAAATCATACTAAGAGCTAAGTATAGAATCGTCGAACGAAAAATTGACGGGATATATCATTGCGCGAACTCGAAAATTATTCTGTGGGAAAATAATGAAATAGCAAACGTTCCGCGTTCGCATTCGGTTCTCGTTGGAATTGACTGTCCATGCGAAGTTTCTAATTTATATGCGAATAAATAGCGAACAAAGATTGCATTTCCTGAGAACGCAACCCTGTGGCTTCGGAAAAATTTATGAAAGCGCTTTGGGGAAGGGCTTGAACGCAGGCGTATAAATGCTCGTGCACGGCCACAGTGCCGAAGATGCACCGTGCCTGCAACAATCAATGGTCGTATCGAACTCGTGAGCCGTCCGCCATATCAGCCGTAATCTATCGCGATCAGCGTCGGAAAATCAAATCATCGTCATCGAGGTCGGTTGCCGGCCGGCATATGTAGACCGGACAGGACGCGCGATCCTTCGTGGGAAGATAATCCTGATAGGCATAAAAGCCCATATCGCAGGCGCCGCTGTCGGCGACATAGCGATCATAGAGCGTCATGTTCGGTGTTCTTCTGGCCGGATAGCGCATGATGACCGCGCGCTCCCGATTGATGACCGCCCTGGCCTCGGCGCAGGTCATGGACATGGAATTATATCGCGAAATCGCCAATGCCGGCGTCGCGGCCGAAGTGACGAGCAGGCCCAGCAGGATGAAATTTTTCATCTGAGTAATCCTCCCTGAAGTTGTTATAATACAATATATATACGCGGAGACCGCCATTGCGGTTTCCATATTTGCGACAAAACGCAAGTGTGATCGAGGTGGGAGGCTTCGTGATGAACCACGATAGTTATGACGATTCCTATATAGCCGATATCCTCTTGTCCGTAAGGACCATCGCGCTCGTCGGCGCTTCGCCCAATCCCGCGCGCCCGAGCAACGGTGTGATGGCCTATCTCCTGAACAGGGGATATCGCGTCATCCCCATCAATCCTGGACAGGCCGGCAAGGAAATTCTGGGGCAATGGGTCTATGCACGCCTGGCCGACATTCCCGAGCCTGTGGATATGGTCGATGTTTTTCGGGCGCCCGAATATCTCCGATCGGTCGTGGAGGAGACGATCATGATCGAGCCGCGGCCCCCGGTCATCTGGGGCCAACTCGGTGTGCGTGACGATGCGGCTGCGGCGAGAGCGGAAGCGGCGGGGGTAAGGGTCGTCATGGACCGCTGCCCGGCTATCGAGTATCCGCGCCTGGTCGCTTGACCGAGATCATGCATGACGGCGGCATTCGGCCGTTTATCGCGCGATCTCACTGAAAGATGGCAAGTTTTTTCCGCGAGCCGAGAAGCACGGCAAAGTTCGCGGTTAACTTTCATATGCCAGGCGTTATGCTTTTCCCGTTACGAACAAGATCCGGCGGGAGGAAAAATATGCCAACCAGCAACCCAGGTTTCGACACGCTTGCGATCCACGCCGGCGCGCAGCCAGACCCGGCGACAGGCGCGCGCGCGACGCCGATCTACCAGACGACCTCCTTTGTCTTTCAGGATGCGGATCATGCAGCCGCTCTGTTCGGATTGCAGCAGTTCGGCAATATCTATACCCGCATCATGAACCCGACGCAGGCGGTGCTGGAAGAGCGGGTGGCAGCTCTTGAAGGTGGAACCGCGGCTCTCGCGGTCGCCTCCGGTCATGCGGCACAGTTGCTCGTCTTTCATGCCATCATGCAGCCGGGCGACAATTTCGTCGCGGCCAAGCGGCTCTATGGTGGCTCGGTCAATCAGTTCGGGCAATCCTTCAAGAATTTCGACTGGCGGGTCCGCTGGGCCGATTCCGCCGATCCTGCGACCTTCGAAGCACAGATCGACAGCCGCACCCGCGCCGTCTTCATCGAAAGCCTTGCCAATCCCGGCGGCACCTTCGTCGATATCGCCGCGATCGCAGCCATCGCACATAAGCATGGCCTGCCGCTGATCGTCGACAACACCCTGGCGAGCCCCTATCTCATCCGGCCGCTAGAGCATGGCGCCGATATCGTCGTGCATTCGCTGACGAAGTTCCTCGGCGGCCATGGCAATTCCATGGGCGGCATCATCGTCGACGGCGGCACTTTCGACTGGTCCGCCTCGGGCAATTATCCCATGCTGTCTTCACCGCGTCCGGAATATAACGGCATCGTGCTGCATGCGACCTTCGGCAATTTCGCTTTCGCCATCGCCTGCCGGGTGCTGGGCCTGCGCGATCTCGGCCCGGCCATCTCGCCGTTCAATGCCTTTCTGATCCTGACGGGCATTGAGACGTTGCCGCTGCGCATGCAGCGCCATTCCGACAATGCGGCTGCCGTTGCACGCTGGTTGAAGGCACAGGAGAAGGTGGCATGGGTCAACTATTCCGGCCTGGAGGACGATCCGAACCACGCCCTACAGCAGCGTTATTCGCCAAAGGGCGCGGGCTCCGTTTTCACCTTCGGACTGAAGGGTGGTTATGAAGCGGGCAAGGGGCTGGTCGAAGGCCTGGAGCTCTTCTCGCATCTTGCCAATATCGGCGATACGCGTTCGCTCGTCATCCATCCCGCCTCGACGACCCACAAGCAGTTGACCGATGAGCAGAAGGTTGCCGCCGGCGCCGGCCCGGATGTCGTACGTCTGTCCATCGGCATCGAGGACGTCAAGGACATCATCGCCGACCTGGAGCAGGCGCTGGCGAAAGTCTGAGGACTGGCCCGCAGGAAGCGGAAAAAGCTTGCCGGCCACTTTGACCGAAGTGAATTTCATGCTTGTTTCGGTCCGCGATCGCCAACGGCAGTCGCGGACTTTTTTGGTCTTGCGAAGTGTGACCGACGGGAGATGTATGTGACAACCTATGTGCAACTGAATGTCGATGGCGTGGAGCCCGAGGCGGGAAAGCCCGCGGCGGACCGTCTCATTTCGGGAGCCCCAACCTTCCGAACCTGGAGTCTCGATGAGACCGAAGGCGGCCTTTACGCTGGCATATGGGAGGCGACGCCGGGGAAGTGGAAGATCGCCTATGACGAGTGGGAGTATTTCAACATTCTCTTCGGCTATTCCATTGTGACAGCCGATGACGGCGAGACGTTTCATTTGCGCGCAGGCGATCGCATGATCTTGAAGCCGGGCTTCAAGGGGACATGGGAAGTTATTGAAACGACTCGCAAGGACTATGTAATCCGCCTTTGAGTATGATCTTGATTCAAAACGTGAAGATCGCCTTGCTTTGTGAAAGGACGCGAGCCTTTCCCTGTGGCTACGCAATGGCCGCCATGCTTGCTGTAGGTTGTGTCACCGCTGCTTCATTAAACTGTCATCAAACTGAAACAATGCGGCATTAGAGCCATCACTGTCGTCAGGAGGTCGAGGTGGGGTTCCTAACCGATGGGATACTTCGTGCTCAGCTCCTGCCCGCCATCCCTTTCATCACTCTGGGAAGTGAGTTCAATCATGTTGAATCAGAAATTTCGTTCGCTTTGCCTGACTGCAGGCTTCATCGCGGCCATGTCCGTTTCGGCCTCGGCTGCCGACATCACGGGCGCCGGCTCGAGCTTCATCGCTCCGGTTCTGTCCAAGTGGGCCGAAGGCTACAAGGCTGCGACGAACAATGTCGTCAACTATCAGTCGGTCGGTTCGGGCGCCGGCATCAAGCAGCTTCTCGACAAGACCATCGTATTCGGCGCTTCGGACAAGCCGATGAGCGATGCCGACCTCGAGAAGAATGGCATTGCCCAGTTCCCGATGATCTCCGGCGGCATCGTCGTTTCCTATAATGTCGAAGGCGTAAAGCCGGGCGAACTCGTTCTCGACGGCAAGACCCTGGCCGACATCTTCCTCGGCAAGATCGCCAAGTGGGACGATGCAGCCATCAAGGCTCTCAACCCGGACGTGAAGCTGCCATCCACGCCGATCTCCGTCGTTTACCGCGCCGACAGCTCGGGCACGACCTTCAACTTCACCGACTACCTGTCGAAGGTTTCGCCGGAGTGGAAGGAAAAGGTTGGCTCGAACACGGCTGTTGAATGGCCTGTTGGCTTCGGCGCCAAGGGTTCGGAAGGCGTTTCCACCACGGTCAACCAGACGGCTGGTTCGATCTCCTACGTTGAATATTCCTACGTCGTCGCCAACCACATCGGTTTCGCGAAGATGAAGAACGCTGCCGGCAAGGTTATCGAGCCGAGCCTGGAAACCTTCAAGGCTGCAGCTTCCAACGCCGATTGGGCCAAGGCTAAGAACTTCAACCTGATCATCACCAATCAGCCGGGCGAAAAGAGCTGGCCGATTGCTGCCTCGACCTGGGTTCTGCTCTATAAGAAGCCGGCCGATGCTGCTAAGAACGAAGAGGCACTGAAGTTCTTCAAGTGGTCCTATGAGCATGGCCAGAAGGACGCGACCGCCCTGTCTTATCTCGCGGTCCCGGACAATGTTGTCGAGATCGTCGAGAAGTCTTGGAAGACGGACTTCGGCACGAAGTAATTTGTGCTAGGCGAGAAAGTTGCGGCGGGCAGGGTATTTCCCTGTCCGCCTTTCGTGACAGGACAAGGGGAAATCGATGGCTGACGCGACTCAGATGGCGGGCTTTCAGGCTGTGAATACCTCCGCCGCGACCAGAAAATTCCGGATACAGGATCGGATTTTCTATTTGATGACGCTTGGCTCGGCTGTTCTTGTCGTGCTTCTGCTGCTGGCAATCCTCGTGGTTCTTGTCATCGATGCCTTGCCCACATTTCAGACCTTTGGCTTGTCGTTCCTCTGGGGCACCAAGTGGAGCGCGCCGGCTGATATTTATGGCGCGGTGCCTGCCGTCGTCGGTACGCTTGTAAGTTCGTTCATCGCCATGCTGATTGCTGTTCCTCTCGGCATCGGCATCGCGATATTCCTGACGGAACTTTGCCCCGGCAGCCTGCGCCGTCCGATCAGCACGGCCATCGAGCTTCTGGCGGGCGTTCCCTCCATTATCTACGGCATCGTCGGGCTGTTCATTCTGGTGCCGCTGATGCAGAACTATATCCTGCCCTTCCTGATCGCGACGGTCGGCCAGGTGCCGGTGATCGGCCTGCTGTTCCAGCCGCCGGCCCCGGGCGTCGGCCTGCTGACGGCAAGCCTCGTGCTCGCCGTCATGATCCTGCCGTTCATCACCGCAATCTCCCGCGACGTGTTCAGCACCGTGCCGCCGATGCTGCGCGAATCCGCCTACGGCATGGGCATGACCACATGGGAAGTGGCCCGCCACATCCTGATCCCCTATACACGCCGCGGCCTCGTCGGCGGCATCATGCTCGGCCTCGGCCGCGCCCTTGGCGAAACCATGGCCGTCACCTTCGTCGTCGGCTCGGTAAGTCGTCTGCAATCGTCGATCATTTCGCCGTCCACCACCATTTCCGCCCAGATCGCGAACAACTTCGGCGATGCCGACGGTCTGCAATTGTCGAGCCTGATTGCGCTCGGCCTGCTTCTGTTCGTCCTTTCCTTCTGCGTGCTTGCCGCAGCGAGGTGGATGATCGGCCGCGGCGACTCGCTCTGAGGATAAAACCATGGAAAATGCAGTTCGTCAGAATCTCGTGTCGAGGCGTTATACGAAGAACAAGGTGATGATGGCCCTGTCCTTCCTCGCGGCCATTCTCGGCATATTCTTTCTCAGCGTGATCCTCGTCAGCCTGGTTTATCGCGGTGTATCGGCGCTCAGCCTCGACGTGTTCACCATGTCGATCCCGGCCCAGGGCTCGCGCGGCGGTCTGATCAATGCGATCTACGGTACGGTACTAGTCACCGGCTGCGCCATCCTGATCGCAGCACCGATCGGCATTCTCGCTGGCACCTACCTGGTGGAATATGCCAACGGCACCAAACTTGCCGAGGCCGCCAAGTTCATCAACGACATTCTGCTGTCCGCACCCTCGATCATCGTCGGCGTGTTCGTCTACGGCGCCGTGGTCGTGCCTATGCACGGCAACTCCGCCATCGCGGGCATCCTCGCATTGGCGCTGATCGCGCTCCCGGTCGTCAACCGTACGACGCAGGACATGCTGTTGCTGGTGCCGAATGCGCTTCGCGAAGCGACCGCCGCGCTCGGCGCGCCGCGCTGGAAGTCCATGATGATGGTGATCTACCGTTCCGCCTGGACCGGTATTCTCACGGGCATTCTGCTGGCCATCGCCCGCATCAGCGGCGAAACCGCACCGCTTCTCTTCACTGCCGGCTACAGCAAATTCATGAATACGGGCCTGACCGGTCCGATCGCCACGCTGCCGGTTGCCATCAACACGCTTGCCGCCGATCCTGGCGAGGATCTCAAACAACTGGCCTGGGCCGGCGCGCTGATCATCACCGTAGCCATCCTTGCCCTGAACATCCTTGCCCGTGTCCTGAGTGGGCGCCGTCAATGACGCAGCCGTCGAACGATAGGAATGAGACCATGAACATGAGCGACAGCAAATTCCAGAGCGTCAACGCACTACAGGGGAAGGACGCCGCTTCCCAGTCGGATCTCGGTGCGCTCGCAAAGCTCGAGGTGAAGAACCTCGATTTCACCTATCAGAACGGCCATCGCGTTCTGAAGAGTGTGAATATGAATATCCGCAAGAATGCGGTCACCGCCTTCATCGGACCTTCGGGTTGCGGCAAGTCCACGCTGCTGCGCACCTTCAACCGCATGTATGACCTTTATCCGGGTCAGACGGTGGCTGGCGAGATCCTGTTGGATGGCCGCAATATTCTCACCAAGGACGTCGATCTCAACGATCTGCGCGCCAAGGTCGGCATGGTGTTCCAGAAGCCGACGCCGTTCCCGATGTCCATCTACGAGAACGTCGCTTTCGGCATCCGCCTTTATGAAAAGATCTCCAAGGCGGAAATGGATGCCCGTGTCGAGGCGGCGCTGACCGAAACGGCGCTGTGGAGCGAAGTGAAGGACAAGCTGCACCAGAGCGGACTTGGCCTTTCCGGCGGCCAGCAGCAACGCCTCTGCATCGCGCGCGCTATCGCCATTCGTCCCGAGGTTCTCCTGCTCGACGAGCCGACTTCGGCTCTGGACCCGATCTCGACCGCCAAGGTCGAGGAATTGGTGTCGCAGCTGAAGGGCGATTTCACCATTGTCATCGTCACCCACAATATGCAGCAGGCAAGCCGCATTTCCGACAGCACCGCCTTCATGTATCTCGGCGAATTGATCGAATACGGCGCGACCGAGCAGATCTTTCAGGCGCCCAAGGTCAAGCGCACGGAAGACTATATCACCGGTCGTTACGGCTGATACGGCTGGACATTGCCGCACAATTTGCGAAGGCGCGCTGTTCAGGCGCGCCTTTTGCGTTTGAGAATGGCGGCCTTCCTTGTTGGGCACTCGCACGATTTGGTCAAGCGAAAGCCTATAAGATGGGCGTGCCGAATGAGCCGATCACATCCTCGCGAGCGTGCCCATGCGTCGCAAGGCGTGGATCTGGTCGTCGAGCGTCGGCACAAGCTCGCCTTCATCCGCAGCGATCGTCGCGTCGGGCTCCCTGGCTGTCTCCATTTCATTGAAGACGATGGTGCAGTTGCGGCCGGCGCGTTTGGCGGCGTAAAGCGCACGGTCTGCAAAGGATACCAGTCGGTCCCAGCTGACGGTATCGTGGGGCATGATCGAAACGCCGATGCTGACGGTTGCCGGCACTAGCGAACGGCCGGCAAGCAGCGGCACGCGGCAGAAATCGGCGCGGATGGTTTCCGCCAATGCTTCTGCCTGGGATTGATCGTCTATGGGAAGGAAGGCGACGAATTCCTCTCCGCCCATTCTGCCGAATGCGCCGGTGCGAGGCACGAACTGACGGGCGATGCGGGCAAATTCGACCAACACCGCATCTCCCGTCTGGTGTCCGTAGCGGTCGTTGGTCTTCTTGAAATGATCGAGATCGAATAGCAGGGCGGCAAGCTTTTGCTGTTGTTGCTGGCCTTTGCCAACGAGAATCTCGTAACTTTCCTGAAGCCCGCGCCGGTTCAGGACTCCCGTCAGTGTGTCGGTGATCGATATTGCCCGCCAGCGGCGTTCGGCGCGTTCCATGAGAAGCTTGCCGTTAAGAACGATGGCGATGATGATGAGCAGCCCGTAGCCGAGTGCCATATAGCCGCGATAGATCATGGCGTCTTCCAGCGAAGGAGCCGCAAGCACCATCCAGAGAGCCGAACCGAAACAGAAGCAGGCGAGCGCCACGAAGACGATGCCGAGTTGCCCGCGCGCCGGCTCCCGTCGGCCGTCGCCCGGATGCACGGCGAAGGCAAGCAGGGTCGCGCCGACTGCGCCCGCAAGATCATAGAGGATAACGCGGTTGGCGAAATCGCCGGTGACCCAGGGAAGGCTGACGCCCATCAGCCAGATGGCGGGTGGCAAAAATGCAGACCATTCCAGTCTGCGCTTGTCCATGACGCGGAACCCGGTGATCCAGGCACTCTCGCCGAGCAGGGCTACGGCATTGCCGATCTGGATCGACCATATGTCGGGAATGAGACCTCGAGCAGCTACCAGGGCGAATCCCACCGCGCTGACGGTGAAGCCCAGCGCCCAGATCAAATAGGCTGGGGATTTGCGATCGTGCCGCCAGGCAAGAAGGAGAACGGTTGCCAGAGTTATGGCTTCCGAGCACCAGATGGTCAGGCCTGTCGTCATATTCAGCACGATCGGACAACTCCGCTATTTTGGGTCGCCGATGAAAACTGCGCGGCGATTTCCGTGATCGTTTCATCCTTGCCCAATAAGATGGCAAGTTCCTTAAGTGCCTTGGTAAATTTTGCCTGTGCTGAAGACGTGCGCCGGCCCGACACGTGCCTTCATGCTTCCTTCACCTTGCGTTCGGGAAATATGGTGAGTAGCGGGTTGTGCGTTGCCGGCGCACCTTGGCATTCGAGGAGGCGCGGTTAGAAATGCTTTGTGAACGCTTCCTGGGGCATTAGAGCATGTCGCGCAAAAGTGTGCAGCGGTTTTGCGATAACGACATGCGCAAAATCAAAGACCTAAAGCGTGGGAAGCGAACCTGAAAGATCGCGACGCGCTTTAGTGCTTTTTGACGTTATGCTTTCGGGCGTCTTGAAGTGCAGGGCAGGGACACTCTATGTAGGAGTAAAGGATTTTTACTCCGATTCCCGGCGTCTCCGTCGCCGGGGCAAGTTTGATAAAGGACGCACATGAGAAATCCAGTCGATACAGCTATGGCTCTGGTGCCGATGGTTGTCGAGCAGACCAACCGCGGGGAGCGGTCTTACGATATCTATTCCCGCCTGCTGAAGGAACGCATCATTTTCCTGACCGGGCCGGTCGAAGACCATATGGCAACGCTGGTGTGCGCCCAGCTTCTGTTCCTCGAGGCCGAAAACCCGAAGAAGGAAATCGCGCTCTACATCAATTCGCCAGGCGGCGTTGTGACCGCCGGCATGGCGATCTACGATACGATGCAGTTCATCAAGCCGGCCGTTTCGACGCTCTGCATCGGCCAGGCTGCCTCGATGGGATCGCTGCTTCTGGCCGCCGGCGACAAGGACATGCGTTTCGCAACGCCGAATTCCCGCATCATGGTTCACCAGCCTTCGGGCGGCTTCCAGGGCCAGGCTTCGGACATCGAGCGCCACGCGCGCGACATCATCAAGATGAAGCGCCGTCTCAATGAAGTTTACGTCAAGCATTGCGGCCGGACCTATGAAGAGGTCGAGCAGACGCTCGATCGTGACCATTTCATGTCCTCGGATGAGGCCAAGGAATGGGGTCTGATCGACAAGGTGCTGACGTCGCGTACTGAAATAGAAGGTGAAACCGCCTCGTGATTATCCACTAGGCGGTGACTTCTACGCCACAGTTCTATCCCATTTGTGATCGAATAGGGGTTTAATGTGCAGCGGAACGCGGTAATAGTACGCATTAATGCTATGTAGCGTTTTTGTGACATAGCATTCGGCATTCGAAGGGGGATTCGTTGCCACGCAGTTCCGGTTTGGTTGCCGGGCCTGCGTTCAGTACCCTGAAGGGCGCCGCGATCTGCAAACGAGGGGCAGGTCCGGCGGGCGCATAGAGTGGACCGCGATTTCAATTTGGAAATTTGCGGCGTGCTGGAAGGAAAGTGATATGAGCAAAGTCAGCGGCAGCAACGGCGGCGACTCAAAGAACACACTTTATTGTTCGTTCTGCGGTAAGAGCCAGCATGAAGTCCGGAAGTTGATTGCCGGACCGACCGTATTCATCTGCGACGAGTGCGTCGAGCTATGCATGGACATCATCCGCGAGGAAAACAAATCCTCGATGGTGAAGTCTCGTGACGGTGTTCCGACCCCGCAGGACATCATCAAGGTTCTTGACGAATACGTCATCGGCCAGCGGCAGGCGAAGAAGATCCTCTCCGTGGCTGTTCACAACCATTACAAGCGGCTCGCTCACGCATCGAAGAACGGTGACGTCGAGCTGGCGAAGTCGAACATCATGCTCGTCGGCCCGACCGGCTGCGGCAAGACCTATCTTGCCCAGACGCTCGCCCGCATCATCGACGTTCCTTTCACCATGGCCGATGCGACGACGCTGACCGAAGCAGGTTACGTCGGCGAAGACGTCGAAAACATCATCCTCAAGCTGCTCCAGGCCGCCGACTACAACGTCGAGCGCGCTCAGCGCGGCATCGTCTACATCGACGAAGTCGACAAGATTTCCCGCAAGTCGGACAATCCGTCGATCACGCGCGACGTCTCGGGCGAAGGCGTGCAGCAGGCGCTTCTGAAGATCATGGAAGGCACTGTGGCTTCGGTTCCCCCGCAAGGCGGCCGCAAGCATCCCCAGCAGGAATTCCTGCAGGTGGATACGACCAACATCCTCTTCATCTGCGGCGGCGCGTTTGCCGGCCTCGACAAGATCATCTCTGCCCGCGGCGAGAAGACCTCGATCGGCTTCGGCGCGACCGTCAAGGCGCCGGATGACCGCCGCGTCGGCGAAGTGCTGCGCGAGCTGGAGCCGGAAGATCTGGTGAAATTCGGCCTCATCCCGGAATTCATCGGCCGTCTGCCCGTTCTGGCGACGCTGGAAGACCTCGACGAGGATGCGCTGATCCAGATCCTGTCCGAGCCGAAGAACGCCCTGGTGAAGCAGTATCAGCGCCTGTTCGAGATGGAAGACGTAGAACTGACCTTCCACGAGGATGCTCTGCGCGAAATCGCCCGCAAGGCGATCGTCCGCAAGACGGGCGCCCGCGGTCTGCGCTCCATCATGGAGAAGATCCTCCTCGATACCATGTTCGAGCTGCCGGCCCTGGAAGGCGTGCGCGAAGTGGTCATTTCCGAGGAAGTGGTTCGTGGCTCCGCCCGTCCGCTATACATCTATGCCGACCGGCAGGAGGAAAAGGCCAACGCAACGGCCTGATCCATCATCCGTGATCACGAATCGGGGGCTCGTCATCGACGGGCCCCTTTCTGTTTGAAAAATCGAACGGTTTGCTGATAAAGTCTTGGATAAGCTTATGGGAATGCCGTTGAAACCGGTTGTGAAGAGCCCCTGCTGCAGCCATGATGGCATGATTCTGGAGCATGAGGCGGATGGGGCGCAGGCCCGGCGTTTTTTCTTCGGATCTTAGCGTCGCCGGCAGTGTTCGAGTTGTCGGGCTTTGGTGTTTTGTTGTTGCGTTCCTCCTTGCGGATATGCGGGATCGTTGCCTCGTGGCGGTGTTTCCTGTGACTTGAAATAGGCAGTGTGAAGCTCCACTTGTTTACCAAGTGAGAGAGCCGGCTAACTCCCCCCAGCCGGCAGAGAGCCCGGGAACGGGACGACGGAAAGGAAATGACATGAGTAAGAAAACGTCTGCGACACACGACAGCATTGCCTATCCGGTATTGCCGTTGCGCGACATCGTGGTCTTCCCCCACATGATCGTGCCTCTGTTCGTCGGACGGGAGAAATCCATTCGCGCGCTGGAGGAGGTGATGGGTTCGGACAAGCAGATCATGCTCGTCACCCAGATCAATGCCAGCGATGATGATCCCGCGCCGGACGCGATCCACAAGGTCGGTACCGTTGCAAATGTCCTGCAGCTGTTGAAACTGCCCGACGGCACCGTCAAGGTGCTGGTGGAAGGCCGTGCGCGTGCTGAGATCGACGAATATACCGGCCGTGAAGACTTCTACGAAGCACTTGGCCATGTCCTGCATGAGCCGGAAGAAGACCAGGTCGAGCTCGAAGCTCTGAGCCGCTCCGTCGTTTCCGAATTCGAGAGCTATGTGAAGCTCAACAAGAAGATTTCGCCGGAAGTGGTCGGCGCCGCCAGCCAGATCGATGATTATTCGAAGCTGGCGGACACCGTCGCATCGCATCTTTCGATCAAGATCACCGAAAAGCAGGAAATGCTGGAAACCACCAGCGTCAAGGCTCGTCTGGAAAAGGCGCTCGGCTTCATGGAAGGCGAGATTTCGGTTCTCCAGGTCGAGAAGCGTATCCGCTCGCGCGTCAAGCGCCAGATGGAGAAGACGCAGCGCGAATATTATCTGAACGAGCAGATGAAGGCGATCCAGAAGGAGCTTGGCGACGGCGAGGAAGGCCGCGACGAGATGGCCGAACTGGAAGAGCGCATCTCCAAGACCAAGCTGTCGAAGGAAGCCAAGGAAAAGGCCGATGCCGAGCTGAAGAAGCTGCGGCAGATGAGCCCGATGTCGGCTGAAGCGACTGTCGTGCGCAATTATCTCGATTGGCTTCTGGGTATCCCCTGGCACAAGAAGTCGAAGATCAAGGCCGACCTGAACAATGCCGAGAAGATCCTCGAAGCGGATCATTTCGGTCTGGACAAGGTCAAGGAGCGCATCGTCGAATATCTGGCCGTCCAGGCCCGCGCCACCAAGATCAAAGGCCCGATCCTGTGCCTCGTCGGCCCTCCGGGCGTCGGCAAGACCTCGCTCGCCCAGTCGATCGCCAAGGCGACCGGCCGTGAGTATGTCCGCATGGCGCTTGGCGGCGTTCGTGACGAAGCCGAGATCCGCGGCCACCGCCGCACCTATATCGGCTCGATGCCCGGCAAGGTCATCCAGTCGATGAAGAAGGCCAAGAAGTCCAACCCGCTGTTCCTGCTCGACGAGATCGACAAGCTCGGCCAGGACTATCGCGGCGATCCGTCTTCGGCCCTGCTTGAGGTGTTGGACCCGGCACAGAACTCGACCTTCATGGATCACTACCTGGAAGTCGAATATGACCTGTCGGACGTGATGTTCATCACGACGGCGAATACTTTGAATATCCCTGCGCCCCTGATGGACCGTATGGAGATCATCCGTATCGCCGGCTACACCGAGGACGAGAAGCGCGAGATCGCCAAGCGGCACCTGCTGCCGAAGGCCATCAAAGAACATGCGTTGCAGCCGAATGAATTCTCGGTCACCGACGGCGCCCTGATGGTCATCATCCAGCAGTACACCCGCGAAGCCGGTGTGCGTAACTTCGAGCGCGAATTGATGAAGCTCGCCCGCAAGGCGGTCACCGAGATCATCAAGGGCAAGGTGAAGTCGGTTGCCGTCACTGCTGAGAATGTCCCGGACTATCTCGGTGTGCCGCGCTTCCGCCACGGCGAAGCCGAGCGCGACGATCAGGTCGGTGTTGTCACCGGTCTCGCCTGGACTGAAGTCGGCGGCGAGCTGCTGACGATCGAAGGCGTGATGATGCCGGGCAAGGGCCGCATGACGGTCACTGGCAACCTGAAGGAAGTCATGAAGGAATCGATCTCGGCGGCGGCCTCTTACGTCCGTTCGCGAGCCGTCGATTTCGGCATCGAACCGCCGCGCTTCGACAAGAGCGACATCCACGTGCACGTGCCGGAAGGTGCGACGCCGAAGGATGGTCCGTCGGCCGGTGTCGCCATGGCAACCGCGATCGTCTCGATCATGACCGGCATCCCGGTTTCCAAGGATGTGGCCATGACGGGTGAAATCACGCTGCGCGGCCGTGTGCTGCCGATCGGCGGCCTGAAGGAAAAGCTGCTCGCAGCGCTGCGCGGCGGCATCAAGAAGGTGCTGATCCCGGAAGAAAACGCCAAGGATCTGGCGGAGATTCCGGACAACGTGAAGAACAGCATGGAAATCATCCCGGTGTCGCGCATGGGCGAGGTGATCAAGCACGCGCTTGTTCGCCGTCCCGAACCGATCGAGTGGGATGGCACTGTGGAAACGCCTGTGATCGCAACGGTCGAAGGCGTCGACGAAGTGGGTTCTGCCATCGCTCATTGAGTGCCTTCGCCTCAATTCTGTCGAATTGACGTAAATGGACGAAAAGACCGGCATTTTTGCCGGTCTTTTTTTGTGAAAAGCGCATGGCAACGCTTGCTTTTCCTTGATTTGCAGGGCTTTTGGGGGTGCGGCGGGTAAGAGCATTGCTATTTTGCGCCCCGCTTACTGATAAGTCGTTTCATACCAGAGAAAGGGGTGGAAACATGAACAAGAATGAGCTCGTGTCCGCAGTGGCCGAGAAGGCCGGTATCACGAAGGCTGACGCTGCTTCCGCTGTCGACGCTGTTTTCGATACTGTCCAGGCCGAACTGAAGAAGGGCGGCGACATTCGCCTTGCTGGTTTCGGCAGCTTCACCGTTTCTCACCGTGCAGCCACCAAGGGCCGTAACCCGTCCACCGGCGCCGAGGTCGATATTCCTGCCCGTAACGTACCGAAGTTCACGCCCGGCAAGGGCCTGAAGGACTCGGTCAACAGCTAATTCGTTTTCACCCGCTGCGAGGCTTTAGCCTTGCGGGTGGACAAGATTGGGGCCCGCAAAAGCGGGCCCTTTTTATGGTCTCATGCAGCATTACGCGCTGAAAGTTCGATGCCGGGCCGGTGAGCGATCGACAGGAGACGCGAACATTCGCAACGTCGTCAAAGCGGATGGCTCCAGTGCGCGTGGATGACCAACGATATGATGGCTCTCATTTCTTCAGGACGATGTGCGTGGCTTTCGCCGTCGCCTCATGGGCGGCAACCTGAAAGCCAAGCGAAGGCAGGTCGATGCCGGCAAACATTGCCTCTCCCCTCCCGAGCACGACCGGTGAAATGGCATAGTGTATCTCGTCGACCAAGCCTGCCTGGAGATATTGCCGCACCGTGCTGACACCGCCGCCGATCTTGATATCCTTGCCTCCGGCCGCGACCTTGGCCTGCATGAGCGCATCCTCGATCCCGCCCGTGACAAAATAAAAGGTCGTACCGCCTTCCATGACGATCGGCTCGCGGGGATAATGCGTCAGGATGTAGGTCGGCGCGTGATAGGGCGGATTGTCGCCCCACCAGCCTTTCCAGTTTTCATCGGGCCATTCGTCGCGAATGGGGCCGAACATATTGCGGCCGAGGATGAAGGCTCCAAAACCCGTATTCGCCAATGCTGCATATTTCGCATCGGCACCTTCGGTTTCACCCTCTTTGCCGAACATCGCCTGGAATGTCTGGGTCGGGAAAAACCACTCAAACAATTCCGGCCCGCGCTTGCCCAAGGGGTCATTCAGGCTTTGCTCCAATCCAGCCCCGAAACCATCGATCGAGAGCGAGAATCCTGCAACACGAACTTTTGACATACTGTCCTCTATCCAATTGCAATTTGCAACTGGTTGTGTGGTAGCATGGCTCGTCCTACATTGCAATCGATTCACCAAAGGAAGCGAATATGGATATCGAGCGGCGGTCGGGGTGCCCGATCAACCTGACAATGGAAGTGTTGGGGGATCGCTGGAGTCTGGTCGTCATTCGGGACATCATGTTCGGCAATCGCCGGCATTTTCGCGAACTGCTCAATCGGTCCGAGGAGAGGATTGCCTCCAACATACTTGCCGCGCGCCTGAAGCGTCTTGTTTCACTCGGCTTGATCACCAAGCTGGATGATCCCAGCCACAGTCAGAAGGCGATTTACAGTCTGACGGAACCGGCGATTCAGCTTGTGCCGATGATCGCTATGATCGGCGCCTGGGGTCGGCGGCATCTGCCTGTCAGCGAAGATCTGAGCATCCGCGCCGAACTTCTTGAGAAAGGCGGACCCGCCCTTTGGGACGACTTCATGAACGATCTCAGAAATATTCACATTGCGGATCCGATCGGCGGAGCAAATGGGAGTGTCACATCGCCCGTCTTGATGGGGCTTACAAACGCCTTTCTCGAGGTCCGTGCAAAAATGGAGCGCAAAGAGTGACATCGTTTTGCGCCGCTAACGGCGGAATGCTCCGCTTCGGCGGCTTTGCGCAGGAACCGTCCAGCAAAGGCGCAAAATAGTGGCAAGCACCGCTATTCCGGTTCAAGTCGTCTGTTATCGAATCCGTTTCTCTGCCTGGCGGCATCAGAGCAACGTCCGGCCGCCGTTGACGGCAAGTTTCTGGCCCGTGATGAAATCCGCCTTGCTCGAGGCGAGAAAGACGACGGCGTCGGCGATGTCTTCCGGCTTGCCGAAATGGGCCATGGGCGTCTGCGCGAGATAGCCTTCCTTTGCCTGCTGGGAAGCATCGGTATGGCGCTCGACCGGAATCCAGCCAGGCGCGATGAGATTGACGGTGATGCCTTCCGGCGCGAGCTCTCTCGCCCAGGAGCGCGTCATCGAAAGCATAGCGCCTTTGGCGGCAGCATAATTGCCGAAATTCGGATTGCCGAGCTCAGCGATCTCGGAACCGATGTTGATGACGCGGCCCGACTTGCGCGCCCGCCAGTCCGGCAGCACGGCTTGCAGCAGTTCCAGCGGCGCCTTGACGAAGAATTCGAGCTGGTCGAGGTAAGTCCGCCAGGATTGCTCCATGAGCGGCATGTCCGGCTGAGGACCGGTCGCGTTGTTGACGATGAGATCGACCGGTCCGAGCGATGCCCTGATCTTTTCCAGACCATCCACGAGCTGATCCTTGTCGATCACGCTGAATTTCGCGGCATAAGCCTGCCCACCACGCTGCCGAATGGTATCGGCGATCTTCTCGGCCCTCTGAGTGTCGCTCGCATAGTTGACGGCGACGGCCCAGCCGGCCTCGGCAAGCTCCAAGGCGATCACCGCACCCAGACCGCGAGAGGCGCCCGTTACCAGCGCTACTTTCATGATATTCCTCCTTGGGGGCGTCCTGCCCTTTTCCTCAATGGCTCTAAGCTTGGCCAGTAGCACGCTGTCTCTGCACCTGCGAACAATACGTCCACGGATGGCCGAAAGCGCATTCCGGCCATCCATTTCAGATATGGATGTTACCAGCGATGATGAACATGAGGCGCGATCAGGCGCTCGTAGATCTCACGCGTCGCCGCCATGACATCGGCCGGAAGCGGAGCGAGATCGGCGGCGGCTGCATTAGCCTTTGCCTGCTCGGCATTGCGGGCGCCAGGGATGACGACGGTGACGGCATCGTTCATCAGGATCCAACGGAGCGCAAAGGCAGCCATGCTCGCGCCGGCCGGAACCAGCTTGCGCACCTCTTCCACGGCCTGGAGACCAACTTCGAACGGTACGCCGGCAAAGGTCTCGCCGACATCGAAGGCCTCGCCATGACGGTTGAAATTGCGATGGTCATCGCTGGCGAATTGCGTGTCGCGGGTGATCTTGCCGGAGAGCAGGCCGGAGGCCAGCGGCACGCGGGCGATGACGGCGACGTTCTTGCGTCTGGCCTCCTTGAAGAATAGATGGTCGGGACGCTGACGGAAGATGTTGTAGATGATCTGGATGCTGAGCACGCCCGGATATTCGATCGCCTTCAGCGCTTCCTCGACCTTCTCGACGCTGACGCCGTATCCTTTGATCTTGCCGGCCTTCTGCAATTCGTCGAGCTCGGCAAAAATGTCCGGCCGATAGAGAACTTCGGTCGGCGGGCAATGAAGCTGGACGAGATCAAGGCTCTCGACGCCGAGGTTCTTCAGGCTGCGGTCGATGAAGCCTTCGAGATTGGCCTTGGTATAGCCGTCGGCCACATGCGGGCTCAGCCGGCGGCCAGCCTTCGTCGCCACCATCGGCCGCGCGCCATCGCGCGCCTTCAGCACATCCGCGATGATCTTTTCCGAGCGACCGTCGCCATAGACATCGGCGGTATCGATGAAGGTCATGCCGGCATCGAGAGCGGCATTCAACGCCGCGCGACCGTCGGCCTCGCTGACATCGCCCCATGCGCCGCCGATCTGCCAGGCGCCGAAGCCGACATCGGTCACGATAAAGGGCGTCCGTCCGAAAGCATGATGTCTCATGAGAATCTCCTCTCTTTTATTTGTATGATGATAGCGCAGTAGCAGCCGTCCGACAGGGCCACAAGCGTACATTGGCGATCAAGGATCGCAATCGCGTGACTGAGAAACAGGGCGAGGCGGGCCGACTCACGAAACCGTTGGATGAAGCCGCTGGCGCGGTATTCATTGCGCCTCTATTTCCTTAAAAGGAAAGACCGGATTTCTGACTGTTATCGGAGCCCATGCCCTCTTTCAGCTTCATCCACGCCGCCGATCTGCATCTTGGTAGCCCTTTCCAGGGGCTCGCCTTGAAGGACGCCGCCGTCGCTGCCGTCTTCGTGGAAGCGAGCCGCAAGGCCTTCTCGACGCTTGTCGGGCTGGCGATCGAAAAGCGGGTCGATTTCTTCGTCATTGCCGGCGATGTCTATGATGGGGATTGGAAGGACAACAAGATCGGGCTTTTCTTCAATCGCGAGATGGCGCGGCTGGAACGTGCGGGAATTCCGGTCTACCTGCTGCGCGGCAATCACGATGCGGCAAGCGTCATCACCAAAACGATCACATTGCCGCCGAACGTCCACGAGTTTCCGACCGGCAAGCCGGGCAGCGTCAGGCTGGAGGCGCTGAAGGTGGCGCTGCACGGCCAGGGCTTTGCCGAACGCTCCGCCAACGACAATCTGGCGATCACCTATCCCGCACCTGTCTCCGGCTGGTTCAATATCGGTATTCTCCACACTTCGCTGACCGGGCGCGAGCCGCATGCGCTCTATGCCCCATGCTCCGTCGATGATCTGCGGTCGCGCGGCTATGACTACTGGGCGCTCGGCCATGTGCACGATTTCGAAGTGGTGGCTCAGGATCCACTTGTCATTTTTCCAGGCAATCTGCAGGGCCGCAATATCCGTGAACGCGGTGCCAAGGGCGCGGTGCTGGTGACCGTCGAAGACGGGCGGATCGATCATGAGCGTCTGATCGTCGATGAGGCGCGCTTTGCGCAAGTCGATATCGTGGTTGGACCGGAGGACGATCAGGCAGCAATCCTGCGCCATGTAGAGCAGGCGGTGCAGCCGATTGCCGATGAGATGGCAGGTCGCATGACCGCTCTGCGTGTGCGGCTTTCCGGCGTGACGCCTCTGCAGGGTGCGATCGCTGCCAACCGTCAGCAATGGCGCGACGAGGTGGAAGCCGCCTGTCACCGCGTGCATGAGGATATCTGGCTGGAAAAGCTGGAACTGCGCCTTGAGCCGCCGCCGGAAAGATCGGCGGAGGCGGACGGCGCGCTCGATCTGCGCCAGCTACTGGCAGACCATGCCGGCGATACGGATATTGCAGCAGAGGCGGCCCGGTTGATCGATGAGATTGCGGTGCGCCTGCCGGGTGGCCTCGGCGCGACGGAACAGCCGCTGGACGACAGCATGGATGCCCTCATCGAAGAGGCGCGACAATTGCTGCTGGCGCGCGGGCAGGGGGCAGGCTGATGCGCTTCACCCGGCTCGATATTCTCCGCTATGGCGCGCTGACCGATCGCGCGATCGATTTTCGCCCCGATGCACGGCTGCATGTGATCTACGGTCCGAACGAGGCGGGCAAATCCTCGGCTTTGAGCGCGATCTCCGATCTTCTCTTCGGTTTCCCAACCGCCGCCGAACAAAGCTTCCTGCATGAGCCAAATACCTTGAGGATCGGCGCAGATATCAGCGCGCGTGATGGTGCAAAGCTGAGCTTCCGCCGCCGCCGTGGCCGCAAGGGGACGCTTCTCGCGCCCGACGATAAGGAGACGGCGCTCGCTGAAGATGCGCTTTCGTCCTTCCTTGGTAATCTCAGCCGCGATGTCTTCGAACGCGCCTTCGGGCTCGATTCGCAGCGACTGCGGCAGGGCGCGACGGCGATGCTGCGCAGCGGCGGCGAGATCGGCAGTCTGCTATTTTCGGCGGCGTCCGGTCTGACGGACCTGTCACGTCTGCGCCAGTCGCTGGAAGCGGAGGCTGACGGCATCTATGCGGCTAGGCGCTCGAAGGATCGTGGCTTCTACCAGGCTCTCGACCGCTATGAGGATGCCCGCAAGGCTGAGAAGGACAACGAGCTTAAATCCGGTGACTGGAAGAAGCTGCTTGCCGAAGCGGCCGAGCTGGAGACGGAGCTGGAGCGACTGCAGGCGGAGCGCCGCAGCACGCGCGAGGCGCTGGATCGGCTCCAGCGGCTGAAAACCCTGCAGCCCTTGCTGTCAGAAATCGATGCGGAAACTCTTGCGCTCGATGGCCTTTCCGATATTGCCGCCATACCGGACGGCTTTGCCGACAAGCTAGAACAGAGACTGCGGGATAAAGAGACGAGCGAAGCGGAACTGCGACGAGCGCGACAAGCTGTTGCGCGCGCCGAGGAAGATCTCGCACGTATCCAGGTGGATGAAACGCTGTTGCAGATGTCGGGCGATATCACGCAGCTCTTTGCCGATACCGGCAACTACCGCGCCCAGCGTCACGATCTGCCGCGCGTCGATCAGGAACTTGCCGGTTACGACACGACGCTTTCACAGCTTGCCCGTCGCCTCGGTCTTGCCGAGGCTGAGCTGGAGCGGCGGCAGCCGAGCGATATCGATCGCGCGCGCCTGTTCGAATTGGTGGAGCAGGGCAGGCAGCTTGCGCGGCAGATGCAGTCGCTTGCCGAGCAATCCGAGAGCGAACGCCGACAGCTGGCCGCTCTGGAGAGGGACAGCCTTAACGGGCGGCTGATCGATCCGAGACCTTATATTGACCAGCTTGAGGCTTTGGGCAGCGATCTCTCCGCCTTGGCTCGCCTTGATGGGCTGGAAACCCAGATACGTCGCACCGAGGCCGATCTCCACGAGGCGGCTGGACGGCTGCAGCCACCCGTCGGCGACATTGATGCATTGTTCTCGGTACCGCTGCCGGAAGTGACGGAGATCGCAGGGCATCGCGATATCATCGACGCCGCTCGATTAAAGGTGCGCGAGGCTGCCGGCAAGCTGCAGACCTATGATGAGCAGCTGACGGAGGTAGAACGAACGCTTGTGGATGCCGAGCGCACCGGGCCAGTTGTCACGCGCGAGCAGATCGCCGCTGCGCGCGAAAGCCGTGATGCGCAATGGGCCTCCATCCAGGAAAAGTGGAAGGACGGCGCGGCTCCGGAAGCGAAGATCCTTGCGGCACTGACTGCCAGCGTGGCCGAGGCGGACCGTCTGGCCGATGCCGCCCTGAGCGATGCGGATCGGGTCGCGCGCCACGCCGACTATCGTTTGCGGCAGGCGCGTCTGCTGCAGGAGCGGGAGGAGGCTTCCAGTCGGCTCAAGGGCTTCGAGAAGGCGCTGAAGGATGCACAGGAAGCCTTCGCAGCCCTTTTTGAGCGTTGCGGTGTCGATGCCCTCGATCCATCGACGATGCTGGAATGGCGCCGTGGAGTGGAGCTGCTGCGGCGCGAGCGCAAAGCGTTGCGGGATCTAATCGATCAACGGGATGAGAATGCGTTGGCGGAAAACCGCGTCTTGCCCGCTCTACAGGATATCGTCGAGGCAAGCGGCTATAAGAGCGGCCGCCTTCCGCCGGCAGCGATTGCGGAAGGCCTGCGCAAGCATCTGCGCCTTCTGTCCGAACGCTGGAGCGAAAGCCGCACGCGGGAAGGGGAGATCGGCGCGGCGCGTGAAAGGCTGGTCCGGTTCGACGACCAGCAAAAGAGCTTGGAACGACAGTACACCGATTGGCGCGGCGCATTCGCTAAAGCCGTGGAACTGCTTGGTCTGCCATGCGACACGACCTTGGACATGGCAAATGCCGCCTTGAAGGCATGGCAGGAACTGCCCGATGTCCTGGCGGAGCGCGAAAACCGCCTGCGCCGGGTCAATGGCATGCGGCGCGACATGGCGGATTTCGAGCGGCGGTTGGCGACCCTTGGCGCCAATAGCGGCTATGAGCTGGATCATCTGCCGCCGGATGCCGCTGCCGAGGCACTGCATACCCGCGTCAACGCCATGCGCGGCGAACTGAAGAAGCGCGACGCCCTGGAGGAGGAACGGCAGCGTGGGGAAGGGCTCGTCGTCCGCCAGGAGGCTGCGCTTGCAGCCATCGCCGCTGATCTAGACGGACTGACCGCCGATCTCGGCGGTGTCGAGGATCTGCCGGCGGTCCTCTCTCGCCTGCGCGAACGCTCGCGTCTCGCCACGCGTCTCGCCGAAAGCCGCGATCGCTTCCGCCAACAGGCAGATGGCAAGGCTGAAGACGATCTTCGCGCCGAATTAGCCGGCTTCGAGCGCGTTGCCGCCGACCTCGAAATCGAACGATTGATCGAGGAAGATCAGCGGCAATTTGCAACGCATGGCGAGCTTTCGGCGCGTCTGGCGGAGAACCGTCGGCAACGGCAAGCGCTGGAAACCGGTGTCAGTGCCGAATATGCGGTTTTCGAAAAGCTCTCGGCCGAGCAAGAGGCAAAGGATCTCGCACGGCAATGGGTCGTGCTGAAGATTGCGGCCCGCATGCTGGCAGGCTCGATGGAAGCCTATCGCGAGAAGCAGGCCGATCCCGTCATCAGGCGGGCCGGCGAACTGTTCTCGCAGCTGACAGGCGGGCGTTTCTCCCGCCTTGTCGAAGCGCATGATGAAAGTGACGCGCTGCAGCTGCTGGCGGAACGTGCGGCGGGCGAACGCGTACCGCTCGATGGCCTGAGCGAAGGAACGGGCGACCAGCTTTATCTCGCGCTGCGGCTGGCATTCCTCGAAGATTATGCCGCCCGCAACGAGCCGGCGCCGTTGATCGTCGACGACATCTTCCAGACCTTCGATGACGAGCGCGTTCGGGCCGGTCTGCAGGTGCTGGCTGCTACGGCCGATCGGTTCCAGACGATCCTCTTTACCCATGAGAGAAGCGTGGTCGAGATCGCCAAGAGCGAGATCGGTCGGGGTCTCGATCTGATCCAGCTTTGAATCTCTCTAAGACATCGACGGGATATGCAGTCGCGTCGGCACCACGATCTTGGGGTCCGATTTATCGCGGCTATAGGCCGGATTGAGCGCGCGGTCGATGAAACCCTGCGTGGCGTGGAGCCGGCGCAAGTTCTGCTTTTCCTGCTCGAAGCGCTTCTTTCGCTCGCCGGATTTGTCCGAGCCACGCGACAGCGATTCATGGTGATAAAGACAGGCAAACGGCGTCCAGACGATGCGATAGCCGGCCTTGTGCGCCCGCAGACAATAATCCACGTCATTATAGGCGACCCCGAAATTCTCCTCGTCGAAGAGGCCGATTTTCCGTAGGCAGTTCCCCGAGATCAGCATCACCGCTCCGGTCACGCAGGTCATGGTGTTGCGCACATGCAGCCGGTTCATCGGTCCGCCGAACTCCTTCGGCTTGTTCATGTACCAGTGACCGGCAAGACCGCCGAAACCGATGACTACACCGGCATGCTGCATCTTGTCGTTGGGGAAGAGCAGTTTGGCGCCGACGATGCCGGTCCTGTCATAGGCGAGGCAGGAGACCATTTCCTTCAACCAGTCCGCTTCGATGACCTCGACGTCGTTATTCAGAATGAGATAGTGCTCCCCCGTCGCTGCGCTCAGGCCACGATTGACCGAGCGCGAGAAGTTGAAGGCTTCCGGTATGATAGTCGCCGAGAATCGCGGCTCGCTCTGGCGGTAGCGCTCGTAGAGATCGAGGACCGGTTGATCCGTAGAGCCGTTGTCGATGACCAGAACTTCGAAATTCGGATAATCCGTCTTTTCAAAGAGATCGCCGAGGATGCGTGAAATCAGATCGAAATTGTTTTTGCTCGGAATGACGATCGAGATTTTCGGCCACGCATGCGGGGCTTCGAAGATGATCCGGTGCAGCGTCGTGGTGAGAGCGTCCTCGACGGCGATCGTCTGCTTTAGCCGCTCAAATCGTTCGACCAGCGCCTTCCTGGCGTTCGTTGTGGCGGCCTCCATGAACTTGCGTGAAAAGGTCTTGCCATTGCGGCGCCACCAGTATGCCGGGTAGGGCAGGTGCAGGACGCTCTCCTCCGGAACGCCCTCCAGATAACGCAACAGCAGATCGTAATCCTGCGAGCCGTCGTAGCCCATGCGGAGATAGCCGATCTCCCGAAGGCGATCATGGCGGTAGATGGAAAAATGATTGATGTAATTGACCCCCGTCAGCAGCACGGAATCATAGGCCGGCTTCAACATGACGCCGGTCGGCTTCAAGATGTCGTCGACCACTAGCTCGTCCGTATAGAGGAAATTCGCGTCCGGATTTTGCTCCAGCGTATGCCGGATGAGCTTGAAGGCATGCGGTGCGATGACATCGTCATGATCGAGAAAGGCGATCCATTGTCCCCGTGCTTGGGACAGACCCGCATTGGTAGCGGCCGCGATGCCGCCGTTGCGCTCATTCAGCACAAAGCGGATATCGTCTTTCGATTGCCGGCTCTGATACCATTGCCGCGTTTCCGGCGACGCCGAGCCATCATCGCTCAGGATGAGCTCGGTGCCTGTTTCGCCCTGTTCTTCGAAAGATTTGATGAGGTCGTCCAGATAGCGAGGCGGCGCATTATAGACGGGAACGACGACGCTCAGCCAGGTTCCGGCCGTTGCGGATACCGGTGTCGCCTCCAGTGCGGAGGCAAGCCCATAGCTAGCGTCGGCATATTGCACGGTCAGGCTTGCGGCGCGTCGCCCGAAGCGAAGCCTGGGCAATTTCATCCAATATTGGGGGAGCTTGCCGAGATCGACACGCTTGGTCCGTCCATCCGGTTCAAGAAGGGTCGCAATATATGCCTCGGCCGATTTTTTTGACGCAAAGGTCCTGGCGGCGAACTGGAACGTCGTTGGGAAGCTGGCCGGATCGGCACGCAGGGCGCAAATGGAGCCGACCGAACCGATGTCGGCGGTGATGACGAAGCGGTGCCCTTCCGGAAGCGAGACCGTATCTTTCTCTCGGAAGCCATAGCCGCGATTGATATAGAACTTGGGGTCTAGCGGCTCGTCGGTCGCGACCACATGGATAACGACTAGTTTCTTTCGCATGGGCAAAAATCTGATCTCGAAAGCCGGATCATCCCCCAAGGATTTCCATAGGCTGAGATCGGCGTCAGCAGAGATTTCCCGTTCGAGATCGGCGTTCGGTATGATTTTGAGTGTCATCGAAATATTGATTTCATCCACATGCGAGTAGAGGCATTGCCTGCGAAATTCCTGGCCTAGCCCGCGCCGCTGAGAGGTTCAAAACGTATGCCCGGAAATGTCGGACTGGCATATAGCCGCATTTTCTCGATCGAATGTCGTGTGGCATCGCGGGCAGAAAGCCGCAGCACGCGGTCGCCGATGAGTAGGTCGATAGCGGCAAGCCACTCGTCGGCGGTATTGCCGATGTGAAGTTCCCCAGCAACGACGCATCGTTCGAAAGTCGGGCATCGGGAAAATATGGCTGCTGCCTGCAGGCGGCTGATGTCGATCCGCTTGGTATCCGAACGGCTCGCATTCGTCTTTCCGGACAGAAGAGGGGCCAGAGCGATATCTGCTTGATGATGCTCTGTCTTTGCGAGGTAGGCAGGCCACGAAAGCGGCGGGATGATCGTCATTCTCGCCGGGTCGATCCCTTGCAAAGCCCAGCGTCGGGCGAGAGCGCCGGCGGCAAAAACCTCGAAATGCAGGTTGCCGTGTTTTTCCATCGCGGCTTTGACGATCGGCATGAGGAACTCGTGTTCGCGGCGATGAACACCGGTGGCATGGTAGACCATCCTCAGCGGTGCGCCCCCGTCATCGCTGCCATTGACCACGATTTCTGTTGCATCCGCTGGAAGCGGGGGCAGGATATCGATCCGATGGCTTCTCATCGCGAGCGCGTTTGCCAGGGGTTCGGTCGAGGTCCAAACATGAGTGAGGAGCCTATTGACCCTCGGCATTGGGCGGACGGCCAATTTGATCAGTCTGAACTTATAGAGCCAACCGGCTTCGTTGCCTGTCACAACCGCGGGAATGTCATCGTCGACGAAATAGGCGACCCCGGCAAGCGTGCCTCGCCTTTCTTCCAGCCAGCGCAACTGCGGCTGCTTGATGTAGCGGCAAATGATAACGAAGAGGCCCTCGCTATCGATAGCGTCGAGGGGGTCGTCGAGGCCTTTCATGATGACCGGAATGTGGCCGAGTGTCTTGGCCCGCTCAGCAAGATAATAGCTGAAGCTCGGGTTGGGATGGCGCGACAAGATGAGCAGACGCCTTGCAACGCGCTCACCATCTTCCGCCAACGCGCCGGATGGCCGCGGTCTTGGAAGCAATTGATAGACGATGTCGCGCAAAACTTGCATGGGGCTCCCGCGCAAAATCACGCCAGGCGACTTCGGAGATTTGCGAGGATGCCGAAAACGGCACCCCAGGCAAGGAGCGTCACACCCAAGATCCCGCCGATCCAGAGCGCCCGCTGGGGATACTCCGCCTCGTCAGGCAGGCTGGGCGCCAGGAACGTATCTAGGTAGAGCAGCTGCTGCTTGCTGACGAACTTGACCTGCTCCAGCGTCTTCATGCTCGAGGCAAATTGCTGCTCGGCAAGGCTCTGTTCCAGTTCGCGCTGTGACATATCCACGGAAACATCCGCGAGATTCTGTTCGGACTTGTTCTGCCCGGCGACTTGGCTGTTGAGCTGGTCGATCTGCTTCTGCCTGCTGTCGATCTCGCGTTTCAACACGCGCATCTGCGGTGCATCGGCGGAGACGGTCCCAAGCAGCGCGTCATATTTCTGTTGAAGCTCTATCCTCTCCTTCTGCACGGATGAGATCAGGTTCGTGATAACGGTCGACGATCCCTCGACGCTGAGGACGCCCGTCTGGTTGCGCGCAATCAAAAGCTGATCTCGCGCCTTCTGCAGCTGATCCCTAGCATTGTCGAGATTCGCCTGGGCGGTTGCGATGACGTCATGCCAGATGCGGGTGTTGACTTCGTTGACAACGACCTCGGACGCGGCGACAACCTCGCGCAATATTTTCTGAGCGTCGGCCGCGGTGAAAGCCCGTGCCTTGACCGTCACGATGCCGCTGTTCGCATCGATTTTGACCGAAACCATGTCTTCCCAGTAATCGAGCAGCTTTTCCGAGCTCGCATCCTTCTTCAGGCGCGCAATCCGATCGATCGAGTCGTTGCCGTAGATCTTTTGAAAGTCGACCCTTTCCTCGAGCGCGGTAACCATGTCCTTGCTCTTGATGAAGTTGGTGACGATCAGGGTGTTCTGGACGATCTGCGCCGGCGGCAGGCCGGTCACCTTGGTAATCTGATTGCTGCCGAGTGCGGGCGTGGAGGTGCGGACCGTAAAGCGCGTTTCCGATTGATACTGATCGGACGCGACACAGGTAAAATAGTAGATCGAAGCGACATTGGGGACGACAATCAGTAGAAAGGTCGATGCCAGCATGACCTTGCCGATGATCTGCTGCATCGGCCGCGGCCGCAGGCCGACGGCCTTGAACAGCTGGCTGCGCCTCGATGTCGAGAAGCGCAGTTTCCGCGCGGTCACCGACAGATTCGTGGCCACGTTTCGGCTATGCTCCGTCGCGCTGAGCTGAAGCGTTTTTGGCGCGTTTTCGGTATCATGAGCCATATTGGGCCTTGCCGTCGATCCCTGATCTTCTATCGATTCAATCTATAATAGGCTTCGATGGCCTGCTCTACCTTATCGAAGACGATAAGTCTGCCGTCGACAAGTACAATACCCCTGTCGCAATGTGTATTAATCATGCTCATGCTATGGGACACCATGATGATATCGGAATTCTTGCGCCTGTTCTCGAATGCGATGCGGCAACGCTCCTGGAAGCGCGCATCGCCGACGGCCAGAACCTCGTCCACCAGATAGCATTCGAACTCGATCGCCATTGAGAGCCCGAATGCCAATCGCGCGCTCATGCCCGAGGAGTAGGTGCGCACCGGCGCATCAAGATAGTCGCCCAATTCGGCGAATTCTTCGACGAAGCGGGAGACGCGCCTGACATCCTCGCCGTAAGCGCGCGCAACGAAATGAACATTAGCCCGCCCCGTCATGAAGGGATTGAAGCCGCTGCCGAGGCCTAGCGGCCAGGATACCCGAACGTTTTTGCTGATCTTGCCCGAATTCGGCAGCATCGTGCCTGCAATCATGCGGATCGTTGTCGATTTTCCGGCACCATTCACGCCGAGCAGGCCGTAGGAATAGCCGGATTCGAACTCGCAATGCACCCGGTCGAGGATGATCTTCTTGCCGCTCTGTGTCTTGAAGGATTTCGAGACGTTCTTGAAGCTGATCATGGCGCTTTCCCACTCATATCCGGTGATCCTCGACGGATGCCCAGATGAGAGAAAGCGTCGCCCAGGTGACAATAAGCGCAAGCAATATGATCAGCGGTGTGCTGACGCGACGCGGAAAGATCGATTCGTCCGGCAGCACCGGCTTGACGAAAACGGCGAGATAGAGCGTCTTGCGCAGAGCTTCCGCAAGCACGGCATCGTAGTTCTTCTGCGCGCTTTCGTAGAGCTTTTCCGCGATCATGCGATCGGTCTCCAGCCTGGAATAGTCCAGCAGGGCCTTTGCAAGGCTTGCGTTCTCAGGACCTGTCAATTCCGATCTCATCTTCTCGATCTGTGCATCGAGGCTGTCTTTGGCGAGATTGAGCTGCTGATAGGTCGGAGAATTCTGGGCATTGGATTGCCGCATGACGAAGAGACGCGTTTCGAATTCCAGCTTCTGCGCAAGCAGCCCCGTCAGAAGCGTGCCGCTGTTCTTGGCTTGCATCTGCGGGCTCAGAAGGCCGGATGCATTTTGGAACTGGTTGAGGGCGGCCAGTGTGTCGCCATACGTCTTGCCGCTTTTCTGAACGTCGGCCTTCATGCTCTGCACGATGTCGTTGCGCGCCCGTTCGGAAAGCTCGTTGATGAGCTTTTCGCTTTCCTCGATGATGGCGTCCGCAAGCTTGACGGAATCATCAGGCGTGAAAGCCCTGACCTTCAGCGTGATGATGCCGGAGGTGACGTCTATGTAGGCGCTGACATGGTCGTTCCAGTACTTCAGGAACTCTTCGTCGGATCGCGCCGAACTGAATCGCGACAGGAAATCCGCATTCTGCCGGGTAAACATGGCCCGATAATCGAGTTTCTTGCCGATCCGGTTCAGAATTTCCGTCGAGTGAATGAAGCTGGTGACGACATAGGCGTCCTGCGAAGCCGAGCGCATGTTCAGAGCGCTGGTGGCTCCCCCGGGGTCGCCGGCATCGCTGGTGTCGCCTGCTCCCGACACGGCACGAACGGCAAAACGTGCTTCCGCCACATATTGGTTAGAGGCAATGAAGGCGTAATACACCGAGCTGGCCAGGAAAGGCAGGATAACGAGCAATACAAAGCCGATAAGTCTCAGTGGCGGCTTGCCGCCCGACTGTGTTTCGGGCTCGCTGCTGTCATGCACCGGTATGTATTCGATGTCCTCGATATCGGTGCGCGCACGCTGCGCCGGCAGCCTGCGCCGAAACAGCGAAGGCAGGATATGCCGGCTGCTCGTTTTTACCCGCGGAGAGTCCTGAACTATCGCGTCTTCAATGACTGGCTTCGGCATGTCAGCTTGCAATCGTTTCCGGCAGTCCGGGCGCGGTTGGTTTCATCGCCTGACGCACATAGTGGTCGAAAATCAAATCCTCTTCGAGCATGAGCTCGGCAATATGCAATGAACGCAACCTTGTCGCAACGTCTTCAAGGGTGCTGTGTCTGGGTGGCAACGGAAAATCGTCAACCGAAATCCCGATGAGCTCGCTGAGCGCCTGTTGAAAATAAAGACTGTCCGTATCGAAACCGACAATTGCAAAGCGCGAGAGAAGATCGATCGCGCTGGCGACATCGGCGCGTGTCACGGTCTGTTCCGGAATGGTTGTGGCCAATTGCCGGGTGACCGGAGATACCAGAACGTTTCTGACACTCTGAGGGGCCTTCTTCAAGGCCGTCTTGAGAGAGGCTTCGTTTTCGAGGCTTACCTCGGCAAAATGCTCCGCAGCAGGCGCCAGGATGATCTTGTCGCGATCGCCGAAGAAGGAAATCTGAGTTTTCGCCATCCGTTTCAGTAGGAATATCCGCAGAGCAAGTTCGTAATAGGGATCGGTAAGCAGAACGATGGCCTTGAATCCCTTGTCAAGGAATTCTTCATAATTGCGCATCAACAGCCGGCCGCTAAGATAGATCGACTGGATGGCGTTCAGATGAAAGGCCTGAAGGGTCGTTTCGTGACCGAAGCGCTCGACGGATGAAAGCTCGTATTGAAAGTTGCGGCCGCAATAATAGTCGAATTTGACCATTGGCAGCAGCTGTGTCTCAAGCCTTACAATCTTTAATGGAATCGTGTTCGATACTTGCGGTCGCCGATAGATCAACAATCCGGATTTGGCGTCATGGATCATCAGCGACGTACGTTCCATGAGGTCAGGTATGATTGTTGTGTCGAGTCTGAATCCGACATAGCCATCTTCGTGCCGCCCCGAGTCGATGACCGCCTGTTTGAGCTGGTCGCATGGCAGGATCATCAGATCGCCATCGGCGTCGGAGATTCTGATTTGCGGTTTGTCGGAAAAGCCATCGGGGATCAGATAGCCCTCGATGACATTGCCATGATCATATTCGAGATTAAAAAGCACGGAGTTGCTCCGGCGCTTCTACCAGATCGGCACAGCGCCGAAATGGGTGATGGAGTGACGTCATTACGCCCTGCATAGCATCATATCTATCAAGATGCCTATCGATATCGCAGATGTCGGGCCTTGGCATTCGAACCTCGTCAGGCCTCGTTGGGCGCTTTTCGTGCCAGTAGCGAGAAGCTGGGGCCGCCTGGATGGCTTAGATTTTCATCCCGGATGACAACGTCATTGAAGCCGAATGTACGCAGCAGCATCAAGATGTCATCCCTGTGCATCCAAAAGTGCCGGTCCTTCATGCCACCGCAGAAAGATGCATTGGCATTGGCATGGTGATAGCTACGCTCGTAGTAACGCACCGCAATGCCATCTATCAGCTTCGTCTCTACCTTGCCGGTGAAAGGCAGCCAACGCACGTCGCCTTCGGGCATTGCGTCCTCAAGGACGAAGTGCGTCCAGATGAAAACCGTATGGGACCGCTTTGCGAGCAAGCGAAGAAACTCGCCGGGGTCGGCCATATGATAGAGAACCCCCGATGCAAGCGTTAAGTCGTAGATTTCTTCGCCTTCCGTCAGCCACGCCTGGATGTCGCCGAGCATGAAAGAGGCGGCGTCGATGTTCAGAATCTGTTTGGTAACCAGACATCTTAGAAAACAGAGACGGTTTGCTTCGATCGCATCGATCCGCGCCGGGCGATGGCAATTCAGCATATGGGTATGCATCCCCTCGAGCGGCCCGACTTCGAGAACGGTCCTGCCTTCTATCGATCCGAATGTGCGCAATGCCCAATCGATGCGGTCATCGGCATAAAGGGGCAGGTTGCCGGCGTTAAGACCGAATTCCGGCGGGAACGCACAGTTCCATCCTTGAAGCGCATCTATGGCATTTTGGTGCGCTGGCCTGCCTTGCTCGTACTGATCGAATATCTCCAGAGGACTTTTCGATGCTTTCTTCTGGGAGCGCTTTGAAAAACCAAGCATTAATACATAACCTTCATTTCAATCGGCATCCCGCCGATCCGGAGACGTTCTCGCTTTGGCGTATCACAGCCTCCAAAACCGCTTTTTGCCTCGCAGCAAGTTGGCGGAATTTATAAGTGCCGGTGGACAATCGAGGATTGCCGAGGCTGATTCGAGGAGCCATTGATGCTATCTCGCTGGAGGCAGAAATTCGGCAAGTACCGATTGTTGTGGTCCGTCATCTCTGCATGGGTTGCGGGTCAGGACTCAACTCTTTTACAGGCAATCGCAATATTATGAAAAGCGGCAAAAGTGCGATTCTGTGGAACTTTATGTCGCCGATCGGGCGATTTTTTACTATTGCCGTTACTTAACGGTTCCTTTCTATTTTTCAGAAAATTTTAATTTTAAATCCCAAATAATACTCGTGCAAATTGCTTTAACTGCCTTTGCCCCTTATAAATCCAATTTGATCGGGCGCTTCTTTAAACCCGGGTGTGTTCAGATGATCGCACCTGATATTTTTGATTGTATTCCCGGCGTTTGGGCTTGTTGACGCGCGCCCGTTATGCTTTTCAAGGCGTCGATAGATTTGATGCATTCTATGTCGATGTATGCCATCAGGTAATCACGGCAGCTAATTGGTTTGAGGGTTTCAATTGTTTCGTATTGGCGCCGTACTTTGTTGCGTGGTTCTGGCGGGATGTAATTCCGTTTCGAGCGAAGGTCCGCTGGCTGGCGCTATTGTAAAAGATGCCGGTCAATCCAGTGTCGAATTGGGTCGCAGGAATGCCGCAGTTTTCGACATTGTCGACATCGACAGCCGCAGTGCGCGCCTGGTTTCCGACTATGTTTCCTCCACGCTCAATCGTCGTTTTGGCATGGGCGGTGGCGTCGGTCCGGTCGTCATCGGTGTCGGCGACGCATTGAAGGTCACGATTTTCGAAGCTGGCGCCGATGGCCTGTTCTCGACGGCGCAATCGAAGCAGGTATCGCTCGATATCGTCGTGCAGCCGGACGGCACGGCGGCAATCCCTTATGCCGGCTCGGTTCGATTCGCCGGCAAGACGCTTGATCAGGCTCGCAAGGCGATCCTGGCGGCTTTGGCAACCAAGGCCGTCGAACCGGATGTCATCGTGACGAGCATGGGCACGCCGTCGCGCACCGTTACGGTTTCGGGCGCCGTTGGCCGTCCTTCTATGGTTCCGCTCGATCTGACCAGAGAAAAGATCACCGAAGTCATCGCCAAGGCCGGTGGACCCTCGACGCAACCCTATGAAACCTATGTTACGCTGGTTCGGGGCAGTAGAACCGGAACGGTTCTGCTGAAGTCGATCATCGAGCATCCTTCGGAAGATATCTATGTACAGCCGGGCGACCAGATTTTCCTCGTCCGCGATCCGCGAACCTTCACCCTGCTCGGTTCTGTTCGTGGAGACGGCCGTATCGAGTTCGGAGCGAACGATCTGAATCTGCTTGAGGCCGTTGCCCTCGGTCATGGCGCGATCGACGATTCTAGCAATGCCAAGGGCTTCTTCCTGTTCCGCTACGAAGAGCCTGAAATCGCGAAGATTCTGCTCGGCCCCGCCCGTTTCCAGGACCTGCTGCGCAAGGGAATGGTGCCGGATGCCAAGGGACGCTATCCAATCGTTTATCGGTTCGATATGTCCAATCCCGACAGCCTGATCGTAGGACAGACTTTCCCCGTCAAGAGCCGCGACGTTATCTACGTGTCACGCCATCCTTCCGTCGACATCAGGAAGTTCTTGAATCTTATCGGTACGCCGCTAGGTATCGCGTCCCAGGGAGCAGCAACAGCAGTGAATCTGGGACAGTAATCCTGGAAAAATGAAGGAGCAGCGGTTCCATCCGGTCTACCTGCGCTCCTATTCGTCGGCGGATGCCGACATCTGTATGATTGTGACGGATCGTGCCTTGTCGGCAACGGAAATTCATCGCGAACTGACTTGTCGAAAACACGGCAATCGTCGCAAGCAATAGCTGCGATCTTCGACTTGGAATTGAAGGGTGTAAGAGATCGCATATTGCATCGGTTGTTGCGCTGCCGCATATTGGTTGCACACGCATTTTTTTGTCGATAACAACCACAGATAATAACGTGTGCAGTTGATATTGAATTTGGCCGGTTTGGTGCCCTTCTTCGAGTATTGCTGAGAGAACATGACAGTTGAAATTATCGGACGCGCAAGCGTCGCCCCAGGGGCGAGTTCGATTGAAGAACTGCAGCTTGTCCTCAAGGAGGGGCGCTGTACCGTAAGCCGCATACCAGAGGAGCGCTGGGATCTCGCGCGCTTTTGGCATCCGGCTGTTGGTATTCAGGGGAAGACTTACAGTTTTGCAGCCGGCGTTTTCGATAATGTCTACGCCTTCGATCCCGCGGTTTTCGGCCTTTCCCAGCGCGAAGCGATGCAGATGGATCCGCAGCAGCGCATCCTTCTGAATATAGTCTGGCGCGCTTTGGAAGATGCAAACTTGCCGATCGATGGATTCGAGGGGCAGCGCGTCGGTGTCTATGTCGGGGCATCCTCCCTTGAATATGGCAATCTGACGCTGGAAGACCCCGCTTCGGGCAGCCCGTATTTCATGACGGGCAACACGCTTTCCATCGTTTCCAACCGTATCTCCCACATATTCGGATTGCGCGGACCGAGCATGACGATCGACACGGCCTGTTCGTCGTCGCTGGTCGCGCTCGATCAGGCGGTGAAGGCGTTGGAGAACGGCGAGATCGATACGGCGATCGTCGGCGGCATCAATATCCTGCTCAACCCCATGTCCTTCGTGGGCTTCGCCCAGGCGCGCATGCTATCGCCGGAAGGGCTCTGCCGCGCCTATGACGACAACGGCCGCGGTTACGTTCGCGCAGAAGGTGGTGCGGCGATCGTATTGCGCCGGACGGACGTTGCACTGCGCGAGAAGGACCGCAGCTATGCCAGGATCCATGCCGTAGGCGTCAATTCTTCGGGACGCACCAACGGCATTTCCATGCCGTCCCGCGAGGCGCAGGCTGCTTTGCTTCAGTCGATCTATGAAGGCCGCAATATCGATGTCAATCGCATCGCCTTCATCGAGGGGCATGGAACGGGGACGAAGGTCGGCGACCCCGCCGAAATATGGGCGATCGGTGAAGTCATAGGCCGCAATCGGCGGGCGCCTGTGCCGATCGGCTCGATCAAGACGAATATAGGCCATACCGAACCGGCATCCGGCCTTTTCGGGCTGCTAAAGGCCGTCATTGCGCTTGAGAATAATTTCCTTCCGGCTTCACTGCATTTCGATCACCCGAATGAGTCTATCGATTTCGAGGGACTGAACGTTCGGGTCAACACATCAACGATCGAGCTTCTTCCGGCCAAGCAGGCACGCTTTGCCGGGATCAATTCCTTCGGCTTCGGCGGAACGAATGCTCACGTCGTCATCAGCGATCCCGATCCGATTGCGCCGCCGGAGCCGCCAATCCGGGGCGATGGGATCGTTTTTGCCGTCAGCGCTCATACGGCGTCCGCTCTTTCGACACTGCTCGAAGACTACAGGACCCGTCTTGAAACTGCCGAGCCCAAGGAGGCTCGTCAGATCGTTGCTTCCGCTGCCGCCAATCGGGAACCCATGCGCCATCGTTTTGCTGCCCGTGCGAAGGACGGCGCGGCTGTGCTTGCCGCCATCGATGCGCATCTCGCAGGCAAAAATTCGGTCGGCGAGGCAGGCGAAGCTCCGGCGCAGGCCGCCAAGATCGCCTTCGTCTTTTCCGGCAACGGCTCGCAATGGGCGGGAATGGGTGTCGGCGCCTATCAGGAAAATCGCCATTTCCGGCAATGCTTCCAATCCTTCAGCGCACTTTTCGAATATTATCTCGGCGAGAAGCTGACCGATGTACTCGTCGCTTCCGATCTTGCAGCACGCCTGGCCGATACCAAGATCGCGCAGCCGCTATTGTTCGCAATCCAGGCTTCTCTTTCGGATTGTCTATGGTCCATGGGGGTCAAGCCCGATGCGGTCTTCGGCCATTCGGTCGGCGAAATCGCAGCCGCTTATGCCGCCAAGGCGCTGACGGCTGCCGAAGCGGTTGCCATCGTCGCCAAACGCTCGCTGCATCAGGATCTCCTCGCTGGTGAGGGCAGGATGGCCGCCGTGGTGCTTGGCGAGGATGCCGCGCTAGCCTTTGCGAAATCCAGGGGTCTCGACAATATATGTATCGCGGCGATCAACGCGCCGAATTCGGTAACGATCTCCGGTCCTGCCGATGAGATAGAGGCCTACAGGGACGCTGCGCGCAAATCCCAGATCGTCGCGCATGTTCTCGATATCAATTATCCGTTCCATCATCCGATTATCGACCGCGCCAAAGAGGCCTTTTTCGCGGACCTGCCCGATCTCGCACCGGATAGCGGCACGGGGATCTTCATTTCGACGGTAACAGGTGAATTGCGCGACGGGCGCCTGCTGGATACACAGTATTGGTGGCGCAATGTTCGCGATCCCGTGCTCTTCAAGGCTGGTTGTCAGGCAGCGATGGCGATGGGATGCAACCTCTTCATCGAGATTTCGCCGCGCCCGATCCTGTCGAACTATGTGGCGGAGATCGCCAAACAGGCATCGGTTCAGCTCATTGCGATACCGACCTTGCTACGGGAGGCGCCTGTTGCCGATCATGATCCCGTTTCGCAATCATTTGCGCGGGCAGTCGCCAATGGAGCGCCTGCGCTGCGTGCCCGCGGCAGCGCCACCCGCAACGCCTTCGTCAAACTGCCGTCTCTGCCTTTCGAGCCAGTGGAGCTTCGCACCCCTCCGACGACGGACGAGATCGATATCTTCGGTCGGGATCGCAAGAGCCCATATACGCTGCTCGGTTGGCGCGCCGATCTTAATGGTTCGAATTGGAAGAACCATCTCGATGCCCGTCTCTTCCCGGACCTTGCGGAACATGTGGTCGACGGCAAGGCAATCATGCCAGGCAGTGGTTTCGTCGAGATCGTGGTAACGGCGGCGCAACGCTATTACGGGACGGATGAGGTTGAAATCGGCAATCTCGAAATCATCCGGCCGCTGGAATTGTCACAGGATCGAATGGTCGAGCTGTCGACCGTTCTGTCGCCTGAGACCGGAGATATCGAGATCCGGTCGCGCGAACGCCTAAGCCATGACGAATGGACGGTTCACGCGGTTGGACGTTGCCGCAAGCCGCTGGCGGGCGAGGGGACCGGCAAATCCCTTGAGCGATCGGGCACAGAGCGCAAATCGATGTTGACCTCCGATGTGACTTACGAAACGGCGGAACGTTTCGGATTGCATTACGGTCCGTATTTTCAGCTTCTGTCGAAAGCCGTGGCGTTTGGTCATCATGTGATCGAAGTGGACCTGAAGTCGGCTGCCCCGCCGTCTCATCCCTTCGCCAGCTATAATCTTAATCCCATGTCGGTCGATGCGGCGTTTCATGGACTCGTCGCATTGTTCGATCAATTCTCCGGCGACGAAACCGGTGCTCCCTATATTCCCGTTCATTTCGGCACCGTGAGAGCTTTCGGCAAGGGAAGACCGATCGTCAAAGCCGTTATCGAGATCGAGCGGTTCAGCGCGAATTCGATCAAGGCTCGTTTCACCCTGTTCGATGCAGATGCCATGCCGGTCGTCGTTCTTGACGATAGCCGTTTCCGCCGCACACAGCTGCGCCGCAGGGCAACGCTCGATTCCGTCGCCTTTCATTACGAGGGCGTGCCTTCGGTTGTTTTCGCCGGCGGAGACAGATCCGGCGCCGGCACACGGCGAATTTCATCGCACGGCGGCTCCGATGGGAACCATGCACTCAACAATGCAAGTCTTCTTCTTGATGCCGCGATCTATCGGGCCTGCCATGATATCGCGCTGAAGGTTGCGGACCGCAACGGTACCGTGGCATTCTCCGGCCTTCCCGGCGATCCCGAGTTCAGGTCTTTCCTCGTCAATTGCCTCTACATTTTGGAGGACGCCGGCATTGCGGAGACGGCAGACGGCAGATGGCATGTTCCCCTTGAGCCGACGCTGCCGCCGGTGGCGGAGCTGCTGCAGGAAATCTATCGCGAGGACGCCGGGCGCGTAGCCGAGAGTGTCCTCGTTGGCGACGCCTATCGCGAGACGCTCGAGCATCTGGCGATGATACGTCCGCATGTGCTGGAGCGTGAACCTGTGGGCCAGGGTGCAAATATGCCGGGTGGGGCGACGCTGGAGCATGTGCTTGTTCATTCTCCGTTGAGCCGGAGACGGCTTTCGATGCTGGCAGAGGCATTGGCTTCCTCCATCGAGGCCATTGACAGGCCGATCGGGCACGTTCTTGAGGTCGGCTCGATATCGGTTGCGTTCAGTCGAAGGCTGGCAACAATCGCCGCGGCAGCAGGTGCATGTCTCGTGATCGCTGAGCCGCGCGAGCAAGCCCGTCGAGCATTGGAGATCGCCTTCGAGCGCGACGCGCATGTTATCGTTGTCGATCCCGTCAGGCTGACGGATCAGCACGTCGCCGACATCGTGGTCGCCTCCGGCGATCAGAGCCAGCATCTGATGCGCCACAATGACGAGATCAAGCGGATGGTCCGGTCGGTCGCCGCCAGCGGCGCGCAGCTGCTGCTCGTCGATCGCGCGCCGAGCGCCTTCAATGATTTCGTCTTCGGTCTTTCCGAAGGCTGGTTTGCCGATAGCCAGTCGCCGGAATTCCCGGTCGGGCGGCTCGGCACGCCCCAGCAGATTGCCGATCTCCTCGGAACTCTGGGCTTTGCCAAGCCTCTGATCCAGGAACAAACTTTCCCCGAAGGTGCGCTGATTACGGTGTCGGCCGTCTCCGAGCGGCAGCCGGCAGAGGATATTGTCGTGGAAGCCGTCGATCCGATTCTGATCTTGTCGGAGCAGGGCCGGAAGGGTCTCGGCAAGCTGGGCAGGAATATAACGGTGATCGATCTTGGTGCATCGTCTCCGGATATTGTCGACGCTCTCGATACCATTGACCCGGCTACGCGCCGCATCGTTTATCTTGCGGATATGAAGCGCGGCGATGCAGCGGAACTCTCGTTGTCACGTCTCTCCGCCTTCGCGCAAATGGCGAACCTGCTGTCTCAGCACGCCGATGGAACACGGCCTCGATTGGTCATCGTGGCGCCTGGCGGCTCTCCGCTGTCGACT
>Ga0209371_1000422_pt1 | contig 43590 bp, 29 predicted proteins | sample AgamicAtAmrz_FD_187165 | JGI IMG/M metagenome (GOLD analysis project Ga0209371, IMG submission 187165) | Agave microbial communities from Guanajuato, Mexico - At.Am.rz (SPAdes) (version 2) | ecosystem: Host-associated > Plants > Roots > Rhizosphere | place: Guanajato, Mexico | collected 2012-06-07
GATCGCCAGCACTGCCGCCAGCACCGTCAGGTCGAAGGTGATCTGGAAGAACGAGAGGATGCCCACGGTCACGATCACGTCGTGAATCAGCGAGACGATCGCCCCCACCGCGAACTTCCACTGGAAGCGGAACGCCAGGTAGATCAGTACCCCGCCCAACGCCAGCAGCATGCCCAGGCCGCCCTGGTCACGCAGTTCTTCACCGACCTGCGGGCCGACGAACTCGACACGCTTGACGGTGGCCGGGTTGTCGCCGCCCACTTTCTGCAGCGCCTGGGCAACCTGATTGCCCAGTTGCGGGTCATCGCCAGGCATGCGCACCAGCAGGTCGGTGGTGGCACCGAAGCTCTGCACGATGGCCTCGTGGAAGCCGGACTCGACCAGCTCGGCACGCACCGCCTTGAGGTCGGCCGGACGCTCGTAGGTCAGCTCGATGAGCGTACCGCCGGTGAAGTCCAGGCCGAAGTTCAAGCCCTTGTGCCACCAGCTGAACAGCGCCAGTACGGTCAGCAGGACAGTGACGGCGAACGCAACGTTGCGCACGCCCATGAAGTTGATGGTTTTCATCGCAGCTCCCTCAAACCCACAGCTTCTTGATGTCACGCCCGCCACAGGTCAGGTTGACCATTGCGCGGGTCACCATGACGGCGGTGAACATCGAGGTGAAAATCCCGAGGGACATGGTGACCGCGAAGCCCTTGACCGGGCCGGTACCCATGGCGAACAGGATGCCGCCGACCAGCAGGCTGGTCAGGTTGGCGTCGATGATCGCGGTGTAGGCACGGTTGAAGCCTTCGTGAATGGCGCGCTGCACCGACATGCCGTTTTTCAGCTCCTCGCGAATCCGCGAGAAGATCAGCACGTTGGCGTCGACCGCCATACCCATGGTCAACACGATACCGGCGATACCCGGCAGAGTCAGGGTCGCGCCCAACAGCGACATCAGCGCCAGCAGCAGCACCATGTTGCCCGCCAGGGCGATGGTGGCGATCACGCCGAAGCCACGGTAGATGGCGATGATGAACAGCGAGACGAACAGCATGCCCCACAGCGATGCATCGACACCCTTGGTGATGTTGTCGGCACCCAGGCTTGGGCCGATGGTACGTTCTTCGGCGAAGTACATCGGTGCGGCCAGACCGCCGGCACGCAGCAGCAGGGCCAGTTCGGACGACTCACCCTGGCCGTTCAGGCCGGTAATACGGAACTGACTGCCCAGCGGCGACTGGATGGTCGCCAGGCTGATGATCTTCTTCTCTTCCTGGAAGCTCTGTACCGCCACTTCCTTCTCGACGCCGTCGACGGTCTGCTTGACGTAGCGGGTCACCGGCTTCTGCTCGATGAAGATCACCGCCATGCTGCGACCGACGTTGCTGCGCGTGGCGCGGCTCATCAGCTCGCCACCGTGGCCATCCAGGCGGATGTTCACCTGCGGACGACCGTGCTCGTCGAAGCTCGCCTGGGCATCGGTAACCTGGTCACCGGTGATGATCAAGCCACGCTCGACCGCAGCCGAACGGTTGCCGTCACGGAACTCGAAGACCTCGGTGGTCGCTTTCGAAGCACCTGGCTCAGCGCCGAAGCGGAACTCCAGGTTGGCCGTCTTGCCGAGGATACGCTTGGCTTCGGCAGTGTCCTGCACGCCCGGCAGCTCGACCACGATACGGTTGGCGCCCTGGCGCTGAACCAGCGGCTCGGCCACGCCCAGCTCGTTCACACGGTTGCGGACGGTGGTCAGGTTCTGCTTGATGGAGTATTCGCGGATTTCGGCGACCTTGGCCTGAGTCAGCGCCAGACGCAGCACGGAGAGCTCGTTGCGCTCGGTGGTGGTGATGTCGAAATCATTGAAATTCTTGCGGACCAGGGCACGTGCCTGTTCGCGAGTAGCATCGTCGGCGAAGCCCAGCATGATGCTGCCGTCCTGCTGGGGCAGGCTACGGTAGCGCACGCGCTCTTTGCGCAGCAGGGTCTTCACTTCGCCGTCGTAGACCTTCAGGCGGGCACTCATGGCCTTGTCCATGTCCACTTCCAGCAGGAAGTGCACACCACCGGAGAGGTCCAGGCCCAGCTTCATCGGGCTGGCACCCAGGTTGCGCAGCCACTGCGGGGTGGTCTGGGCCAGGTTCAGTGCCACGACGTAGTCGTCACCCAAGGTCTTGCGCACCACATCCTTGGCCGGCAGTTGGTCTTCCTGGTTGGTCAGGCGCACCAGCGCACTGCCCTTCTCGCCCAGGCTGCCACCCTTGACGGTGATACCGGCATCGGCCAGCGCCTTGGTGGCGCGGTCGAGGTCGGCCTGGCTCACGTGCAGCGCGGAACTTGCACCGCTGATCTGCACCGCCGGGTCATCCGGGTAGAGGTTGGGAGCGGAATAAATAAAGCCGACCGCCAGTACCACCAGGATCAGCAGGTATTTCCACAGAGGGTATTTGTTCAGCATCACGCCGCCCGTTCAAGACGCGGGGCGCTTTGCGCGCCCCGACTGGAAAAAATGAAACCGGTAACTCAGATAGCCTTGAGCGTACCTTTTGGCAGGGTCGCGGCGATGGCGCCCTTCTGGAACTTCAGCTCGACGTTGTCGGACACTTCCAGTACCACGAAGTCGTCGGAAACCTTGACGATCTTGCCGGCGATACCGCCGTTGGTGACCACTTCGTCACCCTTCTGCAGGGCGCCGAGCAGGTTCTTCTGCTCTTTGGCACGCTTGGCCTGCGGGCGCCAGATCATCAGGTAGAAGATGACCAGGAAACCGACCAGGAAGATCCACTCGAAGCCAGTACCGGCTGGGCCGGCGGCAGGGGCTGCAGCGTCCGCGTAAGCGGCGGGAATCAGAAAGCTCATGTAGCACTCCAGTTGCTGAATTTAGTTATGTGTGCGAACAGTCAGTCCAAAGGCGGAACGGGAAGTCCGCGCTTGGCATAGAAGGCGTCGACAAAGGCGGCCAATTTACCCTGTTGAATAGCCTCGCGTAAACCGGCCATCAAGCGCTGGTAATGGCGCAAGTTGTGGATGGTATTCAGCATGCTGCTCAACATTTCGCCGCACTTGTCCAGGTGATGCAAATAAGCGCGGGAGAAGTTGGTGCAGGTATAGCAGTCACAGGTCGGATCCAGCGGCGACTCATCATGGCGATGGAACGCATTGCGGATCTTGATCACCCCTGTATCGACGAACAGATGGCCGTTACGCGCGTTGCGCGTGGGCATCACGCAGTCGAACATGTCGACGCCGCGGCGCACACCCTCAACCAGATCTTCCGGTTTGCCTACCCCCATAAGGTAACGAGGTTTGTCAGCAGGCATTTGTGCCGGCAGGTAATCCAGTACCTTGATCATCTCGTGCTTGGGTTCGCCCACCGACAGGCCGCCGATGGCCAGGCCGTCGAAGTCGATGTTGACCAGCGCTTCCAGCGAGCGCATGCGCAGGTCCTGGTACATGCCCCCCTGAACGATGCCGAACAGCGCCGCGGTATTGTCGCCGTGGGCGTTCTTCGAGCGCTGGGCCCAACGCAGCGACAGCTCCATGGAGGTGCGCGCCACATCGTGCTCGGCCGGGTAAGGCGTGCACTCGTCGAAGATCATCACGATGTCCGAGCCCAGGTCGCGCTGCACCTGCATCGACTCTTCCGGGCCCATGAACACCTTGGAGCCGTCGACCGGCGAGGCGAAGGTCACGCCCTCTTCCTTGATCTTGCGCATCGCGCCCAGGCTGAACACCTGGAAACCACCGGAGTCGGTGAGGATCGGGCCTTTCCACTGCATGAAGTCGTGCAGGCCGTTGTGCTTCTTGATCACCTCGGTGCCCGGGCGCAGCCACAGGTGGAAGGTGTTGCCCAGGATGATCTCGGCGCCGATGGCCTCGATGTCCCGCGGCAGCATGCCCTTGACCGTGCCATAGGTGCCCACCGGCATGAACGCCGGGGTTTCCACGGTGCCACGGGGGAAGGTCAGCCGACCGCGACGGGCCTTGCCGTCGGTGGCCAGCAGTTCGAAGGACATTCGACAGGTGCGACTCATGCTTGATCCTCGGGGCCGCGCGGCGCCGGATTGCGGGTGATGAACATGGCATCACCGTAACTGAAGAAGCGATATCCCTGCTCGACCGCCGCGGCGTATGCGGCCATGGTCTCGGGATACCCCGCAAAGGCCGAGACCAGCATCAGCAGCGTGGACTCGGGCAAATGGAAGTTGGTCACCAGCGCATCGACCACATGGAACGGTCGGCCGGGGTAGATGAAGATGTCAGTGTCGCCACTGAACGCCTTGAGCACACCATCGCGCGCCGCACTCTCCAGCGAGCGCACGCTGGTGGTACCGACCGCGATCACCCGCCCACCACGGGCGCGGCAGGCCTCGATGGCATCGACCACGTCCTGGCTCACTTCGAGCCACTCTTTATGCATGTGGTGGTCTTCGATCTTGTCGACCCGCACCGGCTGGAAGGTGCCGGCGCCCACGTGCAGGGTGACGAAGGCACGCTCGACGCCCTTGGCGGCGATCTGCTCCAGCAGCGCCTCGTCGAAATGCAGGCCCGCCGTAGGTGCAGCAACCGCACCGGCACGCTCGGCGTACACGGTCTGGTAGCGCTCACGGTCGGCGCCTTCATCCGGGCGGTCGATATACGGCGGCAGCGGCATGTGACCGACGCGATCGAGCAGTGGCAGCACCTCTTCGGTGAAGCGCAGCTCGAACAGCGTCTCATGGCGCGCGACCATCTCGGCCTCGCCACCGCCATCGATCAGCACCGTGGCACCGACCTTCAGTGCCTTGCTGGCACGCACATGGGCCAGTACCCGATGGCTGTCGAGCACCCGCTCGATCAGCACTTCGAGCTTGCCGCCGGAGGCTTTCTGACCGAACAGCCGCGCCGGAATCACCCGAGTGTTGTTGAACACCATCAGGTCGCCCGGGCGCAGGTACTCGAGCAAATCGGTGAAGCGCCGGTGCGCCAGCTCTCCGCTCGGCCCGTCAAGGACCAGCAGACGGCTGCCATGGCGCTCGGCCAGGGGATGGCGGGCGATGAGGGAATCGGGGAGTTCGAAGGAAAAATCGGCGACGCGCATGATCGTGTTCGGCTTGGCAGGGCCGGGAAGTTTAGCCCAATGCATGAAAATTGACCATGAAAGCCGATTGACCGACTGCAGGAGCCTCTCTATACTGCGGCGCCACAAGCCCTGATGGCGGAATTGGTAGACGCGGCGGATTCAAAATCCGTTTTCGAAAGGAGTGGGAGTTCGAGTCTCCCTCGGGGCACCAAGATCCAGAAAAAACCGACCTCATGGTCGGTTTTTTTGTGAGCGGGGCTCAGGGTTAGCAAGCAGTCAGCGTCAGCGGAAATTATCCTCTTCTCATCTCGCCCCGGCTGTAGTGGCCATATAGGGGCGTCGAACCGCCACGAACACTGGCAACGTCGATGCCACCCAGTCAGTGGCTTCGCGGGTAAATCTTTTTGTGATTTATGTGCCAACTTGGAAATTGTCTGTGGGCTGCCTACACGGCAGTGAACTATTCCGCTCATCGCGCTCAACCGGCGCGCTCTTTCTGAGCTGCCTATACGGCAGTGAACTCACCACCCTACTGCTGCGCCTGCTTGAAGACTTTTTGAGCTGCCTACACGGCAGTGAACGGCGAAGTCTTCCCAGCCATGAAGCCCGACATTTTCTGAGCTGCCTACACGGCAGCGAACAAAGCCAACGGCACTGACGCCAATCAGCTGGTTTTCTGAGCTGCCTACACGGCAGTGAACACTTCAACGAAGTCGTGAATGCCCCGGTACTGTTTCTGAGCTGCCTACACGGCAGTGAACATGACCGCGCAGCAAATGCGCATCGAGCGCTTTTTCTGAGCTGCCTACACGGCAGTGAACGTCACGGCGCCCTGGCCGCGGTTGAGATTGTTTTTCTGAGCTGCCGTGTAGGCAGCTCAGAAAAGCGACTCGCCTTGGTACATGGGCGAGAAGGCGTTCACTGCCGTGTAGGCAGCTCAGAAAGCGAGGTGTGCTCATTTTCTCGATACTCGCTTGTTCACTGCCGTGTAGGCAGCTCAGAAAAAGAGGCTCGACAATCTTTGGCCCGTTCAGGAGTTCACTGCCGTGTAGGCAGCTCAGAAACTCTATTCACTGCCGCGATATTGCGGCCAAGGGTTCACTGTCGTGTAGGCAGCTCAGAAATGGGCAATCGATCCGGCCAGGTCGATGCCTTCGTTCACTGCCGTGTAGGCAGCTCAGAAAATGCCGCGCAGCACGTCGGGGAACAGGTCGCGGTTCACTGCCGTGTAGGCAGCTCAGAAATGCCGCCACCGGCGGCGTGGAGACCATCCATGGTTCACTGCCGTGCAGGCAGCTCAGAAACAAGCCCAGCCCCGCACTGGGCCGAGGCCGTAGTTCACTGCCGCGTAGGCAGCTCAACAACAGAGCCGTAGCGAAACTACTTCTGGTTACTCGCCGAGGGTGGCACGAACTACGCCGTGCTCGCGGCGTTTCCGCGCCCCGAAAAGCCTGCTTTCCTAACCAGGATTCGTATTGCAGCCTTCAACGTCGGCTCAGTGCCAATCGTGCAGCGAACAGTACAAAGACCATGCCGGTTACTCGATCCATCCATTTGATGACGTTTCCTTTGCGCAGGATGTCTGCAAAGGAGTGTGTCGCACTGATCAACCCCACCGCCCAGACCAGCCCCAGCAGCACATGAATGCCCACAAGCCCGAAGGTCCATGCAATCAATGGCTGGCCTTGCGGAATAAATTGCGGCAGGAACGACACATAGAAAATCCCGACCTTGGGATTGAGCAGATTGCCCATCATGCCCTTGAGGAACCAATTCGCTGCCGGTCTCCCCTCGGCCTCGGCAGGCGCCAGCGACTGGCGTGGGCGCAGGAGCATGTTCACGCCCAACCATGCCAGATAGGCCGCGCCGCAGTACTTGAGGATGTCATAAGCCAGCTCGGAGACGGCGATCAATGCGCCAAGGCCGAAGGCGACCGCTGCGCCCCAGAGCAGGCAGCCGGCGTTGATGCCCAGGGCCGCGCGCAGTCCCTGCTTGCGCCCCTCCACAGCAGAGGTTCTGAGGATGAGGGCGGTGTCGAGGCCGGGGGTTACCGTCAGCAGGGTAGCCGCGAGGGTGAAGGCAATCAGATTGTCGGCGATGGACATGGGGGCTCTACCTGGCGGGAAGTTGCCCTAGATTAGCTTGGGCGAAAGCTTTTTCGTTGTGGATAAGTGGCTCGATTTTCAGTTTTTCCCCATTCCTTGTAGTCCATTTCCCAAACATACTCTTGCTCGCCTAAAGCCGTTGCGGTGCCATGGGGCGCGTTCTAGTCTCGCCCGGTCGTTGCTCATCAACGACCGGCTTTGACAGGCCGCATGCTCAAGTCCAAACGGCTGACCTCAATGGCAGCTGTACGTGGGGCACATTCGTGTGCGCCGGGTTCTTGAGCCTCCGGTCTGTCAACCCACGTACGGTTGCCTCCATTCGTTTGAAAGCGATGGTCCGCAACTCCTGAAAACGGCTCAAGGAGTTACCATGCTAAAGATCGTCCCCGACCCCCCTTTCTCCAGCGAAAATCCTCACGCACTCGAAGACCTCGTCCTCCAAATCATCGAACACCTCACCTGCGCCCTCGCCATCACCCACCACAGCACAGCCCTCACCCTCGGCTCCCCCGCCCAGCCCCTGACCATCACCACCGCCCACGAAGTCGATGCCGCCCTGACGCTGGCGGAAACCGCACTAAGCAGGATCCACATCCGTCACTGAAGGAGCATCGGAGATGAGCGATACCACTGCAGGCGTCACTGGGTTCGGATACGGCGATGGCGACAAGCCGCTGTTCCGGGTCGAGCCTGGGCATGATTCGAAACTGGCAATGGAACAGGCCTCGGCGATGATGGCCTGCGCCAAGCGCATGACCTTGCTCGCCTCCACCGACGGCGAGGCCGACCTGGGCTGGGCCGCACACTTGCTGTGCGACATGGTCAAGGCGGTGATGGATGACGTGGAGATAGGACGCGGGCGGGAAAGCCGCTAGGCCAGAGCCACATTGTCGATAGGCTGGGGCTGCACGTAGCCCCAGCCTATTGAATCGAATCGGCTACACGGGCTGTGATTCAGTCGCTTGGGCGAACCGCTGGCTTCGCACCAGCAGTACCAAACTCCACACTTTGACTGCTTCCGCGACAACTCCCAGCAGAAAAAGCAGCCAGGGTGCTGGCGTAACAAGGACGTTGGGCCATAGGAAGGCGATAGGTATCGAGGGAAGCAGGATCATTCGAAATGGCGCCTGGGCCAGGCCGACATAGGCCGCAGCACGCACGCCTTTGATAAACAGCAAACCACTGGCGACTACCGAGAGATGCACCGCTACGCCTGTAAGGCCGATAAATAATGCCAGCTCGCCATGCTCACGTGACAAGGCCACAATACTTTGCAGATCATCCCAAAATGGAATCCGACCACGGCGAATACTGCCGAATGCGTAGAGCACGATGATGAGCGTATCCATCGCGCCCCAGCATAATTGGGTGCATCGCTGATGCCGATCATTCATCAGGGCCAAAAGCTTCTCCTTTTTCCCACACAATCCACCACCAAGACTCAGCCCAGAATCCTCCGTGCGCTGGTCGCATCGCGCGCCAGCTCCAACACCTTGCCTTGCAGAAAGTCCGCGTAGTACTCCTTCAACTCGTCGGCCCAACCACCAACCAGGTCAAGGATACCTTCCGCCTCATCCTGCGCGAGCCCGAAGTGCTGCCGTTGGCTAAGCAGATTCGCGCGCGACACCCGCGCCCCATCCAGCCCGACGCTCATGGACATATATTTTGCAGGCCCCTCGTCCAGGATCGGCAGCACGTCGTACATGGGCGAGAGTCGCCATCCATCGTCGATGAAAATGACGGCGTGGTTGCGGGGATGGTCGTCCGCGTTGCCGACCAGGGCGTTATAGGCCATGCGCATGTACAGCTCACGCAGATCCTGATCCGGAACGCCACGACGATGCATTTCATTGGCCAGGCGAGCGTATGAACGGGCCTGGAGATCCAGCAGCGTCCAATCCGTCTTCAGCAAGGTCAGGCCACTGAGCATCGGGACTCGCCGGAAGACGCCGTCCACGTACCGACGATCAAAGCGCTCTACCAGCAAGGTCGGCCCCTTTCCATCCAGGTACAGCGAGGTGTTGGCGACGCGCATGCCTTTCATGGCGGCGAAGGTCATGCAGGCATGCTCTACCGGGGCCAGCTCATATTGGTCAAAGCGATCATGCGGCTTGGCCAGAATGAGTTTTCCGTCACCCTGGAACGTGCGCTTTGGACGGGCGCCTCCAGCCGATGAGCGCTGGTCTCGCACGCCCAGGGTTCTGGCGGTTTCTTCATCGATGTCCTGGTCGTAGACGACATCGCAGGCTTCGATGAACTTGTCCAACCCCGACAACCGTGGCAGTGGCTTTTGGCCGACACCGACAGGTGGGTTTTTGTCGCGCCCGGTCATCAGGTTTCCCGCGCGATCGCTGTTGGGCGAACCGATCAGCAGGTCATAACGTGTGATCGGGTCACGCTGCAGGCGCTGGAGCAGCCTCTCGCCCCAGCCATCTGGCAGGGCGTCGTCGATAAAGCCCGGAACCCCGTGATTACTGGCGACGCTGAAGACTTGATCCGACAAGGGGTAGTGGAAAGGGTCGGGCACCCATACCTTCGAGTCCAGCACGGCGGGCGAATAGACGAACTCGCCAGGGCGGTTGCCATTCAAGGTCAGGCGCCCAAGCGTCAGAACCTCACCGGTCTGGGGGTGCTCCATGTAGATGTAGGCACTGGGCATCAGAAGTCCTCCGGCTTGGCGCGGCGTCTACGCGCTCGGCGGCCACTGGTCTCGTCCTTCAACTCAACGAAGGAGACTGAAGCATCCTCCAGAGGACGGAAAACCTTGTCTGTAAGACCAAGGTTCCACAACACGAGCATCAACGATCTGACACTGACGGATGGATCACCACGTTCGATGCGACGCAGCATCTTCTCGGTAACGCCGAGTCTACTGACGACATCCAGTTGCCGGACACCCTGCTCCAGGCGTGCCGTTTTGACCAGAAGCCCTATACGCTGGAGGCTTGCTTCACAATCTACCGGAAAAAATCTTTCCATAAGCGGCTAAATATGTCCGACTAATTTAAATAAACGGACGATTAAATCCGTTTATCCATAGGGTTGGGTACGCCTAAGCATAGCTGAGGAGCCTGCTTATCGAAAACAATCGGATGATTGGCTTCCGTTTATTTCTGAGCTGCGCGGGTCAAAAGAGGTCGACCTGCTGAGCAAACTCAAAACCAACACATAGCAGCTATGCAATTGCGGGTGTCACACCAGCGCCCCATACCGGCCTGCCACCACAATCCGATTCCGCCCCGCACTCTTGGCCTGATACAGCGCCATATCCGCCTCATGCAACCAGGCCTCGGCGCTCTGCAGATGCCCGCCAAAGGGCGCGACGCCGATGCTCAGGCTCAACCCCTGCTCCGGCAATTCAGGATGGCGATAACACTCCACCGCCTCACGCAGCCGCTCGAGCACTTCCTCGGCCTGGACCACGCTGACGCCGGGCAGCATCACGCAGAACTCGTCACCGCCATAGCGGGCCACCGGGTCGCTCTTGCGCAGGTGGGTTGGCAGGAAGGCGCTGAGGGTGCGCAGGATGTCGTCGCCCATCAGGTGGCCGTGACGGTCGTTGATCTGCTTGAAATGGTCGATGTCGATCAGTGCCAGCACATTGGCCTGATTGTCGCGGCGGCAACGCTGGAATTCGCGCAGCAGCAGGTCTTTCCAGGCGCCGTGGTTGATCAGGCCGGTGAGGCTGTCGGTCTGGCTCAGGCGCGAGAGAGTGCGTTTGTGCTGGGCGAGCTGGACGGTGACTTGATAGCAGATCAGGCCGATGGCCATGGGGTAGATCAGCAGGATCGGCAGGCAGGCGAGCATCTGTGCCTGGGTGGTAGGCGGGAATAGCGGTGGCGCGTACAACCAGAGCCCCAGGCCAATGCCCAGCGCCTGGGCGAGGAAGGTCTTGCCGAGCATGTGCCAGCCGCCTGCGGCGATCTTGTCCATGGCGATCATCGACAGGATGATCACGCTCGGCAGGGGGTTGAGCCCCATGACACCAGCCCAGCAGCCTCCGGCGAAGCCATCGAACACCAGGTTGCGCTGCTCGGCGCGAAAGGGTTGCTTCGACAACCGGGCCAGCTGATAAGCGACGTGCGGCCAGACGAAGCCGTGCAGCGCGAGCAAGGCCCAGGTCCACCAGGCCGGCTGCAGCGGCCAGATGCCAATCAGCACACAGAAAAACCCAAGCCCGGTGCCGATTGCGCGGGGTGGGTACATGCGTTTGGCGAAGGAAAGACCCTTACCCGTTCGCTCGATCATCGAGGGCTCACCGAAAAAATGGACTGTCCTTGAATGCACCGGACAGGCAGCCAGGCGGGAAAATGCCCTGGGGGTCGGCGTTCGAGCATTGTGCCACTATCGAAAACAGGACTTCAAACGTGCTGGACGAAATACACTAACCGTCGGGTTAATTCCCTCTGACCACCCGGCCCGGGCTCTGCGGCACCACGATCAGGGCCATCGCCCAGTTTATTGGATCGCCCGTAGTGGAACGTGACGGCATGATGCTGGGCTTCGCTAATTTCCACAGAGTCGAACAGGGGACGGTCCCCACGTATCGCTATCACCGAATGGCAGCGTGTGGCTGAGCGAGCAGATCAATCCCTAGGGCACGAATCACCTTGAAGACAGTATCAAAACGCGGTTTGGCTCCAGGACTAAGGGCTTTGTAAAGGCTTTCACGCCCCAGACCGCTTTCACTAGCGACCTGAGACATACCCTTTGCTCTAGCAACGTGACCAAGCGCTCGAAGCACCTCATCTGTATCGCCATCGCTGAGCACCTGACTCAGGTACTCGCTGATCGCTTCGTCACTATCCAGCAACACCGCCATATCGAATGGAATCAGGTCATCGCTCATTTCAGCTCCTTTGCCATTTTTCTAGCCAGCAGGATGTCAGCAGTCTGCGAGGATTTGTCACCTCCGGCGAGCAACACGATCAAGCACTCATATCTTCGGGTGAAATAAACCCGATAACCCGCACCGACGTCGACTCTGAGTTCATGCAGCCCGCATCCCAACGATTTCATATCCCCGAAGTTCCCTGCCGCCATACGCTCGATACGACGACCCACCGCGAGCTTGGCTCGGTTATCCCGAAGGTTGATCAACCAATGAGAAAAAAGCTTCGTCTGCTGAATTTTGTGAATCACACATAGCTCCAACTGTATCCATGCGAATACAGAATATCAACAGGATGAGCTCGCTATTTTTCCTCTCCACCGCCGTGGTTGGCAGGTAAAGGTTTCCACCGGACATGTCGTCCTCTTCCGAAACCGCAATCACCGCACAACTCTTGCAACATCCCTTCAACGAACCTTGCCCCGCCCCCGACGTCGGATCCTTCATCCGCTCCACGAAGAGATCCCTGCGTGAAAAACTACCTCGTGCGCAAGTACCGCCTGGTCCTCAAGACCTTCAACTACATCGGCTGGTCGCTGCTGTGGCTGCTGGTGTGGGACATCCTGGTCACCATCGATTTCATGCTGTTCTTCAACAGCAAGTTCAGCCTGCCGCTGATTCCACTGACGCTGCTGGGTTCGGCCCTTGTAGTGCTGGTGAGCTTTCGCAACAGCAGTGCCTACAACCGCTGGTGGGAAGCGCGCACGCTGTGGGGGGCGATGGTGAACAGTTCACGCAGCTTCGCGCGGCAGGTGCTGACGCTGGTGGACGATCCGGATGACGGGCTCAATCCGGTCAAGGCGACCTTGCTGCGTCGGCATGTGGCCTATGTGAACTGCCTGGCGGCGCACTTGAAGAACGAGCCGTGCCCGCCGGAACTGATGGCGTTCATCCCGCATCACGAGTTCGAGCGGCGCAATGGCTCGAACAACTTCGCCAATGACATTCTGGCCGGCTCCGCCGCCTTGCTGGCAGGCGAATACAAGGCTGGGCGGCTGGACAGCATTCGCCTGGCGCGGCTGGAGTCGACGCTGGTAGACCTGTCCAACGCCCAGGGCGGGATGGAGCGGATCGCCAATACACCGCTGCCCTACCCCTACGTGTATTTTCCGCGGTTGTTCATCACGCTGTTCTGCGTGATCGTGCCGATCGGGCTGGTCGAGTCGCTGGAGTGGTTCACGCCGCTGGCTTCGACGGTGGTGGGCTTCATGCTGCTGGCGATCGAGCGGATCGGCACCGACTTGCAGAGCCCATTCCGACGCAGCGAGCACCAGATTCCGATGGACACGATCTGCGAGACCATCGAACGGAACCTGGAATCGATGCAGCGCGAGGCGCAGTGTGGGGAGTGGGTGGACTGAGGCCGACCCGTTCACCTACGCCCGCACATACCGTTGGCGCAGTACATCGCTGAAGGCATCCACCAGCAACACCAGCACCAGCATGCCGATGATCACCGTGCTGGCCTGGGCTTCCTGGAACAGGCTGAGGGTGGTGTAGAGCATCTGCCCCAGCCCGCCCGCGCCGACGAAGCCCAGCACACTGGCCATGCGGATGTTGTTCTCCCAGCGATACAGGCTGTAGGCCAGCAACTGCGGCCACAGATTGGGCAAGGTACCAAAGCAGAACGCCGCGACCTGGCTCCCGCCCTGTAAACGAATCGCCGCCGCCGGCTCTGCGGGGGCATTCTCCAGCGCCTCGGCGAACAGGCGCCCCAGCACGCCTGCGGTGTGCAGCGCCAGGGCCAGGGTGCCGGCATTGGGCCCGAGCCCGGCTGCCAGCACGGTCAAGGCCGCCCACACCAGCTCAGGGATAGCCCGCAGGGCATTGAGCAGCAAGCGCGCCGCACCCTGCAGCGGCCAGCCGAAGCGCCCGGCCGCAGGCAATGCCAACAGCAGGCCGAGCAGCATCGCCAGCAAGGTGCCCAGCCCGGACATGGCGAGTGTCTCCAGCGCACCGCGCGCCACCGCACGCAGGTGCTCGGAAGAAAGATCGGGGCTCAGGAAGCGCGAGGCGTACTCGCCCATCTGCGCCAGGCCACCGTTGCCGATGACCGACGCAAGATCGAGTTCCAGGTAGGCGAACGACGACACCATCGCCGCAATGATGGCGACGATCACCAGCAGGTTGATCGCCCGGTTCATGTCAGCCTCCCGCGCAACACGCGGCTCAACACATCGGCCAGGGTCACCAGTACGAGAAACGCCAGCAGCATGCTCGCCACCTCGGCGCCAGCGAACATGCGCATCGACAGGTCGATCTGCTGCCCCAGCCCACCGGCACCGACAAAGCCCATCACCACCGAAGCCCGCACCGCGCATTCCCAGCGGTAGACCGTATAAGACACAACCTCCGCCGCCGCCACCGGCAGGATGCCATAGCAGAACGCACTCAACCGTCCGCTGCCGGCCTGCATCAAGGCATGCGCCGGGCGCTGGTCCACCGACTCGAAGATCTCGGCATAGACCTTGCCAAGCATGCCGCTGTAGGTGATGGCGATGGCCAGTACCCCCGCTGTCGGCCCCAGCCCCACGGCGCGCACGAACAACAACGCCCAGACGATCTCCGGCACGCTGCGCAGGAACACCAGCAGGCCGCGTACCGGCATGCGCACCAGCCGCGACCAAGGCCCCGGGCGACCGGCGCGGGATGCCGCCCTTAACGACAATGCCCGGCTGCCCAGGAGGCTGGCCGGGATGGCCAGCAGCAATGCCAGGGTCATGCCGGCAGTGGCCACGGCAAGCGTCTGCAGGGTGGCTTCGAACAGCAACGCCAGAAACTCCCGATCATGGGCAGGCGGCCAGAAGGCGCCAACGAAGCTTGCCATCTGTCGACGGTTCTCGGCCTGCAGCAGCACCCCGGGGTCGAGTTCGCTCAACTGCAGCCCCGGCCACAACAGGGCCAGGCACAACAGAGTCAGCAACAGGCGTGGCAGCGCCGCGGGGTCGCGGGCATCGGTCTTCAGCATCGCGGGATCTGCACCGTCAGCGTCGGCCCCACGGTCGTCGGCGACGCCAGTTGCTCATTGGCGTAGAGGTCGTCGAGCAAGGCATCGGTCACCGCCGCTGCCGAGCAATCGAACACCACACGCCCTTCGCGGATACCAATCACCCGGGGAAAATGCGCGAGCGCCAGCTCCACTGCATGCAGGCTGGCGACCAGTGTCACGCCATGGGTTTGCGCGTGGCGATTGAGCAGGGCCAGGCTGTGATCAGCCAGCACCGGGTCCATCGCCGAGACCGGTTCGTCGGCCAGCAGTACTTCAGGTTGCTGGTACAGCGCACGGGCGATACCCACCCTTTGCAACTGGCCACCGGACAACTGCCCGCACTGCACGAACAGCTTGTCGGCCAGCCCCAGCTCCGCCAGCACCTGTCGCGCGCCCGGCACATCGCTGGGGTGCAGCAGATTGAGCAGGCCGCGCAAGGTGCCCCACTGGCCAAGACGCCCGGCCAATACGGCGGTGACCACCCGCTGGCGCGGCGGCAACGGCGGTGCCTGGTGCACCAGCGCGACCCGCGCACGCAAGCGTTGCCGCGCGCCCGCCGACAGCGCCCAGGGCTGTTCGCCAAGCAATTCCAGATGCCCGGCGCCGAGCTGCACGGCCGTGGCCATCAGGTGCAGCAGGCTGGACTTGCCCGCCCCCGACGGCCCGATCACCGCCACCCGCTCGCCCTTGTCGATGCGCAGGCTCACGTCTTCGAGGGCGCGTACCTGGCCATGCCGAAGCCCTGCCGCGTGCAGTTGAATACTCACTTGAGCAAGCCGGCCTCACGGGCAGCCTGTTCGGTGCCGGCGTAGTTCTCGGGTTTGGTCTCGATGAAGCGGCTGGCCGCCTGCAGGTCGAGGATCGCCTTGTGCTCAGGCTTGGCCGGGTCGAGGGCGAGGAAGGCTTGCTTGATCTTGTCTTTCAGGGCCGGGTCCATGTTGCCGCGCACGGTCCAGTTGTAGTCGTAGTAGGTGGGCGTGGTGGCGAACACTTTCACCTTGCTGGTGTCGACCTTGCCCGCATCGACCAGCTTCTGCCAGACACTGGCGTTGAGTACGCCGGCATCGACCTTGCCCGCCTGAACCCAGGCCACGGTGGCGTCGTGCGCGCCGGAATAGGCGACCCGACTGAAGTAGCTCTCAGGCTTGATGTTGTCTTGCTTGAGCATGAAATAGCGCGGCATCAGGCTGCCGGAGGTCGAGGAAATCGAACCGAAGGCGAAGGTCTTGCCCTTGAGGTCGGCCAGGCTCTTCACGTCCGGGTTGGCGGTGATGAACTTGCTGGTGAACTGCGCGTCCTGCTCGCGCTGCACCAGCGGTGTGGCGGTCGGATCCTTCAGGTGCACCTGGACGAAGGTGAAGCCACCCAGCCAGGCAAGGTCCAGGCGATTGCTGGCCAGCGACTCGACCACCGCGGGGTAGTCGGCGACCGGTACGAACTGCACCTTCATGCCCAGTTGCTGCTCGAGGTATTCACCCAGCGGCTTGAACTTGCGCAGCAGCTCGGTCGGCGCTTCGTCGGGAATAGCGCTGACCCGCAAAGTGTCGGCGGCCTGTGCGATGACGGCGCAGCAGGAAAGCACGAGGCCGGCGGCGAGCGCCAAGGGGCGTTTGAGCATGGGAGTTCTCCGGTTCAATAGCGGGGAAAGTGCCGGCGACGCACCGACTGCGGGAATTATAAGAGCCGATGGCGCAAAGGCCAGCTTTGCTACAATCGCGCAACAATTCGACCCCGAGGTACCTATGAGCGAGCCGATTCGCCTGACCCAATACAGCCACGGCGCAGGCTGTGGCTGCAAGATCTCCCCCAAGGTGCTGGATGTGATCCTTGCCGAAAGCGGTAGCCAGGCGCTGGACCCCAAGCTCTGGGTCGGCAACGCCTCGCGTGACGACGCTGCCGTGTACGCCCTGGACGACGAGCGCGGGGTGGTCTCGACCACCGACTTCTTCATGCCCATCGTCGACGACCCGTACGACTTCGGCCGTATCGCCGCGACCAACGCCATCAGCGACATCTACGCCATGGGCGGCGACCCGCTGATGGCCATCGCCATCCTCGGCTGGCCAGTCAACGTATTGCCGCCTGAGGTTGCCCGCGAGGTGATCCGTGGTGGCCGTGCGGTCTGCGCCGAAGCGGGCATTCCACTGGCCGGCGGCCACTCCATCGATGCGCCCGAGCCGATCTTCGGCCTCGCGGTGACCGGCGTGGTCGGCAAGCGCAATCTCAAGCGCAACGACACCGCGACCGTCGGCTGCACGCTGTACCTGACCAAGCCATTGGGTATCGGCATCCTCACTACCGCCGAGAAAAAATCCAAGCTGCGTGAACAGGACCAAGGCCTGGCGCGCGACTGGATGTGCACCCTGAACACACCCGGCAGCCGCTTCGGCAAGCTCGACGGGGTCAAGGCCATGACCGACGTGACCGGCTTCGGCCTGCTCGGTCACCTGGTCGAAGTCGCCGAAGGCAGCGGTCTCACCGCGCGCCTGCAGTTCGATGCAGTACCGCGCCTGCCGGGTGTCGAGCACTATCTGGCCGAGGGCTGCATCCCCGGCGGTACCCTGCGCAACCACGAAAGCTATGGCCACAAGATCGGCGCCCTGAGCGATGAACAGAAGCACCTGCTGTGCGACCCGCAGACCAGCGGTGGCTTGCTGGTAGCCGTAAGCCCTGAGGGTCGGGCGGAGTTTCTGGCGGTCGCCGCTGAACTGGGCCTGGATCTGGCGCCGATCGGCACGCTGGTCGAGCGACAGACCTACGCAGTCGAGGTGATTTGATGCGCCCCGACTGCACCGACTTCAAACAGCTGTTCCTCGACGATGCGCCGATGATGGACATGCGCGCACCGGTCGAGTTTGCCAAGGGCGCCTTCCCCAGCGCTATCAACCTGCCGCTGATGAACGACCAGGAGCGGCAGAAGGTTGGCACCTGCTACAAGCACCAGGGCCAAAGCGCAGCCATCGCCCTGGGGCACCAACTGGTCAGCGGCGCGGTCAAGCAGGCGCGCCTGGAGGCCTGGGCCGCATTCGCCCAGGCCCATCCCCAGGGGTATCTTTACTGTTTTCGTGGCGGCCTGCGCTCGCAGATCGTCCAGGGCTGGCTGAAAGAGGTGGGCATCGACTATCCGCGGGTCAAAGGCGGTTACAAGGCCCTGCGGACCTTCCTGATGGACACCACCCAACAGGCGGTCGAGCAATGTGACTTCGTGCTGCTGGGCGGCCTGACCGGCACCGGCAAGACCGACGTGCTGCTGCAACTGGACAACGTGCTCGACCTCGAAGGCCACGCCAACCACCGCGGTTCCAGCTTCGGCAAGCGCGCCACCGTGCAACCGGCACCGATCGATTTCGAGAACCGCCTGGCCATCGACGTGCTGAAAAAACGCGCGCGGGGCGTGCAGCAGTTCGTGCTGGAGGACGAGGGGCGGATGGTCGGCAGCTGCTCGGTGCCGCTGGCGCTGTACCAAGGCATGCAGCAGTATCCGCTGGTGTGGTTGGAGGACAGTTTTGCCAATCGCGTCGAGCGCATCCTGCGCGACTACGTGATCAACCTGTGTGCCGAATTCGTTGCCCTGCATGGCGAAGAGGATGGGCGCCGCCTGTTTGCCGAACGCCTGCGTCAGAGCATGGGCAATATCCACAAGCGTCTGGGGGGCGAACGCTTCCAGCGGCTGTATGCGCTGCTGGAGCAGGCGCTGCAGGTGCAGTTGCACAGCGGTGAGGTGGACCTGCACCGAGGCTGGATCGAGGGTTTGCTCAACGAGTACTACGACCCGATGTATGCGTACCAGCGTGAGGCGAAGTCGGGCAGGATCGAGTTTGCCGGTGATGCACTCGAGGTGCGGGAGTACTTGAAAGCACGGGCGATGCGCCGGCGCTGATTGCTCCGCGGGGCATGGCACCGGCTTTGCCGGTGCGGTACCTGTAGGAGCAACTGTCTTATTCAAAATCTAAAGGCCAGCCCAATCCCCTGTGGGAGCGGGCTTGTCCCGCGAACACGGGCGTAGCCCGTGCCAGGCAGTGCAGTGTATTTTTCGCGGGCAAGCCCGCTCCTACAGGGTTCGAGACCGTTCACTGTCCGGGGCTGAGAATCCGCTCCAGCTCCGCGGCGCGCTCGCGGGTCATGTCCAGTACGCACATGCCGCCTTCGAGTTGCGCCATGGTCCCGCCGCTGGCCTGGACATGGAACTTGCAGTTCTTGTCACGAAAGCTGATCCAGTCGCGCTGCACTTCACGCAGGCTTTTCTGCTGCGGCGCATCGAGCTTGCCGAGCAACTGCTTGTAGACACGGTTGAGGCGGTCGTCCTGCAGCTTGGTTTCATCCTTGATGCAGGCGCTCATCGCAACGGTGCTGGAGGCCTTGTCCATGCATTTGGTATAGGTGGGGGAGTTCTCGTCGGCTTGGGCCTGAGAGGCGAACATCAGCGCGGCAACGACGGCTGCCAGGGAATGCTTGAACATCGAAGAGAACCCTCTGATCAGAAAGATTGCCAGCCTAGCAGCAAGTGCGCCGCGAGGCCCCTGTGACCCTGTGAAATCGGACCTGTCCTACGCGCGCGAATGCCAGCCCCGACAATGGGCAAGGATCAGCTCGCGCAACCACTGATGCCCAGCATCGCCCTCGCGTCGGGCATGCCAGGCCTGGGCAAAGCTGAACGCGCTGATCGGCAGCGGCGGCTCGAATACGCGCAGGGCCTTGTCTGGCGGGCTTGCTGCCAGGCTGCGCCGGGCCACGGTCAACACCAGGTCGGTCCCGGCCAGCACGGTCTGGGCCACACCCCAGTGCGGGAGCGTGAGGGCAATGCGCCGACGGACGCCGAGGGCCTTGAGTGCCTGGTCGATCTCGTTGTCGATACCGGGGCGTACCGCCACCAGCACATGCGGACGCGCCAGCCAGGCGTCGAGGGTCAGGTTGCCGCGCACCGGCAAGGTGCCACGATCGGCCACGCAGACGAACGACTCGTCGAACAAACCCTGCTCATGGATCTCCGAGGGCAACTCGGGGAACACCCCAAGCGCCAGGTCGACCTCCCCGTCGATCAACTGCCCGAGCATCGCTTCGCGGCTGCCCTGGGAGATGACCAGATCGATCTGCGGTGCCAGGGTGCGCAGCTCGCGCATCAGCGCAGGGAGGACCACCTGGGCGCCGTAGTCGGACATCGCCAGGCGAAATGTACGGCGAGCCCTGCCCGGCTCGAACCCCGGGCTGCCCAACAGCCCGTCGAGCTGCGCCAGTGCCTGCTGCAATGGGTCGCGCAGGGCCTGGGCGCGGGGGCTGAGTACCAGGCGCGCGCCACGACGCACCAGCAGCGGGTCGGCGAAGATATCGCGCAATTGCGCCAAGGCATGGCTCACCGCCGGCTGGCTGCGGTGCAGGCGAATTGCTGCCCGGGATACGTGCTGCTCGCTGAGCAGGGCATGCAGGGTCAGCAGCAGGTTGAGGTCGATGCGACGCAAATCATCCATGCGACGAATAAGGCCTGTGCAGAATTCGAATTTCCATCATTTAAGCGCATACAAGAGACTGGGCCAAGGTTATCCACAGGAGCTCACGCCATGCCCAAGGTCATTGCCTTGTCCGCCACCCTTCCCTTGCTCATCGCCCTGCTCGCCGGGGCGGCGGTGCCTTTTCAGGCTGGCAGCAATGCTGCATTGGGGCGCTTGCTCGGGCACCCGTTGTGGGCGGCGGGGGTTTCGCTGCTGGTCAGCCTGATGATGCTGGTGCCAGCGCTGCTGCTGATGCGCGCGCCCATGCCACAGCTGCAGAACCTGGCCCAGGCACCCTGGTGGGCCTGGCTGGGGGGCGTCGCCGGGGTGATCTACATCACCGCCGCGTTGGTGCTGACGCCACGCCTGGGCGCGGCGGGGTTCATCGTCTGCGTGATCGCCGGACAGGTGCTGTCGTCGTTGCTGATCGACCAGTTCGGCTTGATGGGCCTGCCGGAGAAACCCGTGAACCTGCCACGGCTGTTGGGGGTGGCGATGATCGTCGGGGGCATGCTGGTGGTGCAGTGGGGCACGGCACGCAGCGCCTGAGCCCAGGCCGCTACAGGCTGTGGGCAGGCTCGGGGGGCATCAGCACCTGATCCACCTCGAAGCGCAGCGAGGGCATCTGCGTGGCGGCATACAGCATCACGCCGAGCGCTGCGATCAGGGCCACGTCCAGCCAGTTCCAACCCGGCATGTCGTCGGCCTTGCGGGCCTTCCAGCACCACCAGGCCTGACCTGCGCAGAAGGTGAGGATCGACAGCGACCACAGGTAGAACCCGGCCCCGAAACCTGTGACATCGTGGAATGCGTAGCTGCGGTTGTCGGGCAGCCGCTCAACGCCGAGGCTGCTTGCCGCCAGATATAGCGCCAGCAGACCGAACAGCAGCGACAGCCGCCGCAAGCGCCGATGGCTCAGGATCGCCAGCGCCAGCAGGGGGTTGGCGAACCACTGATACAGCTCGAATGCCACGCCCCAGGGGCCGTAGAGCAGCATCTGCAAAGCAGGCATATGCTGCTCGGCGCCCATCAGGGCGCCATCGAAAAACAGGCCAAGCAGGTAAAGCAGCAGGCTGATGCTGATGTAGTAGGCTGGCAACCGGAGCTCCATCGGATCGGGCGAAACCCCGACCTTACCGCACCCGCGCCTCAGACGACAGGCGGTTCCAGCAACAACCCGTAGATCCCCGAGTCGGACAACTCGCCCGCCACGCACCAACGGGCACGCAAGGTGCCTTCGAGGACGAAGCCCTGGCGCTCCAGGGTGCGCGCCGAGCCTTGGTTACGCGGGTCGATCTCCGCCTCCAGGCGGCGCATGTGCAGGGTATGGGCCAGGTAGTCGATGAAGCAGGTCAGCGCCTCGTCCATGTAACCCCGGCCTTGCACGGCCTTGGCCAGGCAGTAGCCGATCTCGCCGCGACGCGAATCGTCATCGAGATTGAACAACTGGACCATGCCGATCAGTTCGCCATTGTCGCGACGGTACATGCCGAGCTTGAGCAGATTGCCGGCAGCATAGGCTTCGCGATCGGCGGCCAGGGCGCTTTCGGCCTCGGCCAGTTCCTGCCAAGGGGCGTGGTGCCAGAAACGCATGACCTCAGGATCAGCCATGATCGCCAGCCACTGCGCCGCATCGCCATGACGCATGGGGCGCAGTTGCAGGCGCGGGCTGTCCAGGCACAGGTCGCTGGGGAAACTGCGGGGGTGGGTCACGCAGGGACTCCTGTCCGACTTTTGGAAAGATGACAGTCTAGCGTCAGCGGCGTGATGAAAGTAAGCCGGGCGTCAGTGAGGGGCCTATCACGCAACAAGCCCGCGTCCACCAGATCCGTGGAAGCGGGCTTGTTCCGTGATAGGGCTGCAGAACAGCCCACCGCGGTTCAGCCGATCAGAAACCCATGCTGAAGCTCAGCACCACGCCATGATCGCGGTTCTCGCTGGACAGTTGTCCGGAGTACCCCACACCCAGCTTGCCGCTCTGGCCGACAGCCAGGTCGACACCGGCCTCGACCACTGCAGCATCGCGGGCGATCGGTACGCCTTCGGTGCTGAAACCAGCGCCACCGGCGATGAAGCGAGCGTCGGCATCGGGCTTGGTGTCGCCGAAGGCATGCCGCCAGCCAACCGACAGCCGTGGTGTGATCTCGCTGCCGTTGTCCAGCTTGATGCGCTTGCCGGCGCGCACCCCGACGGTGGAGAAGGTCACGTCCTGATCGACGCTGGCCTTCAGGCGGCCGTCGCCACCCTTCTCACGGGCACTGTCGCTGTCGTAGTTGACATAGGCCAGGCCGGCAAACGGTTCCAGGGCGATACCGCCAGCGTCGATGGCGTAACCCACCTCGCCGAACACCTGGGCGCTGCGCGCCTTGTACTTGGCCTTCAGGCGGTCGTCGTAGCTGCCCACCTGAACATCGCGCTTGGTGTCGATGTCATGCCAGGTGTAGCTGGCGCCCAGGCGTGCGGCGAAGGCATCCATCTGGTAACCCAGGTAGGTGGCCAGGTGGTAGCTGTCGACGCTGGCGTCCGACTGACGACGGTGAGCATCGATGCTGCTGCGGGTGTATCCGGCAGCGATACCGACTTTCCACTGATCGTCCAGGGCGCGGTCGACACCGAGCATGAAGCCCGACAGGTCACGGTCGACACTGGCATGGCTGCTGCTGCCGTCGTAGTCGCCCCAGCCGCCGATGGCGCGGATCCAGCCCACGGCCTGGCCCTGGCAACCTTCGCTGGTCAGTTGCTGGTTGGCGGTTGGCGCCAGGGTACGGCGTGGATCGTCCTCGCGGCTGCAATCCGGTTGACGCATACGGTCGTTGACCGCGTCGCGGATGTAGCGCGAATCCTCGATCAGCACGGTCGCGGTGCTGGCGTGGATTTCCCCGGACAGGCTGTCGAACGCCGACTGCGCGGCCTGACGGTCCAGCGGCAGGATGTTGTCGCGCAGGCTGGTCGGCGCACCGGCGCTTTCCAGGGCCGTGGCGACACCACGTTGGTTGCTGGAGGCCGCGACATCGGCGAACGCGTTGCCGTTGCGGCTGACCGACAGGGTCACCTGGTTGGCACCGTAGTCGAGCGAGCTGTTGAGGAATGCCGAGTTCATCAGGTTGTTGCTGGCGAAGGTGCCGTTGATGCCGCCAGCTGCACTGACCACGGTGTACTGCCCGTTGCCACCGGCGAGGTTGGCCACCGTCAGGCTGCCGCCCAGGTTGGCCGTGCCGCCGACATTCAGGTAGTTCACCGGCGCGGTGCCCAGGTCGATGACGAGGTTGCCGTCGCTGGCGTTGGTGAAGTTGCCGCTGACGTTGAGGTTGCCCGCAGGCCCTGGCAGCACGGTGCCGTGGTTGGTCAGGCTGGCGACGGTACCGTTGCCGGTGAGCGCCGCGCCGTTGGCCACGGTGACCTGGGCGCCAAGGTTGGTGCCCGGGTTGTCGGCATTGCCGACTTGAAGCGTGCCCTGGTTGACGTTGAAGGCCCCGCTGAACGGCTGGTTGCCAGTCAGCAACAGGCTGCCCGCCCCTTGCTTGGTGGTGGTGCCGGTACCGCTCAGGGTGCCGTTGAAGGTGCCGTTGGTGCCCTGCGCGAACACCAGGTTGGCGTTGTTGGTGATGTTGCCCTGCAGGCTGGTGGTGTTACCGGCCAAGGTACCGCCGCTGACAATGGTGCCACCTGTGTAGGTGTTGGCTCCGGTCAACAGCAGGGTGCCAGCGTCGAGTTTTTCGATACCGCCAGTGCCTACCAGTGGCGCGCTGATCACGGCGCTGGCACCTGCGTTGACCCGTACCGGGGCCAGGCTGCCATCGGCACCGTTGACCGGGGTCAGGCTGCCGCCTGTACCCGGCACCACCTGGTAGCCGTCGCTGAGGAACTGCATGCCGCTGAACGACTGGTTGCCGACCACGGTGACGGTGCCAGGCTGGCCACCGAACACAGCGAAGGCATCGCTCCAGGTTTCGCCGGTGGTGCCGTTGGAGTTGGTCCAGTTGGTACCAGGGCCCCAGGTGCCGCTGCCGCCGCCGATGCTGCCGTCCGGATTGGTCTTGCCACCGTTCCAGAACTGCAACTGGTCGCCCGCGCCTTGCACCACCAGGTTGATCTGGTTGGCGATGGCGGTCTGCAGGCTCAGGTCGCCCAGCGCCACGCTGCCGGGGATGGCGCCGAAGACCAGACCGTTGTTGGTCAGTGCGCCGCCATAGTTGAACAGCTGGTAGACGCCGGTGCCGAAGCCGCCGGCATTGGTGATGTTCAGCGTACCGTCGAGCACCAGGTTGCCGTCGACCTTGACTACCGTAGTGGACGCCGCTGGCGCCCCGAGCGAGAAGTCCAGGGCGCTGCCGGAGCTCAGGTTCAGGCTGCCTACCGTCAGCGGTGTGCTGCTCTGGCCCGCGGCCAGGGTGGCGCCGTCGGCGATCTGCACAGCCCCGGCATAGGTGCCGCTGCCGCCCAGGCGAGCGCCGGTAGCGACCTGTACCGTGGCGCTGTCCAGGCGTCCGTTGACCAGCAGGCTGCCGGCATTGACGGTGGTGGCACCGGTCAAGCCGTTGACACCGGTCAGCAGCAGTTCACCACTGCCGTTCTTGGTCAGCGTACCGCTACCAGTGAGGTTGCCGGTGTAGCTGCCGTTGGCGTTCTGCTCGAAGGTCAGCGCCGCGTTGTTGAGGATCGCACCCTGCAGGCTGGTGGTGTTGCCGACCACGCTGCCCGCGTTGATCTGGGTGCCGCCGCTGTAGCTGTTGCTGCCGCCCAGGGTCAGCAGGCCTGTGCCATTCTTGACCAGCCCGCCAGCACCGCTGATATCGCCGTTGAGGGTCAGCGCGTTGCTGCCGCCGATGGCCAGTGCACCGTTGAGGACCGCGGCGTTGGCCAGGGTGACGGCAGTGTTGCTGTCCAGGGTGGTGCCCGCTGCGGCGGTCAGCGTGCCGCTACCCAGCGCACTGTCGTTGCCGACCACCAGGGTGCCGCCGTTGAGCGCGGTGCCGCCGCTGTAGCCGTTGGCAGCATTGAGCACCAGGGTGCCGGCATCGTACTTGGCGACGTTGCCGGTGCCGTTGAGGGCAACGTTGAGGGTTGCCGTGACGCCGCTATCGACCCGCAGGTTGGTAGTGCCGCTGGTGCTGGTGAGCAGTTCGCCGCCTGCGCCTGCGTTGAGCACGTAGCCATCGGTGATGAATTGCAGGCCAGTGATGCTGTGGCTGCCGTTGACGGTGACGGTCCCGGCAGTGCCTTGGAAGACTGCGAAGGTGTCGTTCCAGGTGCTGTTGAGTACGCCGTTGGCATCGGTCCAGTTGCTGTTGGTGGCATCCCAGACACCGCTGCCACCATCGATCACACCGTTTGCGACGGTGTTGCTACCGTCCCAGAACAGCACGTTGCTGGCACCACCAACCACCAGGTTGACCTGATTGGCCACGGCGGTCTGCACGGTGAGGTCGGTCACTGGAACGGGCGTGGTGCCAAAAGCCAGGCCGTTGTTGATCAGACTGCCGCCGTAGGCGAACAGGCGGTAGACGCCTGCACCGAAGCCGCCGATGTCGGTGACGTTGAGCGTGCCACCGAGGGTCAGGTTGTTGGCGACGTTGACCAGCGGCGAATTGCCGCCGGTCGGCGTGCCGAGCGCGGCGTTGAAGTTCGAACCGGCATCCAGCGCCAGATTGCCCGCGTTCAGGGTCGCGCCGCTGGCGGCAGCGAGGCTACCGCCGCTGGCGACCGTCACCGCCCCACCGAGGTTGCCCGCACCCGACAGCGTCGCACCACTGGCAACGTTGACCGCGCTGCTGGCGAGCGAACCATCCACCTTCAAGCCACCGGCCTGCACGTTGGTATTGCCGGTATGGCTGTTGCTGCTGCTCAGGGCCAGGGTGCCGGTGCCAAGTTTGTTGAGCGTGCCGGTGCCGCTGATGTTGCCATCGAACACGCCGCCTTCGACGTTGAGGCTGTTGCCTGCAGCAATCTGGATCGCGCCGGTGCCACCGATCTCGCCCAGGGTGGTGTTGCCGTCGAGGTTGAGGCTCGCGCCGGTACTGACGTTCAACTCGCTCTGGGTGCCCAGCGCGGTGGTGCCGATGGTGCTCAGGCTGCCGGAAAGGATGTTGAGGATACCGCTGAAGGTGTTGTTGCCCGACAAGGTGAGGTCGGCCAGGCCGTTCTTGTTCAGCACGCCGTTGCCACTGAGCACACCGGCCAGTTGCAGGTCGTTGCTGCCCAGCACGTTGAGGACGCCGGTGACATTGACCGGATTGGCCAGCGTCACCGCAGTGCTGCTGTCGAGGTTGGCATTGCCGGTCACGTCGAGGCCACCTGTGCCGAGCGCGCCGTTGTTGCCAACCACCAGGGTGCCGGCCTGCAGCTCGGTGCCGCCGCTGAAGGTATTGGCGCCCAGCAGGCTGAACCGCGCGTTGCCGGACTTGATCAGACGGCCAGCGCCAGCGACGGTGCCGCCGAGGCTCAAGTCATTGCTGCCGAGCACGTTGAGATTGCCAGCGAGGTTGACGTTGTTGGCCAGCGTCACGGCCTGGCTGCTGTCCAGGCTGGTGCCTGCCGCCGCGTTGAGCACGCCGGTACCCAGAGCAGTGTTGGAACCTACCACCAGGGTGCCGCCGTTCAGCGTGGTGCCGCCGCTGTAGCTGTTGTTGCCGGACAAGGCTAGTTGCGCATTGCCCGCCTTTACCAGGCTGCCGGCGCCGCCGACGTTGCCAGTGAGCGCCAGGTCGTTGTTGCCGGTCAGATTCAGCGGGCCGGCGAGGGTGATCGCATTGGCCAGGCTCACGCTCTTGTTGGTGTCCAGGGTGGTACCGCTGGCAGTGTCCAGCAGGCCGGTGCCGAGCGCGGTATTGCTGCCCAGCACCAGGGTGCCGCCACTGAGCTGGGTACCGCCGCTGTAGCTGTTGTTGCCGTTGAGCACCAGGGTGCCGGTGTCGAGCTTGTTCAGTTTGCCGACACCACCCAAGCCAACATCGAGGGTCGCGATCACGCCGGGATCGACCCGCACGCTGGTATCACCACCGCTGCCGTTGACCAGGTCGAGCAGGCCGGCGGTCCCGGCCAGCAGGCGATAGCCGTTGCTGACGAACTGCATGCCATTGACGCTCTGGCTGCCGTCGACGGTGACGTCACCTGCCGTACCCTGGAACACCGCGAAGGTGCTGCCCCAGGTGGTGTTGACGGTGCCGTTGAGGTCGGTCCAGTTGGTGTTGCCGGCGTTCCACACACCGGTGCCACCATCTACCTGGCCGTTCGGTGCAGTCTGGCTGCCGTCCCAGAACTGGATGTTCAGGCCGCTGGAGCTGACCAGCAGGTTGATCTGGTTGGCCAGGGCGGTCTGCAGCGACACATCGCCAAGGCTCACGCCCAGCGGCAGGGTGCCGAAGTCCAGGCCGTTGTCGGTCAGCGCACCGGCGTAGTCGAACAAGCGGTACACGCCGTTGCCGAAGCCACCGATATTGCTGACGTTGAGGGTGCCGTCGAGGGTCAGGTTGCCGCCGACATTGAACAGCGCGGTGCCGCCAGTGCCTGGCGAAGCCAGGCCGACATCGACGATCGATCCGCTGTTGAGCACCAGCGAACCGAGGCCCAGGGTGGCGCCGCTCTGGCCTGCCAGGTGGCCGCCGTTGTTGATCACCACCGAGGCATTGGCAGAGCCGCTGCCGGTTAGAGTTGCGCCGCTGGCGACGGTCAGCAGGTTACTGCCCAGGCTGCCATCGACTTTCAGGGTGCCGGCGTTGACCTGCGTGTTGTCAGCCAGATTGCTGGTACCGGTGAGGGTCAGGGTACCGGTGCCATCTTTGGCCAGGCCGCCCGAACCATTGAGGGCACCCGCGAAGGTCGTACTGACGTTGTTGCCGCCCAGGCTCAGGGTGCTGCCAACGCCGACATCGACGTTGCCGCTGCCGGTGAGGGCACCAAGGCTGGTGTTGCCATTGAGGTTGAGCTGGCCACTGGCACCGATGTTGAGGGTGTCGACGTTGGCCAGCACGCCGCTGCCGAGCGCAGTGAGCGAGCCGGCCTGGATATCGACGTTGCCGGTGAAGGTCTTGACGCCGACCAGGGTCAGATCGTCGGCACCGGCCTTGACCAGGTTACCTGTGCCGCCCAGGTCGCCACTGAGGATCAGGGCATTGGCGGCGTCGACGGTCAGGTTGGCGCCGTTGCTCAGGGCGATGGTATTGCCCAGTGCCATCGGCGCGCTGTTGGCCAGGGTGGCGTCGGCGGTCACGTCGAGGGTGCCGGTGCCCAGGGCGCCGCTGCTGCCGAGGGTCAGGCGCCCGGCATTGAGCTGGGTGCCGCCTTGGTAGCCGTTGTTACCGTTGAGCGTGAGGTTGCCGCTGCCGTTCTTGGTCAGCCCGGCGGTCCCGTTGATCACTCCGTTGAGGGTCAGGTCGTTGGTGCCGGCGACGGTGAGGCCAGCGTTGAGGGTGACGTTATTGGCCAATGTGGTACTGGCGACGCCGCTGCTCAGGGTGGAGGCACCCGCGACGGTGAGGGCGCCCTGCCCCAGCGCGTTGTCGTTACCCACCACGAGTTGCCCGGCGCCCAGGGTGGTGCCGCCCAGGTAGCTGTTGGCGCCATTGAGGGTCAGGGTACTGGCGCCAGCCTTGTTCAGGCCACCGACACCGTCGACCGCGCCGTTGAGGGTCAGGTCGGCGGTGCCTGGTAGGTTGAGCGCGCCGCCCAGGTGCACATTGTTGGCCAATGCGGCGTTCACGCTGGCATCGAGGGAGGTATTGGCACCTGTGCTCAGATCCCCGGTACCCAGCGCGGTATTGCTGCCGACGGTCAGCGTGCCGCCGTTGAGGGTGGTGCCGCCGCTGTAGGTGTTGTTGCCATTGAGGGTCAGGCCGGCGGCGCCGTTCTTCACCAGTGCGTTGGCGCCGGAAACCACACCGTTGAGGGTGAGGGCCTGGCTACCGCCGAGGGTGAGGTTGCCACCGGTCAGGTTGACCGCGTTGACCAAAGCCAGGGCCTGGCTGGCGTCGAGCGCCGCAGCGCCGGTGACGTTCAGGGCGCCACTGCCCAGGGCGCTGGCGTTACCCAGCAGCAGGCTGCCGGCCTGCAGCGAGGTGCCGCCGGTGTAGTTGTTGGCGCCGTTGAGCACCAGTTGACCGGTGCTGGTCTTGTTCAGGCTGCCGCCGCCGCTGATGACCCCGTCGAGGGTCAGCGTCTGGGCGTTGTTGACGCCTAAGGTGGCGCCCGTGCCCAGGCCGATGGCGTTGGCCACTTGCAGGGCGCCGGTGGTGGCCAGGGTGCTGTTGCCGGTGACCGAAAGATTGCCAGCGCCCAGCGCGCTGCCGTTGCCCAGGGTCAGGGTGCCAGCGACGAGGGTGGTGGTGCCTTGGTAGGTGTTGGCGGCACCGAGGGTCAGGTTGCCGGTGCCGGTCTTGGCAAGGCCACCGGTACCGCTGATCACGCCGCTCAGGGCCAGGTCGTTGTTACCAGGCAGGGTCAGGGTGTCGTTGAGCGTGACCTGATTGGCCACGATCAGGGCGCCGGTGGTGGCCAGGTTGCTGGCGCCGCCGACGGTCAGGTTGCCAAGGCCCAGTGCCGAGTTATTGCCCAGGGTCAGGGTGCCGGCGTTGAGGGTCACGCCACCGGACAGGGTGTTGGGGCCACTCAAGGTGAGGTTGCCGGCGCCATTCTTGGTCAGGCTGCCAGCGCCCGTGACCAGCCCACCCAGGCCCAGGTCGTTGCTGCCGGCGATGGTGAGGTTGCCGCCCAGATTGACGGTGTTGCCGATAGTGAGCGCCGCATTGCTATCGAGCGTGGTGCCCGCAGCCGCGTTGAGCTGGCCGAGGCCGAGCGCGCTTGCGCTGCCTAGCACCAAGGTGCCCGCGTTGAGGTTGGTGTTGCCCAGGTTGCCATTGGTGCCATTGAGGGTGAGTGTGCCGCTGCCGGTCTTGGTGAGGCCGCCGACGCCATTGATGTTGCCGCCTAGCACCAGGTCCTGCGCGCCGGCGAGCGTCAGGTTGCCCGCCAGGTTGAGGGCGTTTGCCAGGGTCACGTTGGCGCCTGCGCTCAGGGTGGTACCACCTGCAGCATTCAGCGCGCCAGTGCCCAAGGCAGTGTTGCTGCCAACCACCAGAGTGCCGCCATTGAGGCTGGTAGCACCCTGCTGGCTGTTGCTGCCGTTCAGGGTGAGCACGCCGGTGCCTGTCTTGATCAGCCCACCGGTGCCGCTGAGTGCGCCGTTGAGCGTGAGATTGCCAGTGCCTGGCACGGTCAGGTTGGCGTTCAGCGCAACCGTGTTGGCCAACGCCACGTTACCCGTGGCGGCGAGGCTGGAGGCGCCAGTGACGTTCAGGCCGCCCGTGCCGAGGGCCAGGTCGTTACCCAGGGTCAGGGTGCCAGCGGCAAGGGTGGTGCCGCCGCTGTAGGTGTTGGCGTTGCCCAGCGTCAGGTTGGCAACGCCGTTCTTGACCAGGCTGCCGGCGCCCGAAACCACACCAGACAGGCCGAGGTCGGCGCTGCCAGCGATGGTCAGGGCGCCGCTCAGGGCCAGGGCGTTGCCAAGGGTGACTCCGGTGTTGCTGTCCAGCGTGGTGCCCGTTGCGGCGCTGACCGCGCCAGTACCCAGGGCGGTGTTGGTGCCTACCACCAGGGTGCCGCCGTTGAGCAGGGTCCCACCGGTGTAGCTGTTGGCGCCGTTCAGCACCAGGGTTCCGGTGTCGAGCTTGGCCAGTTGGCCGCTGCCGGAGAGGCCGACGTTGATCGTCGCAGTAGCGCCCGGATCGACACGCACGGCGAATGCACCGTTGCTGCCATTGACCAGGTTCAGGCCACCGGTACCGATCAGGCGATAGCCGTTGGTGACGAATTGCAGACCGGTGGCAGCCTGGGTGCCCACCACGTTGACATCGCCAGCGGTGCCCTGGAACACCGCGAAATCGCTGGCCCAGCTGCCGTTGAGCACACCGTTGATGTCGGTCCAGTTGGTATTGCTGCCATCCCAGGTGCCGGCGCCACCGTCGATGACGCCGTTCGGCACGCTTTGCGCACCGTCCCAGAACTGCACGGTGCCGGTGGCACCGCCCACCAGCAGGTTGATCTGCGCGCCGATGGCGGTCTGCACCTGGACATCGCCCGGCAGTACGCTGCCCGGCAACGCGCCAACGACCAGGCCGTTGTCGACCAGCGCGCCGGTGTAGTCGAACAGCCGATAGATACCGGTGCCGAAACCACCCAGATCGGTGACGTTGAGGGTGCCGTCGAGAGTCAGATTGCCGTTGACGTTGACCAAGGCAGTGCCGCCCGTGGAGGGCGAGCCGAGGCCGAAGTCGAGGATCGAGCCGCTGTGCAGGGTCAGCGCACCGGTGTTGAGGGTCGCGCCGCTGTTGGCCAGCAGGTGCGCCCCGTTGGCGATGTCTACAGGGCCGATCACGCTGCCAGTGCCGCCCAGGCTGGCGCCGACATTGACCTGTACGCCGGAGCTGGCGAGCGAACCGCTGACATTGAGCAGGCCGCCATTGACCGTGGTGGCGCCGCCAAGCACGTTCACACCGGACAGTTCCAGAGCACCGGTGCCAGCCTTGATCAGGCCACCGCTACCGGCCAGGGCGCCGCTGAATACGCTGTTGAGGTTGTTGCCGCCGACCGTCAGGTCACTGCCCCCCGCCACGCTCACCGCGCCGGCACCGCTCAACCCGCCGACCGTGGTGCTGGCCCCAAGGTTGAGGTTGGCGCCAGCGCCGACATTGACCGCCGAGGCGTTGCCCAGCGCACCGGTACCAACGGTGGTCAGGGTGCCGCCGAGCAAGTCGACGGCGCCGCTGAAGGTGTTATTGCCGGTCAGCGTGAGGTCGGCCAGGCCATTCTTGATCAAGCCTCCGGTACCGCTGATGATGCCGCCCAGGGTCAGGTTGTTGCTGCCGCCGAGGGTCAGGTTGGCGTTCAGTGCGATGTCGTTGCCCAGGGTAGCGACCGCGCTGTTGTCCAGGCTGGCGGCGCCGGCCACGGTCAGGGCGCCGGTCCCCAGGGCGTTGCCGTTGCCGATCACTAGGCCACCCGCATTGAGCGTGGTGCCGCCGGCATAGGTGTTGACCCCGTTCAAGGTCACAGTGGCGCTGCCGTTCTTGACCAACTGCCCTGCCCCACTGACCACACCGCCGAGGGTCAGCGCGTTACTGCCGGTGAGGGTAAGGTCGGCGTTCAGGCCGATGTTGTTGCCCAGGCTCAGTGCAGCGCTGCTGTCCAGGCTCGCGGCGCCACCGACAGTGAGGTCGCCGGTGCCGATGGCACTGCCATTGCCCAGCACCAGGGCGCCACCGTTGAGCAGCGTGCCACCGGCATAGGTGTTCAGCCCGCCGAGGGTGAGCGTGCTGGTGCCGTTCTTGATCAGCCGGCCGGTGCCGTCGACCAGACCGGTGAGGTTGAGGTTGTTGCTGCCGGCCAGGGTGAGGTCGGCATCCAGGGTGACGGCGTTGCCAACGGTCAGCGCAGCCGAGGTATCCAGACTACCGGCCCCCGCCACGGTCAGCTTGCCGGCGCCCAGTGCGGCGCCATTGCCCAGCACCAGTCCACCGGCATTGAGGGTCGTGCCGCCCAGGTAGGTGTTGGGACCGGAAAGCGTCAGCGTGGCGGCACCGTTCTTGACCAGACTACCGGCACCGGCGATCACGCCACCAAGGCCGAGGTTGGCGGTGCCGTCGAGGGTCAGGGCACCGGCCAGGTTCACGGCGTTGCCGAGGTTGACTGCGGCATTGGCGTCCAGGTGGGTACCGGCAGCGGCATTCAGCACGCCAGAGCCCAAGGCCGTGTTGCTGCCGACCACAAGGGTACCGGCGTTGAGGTTGGTCGCGCCGATCTGCGTGTTGGCACCGTTGAGGGTCAGGATAGCGCTGCCGTTCTTGGTCAGGCCACCGACGCCGGCAATTACGCCTCCGAGGGTCAGGTTGTTGCTGCCGGCGAGGTTGAGGTTGCCGGCCAGGTTAAGCGCGTTGCCCAGGGTCAGCCCGGCCACCGACGAATCCAGCGTGGTGTTGGCGGCGGCGTTGAGTGCGCCGGTGCCCAGGGCAGTGGCGCTGCCGACCACTAGCGTGCCGGCGTTGAGCGCGGTGGCACCGCTCTGGGTGTTGTTGCCGCTCAGGGTCAGGGTGCTCGCCCCGTTCTTGATCAGGCCGCCGGTACCGCTCAGGTTGCCTGCAAGGCTCAGGTTGTTGGCGCCGGCCAGGGTCAGGTTGGCGCCGAGGTTGACGCCATTGTTCAGGGTCATCGCCGCGCTGTTGGTGAGTGTGGATGCACCGCCCACGTTGAGCGCGCCGGTGCCCAGCGCCGCAGCGCTGGCCAGGGTCAGGGTGCCGGCGTTGAGGGTCAGGCCACCGGTGAAGGTATTGGTGCCACCGAGGGTGAGGTTGCTGGCGCCATTCTTGACCAATGCACCGGTGCCGCTGATCACACCGCCCAGGGTGGTGGCGTTGCTACCCACCACGCTCAGGGTGTTGCCCGCCAGATTGATGGCGTTGCCCAGGTTGACGGCCACACCCGCGTCGAGGCTGGCATTGCCGCCCAGGCCAAGGGCGCCAGTGCCCAGCGCGTTGTTGTTACCGACGGTCAGCACCCCGGCGTTGAGGGTGGTGCCACCGCTGAAGGTGTTGGCGCCGTTGAGGGTCAGGCCGGCGGCGCCATTCTTGACCAGCGCGCCAGTGCCGCTGATCACCCCACCCAAGGTGGTGGCACTGGTGCCCAGCAGGTTGAGGGTATTGGCGCCCAGGCTGATGGCATTGCCCAGGCTGACCCCGGTGCTGGCGTCGAGGCTGGCGTTGCCACCCAGGGTCAGGGCACCGCCGCCCAGGGCGTTGTTGTTACCCACGGTGAGTTTGCCGGTATTGAGGGTCAGGCCGCCGCTGAAAGTGTTGTTGCCGTTGAGCGCCAGGTCGGCGGCGCCGTTCTTGACCAGTGCACCGGTGCCGCTGATCACCCCGCCCAGGGTAGTGGCGCTGGTGCCCAACAGGTTGAGGGTGTTAGCGCCGAGGTTGATTGCGTTACCCAGGCTGACTGCGGTGCTGGCGTCGAGGCTGGCGTTGCCACCCAGGGTCAGGGCGCCGGTGCCGAGCGCGGCGTTGGCGCCGACGGTGAGCTTGCCGGCGTTGAGCGTGGTGCCACCGCTGAAGGTGTTGGTGCCGTTCAGGTTCAGGTCGGCGGCGCCGTTCTTGATCAGGCTGCCACCCGCACCGGCGATCACGCCGCCCAGCGTAAGGGCGTTGTTGCCCGTCAGGGTCAGGGCGTTGGCACCGAGGTTGACAGCGTTGGCCAGCGTCATGGTGGCCGTGGTGTCCAGCACGCTGCTGCCGGTCAGGGTCAGCGCGCCAATGCCCAGGCCAGCGCTGTTGCCGAGGGTAAGCGTGCCGCCGCCGAGGCTGGTGCCGCCGGAGAAGGTATTGGCGCCGTTGAGGGTCAGGTTACTGGTGCCGCTCTTGACCAGCGAGCCCGTGCCGCTGAGCACGCCCCCGAGGGTCAGGGCGTTGCTGCCGGGCAAGGTCAGCGCCGCGTTCAGCGCCACGGCATTATTCAATACCAGCGGCACGCTGCCTTGCAGGCTGCTTGCACCACTGACGGTGAGCGCACCACTGCCGAGCGCCGCAGCGCTGGTCAGGTTGAGGCCGCCAGCGGCCAGGGTGGTACCACCGCTATAGGTGTTGGTGGCCCCAAGGGTGAGCAGGCCGGCGCCAGTCTTGGTCAAGCCGCCAACGCCGGAGATGACCCCATTGAGGGCCATGTCGGTAGCACCGCCGACGTTGATGCCGGCGTTGAGCGTCAGGGCGTTGGTCAGGCTCAGACCTGCGACGGTACCGGCAAGCCCGCCACCGTTGACGGTGATGCCGCCGGCACCAAAGGCGCTGGCATTGTCGAAGTTGACCAAACCGCCATTGAGGGTGGTCTGGGTGGTGCCGTTGAGCACCTGGCCGATCAGGCTCCAGGTCCCGCTGTCGACGATAAGGCGGTTGAAGTTGATGTAGTTGTTGGCATTGATCGTGCCGGAGCCGGTGGTTCCGCTACCGCCACCAATGGCATTCTGCAAGGCGAGGGTGTTGTTGCCACCGGCACCGCCATCGATCTTGCCGGCGGCTGCGAAGCTCAGGTTGGGATTGCTGGTGACCAGCAGTGCAATGCTGACACCAAGCCCGGCACCGACACTCGAACCGGTGATGGCATTGAAGCGGTTGGTGCTGTTGGCCCCCATCGACAAGCTGCCGGTCAAGGTGCCGGCGTTGGTGAAGGTGTTGCCCGCAGCAGAAGCCTCGAACGCTGCCCGCCCAAGAATGGTACCGGTGTTGGTGAAGTTAACCGTACTGCCGCCGGTCACAGCGATGACCGGCGTGTCCTCGCTGAGCAGCGTGAGACCAAGCAACGCCGAGGAGCCGATGCTGCCGGCGTTGGTGATGGTAGTGGTACCGCCCACACCATTGCGCGCGTCCAGCGCCATGCCCGTAAGGTTAAGAAGGTTGGCGCCAAGCAAGGCACCCGTGCCCTTGATCACCCCCGAGGCGTTGTTGTTGATATTGAGCGTGCTGCCGGTACCAGTATTGCCGATCAGCACAGCACTGGACTGGATGCTCAGCAACCCCAGCAACGTAGGGTCGATGGTGCCGGAGTTGTTCAACGTATTGCCGTTGCCCGCCAGCGACAGCGACGTGCCTCCCACGCCCAGCAGAGTACCCAGGCTGGCGCCAGGGTTCACGTTGACCGTCAGGCCGCTACCGCCATTGGTATAGCTCGGGGCCAGCGGGTTGGCAGCACCGCTGCAAGTGACGGTGGACCCGGCCGCGCTGCACACGGCCAGGGCCTGCTCGCTCGAAAGACCGAAGGCCAGCCCTCCGACAGCCAGGCTCACAGCGAGCGACAAATGGGAGAGACGGGTAGGCAAAACGGAGGCGACGCTTCTGTCCACGGAGAGCTCCTTCGTGGATCAGGTGGTTCGGTCCTTGAACGCTCGCACTGCAATGTTGCCGGCTAGTCGAACACGCGACGACGAAACACCTGACCAATGGCTACATGATTCCTTGTTGGGAATGTGTAGCCGCTGGCGAGCAGGCGTGAGGCTCCGCCGGGGCGGTCAAATGGTGTTAATACTTTTTCAAGGAAGCCCGTATTTCGCGGGCTGCAGCGATGCGCCGCTTGGATCCAACCGACGAACGGTCGTATCCGGCAGGCAAAACGTGATGGGCTTGGCCGTTTCGCAAATGATCCGGCCGTTCACTTTCACGCGACCTCTGCCCCATCGTCAGGCCAGTGCGGCTCGTTGGCACCGGGAGGTGTCAGTGGTGGCAGGCCATAGGCGGCACGGGCGTCATCACAGCTGGGATTGTGCACCCCGTTCTCCCATGAAGCGTCGAACTCGCGGCAGGGGGTGGAACGATTCTCGTAGATGGTGCACCCGACCTTGTTGCCGATCTCGCCGTCCAGGCTGATACAGCGGCAAGGCTTGGCGTCTGTGCCGATCATCGCCACGCGGGTCGGATTGATCTGCACCACCAGATCGTCGGGCACCAACCCGCCCGAAGACTGGCATTCACCCCAGAAGAAAGACACACGAAAGTAGCCGCAGCAGGCGCCGCAGGTCAGGCAAGGGTTCTGTTCGGACATGATGGCCAGGAAGGGAAGTTGTTGTTATCGAGCGGGCGCTCGCGGCGCCATTTTTAATCCAAGCACGAGCGGCTGGATAGAGGGGAAATGAAAAAAAGACGGCCGCTGGTCGCGACCCTTGAGCGCCATGCTGCCAGTGACAGGTAAAGCCGCAAACGGCCTGCCATCGCAGACCTGCTTGCGGCTTGAGCCTGGGGCTTACTTGCTGGTCAGACCGTCGGCGCGGAACATCTGACGGATGCCGCGGATGGCCTGGCGGATGCGATCCTGGTTCTCGATCAGGGCAAAACGCACATGGTCATCGCCATAGTCGCCAAACCCGATACCGGGCGAGACACAAACCTTGGCCTCGGCCAGCAACTTCTTGGAGAACTCCAGCGAGCCGAGGTGCGCATAAGCTTCGGGGATCTTGGCCCAGACGTACATCGAGGCTTTCGGGTTCTCGACCATCCAGCCCAGCTCATGCAGCCCCTTGACCAACAGGTTGCGGCGTTGCCGGTACTGCTCCGCGATGTCGCGTACGCACTGCTGGTCGCCTTCCAGCGCAGCGATTGCCGCCACTTGCAGCGGAGTGAAGGTGCCGTAGTCGTGGTAGCTCTTGATCCGCGCCAGGGCGCTGACCAGCTCGGGGTTGCCGACCATGAAACCGATCCGCCAGCCCGCCATGTTGTAGCTCTTGGACAGGGTGAAGAATTCCACGGCGATATCCTTGGCGCCGGGCACCTGCATGATCGAGGGGGCCTTCCAGCCGTCATAGACGATGTCGGCGTAAGCGAGGTCGTGCACCACCAGCACGTCGTACTGCTTGGCCAGGGCGACCACACGCTCGAAGAAGTCCAACTCCACGCACTGCGCAGTCGGGTTGGACGGGAAGCCCAGGATCATCATCTTCGGCTTGGGAATCGATTCGCGGATCGCACGTTCCAGCTCATTGAAGAAGTCCACGCCCGGTACCAGCGGCACCGAGCGAACCTGAGCACCGGCAATCACCGCCCCGTAGATGTGAATCGGGTAGCTTGGGTTGGGCACCAGCACCGTGTCGCCATGGTCGAGGGTGGCGAGCATCAGGTGCGCGAGGCCCTCTTTCGAGCCGATGGTGACGATGGCTTCGCTGTCCGGGTCGATCTCGACCTCGTAGCGTTCCTTGTACCAGTTGGAGATGGCGCGGCGCAGGCGCGGGATGCCGCGCGAGGTGGAGTAACCGTGGGTATCTTCACGCTGGGCGACCTGCACCAGCTTCTCGACGATGTGTGGCGGGGTCGCGCCATCCGGGTTGCCCATGCTCAGGTCGATGATGTCTTCACCACGACGGCGTGCCGCCATCTTGAGCTCGGCAGTGATGTTGAAGACGTAGGGGGGGAGACGATCGATGCGCGCAAAGCGGCGCGGCGAACCTGGGTTGGCCATGCTTTCCTCGAGAGACGTAAGCGCCCGGAACCGTCCGAGCGACGTTGGCCACTGCGGTGGCCGAGGCAGAAAATAGTCTGGTTGCCCTGGCGTTGTAAAGGGGCTACCGACAGATTGGCAGCCCGCCAGCGAGACTCGCTCGTTGGCGGGTAAGCGTGTAACTCAGCGCAAAGCCTTGTAGGCGTTCAAGTCGAAGCGCTGGATGCTCAACCCATCGCAGGGGTCCATGTGCTCGCCACGCACCTGGGTGAACTCCGTGGCAATGCTGCCGCGGTGAACCATACGTTCATCGGCAGTGCCTTCGGTCAGTACGGTATAGGACTTCTTGCGCATGGCGCGGTAGAGCTCGTCGTTCGCGTCGATGGTCTTGTGATAGGTCATCAGCGCTGCATCGCTCAAATCCAGACACTTGTCCAGCGTTACACCCCAACGCTTCAGGCAAACCTCGGCGAAGTGCCGCACGATCATCCCCGGTTCAGGCAGTGCCTTGCCGGAACCTGCGCCGTCTATCGAAGCATTGCCCACCAGTGTTGCATGACGGCCCGGCATCGGGAGAACGCTCATACGCGTACCGTATGCAGTGACAGGCACCACACAGGCGAAACCTTTGGATCGCTCGTCTCGTGCGTAGAACCCCACGTACTCCTTCACGTTGGCTCCAAGTTGCACACGCTCGGACTGCACGTTACCCACGCCGGGCACCGGATCGATGGCAAAGATGTTGACCTTTACATCGCACAGCTCCGGGTCTTGCGCCATGGCGTTGGCAAGCATGTGGCAACTGATTCCGCCCCTGCTCCACCCCACCAGGTTGACCGTGATCGGGATCAGCGGTTTGCGCAGTTGCTTGATCAACTGCTCCTGCAAGGCCTGAGGGGTCACCGCGCGATCACCGTAGTCGTAAGTGCGCCAGAACCATGAGCCGCCGGCCTCGGCATCAGGAATGGGAATGCCTGCACTCTTCAGGTTCTGGTATTGCTGCTCGGTGAGCTTGGTGCGGGCCCAGGTACTCTTGCCCTTGATGACCTGCAGGGCGTGCTGCACATTCTCATACCAACCCTTGCCGAACAGGGTGCCGGTCACTTTGTAGTGGTCGCCGTCATCGACGAACAGGGCATCGTCCTGCAGGTTGCCACTGCCTGGGCCATCGACTGTGATCCAATCGACGAACTCCCTGCCGGAGTGATTGCTCGCCAACGTGGCGATCAGCTCGCCATCCCAGAAATTGGGGTTCTTGTCATCGAAACGATGGGACCCGGTGCCACAGAAATAGACGGTAAAAACACTCATTTGGATGCCTCCTGATGGTTTGGAGGCCCAAACTAGTGTGTTCGAACGCCTGCACGCAGACGGAAAATCTGCCAACAAAAAACCCGGCCAGAGGCCGGGTTCTTGTATAGCGCGAAGGCTTCAGCGTGCGTAGGTCATCAGCACGTCGGCAGCGGTCTGGCTGTCCACCGACATCATCACGCTCAGCGCGGTGACGGTCAGGATGGAGAAGCCGAACACCTTGCGTGCCCACTTGCTGTCGTCCTCGGCCTTGTAGCCACCCCAGGCCATGTACAACCAGTACAGACCCATGGCAGCCGCAACGGCCAGGTAACCCAGACCGGCGTACCCACCCAGCGTCAGCATCAGCGTGGCGAGCACGAAGGCCAGCACGTACAGCACGATCTGCTTCTTCGCCGCCAGGATACCGCGAGCCACCGGCAGGACCGGGATGTTGGCAGCGCTGTAATCCTTGAAGCGGAAGATGGCGATGGCAAAGCTGTGCGGCATCTGCCACAAGCTGAACATCACCAGCAGCGTGACCGCTGCCAGGTCGAAGCTGTTGCTCACTGCGCAATAGCCGATCACCGGAGGCATGGCACCGGACAGGCTGCCGACCAGGGTGCCGTGCACCGATTTGCGCTTGAGCCACAGGCTGTAGAAGCCGACGTAGACCACGAAGCCGATCAGCGCGCAGAACGCCGACAGCGGGTTGGCCTGGACATACAGCAGGCTGAAGCCCGCCACCCCAAGCAGGGTGGCGTAGATCAGTGCGAGGGGCAGCGACATGCCGCCCTGGACCATGACGCGGTTCTTGGTACGTTCCATCTTCTGGTCGATGTCACGGTCGATGCAGTTGTTGAACACGCAACCGGACGCAACCACGAGCGAAGTACCTACCACCACCGCCAGGAACAGGGCGAAGTCCACATGGCCCTTCGCGGCAAGGAAGAAACCGCCTGCCACGGAAAGCACGTTACCGAAAATGATCCCCGGTTTGGTGATTTGGATAAAGTGCTTCACGGACATGCAGTCTTACCTCACTTGGCCAACATTTCGTAGTGGATGCTGAACATGATCCACAGCGACAGGCCTACCAGCAGTGCGATTACCAGAGCGGTGAACAGGAACGTCGAGACAGTGGAACGCTGCTCTTTCGAGCGGTCCATGTGCAGGAAGTACACCAGGTGCACCACGACCTGGATGACGGCCATGGCCACCACGATCAGGACGGTCAGGTTCTTCGGCAGGGTCGGATACATCACCAGGCCGAACGGGATCGCGGTCAGGATGATCGACAGGATGAAGCCGATCATGTAGGACTTCACGCTGCCGTGGTTACCTTCGTGGTGAGTGTCGTGTGCGTTAGCCATTACAGAACCCCCAGCAGGTAGACGACGGTGAAGACGCAGATCCAGACCACGTCCAGGAAGTGCCAGAACAGGCTCAGGCAGCTCATGCGGGTCTTGGCAGTCGGCGTGATGCCGTGCTTGTTGATCTGGTACATCAGGATGGCCATCCAGATCAGACCCGAGGTCACGTGCAGGCCGTGGGTACCGACCAGCGCGAAGAACGCCGACAGGAAGCCACTGCGCTGCGGGCCATAGCCTTCAACGATCAGGTGATGGAACTCGTAGATTTCCATCGCGATGAAGCCTGCACCGAACAGGAAGGTCACTGCCAACCAGCCCAGTACGCCTGCCTTGTTACCGGCGAACATCTTCAGCATGGCGAAGCCGAAGGTGATCGAGGACAGCAGCAGGAATGCGGTTTCGACCAGCACGAAGTCGAGCTGGAAGATGTCATGACCCGACGGGCCGCCGGCAAAACTGCCGGACAGCACCGCGTAGGTGGCGAAGAGCGACGCAAACAGGATGCAGTCGGTCATCAGGTACAGCCAGAAACCGAAGACGGTCATCTGGCCCGAGTCGTGGTGGTGATCGTCGTGCCCATGGTCGTGACCATGTGCATCGCCGTGAATTACTTGACTGGACATTGATTACACCCGTTCAAAGGTTTCGACACGTGCGCCACCGGTAGGTACACCGGCAAGCTGCAGGGCCCGCTGGCGTTCGCCTTCGATGCGCGCCACTTCTTCGGCAGGGACCATGTAGCCCTGGTCGTCACGCGCAGCGTGGCGAACGAAGACCGCGATGGTTGCTACCAGGCTCGCACCCACCAGCCACCAGATGTGCCAGATGAAAGCGAAGCCGAAGATGGTCAGGAACAGACCCATGAACAGACCGGTAGCGGTGTTGTTCGGCATGTGGATCGCTTCGTACTTGGCCGGCACCTTGTAGGCGACACCGGCTTCCTTGGCTTCTTGCCAGGCGTCCAGGCCGACCTTCTCGGGCATGTGGGCGAAGTTGTAGAACGGAGGTGGCGACGAAGTCGACCATTCCAGGGTACGGCCACCCCATGGATCGCCGGTGACGTCCAGGTTCTGGTTGCGGTCGCGAACCGATACGTACAGCTGGATCAGCTGGCAGGCGATACCGAACAGGATCAGCACTGCACCGACCACGGCCACGTACAGGTAGGGTTCCCACAGTGGGTTGTCGGAGTGGTTCAGACGACGGGTCATCCCCATGAAGCCCAGCGCGTACAGCGGCATGAAGGCCACGTAGAAACCGGACAGCCAGAACCAGAATGCCGCCTTGCCCCACTTCTCGTTGAGGGTGAAACCGAAGGCTTTCGGGAACCAGAAGGCGAAGCCGGCAATGTAGCCGAACACCGCGCCGCCGATGATCACGTTGTGGAAGTGGGCGATAACGAACAGGCTGTTGTGCAGCACGAAGTCAGCACCTGGAACGGCCAGCAGTACGCCGGTCATGCCACCGATGGAGAAGGTGACCATGAAGCCCAGGGTCCAGAGCATCGGCGGAGTGAAACGCACGCGGCCCTGGTACATGGTGAACAGCCAGTTGAACAGCTTCACACCGGTCGGAATGGAGATCAGCATCGTCGCCAGGCCGAAGAAGGTGTTGACGCTGGCGCCTGCACCCATGGTGAAGAAGTGGTGCAGCCAGACCGCGAAGCCCAGTACGGCAATGGCACCCGATGCGTAGATCATCGCGTGGTGGCCGAACAGACGCTTGCTGGAGAAGGTCGAGGTCACTTCCGAGAACACGCCGAACGCCGGCAGGATCAGGATGTACACCTCAGGGTGACCCCAGGCCCAGAACAGGTTGACGTACATCATCGGGTTCCCACCAAGCTCGTTGGTGAAGATGTGGAAGTCCAGATAACGGTCAACGGTCAGCAGGGCGAGTGCGGCGGTCAGGATCGGGAAGGAAGCGACGATCAGCACGTTGGCCCAGGTGCAGGTCCAGGTGAAGATCGGCATGTCCATCAGCTTCATGCCAGGTGCGCGCATCTTCAGGACGGTGACCAGGAAGTTCACGCCTGTGAGTGTCGTACCCAAGCCTGATAGCTGTAGCGCCCAGATGTAGTAGTCAACCCCTACGCCCGGACTGTACTGGATCCCCGACAATGGCGGATAGGCAACCCAACCGGTCTTGGCGAATTCGCCGACGCCCAGGGAGATGTTGACCAGCAGCACGCCTGCCAGCAGCAGGTAGAAGCTCAGGGAGTTCAGGAACGGGAAGGCAACGTCACGTGCACCGATCTGCAGAGGAACCGCCAGGTTCATCAGGCCGGTGAAGAACGGCATCGCCATGAAGATGATCATGATCACACCGTGAGCGGTGAAGATCTGGTCATAGTGTTCAGGCGGCAGGTAGCCTTCGGAGCCGCCGGTAGCGGCAGCCAACTGGGTACGCATCATGATGGCGTCGGCGAAGCCGCGCAGCAGCATGACCATCGCGACG